>ENA-UEQO01000070-UEQO01000070.1-human-gut-metagenome-genome-assembly--contig:-NODE-70-length-102720-cov-45.129780_pt1 | contig 102720 bp, 93 predicted proteins | sample MGYA00242938_ERZ507940 | MGnify/ENA primary metagenome ERZ507940 (study PRJEB26167, sample SAMN06115517) | human gut metagenome | host: Homo sapiens | place: China:Chongqing | collected 2014-12-03... | reverse complement strand
AAGAACCCCGCGGCCGATAGCGAGAAAAATCCCCACTTTTTCCCACTCTTTTACACCAACACTCTACCACAACGGCGCCGTTTTCGAGGTTTCTTCGTCGCTCAAAATCTCGTCAAAGCCTTGTTTTCGCTTTTGTTTTTCACCTTTGAAAGTCCGCGCACCTCAGAAAAGATCGGCCGCGCGCACGTTTTTCAAATACCGCCGAACGGACGGGGTCTCCGGGTAAATGGCGTTCACTTCCTCCCAAAAGGCTTGGGAGTGATCAAAATGCCGCAGGTGAACAAGCTCGTGCACGATGATGTAGTCAAAAACAGCGGGCGGCAGACAGATCAAGCGCCAGGAAAGTCGAACCGATCCGTTTCGAGAGCAGCTTCCCCAAAGCGTCTTAGCGTTGCTTGCCGACACCTTCTTGGGCTGCAGGCCGGTTTTGTTCACCCAGTAGGAAACGCGCTCGGCCATGCGCTCCGCAAAGCGCGCCTTGAGCCACTTCTGCACAATGGCTGAAACGTCCTCGCGTCTTGCTGTTGCAGCAAGCTTGACGCAAAGCTCCTTGGCATCTTCAGAAATTCGCGTGCGGTCAATATTGGGATCACATCGCAAAGTGAGCACGTTTCCTTCATAGGCAACGCGCCCTCCGTCGCAAAGCAGTGCGCTCAAGGGGTTTGCCTTGCGACGGTTTTCGAGCATGATTTTTTGCAGATGCATCCAAGAAGCGACTTTCTCGAGATTGGCTTCGATAAAGCGAGTAAGTTCACTCTGGCTTACGCGAATCGGACAAGAAACGCGCACGCGCCCCTCGCGCACCGATACGCGCAGGTACTTGAAGCGCCCGCGCACCACATTGCCCCAACAGCTGCGGCGTGCAAATTCCAGCAATTCTGCGCGGCGCTCAAGTCGGTCGGACGGCAGCATTTCGATTACTTGCCGGATTCGGCTTCAAAGCGCTCAATTTCGGCTTCAATCCAGTTGCGCACTTCTTCGTTGAGTTCGTGCGCGGTCTTGCCTTCAGTCGCGATGACGGGACCGACGCTCACGGTAATCAGTCCCGGATGTTTGGCCACGCTGTTGCGGGGCCAGCAGCGGCCGGAATTGAGCGCAATGGGAACCACGGAAGCTCCCACGGAAATGGCAAAGCGCGCGCCGCCCGTTTTGTAGATCGTGTTTTTGTCGCCCGGCTTGGTGCGCGTGCCCTCAGGAAAAAGAAGCACCCACCAGCCGCGTTTGACAAACGCGCGGCCGCGCTCCAAAAAGAGCTGGTAAGCACTGCGCCCTTCCTTGCGGTCAATGGCGATCATGCGCATGCTCTTTAGGGCCCAGCCGAAAAACGGAATCATGTGCAAGCTCTTTTTGTAGACAAAGCCCGCCGGGTTGCCGAGGATCAGCGGCAAAAAGAGCGTTTCCCAGGCCGACTGGTGTTTGCTCAGAACCACCACGGGCACTTCGGACGACTTGGGAAGGTTTTCCAAACCGATGACACGGTATTGAACGCCGCAGATCGCACGCAGCGAATTGACCATCAGGCGGCACCACACCAAGGCCACTTTGTTGTAACGAAATTCTGCGCTCGCAAAGGGCCACAGCAGCAACACGGTCGTAGCCGCCGGAATCAACGTGATGGAAAACCAAAGATAAAAAATCCAGCCGCGAAGCGTATGCATAGCGTTTATTTCCGTTTTCTTCGTTTTTTTGCTTCAAATGAGTGTTGACGTTACCGGGCCCCTTGATGACAAAACCGGCAGCACCTTCCGCAAAGAAGGCTCTCTGCCGGTTTTGTTCGCTCTAGGACTCAGAGCCTCGTCAGATGGCCAGACGCGAGAGTTCGGCCACTCGGTTCATGAGCGAATAGAGGCGCTTTAGGAGTGCCAGGCGGTTGAGACGCAGCTTTTCGTCTTCGCTGTTGACCATCACGTCAGCAAAGAAGGCGTCGACGGGGTCCTTCAAAGGCGTGAGCGTTGCGAGCATGCCTTCGTATTCGCCCTTCTCGTAGAAGAGCTTGGCGATGGGTTCATGATCGCCCAAAACGTCGTGCAGACGCTTTTCAGCCTCTTCAACCAACAGTTCCTTATCCACCTCACCGGTTTGGACATCGGCCGATTTCTTGAGAATGTTGGCGATGCGCTTGTTGGCGGCGGCAAGACTTGCGGATTCCGGCAGCTGCATGAACTTGTGCACGGCGGCAAGCTTCTTGGGCGTCTGAGCCAGATCGGTGTCGTGCTTGGCAAGCACCGCATCGACTTCCTGAGCCGTGTAACCGGCTTCGCGCATCATCACGCGCAAGCGATCAAAGAAGAAGTGCGTCAGAGCTTCGGAAGCGTCCGTCACACCCTCGACCTTCGTTTCGACCGCAAAGGCGATCGCCACAAGTTCGTCGAGCTTCACCGTGAGGTTCTTTTCGATCAGCATGCGCAACACGCCCAGAGCGTGACGGCGCAGCGCGAACGGATCCTTGTCGCCGGTGGGCATCTGGCCGATGCCGAACATGCCGGCCAAGGTTTCTAGCTTGTCGGCAATGGCAAGTGCCGTGGCCACGGGACCATCGGGGAGCACGTCGCCCGCAAAGCGCGGCAGATAGTGCTGAGAAACAGCCTGCGCCACTTCTTCGGCTTCGCCGTCGTGACGGGCATAGTATTCGCCCATGATGCCCTGCAGTTCGGGGAATTCGCCCACCATCAGAGTACGAAGGTCAGCCTTGGCAAGTTCTGCGGCGCGTTCGGCCTTGACGGGGTCAGCACCGATCTTTTCGGCCACGGCGTGCGCAATGGCCTTGACGCGCAGCATGCGTTCGCCCTGGCTGCCGAGTTTGTTGTGGTACACGACGTGAGACAGACCGGGAACGCGGCTTTCGAGCGTCGTCTGGCAGTCCTGCTTATAGAAGAATTCGGCATCAGCCAAACGAGCGCGCACCACGCGAGCGTTGCCGGCGACGATTTCCTTGCCGCCGTCGGTCGCATGAATGTGCGAAACCAGGCAGAAGCGGTTCATGAGCTTGCCCTGAGCGTCACGCATCGGGAAGTACTTCTGATTGGTCTGCATCGTCAGAATCAAGCATTCTTCCGGAACAGCCAGGAATTTTTCTTCGAATTCGGAAACGTAAACCACCGGCCATTCGGTAAGCGAATTGGCCTCATCAATCAGATCTTCGGGCGCGATGAGCGTGCCGCCGGCTTTTTCTGCGGCTTCGTGCAGCAGTTTGACGAGCATTTCGCGGCGTGCGGCATAGTCGGCCATCACGTGGCCCGTTTCGCGCATCGTCTCTTCGTAGGCGTCGGCCGAAGCGATGTCGATTTCGCCCGCGCTTTCAAAGCGATGGCCCATCGTGGTACGGCCGGCCTTAAGACCGAACATTTCAATGTCCACGATATCTTCGCCATAGAGCGCCACCAGATGCTTGACGGGACGCACGAACTGCACCGTCGTCACACCGTCGGCGAGCTGATAGTTCATCACCTTCGGGATCGGCAAAGCCTTGACAGCGTCTTCAAGGGCCTTCTGCAGGGCGTCCTTGACGGCCACACCGGCACGAATGCCCGTATACACCAGCTGTTCGTTCTTGCCGTCGTTGACGCGCTTGAGTTCAGAGACGTCCGCCGTGATGCCCAACGCCGCCATCTTCTTCGTCAGGGCAGCCGTGGGCTTGCCTTCGGCGTCCAGACCCACGCGCACCGGCACGAGACGCTGTTCGAATTCCTTGTCCGGGCTCTTTTCGAGCACTTCGGTAATCAAAACGCCCATGCGGCGGGGTGCGCCGTAGGCCTTGACCGTACTTGCTTCAGTGAGCATCGACTGCGCGGCAAGCGACTTGTGTACGCCGGCGGCAAAGGCTTCGGACAACTTTTTGAGCGCCTTCGGCGGGAGCTCTTCGGTCTGCAGTTCAACAAATAAGCTCTTCATTTTTTATCTTCTCTCGCGACAAACTATTAAAGGACTTATGCCTTGAGCATCGGGAAGCCCAGGCGTTCGCGCGAGTCGTAGTAGCTCTGCGCCACAGCGCGACTGAAGTTGCGAATACGGGCAATGTAGGCGGCGCGTTCGGTCACCGAAATGGCGCCGCGTGCGTCCAGCAGGTTAAACGTGTGACCGGCCTTGAGAACCATTTCATAAGCAGGAAGTGCCAATTCAAGTTCCATCAGGCGCTTGGCTTCGCTCTCGAAGTAGTCGAACTGCTTGAAGAGCTTTTCCGGGTCGCTCGCTTCGAAGTTGTACTTACTCTGTTCGACTTCGTTCTGGTGGAACACGTCCCCGTAGGTGAGCGTGTGTTCCTGACCGAGACCGTCCTTCCACTTGGTGTAAACCAAGTCAAAAACGTTGTCACAGTTTTGCAGGTACATCGTGAGACGTTCCAGACCATAGGTGATTTCACCCGTGATCGGCTTGCATTCCAGACCGCCCACCTGCTGGAAGTACGTGAACTGCGTGACTTCCATGCCGTTCATCCAGATTTCCCACCCCAGACCCCAGGCGCCGAGCGTCGGGTTTTCCCAGTTGTCTTCCACGAAGCGGATGTCGTTGACCGAAGTGTCGATACCCAACGCGCGAAGGCTGCCCAAATACAGGTCAACGATGTTAACAGGTGAGGGCTTGAGCACAACCTGATACTGATGGTGCTGATGCAGACGGTTGGGGTTTTCGCCGTAGCGGGCGTCCTTCGGGCGACGGGACGGCTGCACGTAGGCAGCACGCCACGGTTCGGGACCAAGGGCACGTAGGAACGTAGCCGTGTGCGAGGTGCCTGCCCCGACTTCGATGTCAATCGGCTGCAACAGGGCGCAGCCTTGTTTGTTCCAATACTCCTGCAGACGCAGGATCACTTCCTGAAAGGTAATCATGGTTCTAAAAAGTTGAAGCGCCCGGTCTCGACATGAGAACGCGAAGGCGCGTCTGGACAAAAGAATTAGGTGATTTTAGTCGATTGAGGAAAAGGATGCGCTGCTATCCTGCCCCAGACACCTCTGAAAAGAGTAACGAACCGCCTTAACCGCATCCAGATCACTCCTTCAATCAACAAAATTGAGTAACTCTTTCCAGTACTAGAAATAACTCTATTCATATATTCACACACTTCAAATATAAAAGACTCATTCAACTCATCTTAACGAACACCTTTACATGGTTTTTCCATTTTCTAATACATTTTTCGACATTGTACATTTTTCGTGCAAGATTTGGCATATAACAAAAAATTAAAAAACGCTTGGCAGTCTTCCAATCGATCATTTTTCGTCGGTACAACATTATCACATACTTTACATACCGCTTAAGATTAGATATATCATACCCATCTACAACAAAATGCCGAACTGACATTAAAAAACTATATAAAATTATATCACGAGAAAGTCCACGAAAGTCCTCTAAACCATCAAGACAAAATTGCCTACCAATTGCTAATTTTTTCCCAATATTATTTTGTTTTGTCAGTGTACCTGCTGAAATTCTATAGTAGTAAAGATTTCGTGGTATATATGCATATTTTTTTGTCAGTCTTGCAATATTCACACAAAAAAGCTCATCTTCAACCACTTCTCTATCATCATAAAATCTACTCCCTCGGATAGTGGACAATCGGTATACATGCTTCCACACCATTCCACCAGAACCATAAGTAGATTTCCACTCACCATAAGAAAAAACCATACTCAAGAAATCCAATTGAGTTAGATATCTGCCCAAAAAGAAATGTTTCTTTTCCGCTTTTTCTACATTTCCAAATTTTTCATACCCACAAATTGATATATCCGCTTGAGTTTTTTCTAAAGTTTCAATATGAGCATTTAGGAAATCAGCATCGATAAAATCATCGCCATCAACAAAAGAAATATATTCAACCCCATTTATTTTCTCAGCCAGATTAAGCCCTGCATTTCTAGCATTTGGAACCCCTTTGTTTTCCTGATTTATTACGATGATTCGACTATCCTTCTTTCTATACTTTTCTAATATTTCTAGAGATTTATCGCTCGAGCCATCATTAATTGCAATTAAAATAAAATTTTGATAACTTTGCCTTAAAATAGAATCTAAACATTCTTCCAGGCTTCTCTCCAAATTAAACACTGGAACAATAACAACAACCTTTCCACTGAAAAGGTCATGAGTCTGTACGAGAGATGGAGCGGGGGAAGGTAACATTTCAAATTACTCCTTCGAAAACTTGCCTTACATTGCAATTTATTTTTAATAAGTCTGAGAATTATTATTTAACATATGCTCTAAACTAATGCCAATTCTAGATCCATTCTTCCAATACTTCTGACCTTGTCTGAAATTGGTTGACAGTTTTCCGCGGTGTGACTGAATAAGTAGACAGTTTTTTGTTTTTTGCCTAAAACTGTCGACAACTTTTTTGCAAAGACCTGATTTGGTTGACACCAAATGATCTCGTCGGAGAGTCCTTTTCGATTCTATCCTTGCATCATCCTCCTTACCATGACGACGTAATGAGCCGAGGTCAACTTCGACTCAGGGGGTGATCGTGTCAAGCCCGAAGCCTCGTTTAACGGAGGGGACCCGCGTAGCGGGGCGTAGGCCGTTCATCGAGGCGTAGCGGCTTGACGCGCTGACGGATCGCACAATTGCGGCGCAGCCAGGAAAGAAGAAATCTTTCCCGGTCTGCCCAGCGGCGAGCGATCAAATTCAATGCCGCAAGGCATTTTCATCGCTTTCTGTCGTTAAGCCGTCAATAATTGCTTTGACCTCTGCACCATACGCGTTATGCGAGCTCTGAAGCAAAAAAAGAAGGGGGGGGGCAATTTAAGGGACGTTTGACACTCTTTGAGAATCTCAGTTGCCGCTTTGAACATCCAAGCGTCACCCAGCCCCCAAGTACTGATCTTTACCTGCGGATACCTCTTCTGGATAGCGTTGGCACCAATAATTTCATCAAAACCTTGCAACGGAAAATTCACATCAACCTGGCGCCAGGATTCGTTGCCAGCCGAAAGAAAGACGGTCTTATAGCCCTCTTTCTTGAAATCGTTGACTCTTGAAAAATCAAACGTCTTTCGCCCGTATCGACTCTGCGTTAAGGGTGTCAGGAGACTGTCGAACAAAATTCCTTCCAAGGAAGGGAATGTCCCCGAGTTCACGCTGATGCCGTTACGAAATACAACCGCACCAGAAAGTTCGTCAACCAACGACCCCAAGGTGTTGCAGCTTTCGCTATGCAAGTCAAAGGTGTCACGCCCCATTGACTCCATAATCGCTACCACAACATTCGGCTTTGTCTTCATGGGTTGAGCTGCTACGGGGACATCCTTTCTAGCTGACTCCAGCACAGTTTGTGCTTCCTTCAAGCTCCTAAACCCCAACGCAGTCAGCGCTACCTTTGGCTCGCCTTTCAGTTCAAGAACTTTCTGTCCTTTCCATACTTCAGGGATGCCAGACCTCCGGGAACCGTCGCGTTCACAAACGCGTTGTTCGTGACATCAAAGTTCTGCTGTCTTAACGGAAAAGTCCCAAAACTGCTGCGAATCATTCCGACCATCAAAGCAGTTCCAACCAAAATCACCAGAATTGTTTTCGTCGTGCTCTGATGAGAAGCCTCTCCCTGTTGACGGAAAGCAAACCAAGCGATAACCAGGGGGAACGCAATCAATATGATCAAACTGGTCAGATACTGAAATACCGGCCAATCCGACTGAAGCGTTTTCACAATTGCCGTTGTTCGTCTTGGAAAAGACCGAAGATGATCGGACTGATAGGAGTTCGGTAGAAATCGTAGAAACCGAAATTAACGACCGCAACGGTGACGGCGATGGCTGTTGCCAATCCTGCCATCCACACAGCCAGCCGCCAGAATACATAGCGCCACGCCGACAAACATAAAAGCAACCAGGCAGGAACAGCCAACGTTGCCAACCATTTGGCATCAACTCGCACGCCCATCCAAGCAGCCGGCAGAAATTCAGCAAAAGTGATTTCAGGCGTCTTATAGGTCGCAAAAAACACGACTCTGATCAGACTGAGAATGACCAGAGAGAAAACAAAGAAAACGATAGCTTTGGCTATCCGCTGTTTGAAAGAAAGAGGCATCGGCATAGCTAAAGGAACAAACGGAGTCTCTCTTCGAAGAAATTGATCATGTGAAAATTGAATCTGCAACCCTCAGCAGCATTCCATCGCAGACTACAAAAGTCAGAACTTCTAATCTTCCATGTAGGGGTCGCTATCAATGCCCTCTTGCTCGATCCGAATAAGGATCCGCAAAACCCAAAGCTGTCAAGATCTCTCGCTCTCGAGCTTCCATGACTTCTGCTTCTTCATCTGTCTCGTGATCCCAACCTTGGGCATGCAAGGTTGAATGCACCAAGAGGTGAGCAAGGTGAGCTCTGAAAGTTTTGTTCTGTTCCTTTGCTTCGCGCTCCAAGACCGGCGTGCAAATCACGATGTCCGCTTCAGCTGTCGGTTCATGTTGGTAGTCGAAGGTCAGAACATTTGTTGCGTAGTCTTTTCCTCTGTAGGTTTTATTAAGGTCGTGTCCCTCTTCCTGCCCCACGAAACGCACGCAGAACTGCGCCGAAACAGAAAGTGCCGCTTGAACCCACCGCGTCATGTCCGCTCTTGTAGGAAGACGCTTTGAAGTATCGTCCGTACGTTCGAATTCGATTTCAAGCGTTATTTTCTTCTTTGCCATGTTTCTCTTCCTTCGCGAGACGAGCTGTTTCTCGACGTTCCTGAACGGCAGCTTCCGCCTCTTTTTCGGCCTTCTCGTATGCCCTCACAATTGCACCAACCAAAGGATGGCGAACGACGTCTTCCGTTGTGAAGCGCACGATGGAAATGCCTCGCACGTCTTCAAGCACATTGCAGGCGTGTGCGAGACCACTTTTTACTCCTTTAGGCAAGTCCACCTGTGTCGCATCCCCCGTGATCACGGCGCGGGTTCCAAAGCCGATACGTGTCAGGAACATCTTCATCTGCTCGGGCGTTGTGTTTTGCGCTTCATCCAAAATCACAAACGCGTTGTTGAGCGTACGTCCGCGCATGAAGGCTAGCGGCGCAATCTCAATGATCTGTTTTTCAATCAAACGTTGAGTCTTTTCAAACCCGAAGAGGTCAAATAGTGCGTCGTAAAGCGGGCGCAGGTACGGATCCACTTTCTGCACGAGATCGCCGGGTAAGAAACCAAGGCGCTCTCCTGCTTCGATAGCGGGACGCGTGAGGATGATGCGCTCGACCGCGTCACGCTCGTAGGCGTCTACTGCAGCTGCGACAGCCAGATATGTTTTCCCGGTGCCAGCAGGTCCGACCCCGAAGACCACATCGGTCTGCATGATGGCCCGCAAGTACTTTTTCTGGTTGGGAGTGCGCGGCTGGAGACCTGCTCGACGAGTTTTGAGCATGAACGCTTCATCGTCATCAATGCTGGAACCAGTCTGTTCGCTGAGTACAGCCATCTGAACGTCGTTTACGGAAATCTCTTCACCCGCATGAACACGGGCTGCGCAGGCCTGCAAAACGGCAAAAGCCTTTGGCGCCTCCGCTCCGGCAATGCGGAAGTGATTTCCTCGGCGAGAGATCTTGGCATCGAACGCCGTTTCGATCTGGCGAAGATTTTCGTCAAGAGGCCCGACAAGCATGGCGAGTTCACCTGCAGTCGCCTCAAAAACATAGACAAAATCCTTCAAATCCTTTTTCATGTTTCTTTCTGGTTTTATACCAATTCACCGCCCAACGTGTGAGGATAGACCTCGGTGATACGGATATTTGCCATCTGCCCGATGAGCGATTCGTCACCCTTGAAGTTCACCACACGGTTGTTATCCGTACGGGCCGACAAGAGTCCTTCACCTTTCTTGGCCTTGTCGAACACAAGGCAACGCTCAACACGGCCGAGCATGGATTGGGAAATTTCCGTTGCCTTAGCATCAATCACAGACTGAAGATGTTGCAGACGCTTGAGTTTGACGTCTTGCGGCGTGTCATCTTTATAAGATGCGGCAGGCGTACCGGGACGTGCGGAATAGACAAATGAGAAGCTTGCGTCAAAGCCGACTTCATTAATCAATCGCATCGTCTCGTTAAAGTCTTCCTCCGTTTCACCCGGAAAGCCCACGATGAAGTCCGTGGCGATACTGATGTCCGGTCGTACGGCACGCAATTTTGCTATTCGTCCAAGGTACCACTCGTGCGTGTACCCGCGCTTCATGGCGCTCAGAATGCGGTCTGAACCGCTTTGCACCGGCAAATGCACATGGTTAGCCAGTTTGGGTAGTCTTCCATAGGCTTCGATCAAGCGATCCGAGAATTCCTTGGGATGACTTGTGGTGTAACGAATGCGCTCAATACCGGGAATTTCGCTCACGTACTCCAACAGTGCCGCAAAATCCACAGAATTTCCGTCAGTACCACGACCGCAATAGGCATTGACGTTTTGACCCAGTAACGTAATTTCTTTTACACCTTGACTAGCCAGATGCGCACATTCCACCAACACGTCCATCAAAGGACGGCTGATTTCTTCGCCACGCGTATAGGGCACCACGCAGTAGGAACAGTACTTGCTGCAACCTTCCATTACAGAAACGAAGGCCGTGGCTCCAGTAGCTGTCGGAGCCGGTAAGCAATCGAATTTCTCGATTTCAGGGAACTCGATATCTACCTGAGGTTTGCCTGTACGTTCTCGTTCAGCAAGAAGCTCAGGCAAGCGATGCAACGTCTGGGGACCAAAGACCACGTCAACCCAAGGCGAACGTGAAAGGATACGCTTGCCTTCTTGGCTGGCAACACAACCACCCACGGCAATACGCATGGACGGTTTTTCTTTTTTGAGTTCTCTCAGTCTGCCCAGATCCGAGAAGGTCTTTTCCTGAGCTTTTTCTCGGATCGAACAGGTAACGACAACTAACAGATCTGCGTCTTCAGGCTGAGCGGTACACTCATAACCATGCTCGCGCATCAGATCAATGATGCGAGCAGAGTCATAATCGTTCATTTGGCAGCCAAAGCTACGGAGATAGATTTTTTTGCGTTCACGGTTTATATCCATTACACGATTAAAACCAATACCGTTAGTTCTATAATTCAACATTTACCGACACGTAAAAATATTTAGATATCTAGCGAACCAAATTAAAAATATTCATCCTTTCACTCAAACAACACTCTCTCTTTATCATGCATCAATAACATCTCGACGCTTCCAAAGCGTAAATCCAAAAACACGCAACTTCAACCACTCCTGGCTACATACCAATTTAAATATAGTAATGTTCCATACCCGCAGAATCTTAGTATAACCACCCCAGTAAAATAAACAACCGAACTTTTTAAAAGCAAAAAACTTCCAATATAGATCTTTCGTAATTGAAATATATTCTTCACCCTTATGTATATCACACAAATACTTAAATGCATCCTGGATCGACAATAACATGTCATCAAACTTTCGGGTATCGTTATTCTGTCCAAAATTCATCAAAGACTGAGCTCTAATTCTATACTGATATCCCGGCTCATCTACTACAGAAATTGTTGGATTACGTGCCAGGCATTTTATATGAAAGCCATTATCTTCATGGCGAATCTTTTTTTCAGCAAACATCAATCTATTTTTTATTAAAAAGTCAAATCTATAAAGTTTGCCGCACGCCACACATGGAATAGCGTCTACTGAGTATCGAAAATTTTTAATAGAAACTCTTTCTGGGATATTTTTCAACTTCAACCAAATATTTATATCTTCTGCCGACTTTTTAAGCGCAGTATCATCAACGTCAGCAAACGCACATACCCCGCCAATAACAATATCAGATCGCATCAAAACTGCTTTCTCTACTAATTTTTCAATTGTAGTTGGCATTATCCAATCATCTGAATCTAAAAAATAAACAAACTCACCCGTTGCAGCATGGATACCCGTATTTCTTGCTGGTCCAAGTCCTAAATTTTTATCGTGCCTTATAACCTTAATTCTCGCATCACTCGAGCATAAAGAACACACCACATCTATTGACGCATCCCCACCATTATCATCAATACACAGGATTTCCAGATTTTTATATGTTTGCCCCATAACGGACTTAAGACACTGGAGTATATATTTCTCTACATTATAAATTGGAATTACAATTGTCACGAGCGGAAAAGAAGAACCAAAGAGTTCTTCATCCCCATTTGTAGTCACAGCCACCATAAACACTCACAGAAAGCTTATTCCTTATTGATTTTGCAGAATCTCATTTCTAATAATTTGAGCCAAATTTACAATAACATATAACCCTCTAAAAAAATTAGATACCAGATATCCCTTAATCAAATTGAAAGCAACACCATCCCCCCAAACAAAACAACCACTATAATTATTCAATACACCCCCATCAATAAATATCACAAAACACAAATTTCACATTTGAACTCAAGCACCAATCCTCATAGAATCTAACGAAATAGACAACTCATCAATAGATTCATCCTTTAATTTTTTTATCCAAAGACAATCAGTCTCACAACACAAATAAACCCTCTTCACTGCTGAAAAACTATATTCGCAGACAGCAGGCATTTTCAAATCGTCATTATTAAACAAACCTCCTTGTTCATTGATATCGCAGCGATACCCACATGAAGCCACTCGGTAACATTTGCTTCAAATCGATCAACAACACTTAACATCAAAGCCGTTGCCAACTAACATACAGCAACAGCCATATTTTAAGAAAAATCTGTTGATAAATCGTAAACTGCCGGCAAATTGTAGAACTTTTCAATATCATCTCGGGGGGGGGCAAGCCACCGCCCCCATATCTTTGACTATATTCCAGACTTCTGTAGCTTTCTTCAAATAACAATCATCCGACCAAAATGTAAAATTAAATACAGCCTTGGTCAATCGAAGCGCATATCACAATCGAGATACACATTAGCCTCAGTATTTAACCCTTCGAGATATTTGTACGTTCTCTTCTCCCGAAAAAAAATCACATATCGAGAATCGCGCGCATCCGTTAGCATTGGACAACCGATAATAGAACTTGGAAGTATTACAATTTTTTGCCTTTACAAAAAGAGAAAGCGCTGGCAAACAAGTTTCTGGATAAAAACCACCACCCAAGGCGCCTCACCAGCATAGACTATATTTTCCCAATTTTTATCATTGGTTATATTATATAATAAGTTGATGGCCCTTAAAAAACAAAAATGTTGCAGTCCCTATCAAATAGTCACCCAAATTATCTGTATTTTCAATATATTGAAACTTACCAAAAATCTAGGCACGACAATATTTGCATAGTCCACTATAGAAGTACTGAAATTTTTATACACAATTCGACTTTTACTAGCTTTTTTGAGATTCTAGAACGCCATTTACTTCTTATTTTCCTACGCCTCCGCTTTCCAGCAATCAAGAAACAGAAAATATTAACATTCCATTTCTATATTCGCTTGAACTTCTACTTACTTTATATTAAAAAGTCTTAGAATTCAAAAGCTTTTGGAGTTAGCACTCTACCACACTAACAGCCAATCCTCCGCGGCTCGTTTCCCGATATTTCGATTGCATGTCTTTACCTGTCTCAAACATCGTCTGCATAACGGCATCGAGGCTAACAAAGTGACTACCGTCCCCAGCAAGAGCTAAACGCGCAGCATTAACAGCCTTGACAGCCGCTACGGCATTGCGTTCGATACAGGGAATTTGCACTTGGCCTGCTACGGGGTCACATGTAAGACCCAGACAATGCTCCATGCCGATTTCTGCAGCATTTTCCACTTGTCTCGGATTAGCACCCAACACTGCCGCTAATGCTCCGGCAGCCATGGAGCAGGCGACACCTACTTCACCTTGGCAACCGACTTCGGCACCTGAAATTGAGGCGTTGCTCTTGTAAAGCAGACCGATGGCACCTGCTGTGAGCAGAAACTCACGAATGCCATCAGGATTGGCTCCGGGAATGAACGTGCGGTAATAGCGAAGTACCGCAGGGATAACGCCGGCAGCACCATTGGTTGGACTTGTTACCACTCGCCCACCGCAGGCGTTTTCTTCTCCGACAGCAAAAGCCCACGCGTTGATCCAATCCAGAACACTCAAGGGATCGGAAGCCGAGTTGACATTTTTCAACCGTTGCGCCAGATGTTTCGCGCGACGCTTGACGGCAAAAGGTCCGGGCATCGGACCTTCTGTTTCCAAGCCTCGATTGATGCAATCGTTCATAGCATCCCAAACGGCATCAAGCTCCTTGTCGATCTCTTCATCGGTGTAATGCACGCGTTCGTTAGCACGTGCAATCTGAGCAAACGACAGATTGTTTTTGATAGCCAGTTCAAGAAGTTCCGTACCGTTGCCATATACGTAAGGTAACGGCAGAGCTTTGCTCTTGGTAACTGCTACAGGTTCATTGGGTACATCCGGATCGCGTTCGCTTCCGGCCACAATAAAACCGCCGCCCACGGAATAGTAACGGCGACACAGCAGGCAATTGCCTTGTTGGTCCAGTGCCGCCAAATCCATCGCGTTAGTATGAAATGCGCAAACCTTGTCAGCCGAGAAAATCATGTCTCGGTCAGGATCAAAAGCAATGCTCTTGATTCCTGCGAGATTAAGCACATGATCTTCTTCGGCCTGTCGTGGAATCTCTACGGATTCTTTGCCGGTGACAGTTGCCGGAGCTTTGCCTGCCCACCCGAGGATCACGGCCTTATCAGTAGCGTGACCTCGGCCTGTGGCCCCCAGGCTTCCCATCAACTCGCAAACCACGCGCTGTGTTTGTGTCAAAAGTTCCTTTTTCTGCAGCTCCTGCACAAACAGCAGCGCAGCCCGCATCGGCCCGACGGTGTGGCTCGAGCTTGGACCGACACCAAGCTTGAACATTTCAAAAACGCTGGCAGCCATATTCCTCATCTCGATTAGATCTGCTTGTCCACAACCAATGCTGCTTCACAATGCGTGCGAGGGTCAGTCTTGACATCCACGGGCACACGAACACCAATCTTCACTTCCTGAGGCAAACGCACCAATGCCACCGTAAAGGGCCCTTCGGGAACGCGAGCAATTGACGTGCATGGATATTGCGTACCGTTGAGTACAACGTAGGGAACTTCAACAAGCAACGCCGGATCGAATGCCACATCAAAGGCCACCAGCTGCATACGGTCGTAATTGCCGGCCTTAAAACGAGCTTCCGTCAGGGCTCGACCTATAAAGATACGATCCGGATCGTCGAAATTCAGGGCACCTTCAAGACCGGTTTCAAGCGGGCTGGAGCTTTCGTCAAGTTCGAGCCCGGCAGCCGGTTCACGAGCGAAGATACGCAACGCATCCCATCCTGTCTGCTCGCCTTTCTTTGCTCCGGCCCTGATAAGGTTGTCACTCAACGCCTTGATGTTGACCTCGGGGCCAACCGCCAAACACATCCATCCCATATCGATGAAGCGAATGCCGAGACTCTCCACCATATGTCCCGGCTGGAGGGATATGCCGTCAATAGGAAGCTTGCCGACGAAATAGAAGCCGGTAAGCGCTTCAACGCCCACTTCCGCTTCGAATGCAACGCTCACCTGACGAATCCAGGCTTGAAGGGCATCGGTTTCGTCACCCGCAAGAATGATTTCGTAGGCTTCAGTGGCTCGGCGCGCAACCCAGGGCGTTCCCAGCACACCGCCGGTAGCGTTCATTGCCACTGAGCGTTCCACTCCACCCACAGCAAGCTTTGTGACATCACTCGTCAGCAGTCGAGCCAAAAATTTTTCTGCCCCCTGTACCTTAAGAATCGTCACAGGAGTGTCATTGAAGATCACAAGATCCAAAGCCATTTTTTCTATTTTTCGTTAAGTAGTGGTTTTCAATAATCAGGCTTCACGCACACAGTCGAGCATGTACTTAATCGTGCCGTCCGGTTGCTTGACCTTTACGAGACCGTGGACATCGCTTTCAAAACCTGGGAATCGACGGGTAAAGTCGCGCGCGAAGCGCAGATATTCGACAATCTTGGAATTGACGCGCTCGCCCGGCACCAAGAGCGGGATTCCCGGCGGATAGGGAGTCAACAGCACAGCAGAGATACGCCCTTCCAAAGAGTCGATGGGTAAACGGTCAATTTCGCCGTGTGCGAACTTAGCGTATGCATCGGTCGGACGCATCGCCGGGATCATCTCAGAGGTGTACATCTGCGTGGTCAAACGTGCCACGTCGTAGTCGCGGTATACCTCATGCACATTCTGACAGAGATCACGCAGTCCCATTCCTTCATAATGCGGGAACTCAGAGAGGAACCGCGGCATCACGCGGTAGAGCGGCGAGTTAGCGTCGTATGCGTCCTTGAACTGCTGCAGTTCCGTCACCATCGTGTTCCAACGGCCCTTCGTGATGCCGATCGTGAACATGATGAAGAACGAATAGAGTCCAGTCTTTTCAACAATGATGCCGTGCTCAGCCAGGTACTTCGTCACAACGGCCGCAGGAATACCCGTTTCGGAGAAGTCGCCTTCCACAGACAAGCCAGGCGTCACAATCGTTCCCTTGATAGGATCGAGCATGTTGAAGCCTTCTGCCACGGGTCCGAACCCATGCCAGCTTTCATTGGCGTGCAACATCCAGTCTTTTTGCGAGCCAAAGCCTTCGCTCGGAAGCTTTTCCGGCCCCCACACAGTGAACCACCAGTCGTCGTAATTTTTACCGACTTCTCGCATCGCGCGACGGAAATAAACAGCTTCAGCAATGGACTCTTCCACCAAAGCTTTGCCTGCACGACCTTCCATCATGGCTGCAGCTACGTCGCAGCTTGCAATGATCGCGTACTGCGGCGACGTCGACGTATGCATCATGAATGCTTCGTTGAAACTGGAGCGGTCAAGTTTTTCCGTTTCGGAATCCTGAATGCAGATTTGACTTGCCTGGGAAATACCAGCCAAAAGTTTGTGCGTCGAGTGGGTCGCAAAAACCATGCTCTTCTTGGTGCGCGGCTTATTGCGACCAATAGCATGCATGTCGCTGTAGAAGGGCGAAAATGCCGCATGCGGCAACCATGCCTCGTCAAAGTGAAGGATGTCCACCTTGCCGTCGAGCTTTTCCTTGATCACTTCGTCGTTGTATACGATGCCGTCGTATGTCGACTGCGTGATCGTCATAATGCGCGGCTTGGCATTCTTGTTCTTGATCAGCGGATTCTTGGCAATTTTTTCCTGAATCGTTTCCCAATCGAATTCGGAACGCGGGATCGGGCCGATGATGCCGTAGTGGTTGCGCGTTGGCATCAGGAACACAGGAATAGCGCCCGTCAGAGTAATCGCGTGAAGAATCGACTTGTGGCAGTTACGGTCCACGATCACGATGTCACCCGGAGCCACCGTGTAGTTCCAGACAATCTTGTTGGACGTGGAAGTACCGTTGGTCACAAAGAAAAGGTTGTCACACCCGAAAATGCGAGCGGCATTTTGTTCGGATTTTGCAACAGGCCCAGTATGGTCAAGTAGCTGACCGAGTTCTTCAACGGCGTTGCAAACGTCGGCTCGAAGCATGTTCTCACCGAAGAACTGGTGGAACATCTGCCCCACAGGACTCTTTAGAAAAGCCACGCCACCCGAATGCCCCGGACAGTGCCAAGAATAGGAGCTGTCAGCCGCATAGTGCGTCAACGCACGGAAAAACGGCGGCGGCAAGCTTTCGAGATATTGACGGGCTTCACGAACGATGTAACGCGCCACAAACTCAGGCGTGTCTTCAAACATATGAATGAAACCGTGCAGTTCACGCAACACATCGTTTGGGATCGAAGGCGCAGTCTTCGTTTCACCGTACAAGAAAATCGGAACGTCCGGGTTCGAGCTTCTAACTTGATGCACGAAAGCTCGCAATTCTGCAATGGCTTCGTTTTCTTCACCGGTGTCAGAAAAATCGTCGTCGTCAAGACTCACGATAAAGGCCGATGTACGGCTTGCCTGACGCGCCAGACTCGAGAGATCGGAAAACGTTGTAACGGCACTAACCTCTTGTCCTTGCGCTTCGATGGCTTGTGCAAGGTCGCGGATGCCAAGACCGGAGACGTTTTCCGAATGGTAATCCTCGTCAATGATGACGATCGGGAAGTGATATTTCATTTTTTCAAAGAAATTTGAGAGATTAAAAAACAATAAAAACAACCACAAACCAGGCAGACAAAAAAAGACTAACAAACAACGAACATCAAGCCCAGTCAAGGAAAATATTATTAATATTTTCTTCTTTTAGTCGATTATTTAACTGTTTTATACGCTTTTCGCCATCTTTAAAGAAACGCTCATGCGTTTCACACACCAAGTAGTCGAAACTATCATGCAACCTGGAATCGAGGATGCTATTCAAAACATTGAATTCTGCTCCTTCAATATCGAGCTTGATCAGGTATGGACGCTTCCCATTTGCTTTCAGTTGTTTGAGGTAATCCACAAAATCTATAGCTCTAACATCAAAATCAAGTTTGTCCCCATCAGAAACGATGTTTTCAATAGATCCACCTTGACTCTGGTTAATAAATGAACCTGATTTAGGCATTGAAAATTGGAGCTCTTCGTTTTTAGTTGAAATTGCCTCTCGCTTAAGCAGAAGCGGTGCAAACGATGACTCTCCGTTTTTCTCGTCAATCTGGTACTTTTTTACTAAATACCTACAGAGAATTGGATTTGGCTCGAAAGCAACAACTTCCGCTCCCAGGCCTAACATTAAGTCACTAAACAGACCTAGATTGGCTCCCCCATCAATGACTAATCCCTGGGGAGGGGTTGCACAAAGCATATACTCATACTCTTCTGGACAGTGAAGCATATGCATGCGAAAACTCGCCATACCTAACCCGTTGGGATCTTGAACGGCACGAGACAAATTTTGGAGATCATTTTTTAAATTTTTCAATTCAGAAAGGATTCGCCTGTCCGCTCTTTTTGCAAGCCTACGATGATTCCATTCGCGAATTTTATTTAGGAACATTATCATTACCTCTCAAGCACACGACTGACCAGCAAGCCTTGACGCCATTCTTGTTTTTCTTGTCGGTCGTATATTACTTGAAAACATAATGGTCTCAGTCGAGTGCCAGCTATGCCCTGACTACCAACCCTGTCCCTCGTAACACATAAGGTGATCACATATGCCCAACTCTGTTGCTCTAACTCCTTCTTATGTAGGAAGACTATTCATGGTCACGGCACCTTCCGGGGCAGGCAAGAGCTCACTGGTTAAAGCACTCCTTGAGCGCGACTCTGATATTGCACTGTCGATTTCCCACACTACACGTGCCCCGCGTCCAGGCGAAGTTAACGGTCGCGAGTATCACTTCATTTCCGTCAATGAGTTTGAAGAGCGCAAAGCACGCGGAGAGTTTCTAGAGTCTGCCCTTGTGCACGGAAACTACTACGGCACAAGCCGTGTCTGGATCGAGCAACGCATGGCCGCAGGTAAAGACGTTTTGTTGGAAATTGACTGGCAGGGGGCTCGACAAGTCCGTTCTCAATTTGAAGGTACCGTGGGCATCTTCATTCTGCCGCCTTCCATTGATGCGCTAGAAGCACGTCTGCACAAACGCGGCACCGACAGCGAAGCTACCATCACTCGCCGTCTGATGGGGGCCGGAGCGGAAATTGCCCACGCTCCTGAATTTGAGTTCGTTATAATTAACGATAGCTTTGACGTTGCTTTGTCGCAACTGATCTCCGTAGTGACAGCTTCGCGCCTGAATTTCGAAAATCAGGCCGCGCGCCATCGTGAACAGTTCATCTCGCTCGGCGTCCCTGTCTGATCTCTACCCCACAGCAACGATTTCCTACTTTTGTAAAAAGAAAATGGCACGCATTACTGTTGAAGATTGCATGAAGAAGATTCCGAACCGTTTTGAAATGGTTCTCTGCGCCGCATACCGCGCTCGTCAGCTCAACGACGGTCACGCACCGCGCGTTGATGCCAAGGACAAAAACACCGTGATCGCTCTGCGCGAAATTGCGCAGGGCAGTGTGTCGCGCGAAATGCTGGAACGCGTTTCCTAATTTCTTGCTTCACTCGGGCAACGGACAACCGTTGCGTTGCCCGCAAGCGAAACCAAGCGCTGCCTATCCTATAAAACTATTTGGGCAGCGCTTTTTTATTTTTAATCATTTTTCGGAAAAGGTCCTATGCTGTTTACCGCCCCTCAAACAGCCCCGGCAACGACTCTGCCCGGCATTATTCGACCTCAACACCCTCATTCCGGTCAGTCTGACGAAGACGACTACGATGCGGCCTATCTGGACGCTCGTGCAGATGATATCGTAGGTCAGGAAGCCGACCTCCCTCTTTTCTCTCCCGTAGAAAAAGTCACCAAGGTCGTGACCTCTTCCGAACTGCTCGCCCGTTGCAGTCAGTTTCTCTCAAAAGCGGACGTGGAGCGTGTTCGTCAGGCATTTATGTACGCTGACGATGCGCATCTGGGGCAATTCCGCAAATCCGGCGAACCATACATCACGCATCCTCTGGCTGTAGCAAACATTCTGGCTGAGTGGCGTCTTGACTCCACCACCATTTGCGCCGGTCTCATGCATGACGTGCTTGAAGACACACCTGTCGCCAAGATTGAAATGGTCGAACGCTTTGGCGTGGAAGTGGCGGAACTCGTCGACGGCGTGAGCAAACTTGATAAGTTACGCTTTTCGTCCAATGAAATTGCTCAGGCCGAAAGTTTCCGCAAGATGTTGCTCGCCATGAGCCGCGATGTACGCGTGATCTTCGTGAAGCTCGCCGACCGTCTGCACAACTTGCGCACCCTCGGAGTGATGCGCCCGGACAAACGTCGCCGCATCGCCAAGGAAACATTGGAAATATATGTGCCGATTGCGCACCGTCTAGGGCTCAATACCGTTTTCCGCGAACTGCAAGAGTTGTCCTTCTTCAACCACTACCCGCGTCGTTACGAAATTCTTCGTGAAAATGTGATTCTGACACGCGGAAATCGTAAGGCTGTTCTGGAACGTATTTTGCGTGAGACTCGTTCAGCATTACCTAAATGTGGCATTGTGGCGCAAGTCCAGGGAAGAGATAAGACCATCTACGGTATATACAACCGCATGCGTGACACGCATGCTTCCTTCTCTGATGTTTTGGACATCTACGGCTTTCGTGTAATCGTTCGTACGCGCGAAGAGTGCTATCTCACTTTGTGCGCCTTACACCAGCTTTATAAACCTGTTCACAACCGCTTCAAAGACTTCATTGCTATCCCGAAGGCTAACGGCTACAGAAGCCTTCACACCACCGTTATCGGTCCTTACGGTACCCCTGTTGAGTACCAGATTCGCACGGAAGAAATGCACCGCATTGACGAGATGGGCATTCTCTCGCACTGGATCTACAACGACAGCATGGATACCAGCGGTATCCAAAACATGGTGAAGTCCTGGCTGCAAAGTCTGATGGAAATTCAGCGTACCAGTGCTGACAGCAGTGAGTTCCTTGAAAACATCAAGATCGACCTCTTCCCGGATCGCGTCTATGTCTTCACGCCACGAAGCAAAATCGTGAGCTTGCCGCAAGGCTCTTGCCCGGTTGATTTTGCCTATCAGATTCACACCGATGTCGGCAACAAGGCCATCGGTTGTCGCATCAATGGAGAGCAGCAGCCATTGTCAACGCCGCTGAAGAACGGCGACATGGTCGAGATTATCACGGCTCCCGATGCAGAACCTGATCCTCAGTGGATCAGCTTTGTGCGCAGCGGTAAGGCTCGTGCAGAAGTCCGCCAATATCTGCGCACGCGCAATCCTGAAGAATCGGAAGCTTTGGGGCGTAAAGTGCTCGCCAAGGCTGCCCAGGAAGCTCAGCTCAACCTTCAGGCCATTCCCGAGCCCATTTGGCGTGAAGTGCTTCGCGATGCATCTATCGGTACGCGCGAACAACTCTATATTGATATTGGTCTGGGGCATATGCCGGCAGCCGGCATCATCGGTCAAATCAAGACGCTGCTACAGGTAAAGAAACCGGAACATCCCGCAAGTGAAACCACGGTCACCATTCGCGGCACCGAAGGTATGGCTGTTCAGTTAGCGACCTGTTGCCATCCCGTGCCCGGCGACAATATTTGGGGATTCATGCGCAAAGGACACGGGCTTTCCGTACATCGCGCTGACTGCGAACACGTCGCTCGCGGACGGCAAAATGCTCCGCAACGTTGGATGCCGCTGGCATGGCAAGCAGAAAGTGCTGAAGAAGCTCGCTTCTTTGTACCGCTGGATCTGGAAATTACCGACGATCGTGCCACTCTGGCCTCAGTCGCCACAGAGCTCAGCTCTGCAGGCTCAGCTATTGTGGGAGTCAACGTCGAGCCCAACAAGGAAGGTAAAGAATCATTGAATTTGATGATTCAGGTAAGAAGCCGACTGCACTTGATGCACATCATGCGTGCGCTCAAACGTATCCCGACCGTGCTGAGCGTAGCAAGACGCTTAGATGGAGACAAACGCATCTTCCTACCGACTGAGGATCGATAGAGACAGAGCGGGCTCCTTTCGGAGCCCCTTTGCTTTATCAATTAAATTTTGCCGCCGTGATTTTTCAGGTAGTAGTACCGTACGTACTTGGCCATTGTGTAGAAGTAGTGGTTCATGGAGAAAATGAAGCCAAGCTTCCCATCTAAGAAACCCCGATTAATGAAGTAGACCTTGAAAAAGGCCCACAAGGGACGGAGCAATATATCCTTAACGAAATTGCAACTTTTTCCTTCAGCCAAATATTTTTCCGCTGCTAGTTTCGTGTATTTATCAAACTTACGGAAATAAGAATCCCAAGAGCTATAAGGAAAATGAACGAGGCGTCCTTGAAGTCGTTTCGACTCATATGGAGTGACGATAGCAGGATGAACCTTTCCAACCACAGAAGCGCCATCTCTAGGCATCAACCGTAAAACCCAGTCTGGCCTGACAACACCATGAGACGCCTGACCTGACACAAAATGATTCTCTCGTTGAACTTCGTAGGAAAAATCCATTTTTCCACTCGCAACGACATCACGAATAGTTCGTTGCAATTGAGGCGTTACGCGCTCATCGGCATCGAGTAGAAAAATCCAAGGCTTAGTGGTCTGTGATATTCCATACGTCTGTTGCGCTCCCCAATCTCCATTCATTGATCGTAGAAAAACCTTCGCTCCCATTTCTTCTGCAATTCTGACTGTTTGATCAACGCTACCATCGTCAATCACAACAATTTCTTGTGCAAACTCACAGCTTTCAAGGCAAGCTGTTATGTTTGCTTCCTCGTTTCGAGTGAGCAAAACAACACTAATTGGTAACTTTTTTTCAGTCATCTAACGCTCGTACAATGGGAAGAAGAGTCACGAGAGAAACCGTCAATACTCATCACTCGTACTCAACGGAAATAATCTCCAAAATCTCTACACGTGCCGGGTGATCAATCGTTGCTGGCGTCGGCAATTTGACACTATCGCCTTCCCTTTGTTTCAGAAAAACACGTGCAATTGGACTCACCCAGCTCACGTCACCATTTTCCGGATCCGCTTCATCAATACCAACGATACGAATAGTGTGTTCAGTTCCTGTCGTCAGGTTCTCATAGGTGACCGTTGCCCCAAAAAACACCTGATCGGTAGGCGGACGTTTCGTAGGATCGACGACCTCCGCACTTTCGATTCGTTTATTCAGAAAACGTATGCGGCGATCAATTTCGCGTAAACGTCTTTTGCCGTACTGGTAATCTCCGTTTTCTGAACGATCCCCATTGCTTGCCGCCCAACTGACCACATTCACAATGCTCGGTCGCTCAACGTTAACCAGATGCTCACGCTCATCTAGCAGACGTCGGTAGCAAGTTGGTGTCATGTAGTTTTTTGTATTTGACGGGAAATCGGGAAGCTTGACTTCTTCACCGTCTTCATCTTCAATCAACATTTCGGTTGTCATTTGTCCAACCAACCCCACTCTATTGCCGATACTTACCTCTTATTTTTAGGTAAACCGGCACCCACTTTTTAAGTGGAGCCGCATTGATCTCTTTCCAATCTTTAAGGTTGTGCCCTTCCAGCGCTCCGCTCATTTTGATAAGCAACACCTCGTCACCCGCCACGATAGCGTCCTCGTTGTAACTGCCGACAAAAAAGACTTCTTGTCCCTTGGGATCAAAAAGATCCTTGCCTACACTAAAGTCTTCTATGGGATTTTGAACAGCCAATACTCTTTTCAATAGAGTGGCTCCCACATCGTATGCTGTTGTGCGGTGAGTAATTTGTTGTGGTGGCATTCCTGGCCAGGAAATCACAAGCGGAATTTTGATCTGAGCATCCGAAAAGTTTCCATTGTGCCCCCAGTAGTTCAGCTTAGAGTCATTGAATTCTTCTCCATGATCGGATGTCACAATCACAATCGTGTCATTCAGATGACCGTTCTTCTCGAGGATCTGCAACACTCGACCAATCAGCACATCCTGCCAATAGGCAGCATTTTTATATCGGTTGAAATATTCTCTCGGATCAAAATCAGGAGAGAGTTTTAATCGATCGACCTCTCGCCAATAATCATCATAGGGAACGTCCAGGTCTTCAGGAAAATCCTGAGCATGAACACCATCCAAAAACATGAAACTCATGAATCGTTTATTTGAATCGCGCTGCTCCAACCATTCTTCAAAATCGTTCACACTATCCTGATCGCGTTCTGCCGTTGTCTCACCTTTGTCTGAACTCATGCGCAAAGGCCTAACACTAGAAAAAACAGTCGCATAAAACTCAGGTTTAAGCAACGTTGCAGTCGCAAAAGTAGTGATTTCATACCCCGCCTTTTGGAAACCTGTCACCAACGAAGAAGGCACATTCGTTGCCAAAGCACTCTGCCAATATGAAGGAGGCAGTCCATAAAACAGTCCGAAAACGCCCGCACGAGTTGCGTTACCGGCAGAATAATGTTCCCGGAACACCACTGCTCTCTGTTGCAACTTTGCGAGATTCGGCATTGTCTTTGCATCAATAACGTCCGCGCGCAAAGAATCAATAGCCAAAATCAACACATTGACATCCGTTCCCTTCCCAAGGGTAAGCTCATTGAGCGGATAGTGGAAACTCCCCACTTTTTCAGAGAGACTTAATTTCTCTTCTCCGACTGCCACGAGACCAAATTTAGACAGAAAAGTATTTGCCCGAATAGGATGATAGAGGGGAATGCGCTCGGTCAAAACTGTCACTGGTTTGACATTCTGGGAAACGCTGTAAGCACTTACAGCATTTACAACTAGGTACCCCGCCAGGATACCCACGCAGGGCCACAAAGCTTTTGAAGTCACCTTCGTAGTCGCCCAGACCAGTATCAAAGACACAATGGCTAAACAAACAACCAAAAATGCAATTTTCACCATCATGCCTGCCGAAAAGGCAAAAACCTCTCGGCCACCGACAAGGGCGAGATCAACCATCGCCCAATTGATATGAAAACGATATTGTTGATAAACAAATGTGTCTGTAACAAGCCCCACCAAAAGAATGAAGGTGAGCACCAAAGCCATCGCTCGTCCAACTTTAGGACTCCAGCGTGACAATGGCAATATCAACACAAGTTGCAACAGAAAATGCCCAATGAAAAACACGCCTGCAGCAGCACCAAAAACATACAGGTACTGCCACCATTGGGTTCCAGGCAACCCCGTCAGATAGCGTAAGGCCACAACAGCCCCGACCAACGCAAACAAAACAGCTAACCAGCCAATTTCATTAAGTTTTGTTCGCAAAGTCCACTTATTGCTCATGATTAAAAAAATGCAGGCTCAAAAAGATCGAGTTTTCGAAGAATCATTGGAGTGCTTAGTTTCCGTTTTGGGATGTGGGACAACGTATGCTGCTGTACCCCATAGGGGAATGGTAGAAAGGCTGTGTTTGAAACTCCCTGATGTTTCTCGTGTCGAGTAGGAGAGATACATAAGAGTCTGGCTCTCCTCATCAAAAATACGACGAATCTTTAATGTCTTCAGAAACACACTCTTAGATTTCTCAAAAACCACTTCTCCCGTCTTGCCCTTTTTAATCCGAGCAATCATTTCCGGCGTAATTTCTCCGGTCTGACGACAACTTACCGCGCTATCGGAAGGATCTGACAAAGATAGATTTGCCTCAATGCTCGCGACATGGCAAGTCACTCCAGGCACAAGCGGATCCACAAAACTATTCAGCTTTATGTCCTTGAGGGTAAAAATCCCTAAAGAGACATCTGCGACCTCATTGTCAGAACAGGCAGTCAGAGCTATCGTTCCTGAGATAACTAGCGCCATTGCAAGGATTTTTTTATTCACAACAAACTCTGTCTTTCAAAAAACTAGCCATGAACAAAGACGGGCTTACGAATTGCCAGACATAGCTGATTAGTCAACTGATGGAATGGCTTCTTTATCAGAAGCAAACTGGATGTTGTACAAGTGCTCGTAATAGCCCTTTCGTTGCAACAACTCCTCATGCTTGCCAACTTCACAAATCTGGCCATCCTTCATCACAACAATTTTGTCAGCACCAATAATTGTGGAAAGACGATGCGCAACAACAAAAGTTGTACGTCCTTGCATGAGATCATCGAGCGACTTTTGGATATATTTTTCGCTTTCCGTATCCAGGGCACTTGTAGCTTCATCCAGGAGCAGAATTGGTGCATTTTTCAGAAGTGCTCTCGCAATTGAAATGCGCTGCTTTTGCCCACCCGACAATCTGCTCCCAGCTTCACCAACCGGGGTGTCCAGTCCCTTAGGCAAAGTTTCAATAAACGGCATCAAATACGCAGCGCGTGCGGCTTCCTCAATCTGCTCTCGCGTTGCTCTCTCGTTGCCATAGGCAATATTTGCCGCAATCGTGTCATCGAAGAGAATGACGTCTTGACTCACCAGTGAAATTTGATCTCGCAAGCTCTTTAGAGTCACTGAACTTTGGGCCACGCCATCAAAATAAATTTCTCCTGCCGAAGGAGTCCAAAAGCGAGGAATAAGATTGATCAAGGTTGTTTTTCCAGCGCCTGAAGCCCCCACAAGAGCAACGGTCTCACCAGCCTTCACATCAAGAGAAAAATCCCTAACTGAGGGCTTTTCCGCGCCAGCATATTGGTGTGTGATACCCTCAAAACGAACATCACCGCGAACTCTCTTGAGTTCGTTTTCTCCCGGATCTTTTTCTTCTAGTTCATCGAGCATTTCGAAAATGCTCTCAGCCGCAACTCGGACACGCGCTGTTGCACCGTTCAAAGATGAAAGATGCCGTATAGGAGTCAGCAACAGTAGCAAAGCTGAAAGGAATGTAATGAACTCTCCCAACGTGAGCATTCCGTATTGAGCTTGCAACAACGCAACGACCACTACGATACTTACAGCACACATGCTGACAAAGTGAGTCATCGGAGTACCCGCTCCAGACACTCTCTGCATACGAAGAGATAGTTTCCGCATGAGACCATTGGCGGTCATAAACCGTTTTTGCTCATACTCGTATGCGTCATATATTTTGACCATTCTCTGGCCTAAGTATCCCTCTTGAACAACGCTTGTGAGCTCTGCAAGGGACTGCTGAAAACCGCTCCCATAACTGCGGTTTTTTCTTCCCACCCACCTAATAATTAGTGCCAAAAAAGGAGCTACAACAAAGGAAACTAACGAAAGTTGCCAGTTATGATAGAAAAGGACACACAACAAAGCTACGATCTGTAGTGAATCTCTGAAAATAGTCGCAATTAACTCAGCTGCAGTGCCTAAAGCTGTGCCAGCTTGATTAATAAATACGGACACCACCGTCCCTGAGTTTCTTTTCTGATAAGTCTCAGCAGGCCATCTAAGCACTCTCGAAAAGAGTTGGGTTCTAAATTGATACAGAATATCCTGCGAAATTTTCTGTAAAAAAAGAGAACTGGTAAATGATGACAAACCGTACGCAAGTGAAATAATCAGCAACGATCCTGGAGCCCACCAAATTGCAGTTGGGTCCTTTTCATAAAAGCCCTTGTCGGTTAACTGTCCAACGAGAAGCGCTATCAATGACGAAGACCCAGCAGTCACAACCATGGCACACATTGCTACAGCAAGCCATTTTTTATATCTAAGAACGTGAGAAAAAAGACGACGAACGGCATCTTGTTGTTGGCCATTCAAAAAATCCGGAGTGTTGCTCCTAGTGCTTTGGCTCATTAAGCGAAATCCTCGGAATTGTTCAGTTTTTGACCGTGAGATTTTACAATGTGCTCCTGTAGTGTTGGGAGCGAGGCACGGTGTTGATAGTCCAGCCTCTGGTCTTCCATGCCTGTTGTTTTCTTTCGTTTTTCTCATTTGTTTAGCCTATGCCCACTGTTCTTTGCCGTCTCCCTAACCATGTTGGCGATTGCTGCATGTGCCTTCCAGCTCTACGACTCCTTGCTGCAAGTGGATTTACACCAGCTCTGGTTGGTAAACGTTGGGCAGAGGATCTAATGGCCGGCATGGGATGGCGTTTTGACCCAATTGAGGGAAAGGTTTCGGAAGACCTTTCCCGCATCCGTTACCTCGCTCAAAACGCCAATGCCTCTCAGGGATTGTTGTTCCCAAACTCTTTCGGATCAGCCCTACTCTTCAAATTGGGGCGGCTCAAGACTACGGGACTGAAGACAGATATGCGCTCTTTTATCCTGGACAATGGCATTCCTGAGCCTGGAACCATGCATGAAGTCAAACGCTTTTTCTATGTTGCCCACGAAGCCATTAAGTCTTGGGGAGCTACACCGGCTTTTGACAAAGTTCCGGAACGTCTCAGTCTTGTTTTGATGAAGCGACATGAAGCAGCAGCCAAAAATCTCATTGAGCAATACAAGATCCCTGCTAGGTTTGCTCTCCTTGCACCTATTGCCCGTGGCAAGCATCAAGGCAAAGTGAAACACTGGGAACATTTCAATGAACTTGTTGCTCCATTACGAGATATAGGTATCGAACCGATAGTGTTTCCCTCTCTGCGCGAAGAGGCTTTGGCTAAAGCGGCCTGTCCAGACGCCACAATTTTGCCTCCCACAACTCTAGGAAATTTCGCGGCCATCGCAAAGCGAGCTCAAGTCGTGATCGCCAATGACTCTGGCGTCAGTCACATTGCAGCAGCCGTCGGAGCAAGACAAATCACCCTCGTAGGGGTCACCGAACCAGAGCGTACCGCCCCTTGGAACCCCGATGCAGTCGTCCTGGGAGAAAATGGACGATGGCCATCCGTAGAAGAAGTGACCGCTAATTTACTCTCTGTTGTGCAATGAAAATGAGTTCTCTTATTTCCGTCATTTGTACCACATACAACAGACCGGATGCACTTTCAGCGGTATTGATGGGGTTAATGCGCCAGACAGATACAACTTTTGAAGTTGTTATTGCTGATGACGGTTCAACAATTCAAACACAAGAAGTAATCTCTAAATATCAATCACTAGCCAAGTTTCGCATCGTTCATGCCTGGCAAGAAGATAGAGGCTTCCGTGCCGCTGCGGCTCGCAATTTAGCATTTTCCCAAACTCAGGGAGAATATATTCTGCTTCTTGATGGTGATTGCATTCCCTCCCCACACTGGATTGAACATCATCGACATTTAGCTGAGAAGCACTGGTCTGTACCTGGACAAAGAATTTTAACTTCTCAGTATTTTTGTAATCAAATTATAAAATCTAACGATTTTATTAATTTATTTGATTGGTCTCCTTCTAATTTCAGAAAGCTCTACCAACAAAAATTTGTTAATAGATGGGAACCTGCTTTTTGCTTTAGTTTGCAGCATTGCTCATTTTGGAGAAAACTCACACCTCACAATTGGAGGAAAGCAAGAAGTTGCAATTGGGGAATATGGCGCGAAGATTTTAGTTCAGTTAATGGCTTTAACGAATCTCTTGTCGGATGGGGTCACGAAGACGCGGATCTTGCTATTCGACTTATGAAAGCCGGAGTGAACTTCAAGTCTGGAAGTTTTGCTACTGCTGTGTTGCACCTATGGCACAAAGAAGAATCTCGACAAAATGCTGAGCGAAACTGGGAGTTGGCTACGTCTAATTTAAGTAAAAAGAATTGATGCTATGTGATCCCTTGCTGAAAATTGTTATTCTTCCCCAAAAAAGGTTTTATATAATGGATCAATGCAGAATTGGAATTGCTTGCAACCGACTGGCATCTGGCGGCGGCATGGAATCGCACGCGCTTAGCATCATCACTGAATTAGCCAAACAAGGTTTTACACCTGTAATTTTCACAAAAAACCATAAGCCTTTGGTCTCAGTTCAGGACTATGAAATTAGTTCCTGTTCTACAAAAATGATTCCTCGGGCGTTGGAGGACTTATATTTTTCTCATTGGTTAAAAAAACAGTTGCGAAATCATGGCATCCAATCCTGTATTGGATTTTGCCGTAATACTGAAAGCGACATTTTATTCTGCGGTGGTACGCACCGAGGCTTTGCCGCACATCGTAAACGACATCTCTTTTACGATTTAGTCATTAGTCGTTTTGAAGATATCGCCTTCCAACGGGCTAAATTCATTTTGCCTGCTTCCCAATTCGTTGGACGAGAGCTTCAATCGTTGTACGGCATCAATCAGAAAAAAATAGTTACCGCTTATCCTCCCGTTTCTGAGGATAGGTTTAAGTGCTTTTCCAATCAAAAACGACTCAAAGCTCGGACAGATCTCGGCCTTAGTCTCGACAAAACCGTTTTGCTCTTTCCTTCCGCCTCTGGTCACGAGCGGAAGGGGCTTTCTCTGATCCTCAAGTGTATGGAAGGTCTGGAAAATATTGAACTTGCTATTACAGGTAAACCTCCACAAAACTGCAATTCATCGGTTGTTGATATTGGATATCAAACCGATATGGAGAAAGCGTATAACGCTGCTGATTACACCGTTCTAGCTTCTTATTATGAGCCATTTGGTCTTGTTGGGGTAGAAAGTATTCTCTGTGGTACTCCTGTTATTTTGGCTCAGAATATTGGCTCTACTGAAGTTATTTCCAATGACGTTTGTCAGACTTTTTCTCCGGACAATCCCCAAGAATTGCGAGCTATTCTATCAAAACTCCCTACCCCTTCCCACCGAACTAGTAAAGCTGACCTTACCTATGATTTTTCCATAAAAAATCAAGTTGAAACTTTGTTATCTCTATTAACGAAAGTATCTTCTGCCCAAAGTTCACAACAAAATATGAACTTGTTTTAGTACATATATTTTGCTGAGACCACACTTTCTGAATTTTTCAGTTGATTTAGCAAATGATCGGTTGGCGCGTAGTTATTCTTAAGAAAAACTTCCGCCTTCACGCCATTACTTTGTATTGAAATTTCACAAGGAACGCCTCGGTGGTTGTTACCCAGGCCTGTTTGCAATACATCACGAATGGTACTCAGGTCCTGGTCTTCAGCAATCTCAAGCATGAGCGTAGCGCCCTTTTGTACTCGCATCTCTTCAATTGTGATTACTTTGTCACAAACGAAAGACATGCCCCCGCTGCGCTCATCCTTGCGTCCTTTGCCTGTAAAAATGAGCATCTCGTCAGGCTTGAGCATGTCCTTGTAATTTTCGTATGCTTTTGCGAACACGAGGACATCCATTGTGGTTTGCCCATCGCTTAGCGCCACAACGGCAAAAGTACCTCGCTTACCTGCAATGGTTCGCACACTCTGCACAATGCCGGCGATAGTCTGTTGTTCGCGGCTATCTCTGACATCCTTAAACGGAATGGCAAAGTTACGCGCTTCCACTCGGTAGGAATCGAACATATCGCCCGTCAGACAGAAGCCGAAAGCGTCTCGCTCAAGCGTATAGAGCGTACGATCGTCCCAGCGATCAGCCTTTTTCCAATTGACGATACGTTCGTCTTCACCGTTTTCATCAGCAAAGAGGCTCGCCTGTCCAATTGATGCTGCCACAGCCTGCCCAGCCTGAATGGCATTTTCAACATTGCCAAAGAGCTTTCCTCGATCCTGGTCCAACGAGTCGAAAGCTCCCGCCTTGATGAGTTGTTCCAGGACCTTTCGGTTCATGGAATGCACTCGAGCCGCTACATCGAAAATATCCAAGAACGGACCGTTCAACAGTCGTTCGTGTAGCAAATCTTCGACAATATTCTGTCCAACTCCCTTAATAGCCCCCAGACCAAAACGAACGGTCTTTTCATCGGGAACCATAAAGAACCATTCACTGATATTGATGTCCGGCTGAAGAACGGTCACACCCATTTCACGGGCGTCTTCCACCAACTCTCGCATCTTTTCGCCCTGGTTCATCACCAGACACATGTTGCCCGCAATAAAGCATGCCGTGTGGTGCACCTTTAGGTATGCCGTCTGCCAAGCAACGTACGAGTATGCGGCTGCATGCGACTTGTTAAAGCCGTAACCCGCGAATTTCTCCATCAAGTCGAAGATTTCGGTTGCCGTTTCTGCGGTGACGCCGCGTTCTGCCGCACCTTGAATGAAGACGGCACGCTGCCGCTTCATTTCTTCGACATTTTTCTTACCCATGGCACGACGCAAAAGGTCGGCGCCGCCCAGCGAATAGCCCCCGATAGCTCGTGCAACCAGCATCACCTGTTCCTGATAGACCATGATGCCGTAGGTTTCGCGAAGAATGGGCTCCATACGGGGATCGAGATACTCCACTTTTTCTCGCCCGAATTTACGGTCAATAAAGTGCGGAATCTGATCCATCGGACCGGGACGATAAAGTGCGTTCAGGGCGACAAGATCTTCCAGACAGTCAGGCTTTGCTTGCCGCAACTGTTCACGCATGCCGTCCGATTCAAACTGGAACACTGCTCCAGTATTTCCCTGTTGGAAGAGCTCCAGCGTTTTCTTGTCGTCGGTCGGGATTCGCGACAGGTCAAACTTGGTACCAGGATTGAGTCGATCAATGTACTCTGCAGCCTTCGTCAGAATCGTCAGTGTTGTCAAACCCAGGAAGTCGAACTTCACAAGGCCTACATTTTCGATGTCTTTTTTATCAAACTGACTGACCGTATTTTCGGGCTTGCCGTCGGCGTTATAGAGCGGGCAGAAATCCGTCAGTTTGCTCGGTGCAATCAAAACGCCACCCGCGTGCATACCCAAGTTGCGAGTCAAGCCCTCGAGTTTTTGAGCGTAGCTCATCAACTCGACATAATCCTCTCTCTCGGCCATTTCCTTAAACGCAGGTTCCATCTCGGCTGCTTTTGCGAGCGTCACATCAAGGCCCGGCTTTTGAGGGATCAATTTGGCCAGTTCGTCAACCTTTTTGTAATTCATATTGAGCACACGGCCGACGTCTCGAACCACGGCCTTTGCGCCCATGGCACCGAACGTGACGATCTGGCTCACTGCATCCACACCATAGGTACGCTTCACGTATTCAATGGTGCGATCACGGTTGTGCTGACAAAAGTCGACGTCAAAGTCAGGCATCGAAACGCGTTCCGGATTCAGGAAGCGTTCGAACAGCAATCCATAGTGCAACGGATCCAGGTCCGTAATGCCCAAAGCATAAGCCACAAGAGAACCTGCACCTGAACCACGACCGGGCCCAACCGCCACACCGTTTCGTTTAGACCAGTTGATAAAGTCCTGCACGATAAGGAAGTAACCAGGGAACTTCATGGACGAGATTGTCTTGAGTTCGTAGTCCAAACGCTCAATGTATTCGGGACGACGAGCATCGCGTTCCGCCTTGTCGGGGTACAAAAACTCAAGACGGCGCTCCAAACCCTCGTGCGAGAGCTGCACCATATATTCGTCGAGCGACACGCCTTCCGGAGTCGGAAATAGCGGTAGCTGAGGCTTTTGCAAAACTCCGTCCAGATTGCAGCGTTGAGCAATCACTACCGTGTTGTCAATAGCCTGAGGAATGTCCGCAAATAGCGCCCTCATCTCCTCTTCGGTCTTCAGATACTGCTCTTCCGTATAAAGCTTCGGACGATGGGGATCCGCCAACACGTATCCACCGGCAATGCAGCAACGCACTTCATGAGCATTGAAATCTTCTCGATGCAGGAATTGCACTGGGTGTGTCGCCACCATGGGCAGTCCCGTCTCAACAGCCAACTCGGCAATATGCGCCACTACCGCTTCATCGTTTTTTCGGCCGGCTCGTTGCACTTCTAGATAAAAACGCCCAGGAAAGGCCGCCCGCAACTGTTCAAGAGCCACCTGAGCCTCACCCTTATTATCCTCGAGCAAATGCTGCTCAATCACCCCTTGCGGGCCACCGGACAGACAGATGAGCCCCTTGCAATTTTCAAGAGTTAACCACTCGAGTCTGACTTCACCGCGCCCCAGATACTGGTTCTCCATCCAGCCTCGGGATAGAAGCTCGCAAAGCGACAGATAACCCTCATGATTTTGGCAATAGACCGTCAGGCGATACGGATTGTCTCGTTTACCATGCACCGCATTTGTGATCCATAAATCACACCCGACGATGGGTTTGATGCCGTCAGCTATCGCATGCGAATAGAAACGCAGGGCTCCGAACAGGTTCATCGAGTCAGTGATACCCAGTGCAACGCCTCCCTGCCGCATCACTTCTTCAAGGATGGGGTCGAGACGCACTATGCCGTCTTGGATGGAATATTCGGAGTGAAAACGCAGATGAACGAAATTGGCAGACATGGCTTGTGCACGAGGACAGTCCGGCGCATTCCCGTATAGAAATGCGCCGGAGGACAGAACATGACTTAATGCTTGAGAGGTTTGAAGCGAATACGGTGCGGACGTGCCGCTTCTTCACCTAGGCGCTTTCTCTTGTCGGCTTCGTATTCGTTGTAGTTGCCGTCAAAGAACACGACCTTACTGTCGCCTTCAAACGCCAGGATATGCGTGGCAATTCTGTCGAGGAACCAACGGTCATGCGAAGTCACCAATGCGCAGCCGGCAAATTCCAACAGCGCTTCTTCCAAAGCTCGCAGGGTCTCAACGTCCAAGTCGTTCGAGGGTTCGTCAAGCAACAGAACGTTGCCGCCCTTCAATAAAGTTGCAGCCAGATGCAGACGGCCGCGCTCGCCGCCAGAAAGCACACCCACGGTCTTCTGCTGATCGCCGCCCTTGAAGTTAAAGCGACCGAGATAGGCACGCGAGCTCATTTCAAACTTGCCGACCTGCAAAATATCGAGACCGCCAGAAATCGCCTCAAACACAGTCTTATCGTTGGGTAATCCTTCACGCGTCTGGTCCACGGCGGCGATCTTGACCGTGTCACCAAGAACAATCGAACCGGAGTCCGGCTGTTCCTTTCCTGTAATCATCTTAAAGAGCGTCGACTTACCGGCACCGTTGGGACCAATGACACCTACGATGGCTCCGGGAGGAATCGTAAATGACAAATCATCGATCAACAGGCGATCGCCGAACCCCTTGCTGACATTGTGGAATTCAATAACCTTATTGCCGAGGCGATCTGCCACCGGAATAAAGATTTCATTGGTTTCGTTACGACTCTGGTATTCGTAGCTCGACAACTCTTCGAAACGATTCAGGCGAGCCTTGGCCTTTGCCTGACGCCCCTTGGGATTCTGACGCACCCATTCCAATTCATGTTTGATGGCCTTGGCGCGGGATTCCTGCTGGCGCTTTTCCTGCTCCAGACGCTTTTCCTTCTGGTCAAGCCACGAGGAATAGTTGCCCTTCCAGGGGATGCCTTCGCCACGGTCAAGTTCGAGAATCCATTCGGCAGCATTGTCAAGAAAGTAGCGATCGTGGGTAACAGCAACAACCGTTCCCGGGAAACGATGCAGGAACTGCTCCAACCACTCGACGCTTTCAGCGTCCAAATGGTTGGTCGGTTCGTCCAACAACAGCATGTCCGGACGAGACAGCAACAGACGGCACAGAGCCACACGGCGTTTTTCACCGCCGGACAGATGTCCAATTTTGGCTTCCCAAGGCGGCAGGCGGAGAGCATCCGCTGCAATTTCCATCTGCGTGGAAGCATCCGTACCAGCAGCAGCAATAATGGCTTCCAGACGAGCCTGTTCGGCTGCCAACGCATCAAAGTCAGCATCCGGTTCGGCATAAGCCGCGTACACAGCATCAAGCTTGGCCTGAGCCTGCATCACTTCGCCCATGCCTTCTTCTACGGCCTGACGAACCGTTGCTTCAGGATCGAGCTGCGGTTCCTGCGGCAAATAACCAATCTTGAGATCGTTCTGCCACGTAATTTCGCCATCGATGTCTTTATCGACACCGGCCATAATCTTCAACAGCGTCGATTTACCGGCACCATTGAGCCCCAGAACGCCAATTTTGGCCCCCGGGAAAAACGACAAAGAAATATCTTTGAGGATGAATCGCTTGGGCGGAACCACCTTGGCCACGCGATTCATGGTCATGACGTATTGAGCCATTTGTCCTGATCTTTGATTGAAAATGGAAAATAGAACGTAGAATTATGCCCGTGCCGTGCATAGCACACAAACAGAAATGTACGCTTTTCAAGCTACAATTTCGCCTTTTCGAATCGCTTTCCGTCTCACCTTTCTTTTTTCTCTCGCATTCATGGTGTCTTTGCGCAATTTTTTGATTTGCTTCGTAACCGGCATTTGCTTTGTCGGCTCCGTGGCGTGCGCAGAAACGCCTGCGGCTGCGGAAGCGCGGCAAGCCGATGATTTACCCGCTACGGAAGCAGAAGTTTCACCTCCCGTCGACATCTGGGATCGCATTCGTCGCGGCTACGCCATGCCGAAGCTCAACAACAGTCGCGTCAAGACTTCGCTGAGAAGCTACAGCCGTAATCCGCGCCATATTGAGCGTGTCTTTGAGCGTGCCGGCAAATATCTCTATCACATTGTCGACGAAATTGAGCAGAGAGGCTTACCCACGGAACTTGCGCTTTTGCCGTTTGTGGAAAGTGCCTTCCAACCCGAAGCCCTCTCTCATGCGAAAGCATCGGGTCTTTGGCAATTCATGCCTCAGACAGGCAACATCTATTCGCTTCAGCAGAATTTCTGGAAGGACGAGCGCAGAGACGTGCTGCAGAGCACTCGAGCCGCATTGGACTACCTGGAAAAGCTCTATCAACAGTTTGGGGATTGGCACTTAGCTCTTGCTGCCTACAACTGGGGCGAAGGCAGTGTTTCTCGTGCCATTCGCAGAGCAAAAGCCCGTGGACGCAAAGCGGATTACGCGCATTTGCGGATGCCTCGTGAAACGGCCTACTACGTACCAAGACTGGAAGCAATCCGTCAAATCGTTGCCGATCCAGAAAAGTACGGCATCAATCTGCCTGAAATTGAAAACGCTCCTTATTTTGTCCGCGTCACGAAGAGCCGTGACATTGACATGAAGACGGCCGCAGAGCTTGCCGAAATGGAACCCAACGAGTTTCGGATGCTCAATCCCGGCTTCAATCTGCCCGTGATCGTTGCCAGCCACAACTCCGTCATGTTGCTTCCGATGGAAAATCTGGAAGTCTTCATGGACAACCTCGCGAGTTGGGTCAACACCGGAAAGCCACTGTCAAGTTGGGTGCTCTATCACCTTAAAGAAGGCGAAACACTTGCAGACGTTGCGTTGAAATCGGGTATGACCGAAGAAGAGCTTCGGCGCGTCAACCGCATCCCGAAGGGACGCAAAGTGCTCGCTGGTTCTGCTTTGCTGGTTGACGCCAACGGGCAGCTTGCGCCAGCAATCGCACAGGAAGAACTCAACGCCGGACTCAAACTTTCGGCTCCGGAAGTGCGCCGTGTGGTTTACCGCGTGCGCCGGGGCGACTCCATCTACACCATCGCCAAGAAATACGGCATCACACAGCGCTCGATTCGTCGCACGAACAATTTGCGCAGCTCCCGACTGCGCATCGGGCAGCGCCTCGTGCTTGTAATTCCGCCGCGTGCAAATACGCAGCCGCCGCCAGGAAAGAACGTACACGTTGTCAGACGCGGAGAGACACTTTTTTCAATTGCAAAAAAGTACGGTACCAGCGTCTCTAAAATCCGTATCATCAACAATTTGAGAACAACTCGAATCTCAATCGGACAACGGTTGAAGATTCGCTAAAAACAAAAATCCTTACCGAGGAATAAATCATGGGATTTCTGCAAGGCAAGAAACTTTTGATCACGGGCGTGTTGTCGAACCGTTCGATCGCCTACGGCATTGCCCGAGCCTGCCACCGCGAAGGAGCCGAGCTCGCCTTTACCTACGTTGGAGAACGCTTCCACGACCGTATCGTTGAATTTGCCAAAGAATTCGGCAGCGACATCTGCCTTGAAATGGATGTCACCAAAGATGATCAGATCGCCAATGTGATGGATGAACTGAAGGAACGTTGGGGCGGTCTGGACGGCTTTGTGCATTCCATCGGGTTCGCTCCGCGTGAATGCATTGCAGGCGACTACCTCGACGGAGTCGGCCGCGAATCCTTCCGCACAGCCATGGAAATCTCCGCGCTGTCTTACCCGATGTTGGCCAAGGCTGCTCTTCCGCTGATGGAAGGCCGTGCTGCTTCGATTCTGGCCCTCACCTACATCGGCAGTGAACGTACAGTCCCCAACTACAACACGATGGGCGTCTGCAAGGCTGCTCTGGAAGCCTCCACCCGTTATCTGGCCGGCAGCCTCGGCCCCAAAGGCATTCGCGCCAATGCCATCAGCTCCGGTCCGATCAAGACGCTGGCAGCCTCCGGCATCCAGAATTTCTCGAAGATTCTGACTTACATGGAACACTCCGCTCCGTTGCGCCGTACGGTCACGATTGATGAAGTCGGCAATACTGCCGCCTTCCTTCTCTCGGATCTGGCAAGCGGCATCACGGGCAATGTAGCCTATGTCGATGCGGGCTTCCACAGCGTGGGCGTGAGCCCGGTGTTGGTGGAAGAATAACCGGCCTACTCTTGCAGTGTCGTAAAAATAACCGGACTCGAGCCTACCAGCTCCAGTCCGGTTATTTATTTTTAAATTCGCTAAGGAGCGTCCTATTTACGACGCGCCTTTTCTTTTTTACGGCAATCTTCACAAACGCCGTACAGGGACAGCGAGTGCCCTTCGAGTTCAAAACCAAGACGTACGGCGATCTGTTTCTGGCGTTTTTCGATTTCTTTATCGACAAACTCTTCGACGCGGCCGCATCGTGTGCAGACAATGTGATCGTGATGCGCCCCGTCGTCCATTTCATAACTGGCGCGGTCATTGCCGAAATAGTGACGAACGATGAGCCCCGCCGCTTCAAACTGGGTAAGAACGCGATAGACGGTAGCGAGTCCCACCTCAATGTTTTCGGCAACTAACTGCTTGTAGATGTCTTCTGCAGTCAAGTGTCGCACAGCTCCTGCTTCCTGTGCTTTTTGGAAAAGCTCCAAAATTCGCATGCGCGGCGCGGTTGCTTTAAGCCCCACATTTTTGAGTTCCTGTTCGGGCTCAAGCATCTCATGTTCATTATTTACGCTCATTGGCTATCCTCAAGAGGCTCATTTCAATCCGATACTCGCTATCATAACGGGAAGTTTTCAATTTACGAATTTCGAGGCATTTTCACGCCTGCTTTTCACATGTCCTTGCGCACACTTCTTATCACCGCTCCTCTTGCCGTCGGTTTGATCGCGCTGTCCGGCTGCAACTTCAATAGCTACGTCTACCGTACCGATGTCCACCAAGGCAACCTGGTCACCAAAGAAATGATTGACCAGCTTCAAGTCGGCATGGCTCGTCAGCAAGTTCTCTTCCTGATGGGAGAACCGCTCATTGAAAGTCAGTTCCATCGCAATCGCTGGGACTACACCTACTATCTGAATCCGCGCTACGGTGACATTCAGATGCGTCGTGTCACGCTTTACTTCGATGAACAGGACATCCTTACCAAGATTGAAGCGGGTCGCGTTCCGACCGAAAAACAGGCTGACGAAATGATCCTCGGCCGCGAAACGGACTTCGCTCCGACGCCTCTCGTGCGTCCTGAAGATCAGTAAGGAGTTAAACCGTGAAAATCGCTGTTTCCGGCGCAACCGGCCGCATGGGCAAGCTCATTATTGAGGCCGTTCTCTGTAGCAATGACCTTGAACTCGTAGCTGCCGTCACTGCCCCCGGAGTTCCCGAAATCGGCACGGATGCCGGTGCGGCAATTGGCAAAACGACCGGTATTTTGATTTCGGATGACGTTCAGGACCTTGCCAAAGCCGATGTTTTGATCGACTTCACACGTCCCCAGGCTACGCTTGCCTATCTGCCATTCTGCGTTGCTCACAATATCGGCGTCGTGATCGGCACGACCGGCTTTGACGCGCAAAGCAAGGAGAAAATTGTGGAAGCGGCCAGGTCTGTTCCTGTCGTATTCGCGCCCAACATGAGCGTCGGTGTCAATTCCGTTTTAAAGCTTTTGGAAATTGCGGGCGCCTTGCTCTCGCAATACGACTGTGAAATCGTTGAAATGCACCACAAACACAAGGTGGATGCGCCTTCCGGCACGGCTCTTGAAATGGGGCGACGTGTGGCACAGGGACGCGGCGTTGATTTCGATTCGGTTGCAGTTCTCAGTCGAGAAGGACATACCGGTGAACGTCCCGATGGAGCCATCGGCTTTGCTGCCCTGCGCGGCGGGGACGTTGTCGGTGACCATACCGTGATTTTTGCCGGCCCCGGTGAACGCATTGAGATCAGCCATAAATCGGGTTCGCGTGCAGGCTACGCACAAGGTGCCGTAACAGCTGCGCGCTTCCTGAAAGACAAACCCAACGGACTTTTTTCTATGTCCGACGTACTCGGATTCAACTGAATTTGTTTTTCCGCGTAAAAAGCCGCGCAGACAAACGCGTTGAGTGGCAAAATTCGCAGGCAAACTTTTCCTAGGTGCGCAAAAAATCAGCGCATGCTCTAACGAGGTAACAAATGAACGACCAGCTTGACAAACTTGAATCTTCCGTCGCCCGCCTTGTGCAGGCCTACAACGAAATGAAGGCTGAAAACGCAGCCCTCAAGGCTCAGCTTGCAGACAAGACTGCCGCTGTCGAACTGCTCGAGGAAGAAGCTGCCGCCGTGCGTAGCCGCATCGATTCGCTGATCGTCTCTCTGACGACCGACCAGCAGACGGAACAGCCTTCTGCTTAATCGGAACATTGTCGGGTAGAAAATCGGAGTCATAAAGCATGCCACGCATCAAACTCACCATCTTGGATCGCGAGTATCCTTTCGAGGTTTCCGAGGAAGACGTTGAAAATCTACGCAGCGCCGCCGAAATCCTCAATACGCGTGCATCTCAAGTACGCTCGGCCAATCGTTCGCTCACCCCTGAACGCGTTGCCGTGATGGCGTCGTTGCAGATCGCTTTTGACTCCATTACCGGCCGTCTCGGTCAGGTCCCTGTCGATGAAGCAACTGTTTCGCGTGTTGCCGCTCTTCGCATGAAGTGCGATGAAGCTCTGGATCCCGCTCTCGAAAGCTGAATTTTTCCTGCTTTTGTGTAAATGTTCCCCGAAAGGCCGCTGAAAATAAGCGGCCTTTCCTTATGTCCTCAGGAGTCAATAGCAGGGAACGCGCCTTCTTGACTCAAGTCAAACTCCATTTTCTTATCCGACGCCAAAGCATCCAACGATAGTGCGATTAAGGCCACCCAATGGCAATCCATCATGCGTGAAAACGTCCGTGGAATAAGGCGCTGCGGCGTGTTGCCTCACCTCTTGGTTTGGTTGGCTGTCAAGTTGCCGAAACCTGCCTGACTTCTTTTGTCGGGGCGCAAAAGCCCTTGCCAGTGCGTGGGTGCATTGGCAAAAACTTTCACTAACCGAGCTGAACTTACTGTCTGTTCGTGGTGCCCGACGTCGTCAACCGTCTCAAAGTTCGTTACGTGATCAACTGAAGAAAGTGTTGAACGTTCTTATTCGACCTTTTTATCGTCATGACCGCATTGGCGAATGCGGCACTTCTGACGTGGCCATGATGGGGATCCGGACCTCTGCTCCTTTGTTTGCTCGCGACGCAAAAATACGTCAAATCTCCCACGGGTTTAGCAGAGGCCGGCGTAACCGGTTTTACATCATTGAGCTTGGATCAATCACGGCGAGCATTTCGTCTTTCTCCTATGCTGCCGTCACGGGCATCCTTCTCCAATCCTGTCCCTTGCTTGCCACCGCCCAGCACTGGCGTGCCATGCAGTTGGCGATGGCAACCATTGCCACCTTCTTGGGTTTCTTTGCCAAAATGTTTTTCACCCAGTCTGTCCGGCATTTCGACCTGGCCACTGCATGGGCTCCCTGCACCAACACGGCTCTCAGAGCTTTATCACATCGGCCAGGAATCTTTGTGGTGACAGTCTTGCCGCCACTGCCCGTATGCATTGGCACCAAGCCAAGATAAGCTGCAAACTGCCGGCCCGAAGAAAATTGCGTTGGATCGGCAAGCAGCACGCACATATACGCCATAATCGTCTCGCCAATGCCCGGAACTGTCAGAAAGTGCTTTGCATTTCTGGTTTGATTGGCAAGCCTGCTGATTTCGCGCTGAAGCGTCTTGATCCGATCATGCTCGTCACGAATGCTTTTGATCGTATCGCGCAACATGTCGATCACCAACTGCACAGCGTCACCCTCAAGGCTGTTGATGCATTCATCAACCTTTTTATCGAATTGATTAACGCTCTTTGGCATAACATGTCCGTATTCGGCAAGTAAGCCGCGCACGTGGTTGATGCGGGCTGTGCGCTGTTTGACCAGCAAGGCTCGCATTGTCAGTAGCGTCTGGATGTCACGTTCCGTTTCCGTCTTGACAGCAACGGACCGGACTCCGCTTACCAGGGCATGGTAGACGCCCTCGGCATCAGCCTTGTCACTCTTGTTGTGACGAACACAAGGCTTTACGAGCTTGGGATCCATCAGCCGGACAGTATGGCCGAGTGCCTGCAGTTTGCGGCCCAGTATTGGGAGCTGCCGCATGCCTCCATGCCGATAAGGCATTTGCCGCAATTGGCAAGGCTCTCCAGCACCTTATCCCGTTTGATCTGCACGTTGGTGATCTCACCGGTCTGCGTATCGCAGCTATAGATTTGAAACACGCTTTTGGCAATGTCGATGCCGATGAGCTTCGTGAAGTCGCAAAACTGATTAAGATTCGCCATGAGGGCCTCCTTTAAATGTTGTGCTAGAACATTTTGGCGCTTAGATGCCGTAAAAGACCGAGGGTCTTCAGGAGGTTCCTCACCCTTCACGGACTTGACGCATGAAGCCGTATGCGGCGTGACGCCCTATGCGGGGTCGTGCGTCAATTCATCATCGGCACCAACTCCCTTGAAACCCCAAGAAAGCGCCGGCTGCTTGCCGATGCTAAACGGTGTGACTAAAAGAAAGACGTCATCGCCGACAGCAAAGGGGAAAGCGTTGCGATAACAGCGTGTGCCGTCATCACATTCTCAGCCAAAGCGTTAAAACTCAGGCTGTCCGCGCATTCTCGCGGGCCGCGCAGAGTCGGACTTCTCCTATCTGCGCACTTCAAGTGTATGCCTTACGATGAAACAAGCTTGTGCGGGCAAGGCAAGGCGTATTCTTAAGGGCCGGGAAAAACTTTGGGTGAATCCGCCGTTAGGCGGAGAGGGCAAAGCCCTTTTCTGGTTGGCTCGGCGAGCCAACCGTCCTCAAACTCTTAACCTCATAATTCCAGGTTGTTAAAGATCGCCACAAGCTTTGTACGAATGGGTACTACGCTTGATCGGGTACCTGAGGTCATTATCGTTTTATAATTGTCCTACCCTGTGAAGTTTCACCAGCGGCTCCAATGTTCCTAACCTATGCATTCGTGCAAGGCCGTTTAACTCGAGAGCCGATAGTGCAGCGGGCACGCGTTGTCCGCTCCGTTTTCCGCTCCAGCCGCGGCCACCCTGACCTTTCGGTTCAGGTAACGTAGCCGGAAACCACAGGGTCTTCCTTTTCCCGCCTTCGTCAATTCCTGCCCCGACCTCGCTCTGCCCTCTTTGACGCAGGTATCATGTACGCCGCGATTCGACAATTCTGCGGGAAGCGTATCCATGTCTTGGGAAATTGTTGCGGCTCTGCTTTGTTTAGGCGCCTGTACCGGTTTTTTGGCCGGACTCCTCGGCATCGGCGGGGGCATGGTGCTCACGCCCTTCATGACCATGCTTTTGGTCTATGCCGACGTGCCTGATACAGCCATCGTTCATACAGCCATCGCGACATCTTTGGCTACCATCATGTTCACGTCGCTTTCTTCGGTGCGAGCACACCACAAGCGCGGAGCTGTCCTTTGGAACGTTGTTGCAGCGGTGGCACCCGGTATCTTGGTAGGTGCCCTCCTCGGAGCCAAAATCTCCAGCCTTCTCCCAACCTTCTGGATTTCTCTCATCTTCGTCTGTTTTGTCGGCTTTTCCGCTGTCAAGATGTTCATCAACTCCAAACCGGAACCCAAAAGAACTCTTCCGGGAATGGCAGGAATGTTTGGCGCCGGTACCGGCATCGGAGTTGTCTCGGCATTGGTCGGCGCCGGGGGCGGCTTCATTTCCGTTCCGTTCATGGTGTGGTGCAATGTCAAAATGCATAACGCCGTAGGAACTTCTGCAGCCTTGGGATTTCCGATTGCCGCTGCCGGAACACTTGGTTACATCATTACAGGCTGGGGTGAACCGGGGCTCCCGCAATTTCCCATGATGTTGGGCTACATCCATTTGCCAGCTTTATTGTCTGTGGCAGCAGCAAGCATTTTTACGGCGCCTTTCGGTGCCAAGGTCGCTCACAGCATCGACACAAAACCCTTAAAGCGCATCTTTGCCTGCATGCTTTTGGTTCTTGCCGGCTATATGCTGACGCGCGCCATCAGTTCCCTTTGAGTTTTCAACTTCATCTCTTTTCTTCTGCTGTATGTCTGAATTCACTTTGCCTCCTGTTCGTGCCGTAGAACCGGAAACCATTGCGACACACCTCTTCCATGTGAAACAGGTAGCGCCGCTCGTGCACTGCATAACCAATGATGTTGTGCAGGAGATCACGGCAAACGTGTTGCTTGCGATGGGCGCATCGCCCGCTATGGTCATCGCCTGTGAAGAAGCCGCACACTTTGCCGCGATTTCTTCCTCCGTGCTGATCAATGTCGGCACTCCTCGGCCGGATTCGTTGGAAGCCATGCATCTGGCTGCCAAAAGTGCCGTTCGACACAATGTTCCCTGGGTACTGGATCCGGTTGCAGCTGGCGTCATTCCCTGGCGTGACAAAATGATTCAAGGCCTTTTGGCGCTTCACCCGACGGTGATCCGCGGTAACGCCTCAGAAATTTTGGCCCTTGCAGGAATGGGCAAAGGCGGCAAGGGGGTAGACAGTACCGACTCAAGCGATACCGCTCTTGAAGCGTCCGTCAAACTTGCTCGTGAGTACAACACCATCGTTTGCGTCACCGGCAAAACCGACTACGCGACCGACGGCAAGGAAATTCTTTCGTGTACCGGCGGATCCGTTAAGGCAACGCTTGTGGTCGGAACCGGCTGCTCCCTGTCAGCCATGGTGGCAGCCTTCGTTGCTCAAACCGAACATCCCCTTGAAGCTGTCATTTCCGCCTGTGCGCTTGCCAAACGTGCCGCACAACAGGCTGCCGGCGTAGCCCGCGGCCCGGGTAGTTTTGCTGTGGCATACATTGACGCTCTGAACCTTCTTCAAGCCAAGGACTTTTATTGATGCGACACCCCATCGATCTTTCCGTATATCTGGTACTGGACCCCGATTTGTGTGGCGGTGCTCAAGGCATGCTCAACACCACGCGCGCGGCAGTACAAAATGGCGCCACCTGCGTTCAATTGCGCGCCCCGCATTGGAAAAAGAGAGCACTGGTTGAATGCGGCCGTGTGCTAAAGTCAGTTCTCGCCGACTTTCATGTTCCTCTGATCATCAACGATCATGCTGATGTGTGCCTTGCCGTTGATGCCGAAGGCTTGCATATCGGGCAGGACGATCTATCTCCCAGCGATGCTCGCGCCATCATCGGAAACGAAAAGCTACTAGGGCTCTCTGTGTCCAACGAACAGGAACTCTCTGCAGTCGATGTTCGTTTGGTTGATCACCTCGGAATCGGACCGATTTTCTCTACGAGCACGAAACCGGATGCAAGCGACGCCCTCGGCATTAACGGCTTTGCCGACCTCGCTTCACGGAAACCTTGTCCGGTTGTTGCCATCGGCAGCGTCAAAGTTCCTATTGTTGGCGATTTGATTCGTGCCGGAGCCGATGGGGTTGCTGTTGTTTCAGCTATATGCGGACAAAAGGATCCCGGTGCAGCAACAAAAGAACTGGTCCAAGCCGTGCAAATAGCTCGAATCTAGAGCGCAACTAAGCACTCTCACCTAAAATAGGGGTTTGAACCAATATCAGGGGATTTCTCATTGCTATGGCAAAAAGCAAACGAACATCGGTTCGACTAACACTCCAACAGGCAAAACTGATTCTGCTTGCCAGGGCGATTGAGGAATCCAATGACGCGCATATCAAGTGGACGTCGGCTGACGCCGAAGCCGCGAGCCTTCGGGCCGCCCATACGGTCGGAGAATCCGCCGATGCTGTGAAGCTCTTGACTGAGCGCGCCAAGGTCGTGTTGCGTACGGCTTCTGAGCGCGGCGTTAACACGACAGTCAGCACCAAGGCTCGCCTGCCCCAATTCTTCTCACCTCTCTTTGTTCTCCTGGCCTTTGTGCTAGGTGCCTTGACGGATCGTATCGCGAGTCCGGAGCATATTGTCAATCTGCTCTCTCCTCCCTATTGGGGAGTGATCGTTTGGAATCTCGTTGTTTATCTCGCACTGTTTTGCTGTGCCATCGGTCTGGTCGGAACTGGAACCAATCGATTTGCTCTGCCGTTACGAAGCAGCCTCAATGCCTTCGTTCAAAAAACAAGCTACGGCACATTACGCCGTTCCGGTTTCAAATCGCACTTCTACAGCGAATGGTCATCGTTTGTTTCGCCGCTTATCCGCATGAACGTGGCCCGGACTCTACATTTTGCGGCCCTCTTCTTTGCTTTGGGCATCATCATGAGTCTCCTGGTACGCGGTTTCGGAACCTCTTACTGGGCCGGATGGGAGAGCACATGGCTTGCGGAAAGTCCTGAAAACGTCAAGACCTTCATTGACTACACCTACGGGCTCATCCCCGCTGTCGGTCCTTTACCACCCATGCCGGATCTTGCTCAGATCGTCGAAATGCGGGCAGACCGTCTCCCATATCTCGAAACTCCTGTTTCTGCAGCCCCTTGGCTCATTCGCATGATGATTCTGATGGGCGTTGTCGTTATTTTCCCTCGTCTGATCTTCGCCTGCTTTGATACCTGGCGAATGAATCGGTTTAAGTTGCAGACATCGCTTTCGATTGAGTCGTCCTACTTCGAAAATATCCTTGTCCAATGCGCGCAGGACGCTGTGCTAGGAAACTTATTGATTGTCACATCGTCCGTGAATCGTCCCTTGCGAGATCAAACAACCTCCGTCCTTCGCAAACATTGGGGAAGTGCAGAGGATTCCGTTGTCAAAACTATCGACTTTGACGATGAAGAAGCGAACGTGCCCGCCGTTCCTTCCGGTCCCCGAAAGCCAATCGTCCTTGTCTGGTTGGACGGCATTGAGACCCCAGAAGAAGAAGTGCATGGAGCAGTCATTGAGCGTTTGCGTCACGCTTATGAATCCGAGGGCTCTGCAGTCTTTGCCGCACTTCTTGACATGAAGGAGTTTGTTCAACGCTTCACTTCAATGCCGGCACGCATCAAGGAACGACAGGAAGCTTGGGAAGCATTGAGCAATGCGCATCAGATCAAACTGTTTGTGTTACGTGACTCTTCCGAGTCTCAACTAGAAGCAATCAAAACAATTCGAGCCTGGGCAGCCCCGCGAATTTCATCCGATCAAATTATCGCGGTGACTGACAATAGGGAAATGAACAATGAGCAATGATCCGATGCGAATTCATTTGAGTTTGGTCAGTCATACCAATGTTGGTAAAACGACGCTGGCACGTACGTTGCTAGGCCGTGACATCGGTGAGGTTGCTGACCGTGCCCACGTTACCGAGACGACCGATGACTATGTACTGGCTCGAACCCCCGAGGGATGTGAACTCATTCTCTGGGATACGCCGGGATTTGGCAACTCTGTCGCTCTAGCCAAACGACTGGAAGGCAGAGCCAATCCTGTAGGTTGGTTTTTGTCTGAAGTTTGGGATCGTGTTGCGAACAAGTCTCTCTGGTTAAATCAGAAAGCAATCAAACACGTCAAAGAGACATCCAACGTTGTGCTCTATCTAGTTAACGCGACAGAATTGCCCGACTCCGCTCCATACGTAACCGCTGAGATGCGAATTCTGGAGTGGATCAGCAAACCAGTAATTGTGTTGCTTAATCAGATGGGAGAGCCCAAAACGCAGGAAGCAGAACAGGCGGACGTAGATCGTTGGAAAGATGCTATGTCGGCATATCCGATTGTCAGCTCTGTGCTTCCCATGGATGCATTCGCTAGATGCTGGGTGCAAGAATTCGCCTTGTTTGATGCAATCGCCAAGACGCTCCCAGAAGAACTTCATGCGACATTTGGTGCATTAAGAGAAGTTTGGTCGCGAAAGCGTCGAGCTGCCTACAACGCCAGTATTCAAGCAATGGCCCACTATCTGGAGAAGCTAGCCAGTGATCGAGAAGTCGTCGAATCAGCGTCCTTCAAAGATCAACTCAGATTTCTGGGAAAACGCCTTGGTCTTTTTAAGAATGAAACAATAGATGATCCGATCAGCTCGGCTCAGACAGCACTTGCATCTCGAGCCGCTGATGAGTTTTGCGCTTTGACCGACAAACTGATTGAAATCAATTCACTCAAAGGTAAGGGAATCAAAAAAGCACTTCTGCGCCGTATGCAGTCCGATTGGAAAATCACCAGCTCGATGCCTCTTACCCCTGCGGCAGTTGTCGGAGCTGTCGGAACCGGAACTGCAAGCGGCCTGGCAGCTGATCTGTTAACAGGTGGTCTTTCTATTGGACTTGGGACTCTAGTCGGTACTGTCGTGGGGGCATTCGGAGGTGCTGGCATAGCGGTTGCATATAACCACAAAAAAGGCCTCGATGGCGCAGTAGTTACTTGGTCTGAAACTGCGATCACACACTTCCTTAATGATGGACTGCTCTTGTATCTTGCGGTGATTCATTTTGGAAGAGGCAGAGGTAACTGGATCGATGGTGAGCTTCCTAAACATTGGAAAACCACTATTAAGGACATAACCAAAGAAAATCATGAACACAAATTAATAACAAATAACCAAATTGATTCTTTAACAAAGACGATATTAAGATCACTATATAAAAATTATTAGCAGAAACAAGATCATCCCAATAAATTAGAACAAAACTTATAGAAAACTCATGTTACACCTATATATAAATCTAAACAGATCAAAAGACAGACGCAAATTAATTGAGAGCGATCTATCAAGATTTAACATTTCCATCAACCGCATCACTGCAGTTGATGGAGAACAATTAAGCGAATCGTTTATAAACAAAATTAAACCTTCACAATATTCAATTCAAAAGGCTTGGTTCCCCTATCAATTAATAGCTAATGAATATGCTTGCTTTCTAAGTCATAAAAAATGCTGGGATGAGCTTATTAAATCAAATCATAAATATGCTCTAATTTTAGAAGACGACATTAAGCTAACACCCAATGCTGAAAAATTTATTATTAACTCTAACTGGATTCCCGAGAATATCAACCTTATCAGTCTTTGTGCACCATTAACCCCCAAGCAATTTCGAGTCAAAAATCACTCTATAGACTTAGAAGCAGAGTTTAACTCTAAAATATTTGAGATTATAAGCCCGTCGATAACTTCGGCTGCCGCGTATATAATATCGCGAGATGCCGCTACAGTAGCCCTCAGCTTAAGTGAAAAAATTAGCGCACCCGTTGATGAGTATTTGTTCTCACCAAAATCCCCTCTGAGGGAAAAAATCCCCATTTTTAAGTTATATCCAGGTATTGGGTTTCAGAGAGGCTCCGTTTCTACCATAACAACACTGCCACGGAATGGCAGAAAACCCTTTCTTTCCCGCCTCCACCCTGTCGCGCTCCTCTGCAAAATAAAATTATTGACGCAAGAAATGTTATACAGAAGAAAAATTGATTTTTATACGCCCAAATCGTAACAAATTCAAACACCCTCTGACCCTCAACAAAAAATTGCAATGACAAAAAAAAGATCTTTTACATTTTACATTGCACTTAACGCATTTGGACTCAAGGCAATAAATAGAGAATTAATGAAAGGCACCTCGTATGTACATACCACCTTATATTATCAAAAGGGCGTTATTACATTGCTGGCCAAAAATCTTGTTGCCAGCGAAACGCAAACAATTTAAGAGTGATCTACGAAAAGTCTCAGTACAACAGAGACAATTCGAAATGACCTCCAACCAGTTACAGAGTAAGACACGAGTTGATCCATGGGCGTTTATTCGAGTTAAAGATGAAAAAACAACGCTTCGTGCATCTCTAAATAGTATCCTTCCGGTGATTCATAAGGGAGTAATTGCTTACAATGATTGCACAGACGGTAGTGATACAATCATTGAGCAATTTTGCCAAGCTAATCCAGGGTTCATTCCTTACCATTATCCATTCTCTGTTGAACCTGCGAGCTCAAAGAGATATGAACGGGGGGAGGTAAGAGAAGAAAATACTCTGGCGGCATATTACAATGCAGTACTTGAAGTCATTCCTAAAAATGAATGGATAATAAAAATTGACGTAGATCAAATTTATTTCCCAAAAATTTTAGAGCATTCATTTTTCTTGCCAAAATCAGAGAAAGACATTGTTTCTTATTCTAGATTAAATCTTGTGCGCGATAAAAAAAATCAAATTCGAGTCGAGAGATATGTAAGACCCGGGGATCATTGGCTAATTTTTAACGATAATATTCATTTTATTAATGTGCATGGCTATTTAATGTCTGGGAAATTCTATGCTTGGGAGGCCATTCAATCTTCAGGTAAGAATACGATATGTTTTAAACCAGAGTGTTCTTCTGTACATTTCCCATACGAAAAAAAATATCGAAGCTATAAAGGAAATCCAGAGGATCTGATTTTATTAGAAGACTTTTTTGTTTCATGTGATAAAACAGAGTTCTCAAATGAAATACTCGAGATAAGAAATGTCATAGAGATGTTTGAGGAATAAGTGATTAATAGGGCATTTTTTGGAGACGGTCCTATTTAATAGCCCCCTCCCACCTTAAGAAAAAGCATAGCATGAAGTTTCCCTTCGTCTACTTCTGCATGCTCATGCTTCTTTTCTAAATCTTAGCATTCATCCCCCTTAGAACCATTAAGCATAAAAAAATGGCCATACCCAATAAGCTCAAGACAAATCCTTTGATTAGCATTTTAGTTCCTTGCTACAATGTTGAGAAATTTGTTGAACAATGCATTACCTCTATTTGCAAACAAACTTATCCCCATATCGAAATATTATGCATCAACGATGGCTCAACAGACTCTACGCTAACGATTCTGCAGCGTTGTGCAGGATGCGATGATCGTATTCGCATTATCACGAAGCCTAATTCTGGTTATGGTCATTCGATGAATGTCGGATTAAGGGAAGCGAAGGGAACCTATATTGGCATTGTAGAGTCTGATGATTTTATAGAGCCATTCATGTTCGAAAAATTAATCACCAAAGCTATTAAATACGACCTAGACGTCTCTAGAGGATCGTATTTCGAACATTCGACAAAAAACGGAACCGATTCTGTTATTGATACATCTTATGTTCCGCATGAAAGTGTTATCAGGCCAATTGACAATCAAGCACCTTTTTTGTTGCCTCCAGCAATATGGAGTGCCATTTATAAACGAGAATTTCTAAATAATAACAATATTCATTTTTTGGAAACTCCCGGTGCTTCCTATCAGGATACATCTTTTGCATTTAAAACCCATTACTGCGCAGAACGTTTTCTGTTAATCCAAGAACCATTAGTTCACTATCGTATCGACAATCCGAACTCATCTGTTAATAACCCTGAAAAAGTTTTCTGCGTTTGCGATGAATTCAATGAAATCTGGCGATTTGCGCGCCTCGATACAGAACGTTTCGAAAGAGTTAAAAAACTCATTCCGCAACTAGAATTATCAGCATACAAATGGAATTTCAATAGACTAAGTCTTTCATTGAGAAAATCTTTTCTAAAGAAATTTCGTCAAGACTTTATCTATCTCAAGAATGAAAGGTTTCTGGATTATAACTTAATCCGAAAACATGATCGAAAACTTTTATTCTTACTTTTTCATATACCGTCGCTGCTTCTTTTGCGGTCTCGAATCTAATTGATGTATGTATACTTATAACTTATTTCAATCAGAGTCTACAATGTTTGCCCCCTTCTCCAGACAACTATACTGCATCGCCACTAACTTCAGTCATTATTGCATGCTAGAATGTCGAAAAAAATATCTCTAAATGTATAGATAGCTTACTTACTCAGACATACAAGAATCTTGAATTAATTTTTTTAAACGACTGTTCGACTGATTTAACGTCAGAAATTTTAGAGTCTTATTCATCAAGAGATTCGAGAATTAAAATAATTCATCGCAAACACAATGGAGGTCGCAGCGAGTGTCGCAATACTGGTATTTTGTCCGCTTCAGGTGAACTCATAACATTCGTTGATGGTGCTGACACTTTGGAACCAAATGCCTACGAAGAGGTCATTAGAAATTATTCACATTAGATTGACGTTTACTGGTTTGGAGTTAATGTTATCTATGAAAATCGTCACGAACTAAAAGAAAGTGATCAAAATTGCTATGCCATGCGGCTCCATGGCGCATGTACTATCTTTCGGACTCAAGCTTCTCGATTATGACTGTAGTTGTTGCAATAAGGTATTTAGTCGCAGTTGCATAACAACAGATCTGCTATTCTACGGAAGATATTATAAAGACGCCTGTTCTATTTAAAATTCTTTGCTTTACCGCGAAAAACTTTTTTGTCTAAAAGAAATTATATAATTATTATAGCCACCCCAGTTCGATTATGTCAGATACTTTCAATAAAAAAAAAGATCTAGCGTTATATCATTTAATTATCCTTGATGATATTTGAGACTTCTGGTTAAAGAATGGGATCCCTCCCCCTGATCAGATATCTTTCCAGCGAATTGTTAACTCTTGTTTCCGGTTTGCGTACAGATATAGCCCCTCTTATGAACGTGCCCGTGTTGTTTCATAAATATCCGCACGCCTATGCAGGTGGTATATCGGTAACGAGACGGATCCAATTCTTGAATTTCTCCGTCATGGTAAATTTACAATCACATTTGGTTTGGAATCGAATAGGCCAACTCCGATTGTAGCAATACCACCTTTAAGGGTTTATAGAAATTCGTTTCAATACGAAATGAAACCGGACGTCTGGTTATGCGCCTTTTCACTCTAAAAATAGAAAGTAGCAAAAATCAAAATCCCGTAAAATAAAATTGAAAATTGCGATTTATTCGTACACTTATATGAACATTAATATCAAAAAAAGTTCCAAGTCTTTTCTGCTGAAACTCCAGCATAAGTTTTTGCAATTTAATTTTTTCAATGGAATTTTTAGAAAAAATTCGACGTTAAGACATGCCCCCCCCCATCCTCGCTTGGTTTACCCACTTGGAAAACAAGATATAAACAGTACTAAGTCAGTGTACTCTCGTCGCATTCTTCTTGTTGGTTGGTATGGTGCACAAAATTTTGGCGATGAATTGATGCTGTATTGCTTACTTAAGCGTTACCAGAGACTAACCAAAGTCAAGCAGATTTTTGAAATATCGGTATTAATCGAAAAAAATAAGGATTATCGATTTCTGAATATACCTGAAGATGTAAAATGCTTCTATCCTCCTGAGACAGAAGATGATCTTGTTAATGCCTGTGCTGCGTTTGATGAAATCGTCCTTGGTGGTGGCGCGCATATAGACGATACTCCTATCAAACGTCTAGACTTTATTCCCTATCTGATCCTTAAGCTTTCGCTAGAAGCCATTCGACAAAAAAAATCTGTCAAATGGATTGCGGCTAGTACAAATAAGACGCTTTCAGATCCTGATTATTTAGAGTCAATAAGAAAAATCGCTAGCTACGCGTCTGAGTTTTCTGTTCGAGATGATTTTAGCCTGAGAGTCTTGCAACAAGCTAGTATTACCAATGTATCTCTAGTTCGTGACATTGCTTTCGATATTCAGAATTCTTTTCCCACGAACGAGAAAATCGTTCTTGTTACACTTGTCGACTTTGTTTCTATTACGTCTCTTGAATTTCTTGTCAACGATATCTTTAGCTTTTTTGCAAACCGTATGGAAACAACCTCCGAGCGTTGGAGAATATGTTTCTTACCGTTCTATCTAGAATCAGGTCACGATCGGCAGCTATTTAAAAACATTCTAACTAGAACAAATTCTAAAACTGTACCACACTTTATTGCAGAAGAAATTGAAAATTCTGAGACAATGCTTTTACTTTTCCGCAATTCGGCTCTTTCTATAGCTATGCGATATCATGCCGCTCTTATTTCCAACGCCTTCAATATACCTACTCTTATTCTGTGCCCTGATTCGCATAGACACTATTTCAACAAAATGCATACCTTAGCAATTTCACATCCAAAAACTTCCCGACTTATCGACATTTCCTCATATTCTTCACAACGAATGATCGAAACTTTAAGTATTTTCACCAACACTCGCATCAACTAGAGAACAAGCACTTATTCATTTCTAGGATTAATAGTGGATAATTAAAATGAAATCATTCAACTACGACTATCTCATTGTGGGGGCTGGACTTTTCGGTGCTGTTACAGCGTATTTAGCTACTAAAGCAGGAAAGCGTTGCATGGTAGTTGATCGTCGACCTCACATCGCAGGTAATATTTACACAAGAACAATTGAAGGCATTCCCATTCACGAATACGGTGCACACATTTTTCATACGTCTAACAGCAGCGTCTGGCACTTTGTTAACCGTTTTGCTTCCTTCAATAACTTTGTAAACTCCCCTATAGCAATATATAAAAATCGAATTTATAACCTCCCATTCAATATGAATACCTTTTACTCAATGTGGGGAGTAAAGACACCTGCCGAGGCAATCGAAATAATTGAGACTCAGCGAAATCTTAACAGTCAGGATCAACCTACGAATCTTGAAGAGCTAGCAATCAGTCTTGTAGGAACAGATATTTACCAGACACTCATAAAAGGCTATACAGAAAAACAATGGGGTCGAGATTGTAAAGAGTTACCTCCTTCAATTATCCGACGCCTACCTGTGCGTTTTACTTTTGACAATAACTACTTCGATTCCAAATTTCAAGGAATTCCCGTTGAAGGTTATACTAAACTTATTGAAAGTCTTCTTGCTGGAATCGATGTTTATCTAAATACCGATTATCTTATTGCCCGATCTAATCTTTCATCACTAGCTCGAAAAATTATATTTACAGGACCAATTGATGCGTTCTTTGATCGTTGTTACGGAGCCCTGGAATATCGTACTGTCCGATTTGAAACACAAATTCTTCATACTCACAACTACCAAGGCGTTGCAGTCGCAAATTATACGGAACGAGAAGTTCCTTACACTCGTATTATTGAACACAAACACTTTGTCTTTGGAACTCAAGGAAGAGATGACATAACGGTGATTAGCCGCGAATACCCTGAAGAGTGGGACGTTTCTAAGGAACCATATTATCCTATTAATGACAAAAAGAATCTCTCTCTTTATGACCAATATTTAGAACTCTCAAAAATTCATCCAAGCGCGCATAATGTAATTTTTGGAGGGCGTCTGGGCTCCTATCGTTATTACGACATGGATAAAGTAATTGAGGCTGCGTTTGATTTAGCTAAACAGGAAGGTTTTGCGGACTCCTTCCTTGGTTAATCCGTAAAACCAGGCTTTAGGGGCGCATCTAACCACAGTTGTCAAGCTCTGAGATTCAATTAGCAACCTGCCCTGCCCCGTCGAGATTTCCTCGAAGGCATCAGATGCGAGTTCGTGCTGGAAAACCGATTCGAAAGGGCTATAACGCCGGAAGACACGGCGGACAAGGCGTGTAGACGGTTACGGTCGACTATGTGTCAAAGCGCGTCCTCCGCACGGCGGATTCAGGACAGGCACACATCCGAATTTAGACGGCCACATCTATTGGGGATACCAAAGCAGCCGTCCTACCAACGGGGCTCCGTTGGATCAAACACAAGCATCTGGTCCGATTCGCGGCCTATGGTTTGTTCAGGTTTCTCGGCTGGCATCTGCTTGATGCCGCCACCCCTCTGAAGGCTCGAGAATCGGCCGAATCCATTCCTACAGCTTTATCATCGCGTCACAGATTTGGGCTGATTAAATCTACTGGCAAATGCACGGGAATCGCTTTCAGCGGAACGGCTTGCAATTTGTGAGGTTCTGGCTTCCTATCTTACCTTTTTTAGCGTGGGCATTGGGATCTTACCATCTCTTTACCGACTTTAGGCTAATTTGACTGTAAGTTCAGATCCCTTTCCTTGTGGGGCGGGTCTTTTGGAAATTACCATTTATTCGCACGATGATTCTCATCCTTTCGGACACCCCAATTCTCAAATATTCGGACAGTAATTTCGATGCCGATGATTGTCAAGCGTCGGGGGTCAATTTAAAGGACGCTTGACAGTACTCGCGTTCTGCATCCTCAAACATTTGTCTTCGGGAGTCAGACCTTCCAGTGGCAGTAAACGGCGCGTTGTTAAGCTCTTCGAGTTTCGCTTTTACCTTTTCGTTGAGGTGATCGAGATCGCGCGCCATCAGGGTGCGCTCCAGCTCCATGGCGGCATTGATCCGTAGCTGTGCGAGCCCTACACCGGCCTCGACTCGGTTTTTCTGCTTGGGACGACGGGGCTGACACGCCCACGTGTCGATGTCGTAGTAGTTGCACAGGCAGCGCACCGTCTGCTGCACTTAGCCTCATACCAGCTCGAGTGCTTGACGAGCGCCTTTGCATTGTCCATGACGAGGACCTGCGGCGTGCACCAAAGTAGCAAGTGCGTGAACGATGCCGGAGATCCAGCTCTGTTGCTTCCCGTTGGGGAAGGCCTCAGCGTAAGTGAGGTTGCTGTACGGTAACACTGCAATGAACAACCGCGCACGGTGTTCGTCACAGTTCGGATCAATCCACTTGAGGTTGTCGCCGGCGAAGTCAATTTCCATGCGCTCACCGGGGATGGATTGGACATTGCCGTTGGGTACGCCAAGGCCGTTGGCTTGCCGCCACTCTGCGTAACGGCGACAAAAGGAAGTGTAGGTGTATGCATGTCTGGCAAGTTGCGACTTATAGGCGTCATACATCAATTTGATGTGTGACATTCCGACGAGCCACCTTTTTATGAACTTCTCCCCAGTCTGGTTCTTGGTATGCCTTGGTGGTCGGCGGGTAAACAGTCTCCAATAGCTGCGTGTCGGGCAATTGGAGCAACTCAGCCACTTTGGCACCGCCTCCATGCGATAGCGCCGTTTGAGAAAGGAGACTCACAGAGGATTTGGAAATCCCCAACTTTTTCAGCAGTGACGCGGATTGAAAGGCCGTCTTGCATGCAGCCAAGCAGCTGCCGCAGGAGAGGAACTGGAAACTTGTTCATAGGTCCTCCGGTTGGTTAAACAGAGGACTTGGTCTATCACTCCTGGGGGCCAAATGTTTGAGAAGCATCGTGCGAATCTCTACGATTTCTCATGTGTTACGCTACTACAGTTTGTTAATTCTTAGGGTGTCACGTCACTAGATCGAAGCGCTAGCCGCTGAGCATGCCCCCCTCGAATCCTGACGTAGGCTTCCTCGGAGAACAAAAGGATGTTGTCTATCACCCAAAAAAGTAGTGTTTAACTGTCTTCTCTACAATATTAAATCTAATCAAAAAATCAATATTAACCTATAAAGACCTTCACACCGAAATATCAATGACAAATGTTCTAGCCATATTCATTTCCTGCTATTTACAAACACCACATCTTTAACTACTATTTAACCATGAAGATTGCCATTTTCGGAACTGGATACGTAGGGCTATCGCTTGCTACCCTTCTTTCTCAACACAACGAAGTAGTTGCGGTTGACATAGTAAAAGAAAAAGTCAATCAAATTAATTCACGAATCAGCCCAATCAAAGATGCTGAAATAGAAAAATTCTTTAAATCTAAGAATCTGGATCTTTTAGCAACATTAAATCCTAAAGTAGCTTGCGAAAACGCCGATTTTGTGATTATTGCGACTCCTACCGATTACGATCCGAAAACTAACTTCCTTAACACTCATTCCATTGAAGAAGTTCTAAGAATACTGGATGAGATAGAGTGTCATGCTCCTGTTATCATTAAATCCACAATTCCAGTTGGATATACAAATAAGTTAAGTCATCTCAATCATCGAGAAATTATTTTTTCACCAGAATTTCTAAGAGAAGGCAAAGCACTTTTCGACAATCTATATCCCTCCCGAATTATTGTGGGAAGCTACTCTGTAGCTGCAAAAAAATTTGCTCAACTTCTGTTAGATGGTGCAGCCCAAAAAAATGTTCCTGTTATTTTTATGCCATCCGCTGAAGCAGAAGCAGTTAAACTGTTTTCTAACACGTATCTTGCCATGCGAGTTGCATTTTTTAATGAATTAGACAGTTATGCCATAGAGAAACATCTTAATCCAAAAAATATCATCGATGGTGTTTGTCTTGACCCACGAATCGGTTCACATTATAAAAATCCATCATTCGGATATGGTGGGTATTGCCTTCCAAAAGACACCAAGCAATTATTAGCAAACTATTCAAATATTCCACAAACTCTCATTGAAGCCATAATTAATTCAAATCGAACCCGAAAAGACTTCTTAGCAGGAAAGATTATTGAGAAAGATCCAAAATGTGTTGGCATTTATCGGTTGATCATGAAGTCAGGTTCCGACAACTTCCGAGCCTCTTCAATCCAGAGCATCATGAAACGACTTAAGGCTAAAGGCATCCGTGTTGTTGTATACGAGCCCACCCTTAAAGATCAAAGCTTTTACGGTTTTCCACTGATCGCAAATTTGTCTGAATTCAAAGCTCAGTGCGACATCATCATAACCAATCGAAAATCACCAGAACTGATAGATGTACTAGAAAAAGTTTTCACCAGAGATATTTATGGTGACAATTAATTAAATCCTTCACATTTTTTGTGGAATAGATGACATTGCAACAGATCAGATGAAATCTTCGCTTTTTAATCCATAACTCTAGAGAGAAGATACGTCAAGTTAGGAAACTTTCTATCCCCTGCAAATCCAACAGGTCACGGTGTCATTTGCCCTCAGCCCAATGATGAAGGTGTCTGTCGTACGATGCCACTACGTAACAGTGCAAACAGCTTGCACAAAAACTCCTCGGCATTTTTAAGGCGGAATTCTGCTCACATATCGGCTCCGTGTAGACGGATTAACCTGCATCTATGACGGCGCCGTATACAAATACGGCCGTCTGTCTGGCCTCTACTGAACTGGTCATTGAATACGCCACAATAAAAGCGTGCGGCATTCCGATGCATAGCAAAGCTTTCATTGGTGGCTCCTACATGGTTGGTCAGCCAGCAACAGAGAACTTCGATCGCCATGAGCCATGGACGTTATCGGTAGCGTCTGACGAGCGAATCCAAGCGATTACCCGATAAGCCAAATACGTAGGCGCTAACGAAACCAAATTCCCATGTTGGGAAAGGACTCCGAGTCCAAAACAGCACATTTGCCGGTTTGCTCAAAAGATCCATAAGGTTGAGGTCTACGAGAATATATTCCGAGCCGTGCAAGCAATCCGCAGCTGCTTACCTGAAGAAGTAGGCAATTTGCACCCTTACACGAGCCAGCTACGTGGGTTATACGGCGCAAGCACTGAGGAGGGGCGAGACATCAGATGCAGAGCTATCTTGAGCACTCCAGAAGGCGTATCTGCAACGCCGTCAATGTTGATTTCCTCGCGGACATTGCCACGCAAACCAAAGCAACGAAGTTGGCGGCAAGCCGTTTTGAAGAGTATTCGCCACAATACCTGCTGTACATTTGAGCAAATTCCCAATCTAAGAAGCAACAAATCCTCAGCAAAACAGAGAAACACGGGCTCTGCCATTCGAACATATTGAGCACTATTGCCGACAGTCTTGTGCCCCGTTGATGGACAGTGTCGACGAGATCATGTTGAATCTTGCGAAAAAGTTCGCTGTCAGGAAGAATAGGCACAGGCATCTGGCTCGGGGAAAAAGTGCGATCAGGTCGGCTGTGATCTTCTGACCCAGTAGTTATATCGGTGTCAGGGTTGAGATATCGAGAAAAAAAGAAACGAAAAAGTTCAAAAAGAATATATAAGTTTGCCTGATGCTATCTGTTCATTTCATTTGTTAATGTATATGATCTGCCATCAAATAAATTACTCACCATCAACACTAAGTTTAAAAAGCTCAAACAAGGAGCAGATCGTTGCTCGTTGCTTTTTGTAAAAAATATTCTGTTCGTGTAATCCACCTACACCAAACAACAACAGTCGAAGTGTTAAATTAAATGACGCTAAGCGTAAAGCGATGCGCAAGGGCGTTGATTTTGAAATATCATCATTTATAATGATATTTCATTCGTTTGCACTTTTCTTACAAATAACACATTACATATCAAAATTTATTCGTCACATTCATATATCAAATATTTAATTTTTTCCTGAGATACAAAGAAGCCATGAACTGCCAAGAGAAAGCCGCATTTATCATCCCCACTTTCAACGCGGAAAAATATATTTCTCAGTGCTTAGATTCCATTTTGAATCAAAACTACAGCAACTTCATAACAATCATAATAAATGATGGATCTACTGACAGCACAAGCGCAATATTGGACCTTTATAAGAAAAAAGATAGCCGAATCATAGTTATAGATCAAAACAACCAAGGCCAAGCAGCAGCTAGAAATGTAGGATTAAATCTTGCACTTAAAGATAAAGAGGTCAGCTATATCTCTTTTATTGACAGCGATGATTATATTGACCCCTGCTTTTTGAGTGCTCATATTTGTAGTCTGACAAAAAATCACGCTGATGTTTCAATTTGCGGATATGCCAGCACCAATGAAACCTGCGAGGAGAAAAATTTTTATCCAGAAAAATTTCTTTCTGAAAAAGACTTTATAAAAATGATTTTTTCTTATGGAAAATGGAAATCAACGTACAGTTGCGGAGGGATGGTTTGGAAACAACTGTACAAAGTTGAAGCTATTAGAGATATAAGATTTACAGAAGACAAAAATGTAGTTGAAGATGAAATCTTTTGTCTGAAAGTTGCAAAGTCAGCACCAAAGTTTGTATATATTCCTAAAATTCTCTATTACTACAGATGCGCACCCGAATCTTTAACACATCAAAAAAATTTTCACAAACGATTAGCCAATGGCAGAAAAATATGTTTTGATTTATCAAGACATTTATCACAAGACGTAAAGATGATTGTTTTCAGCAATTTTTTAGATGTCATTTTAAATTTGATAAAAAACGACGATTTTCAATATGACATATCTTCGCATAAAAAAGACGCTATTATTGCCTACAAACTGAATTACATTACAAGAAAAACACTTAAGCGGTATTTTCTTTTTTGTTATGTACCGCGCTTAACTAGGTTTATGTACTCATTTGAAAAAAGACTTAGAACATTCAAGTACAAAATACTTAAGAAATACACAAGCGCTTCATAGTTTTTTCGACAGGGTTGAATGGGTACTGACAAATACGACCATCGAAATCTGGCTTTCTACCCATACCTTAGTTTTTCGGAAACATCCGTTTATAACAACGTCTTTATCATCAATGGCAAGCAAGCTCGTCTTCAAAGAGCTATTGAAAAAATCCATTTATTCGGTCGATGATTCCTAGTAAGCAGCCCAAAGCGTTCTTTCGGTTGCTGTCGGTAAAGCAATCTTAAATTTTTGGCGAAAGACAAGGTCGAGCGCAAACTCGAGCATATGCCCCGATCTCATCTCGGTGCAGATCAAAAGACTCGGTTTGCCGTGCAGCATTCTTCCGGCGGCAACGTCTTGGTGTGGTTCCACAGCAGTCACGACGTCCAACCAAAGGATGCAATGAGCGCCGACGTAATGTTCGGGATGCACAGGTGTAGCTGTTCGCTGGTCTTCAGCCTCTCGTTGCATACTGTTCAAACCTAGTCTTCCACGAGCTCATAGAAAGCTCGGTTCACAGCATTGAGCCACTTCGCTCATGAGACATTCGTATAAGAACTCCACCGGATCTAAGCTTTGATAATTCGGAAGCTTGACAAGTTCCAGCGCCTTCATCAGGATGCCGCCGGCGCACAGCTCAAGGCAAACATCTTTGAGATCCATTACCGATCGACTCATCTTCACCCCTCTCATCGGTAGTTGTTTCGGATATTGGCGTGAGTCGGAGACAAATAGTCGACCGCGCCCCTTTGATCGTTGCCAATGTTGGGCTCCCGGTTGTTTTCTTTGGCCCAAATGATCTGCTCACATTTTGCGCGTTTCTTGATAGGTGACATTGCCGTACTCAAGGCGAGTGCTCAGATCCTGGTAGATGACGGAGACCGGGTAAAGCTTGAAGAGCCTCATCAAGGCATTGCAAGCTCGGCCGCAAGGAAAGTTAGTTTTTCCTTTTGTTAGATGCCGAACCAGACGATCAGCAAAGTCCTCCGGTAATCCTGCCTTGACAAATTCTGCAACCCATTCGCGAGGTTGGCCTCGGTATTTCCTTTCCGCGTCAGTCAGGTGTTCCGTCAATAGGTGGGTCTTGTTGCCCTGCTCATTCTTGTATCGCTTGTGTTCGGCGATTTTGACCCACAAATCCAGATCATAGATGCATATGATCGTCACGGAAACGCGCTTGCCTGTGTACTCCGGCGGCGTGCTGTAGCGATGACCATCACCTGATATGCGAACGCAATGGCCACGATCAACGACAAAGACGCGGATATCCAATGGACTGAAAGCTTGGCGCGGTAGGCGGCCAAGGTACTCGCGTTCTTCATCCTCAAACATTTGCCTGCGGGCGCTTGACCTTTCTGTTGCAGTAAACGGCGCGTTGTTAAGTTCTTCGAGTTTCGTTTTTACCTGTTCATTGAGGTGATCGAGATCGCGCGCCATCGGGATGAGCTCCAGCTCCATCGCGGCAATGATCCGTCGCTCCGCAAGCCCTACAGCGGCCTCGACTCGGTTTTTCTGCTCGGGACGACGGGGCTGGCACGCCCACGGCTCGATGTCATAGTAGTTGCACAGGGAGCGCACCGTCTGCTGAACTTCGCCCTCGTACCAGCTCGAATGCTTGACGAGTACCTTTGCATAGTCCATGACGAAGACCTGCGGCGTTCCGCCGAATTATTCGAGTGCGCGAACGATGCTGGAGATCCAACTCTGTTGCTTCTCATTAGGAAAGGCCTCAGTGTAGGTGAGGTTGCTGTACGGTAACACCGCGATAAACAACCGTGCACGTTGTATGTCACCGTTAGGATCAATCCACTTGAGGTTGTCGCCGGCGAAGTCAATCTCCATGCGCTCATCGGGGATGACTTGGACGTTACCGTTGGGTACGCCAAGGCCGTTGGCTTGCCGCCACTCTGCTTAACGGCGACAAAAGGAAGTGTAGGTGTATGCGCGTCTGACAACTTGTGACTTATAGGCGTCGTACCACAATTTAAGCATGGCGTTCCGACGGGCCAGTTTTTTGTGAACTTCTACCCAGTCTGGTTCTTGGTACGCCTTCGTTGTCGGCGGGTAAAAAGTCTCCAATAGCTGCGTGTCGGGCAGTTGGATTAACTCAGCCACTTTGGCGCCCCGCCATGAGATAGCACCGTTTGAGAAAGGAAACTCACCGAGGATTTGGAAATCCTCAACTTCTGAGCTGTGACGCAGATTGAAAGACCGTCCTGCATGCAGCCAAGCAGCTGCCGCAGGAGAGGGACTGGAAACTTGTTCATAGGTCCTCCGGTTGGTTAAACAGGGGACTTGGTCTATCACTTCCAGGCGTCCGAATGTTTAGGATTGTCCCTTAGCCGGCTGTTCAGGTGTGTGAGAAACATCGTGCGAATGCTCGAAATTTCTCATTTGATACCTGTCAACTATGAAAAGCAGTTATTCGGCGCTTTCTGAGGAACTGCCTATAATGCTTGAACCATCACGCTCAAATTTCGCGTCCTACCCTATTTTTTAAGATGGGAACAAAATCATGTTCAAACATTTATATCCTATCCTTGCCACAAAAACTTGTTGTTAATGAGCACTTGTGTTATAAGACGTTTGTTCACATAATGAAATTAAGGATGGACATTCACATGAATAACCCTTTTCATTATCCCCCCGAAATTTTCAATTTGTTGATTGATACAATTCCACTCCTTTGCCGTAGTAAAAAAGATGTTATTCTTTTTTTTCAAAGGTGCAGGCGTAGAAGACAAATATACAGACGAACTATCTCATATCATCAACTCAACGCCAAACTTAATCAACAAATATGAAATTACACGAAACATACTTACAAAAATAAATTCGAGAGGAGACAGCTACTTAGGAGTAAGACGCGAAATTCTGAAACGAATCACAGAGTTCGATAATTTTGATACTTGCTGGGAATCAGATCGACTTAAAGCCAAAGGGCTAGTATCTGAATTACGTAAAATAATCAATATAAAAAACTCATTCACACGATTAAAACAGGAACGAGATGCAGAACGAGAAAAAGCATCATCCCAACATCAAGCTAAACAGGCAAAAATCGCAAGTAGAAATGAAAAGATTGAAGAAATCAGTTCACGACTTAACTCACTATTTAACATGGACGACCACCCACAAACTAGAGGAAAATTACTAGAAAGCATTTTAAATGATCTATTCAAGGTTTATAATATTCACATTTGCGAAGACTTCTGTCGCAGATCAATAAATACCGGATCGACACTTGAACAAATTGATGGAGTAATCGAGCTCAAAGGCCACATTCACCTAGTTGAAATAAAATGGCTTAGCTCTCCTGTTGGCATTGCTGACTTTAATCAACACCTAAGTCGACTTTATTCACGATCAAATGTGTGCGGAATATTTATCTCTGCAAGCGGATATACCGAAGCCGTATTACAGGAATGTCAAAACGTCTTATGCAATAAAACAATATTCTTATGCACAGTAAGAGAATTTGTTCTATTATTGTACCGAAAAGACGACCTGATTGAATTTTTAGATAAAAAATTTAAAGCCGCCGTACTAGATAAAAATCCTTTTCTTGAAATTCTTCACTGACAACAAAAAATGCTAAAAGAAAAAATCAAATCCATTCTTCAAGCCAGCAACTTTCATATTATCAAAGAAACAAATTTAAAAAACGGAACAGGATCTCAAATTCATTTAGACAACGGCGCAATCATCAATTGCTATCACAAAGGGACATTTAACGTTCAAGGCAAGAATAGTTCAGATGTTATTTCTTATCTTGAACAACATTCAAGTGAAATGTCATGTGACGCAAAAAACAATATAGGCAATCAGACACCTAATAACAAAGTTTTCGTAGTGTATGGGCACGACAAAGATTCTCTCTACGAACTTGAGGCAATGCTTAGACGTTGGAAACTTGAGCCACTAATTTTGGATCAACTACCATCGGAAGGACAGACACTCATAGAAAAGTTAGAGAAATATGCAACTGAAGTTAAGTTTGCTGTCGTACTAGCAACTCCTGATGACAAAGGCTACCGTAAAGGACATGAAGACGAAATTGCATACCGCGCTCGTCAAAACGTAGTATTAGAACTCGGCATGCTGCTTGCTCTTTTAGGTAGAAAAAAAGTTGCTATTCTATTGAAAAAGCAAGATGGAATGGAACGGCCTTCAGACATTCAAGGTTTAATATATCTACCATTTTATGACAATCTTCAAAAGGACGTGGGCTCATCTTTAGCAAAAGAAATGTTGGCCTGTGGTTATAACATTTCTTTAGCTGATCTCTAACTTCATTCCTTGTAAGCAATAATATCTTCAGGCATCTAAATTCATCAACTTGACTGTGATCTTTCCTGATTTTTTTTGCATCTCTTCTAACAAAATAGCTCTTTCTTCTCTTTTCTCTAATGCGCACAGTATCTGCATTGCGCGCCAGGTAATCATGGTGCTCACTCTGAATTAAAACCAAAACAGGCGTTTCCGAGAACGGAACACACGTCTAGCTCAAATCCACTCGGCGCCTGTCAACCCCAGCTGAATAGCAGGTTACTACAGCTCAAATAGTAGGCGTCAAAAAAAGAACGTAGGAGGACACAACCATACAAATTGCAGGATTTACTGCTCAAATCGACTCCCTTGCCTTTACCAGTAGATTCGAGAATTCGATTTCCAAGAATTATTTGCCTTTATTCTCAAATTGAAATCTCTTCACCTATTCCTTTCCCTTTGATTTGACAACCGAATCATCCCTTTTTTAACTCCGAGTCTCTGAATTTCATCTACAACCGAATCTTGCAAATATTGACTTTTCTCTCCATTCATAATAACACCATCTTTTATTCGTTTTGCATGAATAACAGGTTTACAGTCAATGCAATCTATTTGTAGTGCTCCGATAGGATTGAACCGCCTCAGATCTAATTTTTTGTTAGTCGTTAATCCATGTTTCTCGAGAATCCTATAATAAGCAGGAATCAGTACACCCTCATACCATGAATCAAGCTTCACAAAAGCAATTGCATCATCTCCTACAAGTGGGACAGAGGGCATCAAGTCTAGATAACTGATTGTATCTCTATAGATATCAAATACTTGAATTGCAATTCTTGCTGCTTCCATAACATCTGTAACCGTCATAAAAAACGGATTATGATGCAATATCGCAAACTTTTCCTTTGTGCTTTGACAGTTTTTTAACTCGTATTTTTTAATTTTTGTATGTACTATTAAATTTCTGATTTTCCAAAAATCTTGGAGATCGCCCTTCAAGAAGCAATCCAATTCTTGCAATTGATCAGAATTTACCGCACAAATAATATCTCTACATATTTGATTGAAATTACCTTCATCGTTTATTTTTAGCGAATTTACTCTTCTATATTTATTATAAATATATACAATAGAAGCCATCATACATTCTATCGCAAGAGCCCATTGTACAACTGTTAAAGCACACTGTAGGCTTCCATGAAAATTCAAATCCGCTTTAGGGTTCTCAAATTCTCTTAAACGATCCATTGTTTCCTTGGCTGCCGCTTCTGCATATGAGAACGCCGGAATTTCGAAAATTTCACTTTTTATACCACCAACTTCAAGTTTTTCGACAACAATTTTGAAATGCCCTAATTCGTATTGTTTAATGTTTTCGACAACCCGTTCAGCTCTCATCAAATCACCTTCATTCTCAATGAAACCTAATTTCACAATCTTATAAAAAATGCAAAACTCACATTATGACTTAGCAATATGCAACCCTAGTTCAAATATACTATGACCTCCAACAACCGATCTCTTCTGAGTTTTGACACAGTCATAGCCCCAGGCAAATCGAGCAAACGGTTCACGGGATTATCTCCATCGTCAAGAGTCGCAACTACCTCGAATTATTGCCTTAACCTGCGCCCGATACCGGCTTCCGTATCGTGTTGTTCTGCTTCACGTTCATAGGTATTAACCATCGCCCCCAATACCGATGTCGACACAAAGGGATGAGTAAATTGCAGGGCTTCAGCCCAAACACGATACTTGTTTGCCAGCTTGCGTTCCTGATCACCTCCTTCTCTGCGCCAATGCGGCCCTCGCGCGTTATATAAACCTGTATACGCACCGATGCTAATTTTCTCCGACTTTAGTTCCTCCATCACATCCCGAACCGCTTCATTTGGCCAAACTCCATCCTCGCCTTTTGGCGCCTTAGCTAACAGCTTTCCCAGACATACGTCCGCGATCTCCTCACGCCCAAGTGAGGCACAAGATTGCCTTACCTTTCTCACCCATTCCGCGAGTGCTCCCCGCTGTTCCTCTTTTGTTGCTTTGGCTTGACCAGGGATACGCTCCAAGGCTTCTAGTAACCGCCAACCGCGTTGTGCCAAATATTCGCCACCATCTTGCACGCGTAAGTCAGCTGGGTCTTCACCGAGATCATCACGCTTATATGCCCACACGACTGCCTGTACGAATACTTCCGGGTGTTTCTCGATATATAGCTCTAGGTTTGGAATCTGATGCTCTTTATCCCCTTGGTAAGACCGGGCCAAAATCTCTAAATATGCGAACTCCAGTCCTGCTTTCTCTTCTAAATTAAGCTCCGAATTACGATCAATTAGCTGGAAGGCATACCGCACGGGATAACTGTCTAACCGGTGTTCCCTGTCTTTATCCTGACTTTTGCCAACCATGGCAGACATCAGCTGCGCCAAGAGAGACGGGGATATTTCTTCGAGCGCAAAATCCAACGACTCAAATGCTGCCCTAGGGCGTTTGACCTCAATTAGACGACGTATGCTCTCGTTATTTTCCTCTGATGAATCGCATACATATTGCGGAACGACTTCCATCCAGTATCGACTCCGAGCCACATCCGAAAGTTGATCTACAAGTTTCCAGGTAGAAGCTCGATATGGAGAAAGTAGCAAAAAATAGAGCTCTTCCTTTTCGGTACCCTCTGCCCGTAACTTGTCATATATGGTCTTTCTCCTATCCTCGTCCAATGCCCAAAGAACCCCAGCGATGATCTCTTGGCGACCTGAATTTTTTTCTTTGAAGCGAAGGCATTGCAGAATCAAATCTTCGATTTGTTCTCTAGAAAGTATGTCGGACGCTAGGTACTCGCCAATTAGCCGTTGAGTCTTTCCTTTTTCACAAAGCGCAAGAATGCCTGGAATTCCTCGTTCTTCAAAAATGTCCTTAAGGGCTAAAACACGGATCTTTTTAAGGTGTTGCTCTCGTGCCTGGAAGTCTGTTTCTTCCACTGCAAGATCGTCCTCTGAATCATCAATCCAACTCTTGCGAAACAGCCACTCATATTTCCTCACAACGTCTTTGGGCTGCAACTTCTCGTAGATCTCTTTTGCTTTCTCCGCCAGTTTCGCTTGTTCTTGATCATTGAACGTTTTACGAGCCCAGCGTGAAAAGAATGTCACGCGAATTTTCTCGCGGAGCTTTGCAACTTCCTCGTCACACACTCCCGCACTGCGCCACTTGGCAATGATCTCCCATACACGCACTTGATCCTCCGGCACTAGTGCGCGCAACCGAGATACAAGGTCACACACCATTGCAACGGTATAAGACGGTCTATTCAACGCTAACCGTACCATTTCCCTTACGAAGGCAAAAATAGGTTCCCTCTCCCCAATGGGTTCCCCGCAACCGTAACCATCAACTCTCCACTTCGGTTTGTGGTTATAGACGCCAAATTCGTTCTCCTCATCTCCAAACTGTTTGAGACAAACTGCCCACCCGACCTTGGGGTATTTATCCAAAAGCATATTGACCGCTTTCAGACGCATCTCGTGACTTGCAGCAGTCTGCGGCATCCACGCGCGAAAAATGGCCTCCAGCGATCTTATAGGTGTATTTCCCCAGTTATCGTCAATCTCCACCTCTGCAAGTTGCCCCAGGATATTCACCGCTCTCGAAAATGTGGCTTGATTCCAAGCAAGCCCTTCGAGAGCCCAAAGCAACCCTGCGCGTGGACACGATCCAAAAAGCCCCGTATTGACAGGTCTGAGCAATCCTTTGACTTCAGACTCTTCCGCCACCAGATCCTGCTCGATGATTTCGAGGAACTTACCAGGAGCAGCTTCTGCATAAAAAGGAAGGTCATGTCCGTTAGCCTCAAGCTTCTTAGCGGATATAGGAACAAGCAGCTCTCTAACAACTTTAGCGGCTTCACGTTCCCCATCGAAGTCTGAACGCGTCCCGAAAAGATTCTTGCCGTACACGGAAAGCAAAACCAACGTCTCGGAGATGCCTTCTCGCACAGCCTTGGAATACTCTCGCTTTTTGCCATACATAGACGCCGCCCAACGCTCGTCTTCCGGCAAGTCAAGTGTAGGATCATCTTCACCCAGTACTTTCCTTGCAACCTCGAGAAAGCGGGCAAGATCGGCTCTGGTGACTGTGCCTGCAATTGCAAAGAGAGAATCAATTTTCGATATAACACCCCGATACCGACCAATAGACCAAACCGGGGAATCGTTGAGTCGCAACAAATCAAGAATGCGTCCTTCCAGCACCTCATAAGGCACCGCCGCTAGATCGAACAAGATTTTTCGATCCGCCTCGTTCTGATCATCCCATGCTCCGGCAAGCATGAACGGAACAAGACTTGACGCGAGGCTCGTATCCTCAGCCCAAGCAGGCGTGCGAATCGCCTCAATTTTCGATAGTTGACGTCGAAGAACCGTTAAAGAACACCCCGAAGCGTTGGACAGTCTCTCGATATCATCGCGGGATTTTCCCATGGCTTCCAAAGCTTTACTGAACTCCTCGAACCTTAACGGCTCCAACACTATATGAGGTTCCTCGTTAGTGGCATTACGCGGATAAACAACAATGGCGCGCAACGTCGAAATGCAGGGACCAAGCTCACGCTCCACCTCACGCGTATGAGCTACCGCAATAAAATCATTAGTGCCTTGGGCTAGTTTTGGCACTACTCCTGGTTCATCAAACACCAACACCCGATCCCTGTACCGCTCAAGCTCAGCGTTTGCCATGGCTTGATATAAAAACGCCAAAGCCTCTTCAACAGAATCAGCCGTAATTACCAATGGGTTCACATCGCTTTTCTCAACGAAAGCTCTGATTCGGCTGTTCCATGCTCGGTTCGCCGTATCAAAAAGTGAGGGATGAAGAGCAGGATCTGTCACGTTAGCCCAATCGTTCCAACAGCGCTCCAGGGTTCTTACACCATTTGAAGGGCGATTCGTCTGGTTTGCAAACCAAGTCTGAGCCGCAAGCGATTGCTCCATCCATTGTTCAAGATCACTGGCATCGTAGGCACGAATGTCTTTCCAAAGACCCCTGCCCTTCATTTTTTCAATCCAGGTACTTTTACAAGGCCACCTCCGAGGAGTTACAAAGACAAACGTAATATTCTCTCTTTCAGCGGCCTTAACCGCTCGGACGCTTTTTTCAAAATCCCCGTCAGCTTTAGCGTTGATGTTTGCGTTGACACCAAACTCCCACCCGGATTTACCAGCTGGTATCCAAGGTGTGCCTAATCCAGCCTCGATGAAGCCATCCCAACCGGATCGTTCAGCATCGTCGTTCCCCGGAAAATCCACTTTCTGAAGATCTCGCCCTGTCGAGTGGATGAGCGTTCGCAGAAGTACCGAAAGCTTTGTTCTTGCAAGGATCGCCTTTGAGAACCAATCTATGAGATCATTGGCTTGGACATTTAAAAAGGAGGGCACATAAGCGCGAGCTTGCTGAGCCGCATCCCCCGTTTTAGGCGCTTGGGTTTCATATTCTGTCTGCAAGTCAAGAATCTTCACAGCGGAAACCCCAAAGGTACGCTCAAGACGTGCAGCCATGTTGGGTGTTGCAGACACTTTCCCATTGAGGAAGTTTGACAAGCTCGGGCGACTGACACCAATCAGCTTTGCCGCCTCACTAACCGTAAGCCCGCGAGGTTCAAGAACGTTTTCCCGGATATAGGAACCAGGATGAATAGGGTGAGAGTCTGACATGTGCAAGCTCCTGTAACATGTAAAGTGACACTTTACATTATACGCCCACCCCAATCTGTTGCAATCTCACTCACACTTATCCTCTGGCTGACAACGCTGAAAGACCTAGCAAAAACCCCGTTGATGCCTCAATCACCAACGGGGTTTCCTAGTCTTGCTCAGGATTGAGTACCTCTTACGGCACCATCTCCTGCACCTCATCCTTCTTGATGGGCTTCACGAGATCTTCTCGCTTCACGCCGAGGTACATGGCAATCGCGGCAGCCACAAACACCGACGAGTACACGCCAAGGAGAATACCGATCGTCAGCGCCAGCGCAAAGTAATGCAGCGCAGGACCACCGAAGAAGAACATCGCAAGCGTCATCGCCAGGGTCGAGCCGTGCGTGATCACCGTACGCGAGATCGTGGCAGTAATAGCCGAGTTGATCACTTCAACCGTATCCGTGCGGCGCATCTTGCGGAAGTGCTCGCGAACACGGTCGAAAATAATCACCGATTCGTTCACAGAATAACCCAACACGGCGAGCACAGCCGCCAGAACCGGCAGCGAGAACTCCCAGTTCATCACGGCAAAGATGCCCACCACGATCACGATGTCGTGGAGGTTGGCGATGATGGCGGCAATAGCAAACTTCCACTCGAATCGCATCGAGAGATAGATGATGATGCCAGCCACAACGAGCAATAGAGCGGTCAGACCGTCGGTTGCCAATTCTTCACCCACCTGTGGTCCCACGAACTCGTTGTTGAGCATCTTGACACCGGGAGCGGTTTCCTGAAGCGCCTTCAGAAGTTCGCCGGCCATCTGACCGGACGTCTCGCCTTCCTTCATCGGAAGACGAATCATGATGTCACGTGCCGTACCGTAGTTCTGCACGGCAGCTTCAACGCCGAGTTTGCTTTGGATCTGCTCACGGATCTGTTCCGTCTGAACAGCCTCCGGATACTGCACCACAACCTGCGTGCCGCCCGTAAATTCAATGGACAGCGCCAAACCGTGATAGAAAATCCAGAACACGGCAATGATGAATGAAACCAAAGAGATCGCGTTCAGAATGTGCGAGTAGTGCATGAACGGGATCGTCTTGTGAATTCGGAAAAACTCCATGATTTTCCCCTCTTAATTCTTTACTTCGACTGCGTCTGCGCCGTATCCGGGCGCCAGATCTGACCGATATGCACGCGCGTCAACTTCTTCTGACGACCGTAGATGAAGTTCACCATGCTTCGCGAGACAATCACGGAGGTAAAGAGTGACGTCATGATGCCCAAGCAGTGCACCACGGCAAAGCCTCGCACCGGACCGGAACCGAAAATCAGCAAGGCAATACCGGCGATCAAACTGGTGACGTTGGAGTCGACAATCGTCGCAAACGCCATACCGTAACCTTCACTGATGGCCAACTGCGGCGTTCGCCCGATTCGAAGTTCTTCACGAATACGTTCGTTAATGAGTACGTTCGAGTCAACGGCCATACCTAGTGTCAGCGCGATAGCGGCAATACCGGGAAGAGTCAGCGTTGCCTGCAGCATGGAGAGCAACGCCACCAAGCACATCACGTTGCACATCAGACTGATGGCCGTCACGATGCCGAAGACCTGGTAGTAGAGGATCATGAAGACCGCCACGAAACCGAAGCCGTAGAGTGTCGAACGGAAGCCAGCTTCAATGTTGTCGGCACCCAGAGACGGACCGATCAGGCGTTCTTCCACAATTTCCATGGGAGCCGCCAGAGAACCGGCACGCAGCAAGAGAGCGGTGTCGGTCGCTTCAATCGTGGTCATGCGGCCTGAAATCTGCACGCGACCGCCGGCAATTTCCTGACGGATGACAGGAGCCGTCACCACTTCACCCTTGCCCTTTTCAAACAGGATGATGGCCATGCGCTTGCCCACGTTGTCACGCGTCACATCGCGGAAGATGCGTGCGCCCTTGTTGTCAAGCGTCAGGTTCACCGTGGGTTCCTGCGTCTGGGAGTCAAAACCGGGCTGTGCGTCGTTCAGGTTCTCACCGGTGAGCACCACACGGCGCTTCACGAGAATCGGACGACCTTCACGGTCAAAATACTTTTCGTCACCGAAGGGAACATTGCCCTGCGCCATCTGAGTGAGCGCTTCAGGCGAATCGTCAACCATACGCACTTCAAGCGTTGCCGTACGACCCAGAATGTCCTTGGCCTTGGCCGTATCCTGAACACCCGGCAGCTGCACCACGATACGATCGGCACCCTGCTGAGCAATCACGGGTTCTGCAACGCCCAGTTCGTTAATACGGTTGTGCAGCGTCGAGATATTTTGCTTTAAGGCATATTCCTGAACGTTCTGAATCGCCTTTTGCGACAGTTCGGCCGAAAGGGTGAACTTGCCTGCACGCGTACCTTCCGTCACCACCAGATCAGGCTGAGTGGAACGAAGAAGGTCATTGGCGCGGGCGCGTTCCTGCTCGTCGTTGAAGGCGATCACAACCGTATTGCCCTGACGCGAAATGCCTGCGTGACGGATACGCTTGTCACGGAACTGCGTACGCAGATCGGCTGCCGTCGATTCGGCACGCTTCTCAATGGCCGAGTGCATGTCGACCTGCAGCAGGAAGTGAACGCCGCCGCGAAGGTCAAGGCCGAGATACATCGGCAGCGCATTGATCTTCAGGAGCCACTCGGGCGTATTGGGCACCAGGTTGGGAGCGACGATGTAGGAAGGATCCGTACGGTCGGGGTTAAGAGCGCGTTCGAGCACTTCACGAGCCTGCAGCTGCTTTTCGGCTTCCGTCGGATCAAAGCGCACGCGCACGGTGTTTTGCTGAGCACCCTGCTCATAGAAAACGCCGTTGGGCTTCAGCTGTGCATCCGCAAGCGCTTTTTCCACACGAGCGAGCACCGTCTCGTCGATCTTCACCGTCGACTTGCCGGAACTCACCTGCACTGCGGGCGATTCGCCGTAAAAATTCGGCAAGGTGTACAGCGCCGCAATGAGCAGAACCACTCCGATGACGATGTACTTCCAAAGAGCGTATCGATTCATAACAAAAACTCCGGGTCAGTCCGATGCCCGATTCCGCGCAAGACCGCAAACACGGACTCGGACGCCTTTCGTTGCGAAAATGGAATTGGCGAAAAGAGAAATTCCCCTTCAGCCTACAAAACTCTTCCGCTGAGAGTTTTGTGTCCGCAAAAAACGGCCGTTTTGATCAAACAGTTCCATTTTTTGCGCAAGAACCGCAAAAGGCCTAAACCGATTGCGGTGCATCAACTAAACGGCAAAGCGGGCGTCAGCCATATCCTTCAAGTCGGATACAGCCCGCCCGCTGCATGAAAGCCGTCTTTACTTGTCGATCGACTTCAGCGTGCCGCGCGGCAGAACCGTCTGCACAGCGCCGCGCTGCATCGTGATCGTCACGGGATTGTCTTCCACGCGGCTGATTTCGATCACGACGTACTGTTCGCTCACTTCGGCGATACGACCAGCCAGGCCGCCGATCGTCACGATTTCATCGCCCTTGGTGAGCGCTTCGCACATCTTCTGATGTTCCTTCTGGCGCTTTTGCTGCGGACGGATCAGGAAGAACCAGAACACAACAAAAATCAGAATGATTGGAATGATCTGCATCAGCAGACCGCCGGTACCACCGGCAGCGGCCGCACCTGCGGTCTGAGCCATTGCGTCAGAAATGAAAAACACTTCTTACCTCTTTAGATGTTTTCTCGTTAAAAAATCTTGTCGTGCAACACCTTGCGGCGTGCATTGCAAAGCCTTCGGATTATACGGAAATTCCTTGCTGAGCCTCGAAAAATTGCATTAGAGATTTACCAGTGTCAGCTGTCGTTTGCAATTTTTCATTTGCCGCCGAGACTGACCCTCCGTTCACACGACCGCTCCGTCGGGATTGCTCTTAAACGTCACGGCACCAGCGCAGGCGCATCCAGCCCCGTCTTTTCATCCAATCCGAAGAGAATGTTCATCGCCTGCACCGACTGCCCCGCAGCTCCCTTGACCAGGTTGTCTTCCACCGCCAGCACGATGATCAGGTCGCCATTGCCAGGACGATGAACTGCTAGACGCAGGAAATTGGATCCGCGCACGCTTCTCGTTTCAGGCGTTGATCCGGCAGGCATCACATCGACGAAGTATTCATCCGCAAAACGATCTTCATAGATCTTCTGAAGATCAATCTGAGTCGAAGCGTCCTTCAGTCGAATATAGATCGTCGAATGAATCCCTCGAATGGTCGGCAACAAATGCGGCACAAACGTCAACTTCAGGTCGTCCGTACCGGCCAGAAGCTTGAGCTGCTGCTCGATTTCGGGGGTATGGCGATGCCCTTTAAGACCATATGCATGGAAATTGTCTGACATTTCGGCCGTGATGATTGAAACGTCCGCCTTCTTGCCGGAGCCGGAAATACCCGACTTGCTGTCGGCAATGATGGTCTTGAGATCAAACGTACCGGGATGCGCCTTTTCGTATTCCATCAAAGGCAGGAGCCCCAATTCGATGGAAGTCGGATAGCAGCCTGCCATGCCGAGGATCCGAGCGTTCTTCATCTTCTCGCGCATGGTCTCGGGTTGCCCGTAGACAGACTCTTCCAAGAGATCAGGACAGGCATGATCGAGCTTGTACCAAGTCTTGAACGTGTCCGTATCACGCAAACGGAAATCGGCTGCCAAGTCAATGATCTTGACGCCGGCAGCCGTCAATTCGCGCGCCATGCTCATGGCCACCCCGTGCGGCGTCGCAAAGAACACCACGTCACAAGCGGTGAGTTCGGCCTCTTCGGGCGTCGTAAACACCAGATCGTCCATGAAGCCTCTGAGCGAGGGGTACATGGCCGTCACCTTGGTACCCGCATCCTTGCGCGATGTGATGGCACAGACCTCAACGTTGGGGTGCCGGCTTAACAAACGCAGCAGCTCCACGCCGGTGTACCCCGTTCCACCCACGATACCCGCCTTGATTTTCTTTTCCTGCATGTCGAAAAACTCCCCGAAGAATCTTTTTGTCTGATGTCTTTGGCAGGAAAAATGCTCCGGCAGCAGGCATAAAAAAACCGCCGCCCGGGAAAGGGAGACGGTTTTTTCGCTTCTTGCCCCGGCTTTCTTCGCAAACCAAAGTTTGCAAAAGTATACCGAGGCAGAACGCTTGCGAATGAACGATTAGCGCTTGCTGAACTGCTTGGCGCGGCGGGCCTTGCGCAGACCAACCTTCTTACGTTCGACTTCGCGGGCGTCGCGGGTCACGAGGCCGGCAGCCGACAGAACGGGCTTGAGACCGGCATCGTAGTCGATCAGAGCGCGGGTGATGCCGTGGCGCACAGCACCGGCCTGGCCGGATTCGCCGCCACCGGTCACGTTCACCATGATGTCGAACGTTTCGACATTTTCGGTGAGCTGCAGGGGCTGCATGACGATCATGCGGCCGGTTTCACGCTTGAAGAATTCGTTGAGATCGCGGCCGTTGATCACGATCTTGCCCGTGCCGCGCTTGATGAACACGCGAGCCACGGAGCTCTTGCGACGGCCGGTGCCGTAGTTGTAGTTACCGATCATCTTTTTCCACCTTAAATGTCAAGAACCTTGGGCTGCTGTGCGGTGTGCGGGTGTTCGGCGCCGGCGTAGATCTTGAGCTTCTTGATCATGGCGTAGCCGAGACGGCCCTTCGGGAGCATGCCCTTGACCGCGATTTCGAGAGCACGGCCGGGGTGCTTGGCCTGCATTTCCTTGAAGGTGGTTTCGTAGATACCGCCCGGATAGCCGGTGTGACGGTAGTACGTCTTCTTGCCGGCCTTTTCAGCAGACAGCTTGAGCTTGTCAGCGTTGATCACGACGATGTAGTCGCCCGTATCGACATGCGGCGTGTATTCGGGCTTGTGCTTGCCGCGCAAGCGGAGTGCGATTTCGGCAGCAAGGCGGCCAAGCACCTTGTCGCTGCCATCGACCACGTACCAGTCGCGCTGTACTTCGAGCGGCTTGGCAGAGAAGGTCTTCATTGTTGTCACCTGATTCACAAAAGGACGCAGCAGATGAATTTCAAACCGCCTCGCACAGGGTGGCGCCTGTACTTTGCACAGGTTGGAGCTGTTAAACGGCCTGCTCGCGTCAATAAACAAAAACGAGGCAAAAACCACCGAAGCGCACCGCGTTCTAACTTCGCCGTGCACCTTATTCAGTGCCTTTTACCGGGAATTTCTTGTTGATTTTCTTTTTGCCGCTTGTCGCCATCAGTCCAGTGGAAAACGGGGAAACTGAAAGCACGGTGAAAATCAGACGCGCAATAATACACGATCACAACGAGAAATGCCAACGCCAAAGCATCGGCAACCGCCTTGTTTTTACTGCGCTTTTTGAGGTGCAGGCAGGAGCGCCTTCATGAGATCGGCTTCCTCGCCTGCCGAGACTCACTCTTCGATCGGTTTGATGTGCGTCGCCTGCTTGCCCTTGGGACCTTCGACGACCTCAAACGTCACCCGCTGACCTTCCTTGAGGCTCTTGAACCCCTTCATTTCAATAGCGGAAAAATGCGCGAAAAGCTCTTCACCGCCCTCGTCGGGCGTAATGAACCCAAAGCCCTTGACGTCGTTAAACCACTTGACAACTCCCTGTGCCATATTTTTCCTCTTTGTTTATTTCACTTTGTCCGAGTCTTCGCGTCGGCTCTCGGCCTTGAGCAGGCTGCAGCAACACAAAGTCCTCTTTTCAACAATCAACATTACGCCAACTTGCCGCTTTCAAGCTCATGACGCACTGCACTTTTTGCGTCGTGTGCTGTCTCGGACACACAATCGTCGAAACGACTCTTCGCAAGAGCGAAAATATACGATATATTACCTAGGGTGTTTCTCCTTTCTTTCGTTTTGCATCATGTCGCGTTTTCTTCTCGGTCTGACGTTCTCGCTCATCAGTTGTGCGCTTGCGGCACAGTCGCTCGACGAAACACTGGCCGTCAAAATCGGCGACAAAATCGTCGAACTTGAAGTTGCACGCACCTCGGTCGAGCACCGAACGGGGCTCATGAACCGCACCTATATGCCGGCCGATCACGGCATGCTCTTTGTTTTTGCCGCTCCGCGCCCCATCGCCATGTGGATGAAAAACACGCTCATCGACCTCGATGCAGCCTTTATCGATGCGTGCGGTCGCATCACTCAAATCGTCTCGATGCAAAAGGGTTCGCTTGAACTGCACCACTCACGCGTGGCCGCCTCCCGCGTCATCGAGATGCACGCCGGCTGGTTTGCCCGCAACAACGTCAGAGCGGGAACCGTCATTCCGGCGCTTGCCGACGCTCGCTATTGCAAGCGCACGGAGTCGACGGCGGAATAATTACCGGTCCGCGTTCACCGGCAAATCTTCTTCGGCAACAAAAGAAGCAGTACGAACCGAATCGAACTGCTTCTTTCTTTTCCTATCAACTAAAAGCGACGCGCGCATCAAATCGTTTGAAATGCACGCGCCAGTTTCAAGTTTTTTTAAGCGCCGCAGCCGCAGGCTCCGCAGCAGCAACCGCCTTCTTCACCGCGGCAGTCGCAGTCGCACGGTTCACCGTTAAAGCGACGCTGCACGAAGTCCCAATTGACGAGCTTGTCAAAGAAGGCCTGGATGTAGGCCGCACGGGCGTTGCGGTAATCGATGTAGTAGGCGTGTTCCCAAACGTCGATGACCATCAGGGGCTTGAGATGTTCCGTCAGAGGCGTGCCGGCGTTGGAGGTCGAATAGATTTCAAGCTGGCCGTCCAAGCGCTTGACGAGCCACGTCCAGCCGGAGCCGAAGTTGTTGGCCGCCTTGGCCGAGAAGTCTGCAACAAAGCCTTCGTAAGAACCCCACTGCTTGACGATGGCGTCCATCAATGCGCCGGTCGGTTCGCCGCCGCCGTTGGGGCTCAGGCACTTCCAATAGAAGGCGTGGTTGTAGCTCTGCGCAGCGTTATTGAAGATCGGGCCCTGGCTTGTCTTGATGATTTCACGCAGGGATTCGGCTTCGTACATCGTGCCTTTGATGAGATTGTTGAGATTGGTGATGTAGGTCTGATGATGCTTGCCGTAGTGGTATTCCAGCGTTTCCTTGCTGATGGCCGGTGCAAGGGCGTCCATTTCATAATCAAGCTTGGGCAAAACGAACTGGCTCATTGGACTTCTCCTCGAGAATCGGTTATCGATCGGATTTCTCTGCTTGCAGGACGCGTGAGCTCCAAGATTGCCTTCTTGTGGGAAGCAGGCCGAATCGGACACGATCCATTGCTGTCTCACGAAACGTCCTTTGTCACCCTTAGATAATAGACCGAAATCATCGGGAATCCGTGAGACAAAACCCGGCAAACGCAAATTCCTTTCTTTTTAAAGGAAATTTTCTTTAGCTTCTCGGTTTGCGCTCGATGACCCGGGCTCGCGCAGAGCCCTTCTCAAACAGGATGGATACCGTTTCGCCTTCGGCGAGCTGTTCCGCGTCGCGCACCGGACGACCCTGACTGTCGGTTGTAAGAGAAAAGCCGCGGGCCAACGTCTTGGTGATATCCAAAGCCGACAGAGACGCGGAAAGCCGCTCAAGTTCCGCTCGTTTGGCCTCAATGCGAAGAGACACCGCCTGCCGAAGGCTTTTTTCGAGATGCGCCGTTTCGGCTCGCGCTTTGTCAAAGGCCGGGCGAACACGCAAAAGATTCATTTGCGCAAGCGCCGTCTTGGATGCAACAGCCTGCAGACACACACGCCGTTCGGTCGCAAGCGTCATCGCGTTTCGATCAAGTCGCTCGGTCAGCGCGTCAAGATACCGTTCGTAGATCTGTCGCAATTCCCGCTGAGCAGGCACCCTGGCCCGCAGCCTCAGCACAACGTTTTGCATGGCCGACTGCAAACGAACGGCTTGAGTCAACTGCGATCGACTCAGGCGCAAGTTCGCCTGCATCACTGTCGCCAGACGCGTTTCGAGTGTCGAAAGCCACTGAGGCGCCGCCGACCAGTGCTGCAACACAAGAGAACAGGCGGCGGTCGGCGTCGGCGCTCTCACGTCGGCAGCCATATCGGCAATCGTAAAATCGGTTTCGTGCCCGATGCCCGTCACAACCGGCATCGGCATTGCCCGCAGTTCTCGGGCCAGCGCTTCGGAGTTAAAGCTCCAGAGGTCCGCCAAAGAGCCGCCCCCGCGTACAAGAAGCAAAACGTCAACTTCGTTTCTTTCGCGAGCTTTTTTGAGCGCAGCAAGGATTTCGCCTTCCGAAGCTTCACCTTGAACGCCTGCGTGATAAACCACGAAGGGCACCCACGGAGCCAAGCTCGCACGCGTCTTCATAACATCCTGAAGCGCGGCCGTTTCGGTGCTTGTGATCACCCCCACGGACTGCGGATAGCGCGGCAGTTCCTTTTTAAGCGTTGCGTCAAAAAGTCCTTCGGCCAGAAGCTTTCGCTTGAGAGCCTCGAATTTGGCAAACAGAGCGCCGTCGCCGGCGGCCTGTACGGCAACGACGTTGAATTGCAACTGTCCTCGCACCTCAAAGACGTCGAGCGTACCGGTGAGCACCACAGCTTCGCCCTGCTCGGGCAGTCGTTTCAGTCGATAGGCGTTGCGACGCCAAACCACGCAGTGCAAAATCGCGTCGTCTTCGTTGTCCTTGAGATCAAGATAGACGTGTCCGGACGGATAGGGCTTGATCGAATGAATTTCGCCTTCGATACGAATCAGCCCCAGACGATTGAGCCCGCCCTTGATGCGGCGCAGAATGCAAGAGACGCCGACGGCCGGCGGCAATGCGAAAGCACCGTCCTCGTCTTGGGTCATTGCGCTTTGAGGATCTGCGGCAAACCCACGGCCACCGTCCAGAGCTCAACTTCAAAAGAAGCGATCAACCCGGCGTGATAGTAGGGATCGTCTTTGGCAAACGCGCGCAACTCATCGGCCGAGTTCGCACGGCACACGATCAGAGCCGAGAGACTCTCGGGCAAAACGCCTGCCGCCAGAACAAGGCCGTCGTCTACTGCCTTTTGAAGGCGCGCGAGATGCTCGGCACGAAAAGCATCGCGCCGAGCCATATAGTCATCAACGTAACGGTACGTCAGAACAAAGTGCTGCATGACCGTCGGCAGAAAGAATTAACGGCGACGCGTCTGGCTGCCGGCAGCCGGAGCCGCAGAGGGACGACCTTCGATGTGGCGGAAGGTGATGCGGCCCTTGGTGAGGTCATAAGGTGAGAGCTCGAGCGAAACCTTGTCGCCGGCGAGAATTCGGATGTGGTGCTTGCGCATCTTGCCGTTGGTGTAGGCGATGAGTTCGTGACCGTTTTCAAGCTTGACGCGATAACGGGCGTCGGGGAGAACTTCGAGCACCTGGCCCGACATTTCAATTAGATCTTCTTTTGCCATAAATCCTGTAGCGCGCGGCAAAACGCTAAAAAATGAGGTGCCGCACTGCGGTTTGGTTGTTGTTTGAGGGCGGTTGCAATGTTGACGCCGGAAATTCTCTCCGGCCTTTTTGGGCAACCACGCAGCGAAGGCGCCATTTTAGTCGGCGAACCGCTGTTTTTCCAAGATTTTTTGCGGGAATTTTATATGCCGTCGCCTGCAAACAATCCCTCTGAGAATTTTTTCATCACCCAACACACACTTTCTTGGTTTTCAGCTTCAGACAACCTCAATCGGCGAAAATTGCCGTATAAGGCCGTCTGCCGCGGATTTTGTCCAATTTTGTGCGTGCGGCCGTTAAAATTCGGGCGTATCAATCGGGTTTGTACCGATTTTTCACCCTATCCCTTTTGCCGGGGATTCAAATTAAATTAGAAGGTTGAGTCGGTTTGACTCGCCTTTCCCGCAGACTCAGTTGGAATCGCAATGTCTCATCACGTTCTCGTCGCTTACTACAGTCACGCCGGTCATACGGCCCGCATCGCACGCACCATCATGGAAACGATCGTTGCCGAGGGGCATGGGTGCGACATGGTGGACATGATGGAGGGCGTCCGCGAGGGTGTGGATTGGGCGAAATACGACATCGTGATCGTGGGCTCTCCCATCGTGTACGGCGTCTACAACAAGATCGTCTGGGAATTCTGCTCGATGTACAAAAACGAAATCGAGTCGCGTCCCAACAGCTTCTTCAACGTGACGGTCGTCGCCCGTTCGCCTGAAAAGGCAACGCCCGAAGGCAACCGTTACCTTCAGAAGTTCGTCAAGCGCAGCGCCTGGAAGCCCCGCGACCTGAAGTGCTTTGCCGGCAAGGTGGACTACCCGAACTGGAACTTCTTCGAGCGCATGATGATCCGCATCATCATGAAGATCACCGACGGTCCCACGGATTCGAGCGTCGCAATCGACTACACCGACTACAACGATGTCAGAGCCTACGCGCGCCACTGCCTGCAGCTTGACAAACTGCAGGCTCGCCGTTCGCCCCGACGCTGACCGTTTGACGCGGCGCTTTGATCGCAACAGTCGGAGTGCCGCCAACCGATTGACACAGAAAAATTTAGGCGTTGCCGTTGCAGCGTCATGCCGCGGCGCAACGTGAAAACGAAGGATCACTCATCCATGTCCGAGACTTCTCTTCCCTGGCTCAAGCACTATCCCGAAGGCTTTCCGGCCGAAATCAATCCCAATCGTTTCGCATCCATTCCGGCACTTTTCGACACGGTTGCAGAAACCTACGGCCATCACCCCGCCTTCATCTGCATGGACAAAGTGCTCACATACCGGGAAATCTGCGATCTCTCGAAGGACTTTGCGGGCTACCTGCAGTCGCTTCCCGGCATGAAACCTGGCGATCGCGTCGCCATCATGATGCCCAACCTGCAGCAGTACATCATCACGCTGTTGGGCATCCTGCGCGCGGGCATGATTGCCGTCAACGTCAATCCGCTCTACACCTCGCACGAACTCGGGCACCAGCTTGCCGACAGCGGCGCCAAGGCCATCGTCATCATCGAAAACTTCGCCAAGACGCTGCAAAACACGCTCTCGGAAACGCCCGTCAAACACATCGTGACCACCAAGGTTGGCGACATATTGCCCTGGCTCAAGCGCACCGCCGCCGATTTTGTCGTGCGTTACGTCAAGAAGATGGTGCCGGAATTCAACCTTCCCGGTCACGTCAATTTCCGCAAGGCGCTTTCGATCGGTCATTCCAAGGGCTTTAAGCCGTTCGAACTCAAAAACACCGATGTTGCGCTGTTGCAATACACCGGCGGCACCACAGGCGTGGCCAAAGGCGCCATGCTCACGCACCGCAACGTGCTTGCCAACGTCGAGCAGACCGGCACCTGGATCAGTCAGACCTTTGAAATGGGCAAAGAAGTGGCCATGACCGCTTTGCCGCTCTATCACATCTTCAGTTTCACCGCGACGCTGTGCTTCTCGAAGTTTGCCGCCACCCAGGTGATGGTGCCCAATCCGCGCGACATTCCGGGCCTGGTGGAACTCATCAAGAAGTGGGACTTCTCGATCATCCCCGGCGTCAACACGCTCTTTAATGCGCTTGTCAACAACAAGGAATTCAAGAACCACAAGTTCACGCGCCTCAAAATGACCGTGGGCGGCGGCGCTCAAGTGCAACGTACGGTTGCCGAGAAGTGGTACAACGCCACCGGCTGTCACATCCTTGAAGCCTACGGCCTCACGGAAACCAGTCCCGGCGTCTGCGGCAACCTGCCCGACGCCCCCTGGGACGGCTCGGTGGGCTACCCCCTGCCCTCCACGCTCGTTTCCATTCGCGGCGAACAGTTCGTCGATCTCGGCGTGTGTTCTGATCCGGAAAAGGTCGCCGAACACACGGGCGAAATCTGCGTCAAAGGCCCGCAGGTGATGGCAGGCTACTGGGAAAAGCCCGAAGAGACCGCCAACGTCCTCATCGACGGCTGGCTCAGAACCGGCGACGTGGGCTTTATGGATGAACGCGGCACGATCACGATCACGGACCGCAAGAAGGACCTGATCATTGTGAACGGCCTTAACGTCTATCCCAATGAAATCGAAAGCGTGATCGCCTCCATGCCCGGCGTGCTCGAATGCGGCGTCGTGGGCGTCAACAATCCGCGTGTGGGCGAAATGGTCAAGGCCGTGATCGTCAAGAAGGATCCGGCGCTCACCCGCGACGACGTCGTCAAATACTGCCGCGCGCGCCTCACCGGCTACAAGTGCCCGCGCACGATTGTCTTCGTGAAGGCTCTTCCGAAGACTGCCGTCGGAAAAATTCTTCGCCGCAACCTGCGCGACATGAAAGAAACGGATTAGTATTGCGAACTTTCTCGGTTTGCAGGACTGATACCAAATGATTCTGACAATTGCCCTGCTGCTGTCTTTTCAGCTGGCAGGGCTTTTACTTGTGACGCTCTTCGGACTGCCCGTTCCCGGGCCCGTGATGGGCATGGTGCTTTTTCTTTTCGCCTTGATGACCGTCAACGGCCTTCTGGAAAAAACGCTGCCCGTCGTCAATGTTTTGCTTGCTCACTTTGCCCTCCTCTTTGTGCCCGCCGGCGTCGGCATCATCGAGCACTTTGACCGCCTTCAGGCCGAATGGCTGCCGATTGCGGCTTCCATCATCGGTTCGTCCATCCTCGCCATGGCCACGACCGTCCTGGTAACGCGATGGGTGGCTCGACTTCTGCAAGGCTCGAGCAAAAAGGAGAAGCGTCGTGCTTGATTCGGTTCTTTCTCAATTGACTCTCACAGCCGAGAAGCTTCTTGCCGATCCCGCACTGTGGCTTTGCGCGACGCTTCTGGCTTACGCCTTGGGCATGTGGGTATACAAGAAAAGCGGCTACAAAACCATCTGCACGCCGCTTCTCGTTGCCATCGTTCTTCTTGTTGTGACGCTAGAAGTCACCGGTACCGACTACAAGACCTATCTCAACGGCGGCCAGCACATCAACTTTCTGCTGGGGCCGGCCACCGTTGCCTTGGCTGTTCCGCTCTATGAGCAACGTCTGCGTTTGGCCAAAATGTGGGTGGCGCTCACCTGCGGTCTTATTGCAGGCGGTACGGTCGCCATTGTCTCTGCCGTTCTGATTGCCGGTGTCCTCGGCGCCTCTCCCGAGACGATGATTTCCCTTGCTCCCAAGAGCGTCACCGTCCCGATTGCCATGGCAGTGAGCGAACACTTGGGCGGCATTCCGGCTTTGACGGCAGCCCTGGTGGTGATCACGGGTGTTGTGGGTTCGTTGATGGCGCGAGGCTTGTTGGGAATTTTAAGGGAAAAGGACGATGCCGTGCGCGGCTTTTCCATCGGCTTAGCCGCTCATGGCGTCGGCACCGCCACAGCTTTTCAGATGAATCGCGACACAGGCGCATTCTCCGGTCTGGCAATGGGGCTGACAGGTCTTTTCACTGCGTTTGCCGCTCCGTTCCTGTTGCCTTACCTGCTGAACCTGTTCGATTAATATTCGGCGTAGTCAGGATTTGTCGCTCGCCGCACTAACCACGGGCAATGCTTCCCGCAATTGGTCATGTCCACAACCTTCGGATGCACATCCACAGCTCTGACCAATCGTTTTAGCTTGTCTAACAGATCCGCCGGCTTATACAGCATTGGATTCAACTTGGATGGGTGCTTCGTCTGCTCCAGATGTAAAACCACACGATAGTGATTTCCCTTTAAGAAGCGCTCAGCCATCGCCTGGGTTGCCGTATCAGTCACAGCCAGTCGAGCCGCTGCCACTCCGGCCAAAGTATCTCGCACTTTTCGGGCAACGTCTTCCGCAAGATCCGACGGATTTTCCCTTGGATAGTACCGATAGTCTTTGACCTCGACTAACCAGGATATCTTGTTCCGACAATACAAAAAATCAACCGCGGCATTGTCCTTTGAACACTCGTTTATGAAATGTTTGCGGTAAAAGTTACTTTGGTCATACTTGAGCACATCTGGAGTCGGGAATTCAAATACCAGATTGCCCTCCTGAATACATTTTGTCATTTGCCGCCGTTAACCTGTTGCACGTATCTGTCGGACTGATTCAGTTCTTCGTCCAAAGCCACCACTGTCTGGATATCGTCAATTGTGTCACTCTGCTCCAAACGAACCACATCATTCGTTTCAGCCAAGGCAAACCACCGCTGTCCGATCTCCGAATAAGACTTTTCATTGAGAAGCATGTGCAACTCTCGAAGCAAAAACAGAGAATGTGTCGCAATGAAAACCTGAACACCGGATTTCGCTACTCTCACAATGCTTTCAGCAATCGTTTTGATCAGTTTGGGGTTGAGGTTTGTTTCCGGTTCATCCCAAAAAAGAAAACCTTGTCTGAGGAGCACCCCCGTACTTACCAATCGAGCCAACATCGCAATCTTTCTCAGGCCTTCGGCAATAAGCGGCATTTCAACCTTGCCTTCGCCTGGAATTTGTAAATAGAGACGTCCGGTCTGAGAATCAAGCACCACTTTGCCGCCCATCGCTGCCTCCAACGGCTTCATGATTTCCTGAACCTGCTTTTCTTTGAGCCCCTTCAGAGTCGGATTGGAGAGCAACGCCACCGTATCACGCCATGTTTCTTCAAACTCCAGGTGATATGTTTCGTACAATGGGAAAAACCAAGGACACAATGTCACCAGTTCTCTAGTTGGGAAAAAGGCTGGAGATTGAGCTAACGCCTGATCTGCTGCTTGCGTTAATTCCACCTGCGTTTGAGCGTTTGTCGCAAATGCAATTCCAGTGCTTAACCTATCATTATCAAAGTGAAGGTTAATCTCGCATCGTTCTCGTCCCTGCTTGCGCTTCACAAGGCGCCCTAATCTTTCCGGTCGAAAGACAGCAACTAGCTTGTTTGCATACGCTTTTTCCAAATCAGTCTTAGACCCTTTCGGTAGCTCTGCTTGCACTCTAAGCATAGAGTACACCGCCTTGAGTACATGGGATTTTCCAAGTCCATTCTCGCCAATGATCACATTGATGCCGCTGGAAAACTTCCAAGTTCCATTAGGAATACACGTAAAGTTTCTAAACTCTGCCGTTTGTAGCATGCCACCACCAAATTGCTTTTGATAACGCTTGTGGGCTCATCATAAAGCAATCCTCTGAATCCAAGCAGATTTCCAAAAGGACACTTATATCTGCAGGTCATCAAGCGTTATAAAAAGGCCTCCGTTCCGCAAATGCTGCAACCTGCACTATTGCGGCCGGAGGCCCAAGATTGCCGAGAGCCGCATCAGAGCGACTCAGACATCAATCAATAATTTTCAGCGCGGATCTGCTGGAAGCTCTGCGGGTGTGCGCAAACCGGGCAAATTTCAGGCGCCTTCTTGCCGATCACAAGGTGACCGCATTCGCGGCACTGCCACATCACTTCTTCGCTCTTTTCGAAGACCTGCTTCATTTCAACGTTGTTGAGCAGCTTCAGGAAGCGTTCTTCGTGAGCCTTTTCGATGGCGCCCACAGCACGGAACTGCGCGGCGAGTTCTGCAAAGCCTTCGGCCTCGGCCGTCTTTGCAAAACCTTCGTACATGTCCGTCCATTCGTAGTTTTCACCGCTGGCGGCAGCCTTCAGGTTTTCGGCCGTGTTGCCGATGCCCTGCAGGTGCTTGAACCAGATCTTGGCATGCTGGCGTTCGTTGGCAGCCGTTTCGTCAAAAAGCTCGGCGATCTGCTGGTAGCCTTCCTTGCGGGCAACGCCGGCAAAATAGTCGTACTTGTTGCGAGCCTGAGACTCACCGGCAAACGCAGCCCAGAGGTTCTTTTCGGTCTGGGTGCCTGCAAACTTATTGGTCATCGGAATATCTCCTTGTTGTGTATTCGGGGTTTTATCTGACTCCACTGTAGCGAAAAATCGCTGCAGCCGCGTCCGTTAAGAGAAGAATTTCTTCATCTTGTCCAAAAAGCTCGTGCTCTGGGGCGAATGCTTCGTGCCTCCTTCCTTGATCGATTCGTCAAACTCCTTGAGCATCTTCTTTTGCTTGCTCGTGAGATTGACCGGCGTCTCAACAAAAGCGTGCACGTACAGGTCCCCATTGCCGCCGCCGTGCAAATGCGGCACGCCCTTGCCGCGCAGGCGGAAGATCTTACCCGTTTGCGTGCCTTCCGGAATCGTGATGCGCGCTTCGGTACCCATCGTCGGCACACTCACTTCGCCGCCCAATGCAGCGGTGGCAAAACTCAGCGGCAAATCGGCGTGCAGATCGTCGCCGTCGCGCTGGAAGATTTCGTGCTGCTTGATGAACACCTGCACAAAGAGGTCTCCGCAAGGACCGCCGTTGGGGCCGGGCTCGCCCTTACCCTGGATGCGAATGCGCTGACCGTCGTTGATGCCCGCCGGAATATTGATTTCCAGCGTCTTGGTCTTACGGTTGCGGCCGCGTCCCTGGCAGTCCGGACACGGATCGGAAATGATTTCACCCGTTCCGTGGCAGTACGGGCAGGTCTGCTGCACCTGCAGGAATCCGCGGTTGATGTTGATCATGCCGCTGCCGCCGCAATGCGGACAGGTCTTCTTCGACGTACCCGACTTGCAGCCGGAGCCGTGACAGGTTTCGCACTCTTCCCAAACCGGCACGCGGATGTCGGTCTTGGCACCCGCCACCGCCTGCTCAAGCGTGATTTCGAGCGAATAGCTCACGTCGGCACCGCGAAACACCTTAGGTCCGCCGCGACGACCGCCGCCGGCACCGCCCCCGAAAATTTCCGAGAAGATGTCACTGAAGTCGCCGAAACCACCCTGGCCCTGGCCGAAGCCGCCGAAACCGCCGAATCCGCCCGCACCGGCTGCGCTCGGATCGACGCCGGCCTTGCCGTAGCGGTCGTAGGCCGCGCGTTTCTGGGGATCGCTCAGAATCGAGTAGGCCTCGCCCACCTGCTTGAACTTTTCCTCAGCCGCTTTGTCGCCGTTGTTGCGATCGGGATGGTACTTCATCGCCAGGCGTCGATACGCCTTTTTGATCTCGTCGTCGCTTGCGTCGCGCGAGACTCCCAGTACCTCGTAATAATCCTGGTCAGCCATAGTGTGTCAATCGTTACGAAAAAACATGGCAAGGGCCGAATCGCCAAATCGGCGGCCCGGCCCCGTGTCTTATACGGCCGACTCGGCGTCCTTTTCGCTCGGACGCCGCGCCGGGCTCGGGTTTTGCTTTGAAGCCAAATTAGTGCTTGACTTCGGTGTAGTCGGCATCGACCACGTCGTCGTTGCCCTTGTTGGCCTGCTGCTGACCGGCACCGCCCGCCTGTTGCTGGGCGCCTGCCTGAGCCTGCTGAGCCTGAGCAGCCTGCTGGTTGAGCTTTTCACCGATCTTCTGGGCGGCAGCCATCAGCGCTTCGACGCTCTTTTCGATTGCAGCCTTGTCTTCGCCCTTGATGCGTTCTTCCACATCCTTGATGGCGTTTTCGCAAGCGGCGCGATCGGCGCTTTCAACCTTGTCGCCGAGATCCTTCAGGGTCTTCTGAACCTGAGCGATCGAAGCGTCGGCCATGTTGCGGGCCTGAGCCAGTTCGAAGCGGCGGTGATCCTCTTCCTTGTTGGCTTCGGCAGCGGCAACCATGCTCTTGATCTCTTCTTCGGACAAACCGGAGCTTGCCTTGATCGTGATCTTGTTTTCCTTGCCGGTGGCCTTGTCCTTTGCGGTCACGTGCAGAATGCCGTTGGCGTCGATGTCAAACGTCACTTCAATCTGCGGCAGGCCGCGCGGAGACGGCGGAATGCCTTCGAGATTGAACTCGCCGAGCAGCTTGTTGGAAGCCGCCATCTCGTGTTCACCCTGATAGACCTTGATGGTCACGGCGGGCTGGTTGTCTTCAGCCGTCGAGAACACCTGCGAGTGCTTGGTCGGAATCGTGGTGTTGCGCTTGATCATCGCAGTCATCACGCCGCCCAGGGTTTCAATGCCCAGCGTCAGCGGGGTGACGTCGAGAAGCAGCACGTCCTTACGGCCGCCCGAGAGCACCTGACCCTGAATAGCGGCACCGATAGCCACGGCTTCGTCCGGGTTGACGTCCTTGCGGGGCTCTTTGCCGAAGAATTCGCGCACCACTTCCTGAACACGCGGCATACGGCTCTGGCCGCCCACCAGGATCACGTCGGTGATTTCGGAAGTCGACAGGCCGGCATCCTTCAAAGCCTTGCGGCAGGGTTCGATCGTGCGCTGCACGAGGTCTTCGACCATGCTTTCGAACTTAGCGCGCGTGATCGTGATGTTCATGTGCTTCGGACCGGTCTGGTCAGCCGAAATGTAGGGCAGGTTCACTTCGGTTTCCTGACGGCTCGACAGCTCAATCTTGGCCTTTTCAGCGGCGTCCTTCAGGCGCTGCAGGGCAAGCACGTCGCCGCCGAGGTCAATGCCGTTGTCCTTCTTGAATTCGGCAATCAGGTATTCGACCAAGCGACGGTCGAAGTCTTCGCCGCCGAGGAACGTGTCGCCGTTGGTGGAGAGCACTTCAAACTGCTTGTCGCCGTCAATGTTGGCGATGTCGATCACGGAGATATCGAACGTGCCGCCGCCCAAGTCGTAGACGCAGATCTTGCGGTCTTCGTTGCCCATCTTGTCAAGACCGAAGGCCAGAGCTGCGGCCGTCGGTTCGTTGATGATGCGCTTGACTTCGAGACCGGCGATGCGGCCGGCATCCTTCGTGGCCTGACGCTGGCTGTCGTTGAAGTAAGCCGGAACCGTGATCACGGCTTCGGTCACGGGTTCGCCGAGGTAGTCTTCGGCGGTCTTCTTCATCTTGCGGAGCACTTCGGCGGAAACCTGCTGCGGAGCAAGCTTCTTGTCGCCCATCACCTGCACCCAGGCGTCGCCGTTGTCGGCGCGAACGATCTTAAACGGAGCGCGCTGCACGTCCTTCTGCACTTCGGCGTCTTCGTAGCGACGGCCGATCAAGCGCTTGACGGCAAACAGCGTGTTCTTCGGGTTGGTCACGGCCTGACGCTTGGCGGTTGCGCCGACAAGAATCTCGCCGTTTTCCATGTAGGCAACGATGGAAGGCGTCGTACGAGCGCCTTCGGAATTTTCGATCACACGAACCTTGTCGCCTTCCATGATGGCCACAGCCGAGTTGGTGGTGCCAAGGTCAATACCGATGATCTTAGACATTGTTCTTTTTCCTCTTGATTCTCTGTTGGGCCGTACCTTTTCCGCATCCACCGACGGGAGAAGGTTTTCGACCGTGATCTGAAACTCTTACGCGTACCGCAGGAAGCTCTTTTTCAGCGCTGCCTGCCGCGCCATACCCCCTATATGGGGACGCCCCGAGAAAATTCAACGGGGCGTCTGAAAAATTTTGTGTCGATGAAGTTTCTAGCCTTGAACCACGCTCACCATAGCCGGACGGAGCACGCGTTCGTGAATCTTCCAGCCGTGCTGAAAGACCTGAGCAACGTCACCCGCGCTCTTGCCTTCGACGGCAGGCACCATGGCAATGGCCTGCTGCGTGTTGGGATCAAACTTGGCGTCCTTCGGATCGATGACGGTCATGCCGCTCATTTCAAGCGCATGCACGAGCTGACGGTGCGTCGCGAGAATGCCTTCCCGCATCGGACCTTCGATTTCGGCGGTCATTTCGATCGCCTTTTCAAGCGAATCCATCACCGGAAGCAGGTTCTTGGCAAACTTCTCGATGCTGAACTTCTGCGCCTTGGAAACGTCTTCGGCGGCACGGCGACGCACGTTTTCCATTTCGGCAACCGCACGCACGTAAAGATCAAAATTCTCAGCCGCTTTGGCCGTCGCCGCGGCAAGCTGGTCTTCGAGCGAGGCTTCTGCGCCTTCGGGTTCGATGCCGAGTTCCGGAGGCAGTTCAGAACCCTGCGCCTGCTCCGCAGCTTCGGCTGCTTTCTTCAATTCGTCGGCAGGATTAACCTGTTCCTGCTTGGTGTCTTCTTGAGCCATAAAGATGTTCTTGCAAAAGGGATGCTTGAAAGATGGCTCTTATATGGGGATTGGGTTTGCTCTTTTCAAGCCGTCGCAGGCAAAAAGTTCAGCTGAAGCGGATTTTCAGGCCTTCGACAGAGCCTTGCGAACAATCTCGGCGTAAAGGGCCACCGCATCGTCCTGAGCGTTCAGGCAAGAGATATAGTGAAACCCGCTGCCGCCCGCCTGCTCATAAAAAGAGCGCAGTTCCGTGGCGATTTCTTCAAGCGTCTCCAGGCAATCCGCGGCAAATCCCGGGCAAATCACATCAAGGCGCTTCAAGCCCTGTCGGCCTAGTTCGGGGGCCGTATCAACGGCAAAAGGCTCCAACCACTTCGCTTTCCCAAATTTGCTCTGGAATACCTGGACAACCTGATCTTTCTTCAAACCCAACGCAAGGCGCAGCTTTTCCGCCGTCTGCTTGCACTGTGCTTCGTACGGATCGCCGCGTTCGCTCGAAACCGCCGGAATACTGTGAAAGCTCATCATGAGCTTGCCCTCGTCTCCGAGATCACCCACTTTTTCCCAATGCGCGCGCACGCGAGCGGCAAGCGCCTCAATGTAGGCGTCTTCTTCGAAGTAATGAGAAATCGTAACAATGCAAGGCAAATCGCGAACCTTCTTTTGCACGCGTCGCACCGCATCGAACACTGCCTCCGTCGTCTGTGTGGCGTACTGCGCATATAGCGGCAGAACAACGATGCGCTCGGGTTTTTGTTCAGCAATCCGACGGAGTTCTTCATCGATTCGCTGTACGCCGTAACACATCGCCCAGGACACGATGAATTCGTCGCCCAGCTCCTTCTGCAGACCTTGCGCCGTGTCGGAGGTCACCGCCACCAAAGGAGACCCTTTTTGCGTCCACACCGTCTTGTAGCGATCGGCAGAAGCCTGCGCGCGACGGGGAATAATGATGCCGCGCAGAATCGGCTGCCAAATGAGCGGATTCATTTCCACCACACGCCGATCACCGAGAAATTCCGCAAGATACTTCGCCACTGCTTCTTTGGTCGGAGCAGCAGGCGAACCGGTATTGCAGATGAGAACGGCGGTCTTGGGTGTGTTGTTTTGCGCGATCATCGGATACAAAAAAGGCGGATAGATCAAGTTCGAGCAATTGTGCACGAACTGTCTTAACCGCCGCTTTTCTTGAGAATGCGTCCGAATCACTGCATCTGCAGGTGTTCGTGGACCGTATGCATCTTGAGTCGTCTCCAAGCTACGATCAAGGCGCCTGCAATCAGACTCATCCAGAACTTCCCGAGCACCTGTCCGGCCAAAAACTCAATGGAGCCGAAAGCCAGAGACAGGAAAATCGCGGAGTCAACCACGGAACCGGCCAGCCCCGACGCAATCACAGCCATGGCCGGATAGCGCTTCTTCATGGGAGCATAAACGGCAAAGTCAGCGAGCTCCGCAAACAAGAAGGCACAGACCGAAGCAATGACCAGAGCGGGTTCCGAAATCAAGCCCGAGAGCGCGGCGCCGGCAAAAATCGAAATCAGCGCCCAGCGCCAGCCCAGGCAATGATGCACAACGTCACGCAGCACCAGACTGAACCCGGCCAGCAGCACGCCGGAAGGCGCCCATAAACCGGGCCAAACGGGAATCAAACAAGGACCGTCAGCCGGGCAAACGAGGCCGACGTTCATGATCACCCAGTTCGTCAAGGGGATCATCAGAACAAACAAAACGAGCGAGAGCCAACCGCTCAACGGGCGCTTCATGTCGCCCAGCTCACCGATATGGGACATATGGTTTCCTTGTGACCGCCACCGGCAGAACAATCCGGCGCAGATGTTTTTGAAAGTGGTGCGAGATTGTAGCAAAGACGACCGCTTAGGAAAACGTCAATTTTTCCTTCCAAATCAAACAGATCAGGCGCAAATCGCCATCTCAGCCTGTTTGCGGCGTCGCCACCAAGCAATGGCGATACCGGCCAGCAGATTGACCCAAAACTTGCCGAGCACCTGCCCAGACAAATATTGGACTGAACCAAAGGCAAGCGACAGGAAAATAGCAGAGTCCACGGCGGAACCGACCAGACCGGAAACGATGACTGCCATAGCCGGATAACGCTTTTTCATCGGTGCGTACACCGCAAAGTCAGCCAATTCCGCAAAAAGGAAAGCGCTCACCGATGCAACCACGAGCGAAGGCTCGGAAATAAAACCCGAGAGCACCGCCCCGAAAAAGATGGAAGCCAACGCCCAGCGCCAACCCAGGCAATGATGCACAACGTCGCGAAGCACCAGACTGAAACCGGCCAACAACACGGTCGACGGCGCCCACAACCCCGGCAACACCGGCACAAGACAAGGTTCACCGGGCGGGCAGACGACACCAAGGTTCACTATCACCCAATTGCTCAATGGAATCAGCAGCACAAACAGCACGAGCGAAATCCATCCGCTCCACATACGTTTGAGGTCTGCATGTTGCGCATTGTCGGTCATTGGGCTTCCTCGTCTTTCACGAATTTTCTCAGAACAAATCCGCAATCGGTGTTTCCAGGAATGTTTCGAGCGGCAGTCCCCCACTGCCCACGATCAAGGCGGCATTCGGTCGGAACTTCTGACAAAACACATCCAGTCCTTTGGTGTGTCGCTCGTGGTCGCTCTTGACTTCCAACGCCACGACTTTTCCGTCTTTGCGCAAGACAAAGTCGACTTCGTTGTTGCCATCCCGCCAATAGAACACCTCAAATTGCAGGCGATAGGCCTGAGAAATCAAATACGCTCCGACAGCCGATTCCACATAATGACCCCACTTCTCCGGATCGTTTCGCACCTGCTCAAACGTGCCGACAGACAGTGCCGTCAAAAGCGCATTGTTGTGCACCTGAAACTTCGGAATGCTCGCGCGACGTCTGGCATCGTCCACCGAAAACTTCTGCAGCGTCCCCAGTAAACCGCATTGGTTGAGCCGCTCCAGGTATCCGGCAATTGTCATGACGTTACCCGCGTCCTGAATCTCTCCCAACAGCTTTGTCAACGACAGAATCTTGCCCGAATATGCCGCACCGAGCTCCAGTGTCTTACGTAGCAACGCAGCTTTTCCGATTCGGACGTCTTCGAAAATGTCTCGGTTAACGGTTGCATCAATCATGCTATTTCTGACATATACCTTCCACCGAGCCTCGTCCTGCATCATCTCCACGGCTCCCGGATAGCCGCCGAAGTAGATGAATTCATCGACCGTCAACCCAAAGCAATCCCGCATTTCAGCATACGTCCAATGCGTCATGCGGATTTCTTCAAAACGCCCCATCAAGGATTCGCTTAACCCCTGAAGAATCAAAGCTCGGGACGATCCCAATAAAACGACCTTGATGTTTCTTTCATTCCAAGTGTCATCATCCCATTGCCGTTTGACGGTTTCCGACCAATTTGGCACTTTCTGAATTTCATCGATCACCAATACACATCCGGCATCGGGATGTGTTTGGGCTTCCAGCCGAGCAGCCGTCCAACAGCTTGCAAACCAAGCAGAACCTGCTACCGCTGTGTCATCCGCCGAGAAATATAAATGCGGTGTATTGATGTCACAAAGCACCTGTCGAACCACTGTGGTTTTGCCAATCTGACGAGGGCCAAGTACTACTTGGATGACCTTTCTCGGTTCATCCAACCTTCTGCGTAAAACATCATATTCTTGTCGAGTGAGCATTTTTATCCGTATCAGAATTCATGCTTCCGGATTTTGCTAGATGCGTCTAACAATGCGTTCACATGTTCTTGTTCGGCCAGCTCTCAAACCAGTGTGGTCTTTTCGGCTATCGAGGCAAATCGTCTTGCTTCAGCAGTGGCAACGAATCTCGTCGCAAGAACAACATGCCCGGCCCTGCTTGCAAGAATTCGTAAATTACACCTACAAAAAAGCGCAAGAATTCGCAGATTCAGTTGACAAAAAATTGCATCGCGGCGTTTTTGCCCGCTCAGACGCTTTCAATTTTGGGTTCAAACACCGAGAAAAACCGCATGACGCGCTCGGGCAGGTAACCCAGGTCTCCGGGCGGATTGCCGCGGGGAAAGCCGATGTGACCACCCTCTTCCGGTTGCTCAAGATAGACACAGTCGCTCACGTCCTTTTCCGTCGGCAGCGCCCAGCGCGGCAGGAAGGGATCGTTTTTGGCGTTTAAAAGCAACAGCGGTCTAGTGACGTTTTTGAGATAGCGCTTGGCCGAGCACAAGGTCCAATACTCCATCGCGCTCTTGAAGTGATGGATCGGCGCCGTGTAGACACTGTCAAAGTCGTAGAGCGTTTTACAGCTCTTGACCTTGTTGATGTCAATGAGATCCGGGAAACGCTTGGCCTTGTCAATGAGCTTTTCCTTGAGCGTCGACAAAAACATTTCTTCGTAGAGCTTGTTGGCGCCGCGGCTCATAATTTCGCTTCCGGCCACCAAATCCACCGGCGCACCGATCGAGACGGCCGCCGTCAGGAAAGATGCGTCCTGCGGGCGTTCGCCCATGTATTTGGCAATGTAGTTACCGCCGAGGCTCACGCCGACCGCATAAATCGGCGCCGTGATGAAACGTTCGTGAACCGTCCTCAGTATCCAGTCGCAATCGTCGCTGTCGCCGGCAAAGTACGCCCGCGGCAAACGATTGGGCAGACCGCCGCATCCTCTGAAATGCGCAACGACGCCTCGCCAACCGCATTTGACACACTCGTGCATCAGCGCTTCTGCGTAATGGCTGTGAGAATCACCCTCCAATCCATGGAAATGCACCAACACCGGCGCGTTGAGCTCCATCGGCTCCGGTTCCGACCAATCCAACACGATGAAGTCTCCGTCGGGCATATCCACAATTTCTCTTCGATACTGCACGTCGGGTCGCGGGAAAAAACGGGCGGGAACGATGGTCTGAAGATGCGCTCCGGGCAACCAGCGGGGAGCCTTGTAGTCGGATTGAAGCAGCGGCATCGCGCAAACAAACGCAAAAAAAATGGACTCAACAACGCGACCGGCGAAATTGTTTTTCGTCATCAGTCGCACCGAGGAGAAAACTTAACACGCGCTGACACAAAGGTTGAATCCAGCATTTTGAATTTTCGTTTCGACTCAGAGAAAAAATGTGACAATCTAAGCAAAACACCTGATCTTATTGGTGTTTTTGCGTTTGCACTTCGTCACAAGATCGAGTAGAGTAAGTCCCTGAGTCGGCCTGAAATACGAATCAGGCTCTGCTTAGAAAATCTGGAACTGCCTTTTTCAAATGCTTTACACGGCACGATTTTATTTCTTCTCCTTTTATTTCGCCCCCTCGGCGGAAGGAGTACGTGCGCACGCGTAACGCAAGCATTTGAAAGGTACTGCCAGCCGCCGGGAACGCAAAATCCGGCGGCTTTTTCGTACCGGGTTCTGCGTAATCAAGCCTCAGGCTCGCCGGCACAGACCGAACGACAAAATCCGATACCAAGGGAGATAGACATCATGCGCTACACAACCGACGACCTTCGCATCAAAGAGATTCGCGAACTGACGCCTCCGGCTCATCTCATTCGTGAATTCCCCTGCGAAGAGCCGTTCGCAAGAACCGTTCACGGCGCCCGAATGGCCGCTCACGAAATTCTGCACGGTCACGACGATCGACTTCTTGTAATCGTCGGCCCCTGCTCGATTCATGATCCCAAGGCTGCAATGGAATATGCGCAAAAGCTCAACGAAGAGCGTCGACGCTTGGCAGGCGACCTTGAAATCATCATGCGCGTTTATTTCGAGAAGCCCCGTACAACCGTCGGTTGGAAAGGTCTGATGAACGACCCGGATATGGACGGCAGCTGCCGCATCAATCACGGATTGCGCGTCGCCCGTGAACTGCTGTGCGACATTGTGGCTCTCGGCCTTCCCACCGGCGTCGAATACCTGGATATGATCACGCCGCAGTACATTGCCGATCTGGTGAGTTGGGGAGCCATCGGCGCACGCACAACCGAATCTCAGTCGCATCGCCAGCTTGCCAGCGGTCTGTCCTGCCCTGTCGGTTTCAAAAACGGCACCGACGGCAACATCAAGGTCGCCGTCGACGCCATCGGCGCCGCCGAACACTCCCACTCATTCCTGTCGGTTACCAAGGGCGGCATCTCGGCCATTGTCACCACGACCGGAAACGAAGACTGTCACATCATTCTCAGAGGCGGAAAAGAGCCCAATTACGACGCCCAAAGCGTTGCCAAAGCCTGTGAAATGCTCAAGGCCAACGGCCACCGCGAAATCGTAATGATTGACGCTTCCCACAGCAATTCCCACAAAATCTGCCGCGAACAGATCAATGTGGTCAACAACATCTGCGAGCAAGTTTCCGGCGGCAACAGTTCGATCATCGGCGTCATGATCGAGTCGAACCTCGTCGAAGGCAACCAGAAGATCGAACCCGACAAGCCCCTCGTCTACGGCCAGAGCGTCACGGACGCCTGTCTCGGCTGGGACGACACGGTCGTTTTGCTCAATAACCTGGCTCACGCCGTCCGCGATCGCCGCAGCCGTCTCCAGTAATCGGAACGTTCGCAAAAAATTCCCCCGGCCAGCTTTTGATTCTGATCGGGGGATTTTTTCTTTCGTCAGTCGGTTCCTCTGGCGCGGTCTTCGTAGAACTTCTTCTTCCAGGCGGCAAACGTGCCTTCTTCCAGAGCCTTTCGCATTTCCGCCATGATCGTGGCGTAGAAATGCAGATTGTGGATGGAATTGAGGCGTGCGCCAAGAATTTCGTTCACCTTCTGCAGATGGTGCAGGTAAGCGCGGGTGTAGCCGCGGCACGTTGCGCAAGTGCAGGAGGGATCGAGCGGACGGGTGTCGTTCTTGTGCTTGGCGTTGCGGATCTTGATGTCGCCGTAACGGGTAAAGAGCCAACCGTTGCGGGCATTACGCGTGGGCATCACGCAGTCAAACATGTCGATGCCGCGCGAAACGCCTTCAACCAAATCTTCGGGCGTTCCCACCCCCATCAAATAACGAGGCTTGTCTTCGGGCATCTGGTGCACGATGGCATCCATGATGGCAAGCATCTTTTCTTTCGGTTCACCAACAGACAAGCCGCCCAAGGCGTAACCGTGGAAACCGATTTCCTTCAGGCCCGCAAGCGACTCTTCGCGCAGTTTCGGGAACATGCCGCCCTGCACAATGCCGAAAAGCGCGTTGGGATTTTCGAGGCGATCGAATTCCTCACGGCTGCGCTTGGCCCAACGAAGAGACAGACGCATCGAATCGGCCGCTTCCTTTTCGGTCGCGGGACGGTCGCCGATCATGTAGGGCGTGCATTCGTCAAACTGCATCACGATGTCGGAATTCAGAACCTTCTGAATCTGCATCGAGACTTCAGGCGTCAAAAAGAGCTTGTCGCCGTTGATGGGCGAAGCAAAGCGCACGCCTTCCTCAGAAATCTTGCGCAATTGACCAAGGCTAAACACCTGAAAACCGCCCGAGTCGGTGAGAATCGGGCGATTCCAGTTCATGAAGCGATGCAGTCCGCCGTGCGTGGCAATGACGTCAAGCCCCGGGCGAAGCCAAAGGTGGAACGTATTGCCGAGGATGATCTGACTGCCCATGCCTTCGAGCTCGTCAGGCGTCATCGCCTTGACGGTACCGTAGGTACCCACGGGCATGAACACCGGCGTTTGCACCACACCGTGATTGAGCGTCATCACGCCGCGGCGCGCCGCCCCTTCCGTTTTCAATACTTCAAACTGCAGCGCCATTGTTGTTCTCCGTTTCGTTGTGGTGGCGGGTTCTTTCCAGGAAACAGGCGTCGCCGTAACTGAAGAACCGATATTTTTCATCGATGGCGTGTCGATAAGCCTGCATGATGCGCTCCTTGCCGACCAATGCCGACACAAGCATCACCAGCGTCGACTTGGGCAGGTGAAAGTTCGTCACCATGGCGTCAATGACCTTGAAGCGATAGCCCGGCGCAATGAAAAGTCGCGTGTCCATCGTACCGGCTTCAACCGTTCCGTCATCTCGAGCCGCCGATTCGATCGCGCGCAGACTGGTGGTGCCCACGGCTACCACACGTCGTCCCTCGCGCTTGGCCTGATTGATCGCCTGGGCACATTCTTCGCTCATTTCAAACCACTCGGCATGCATCTGATGCTTGGAGAGATCCTCCTCACGCACCGGCTGGAATGTGCCCGCGCCCACGTGCAGCGTCACGAAGGTTTCCTGCACGCCCATGTCGCGCAGATCTTTGAGAAGCTCCTCGGAAAAATGCAACCCAGCAGTCGGTGCCGCAACGGCTCCCGGATACTTGGCGTACACCGTCTGATAGCGACCTTCGTCGGCAGCCTGTGCGTCGCGCTCAATATAAGGAGGCAGCGGGACCTTGCCCACGGCATCGAGGACGGTCAGCGCCGGCGCATTGAATGTGAGCTCAAAAAATTCGCCTTGACGTCCGCCCACAACGGCTTCATAGGAAACTTCGTTTTCACCCGTGAAGATCAGGCGTGAACCGGGCTTGGGCTTTTTGCTCGCGCGCAGCATGCTGATGACGGAGTTTTCACCCGTCACGCGTTCGATCATGGCTTCAATGGCGCCGCCCGTTTCCTTGACGCCGCGCAGGCGAGCCTTGATTACGCGCGTGTTGTTCATCACGAGCAAATCACCGGGGCGAAGCAAATGCTTGAGATCCGTGAAAACAAGATCTTCGATCACATCGTCGCTCACGTGCAGCAAGCGGGAAGCCGTGCGTTCTGCAAGCGGAAACTGAGCGATCAGTTCAAGCGGGAGATCGAAGTCGTAGTCGGACAGATGTTGTCCGTTGAGATAGGAAGGATGTAAATCGACTGTCATTTTGGCTTTACCGGCCAGAAATTAGAAATTGATAAGGAGCCCGCATTGTACAGAGACGTTTGACTTTGTGCTTGTTTTTCCTTGATTTTTTAGCACATCCGCCTTTTGACGCCCCCAAACCTGCTGAGAAAGCGTTACGGACTGATTGTCTCAAAGAACGGCAGACAATTCGACGGCGACACGACGTGAATCGGGCAATTCGGATACACTTCTCGAAAGTCCTTGCCGCCACTGTCTTTCTTGTGAGGATTTAGTTTGCACTCGAAAGCTTCGAGCTTGTTATCTTTTGCTTCAATAAAATCAATTTCTCGACTGTATTCAACAGCCTTTTCTTTGCCGGCTACCTGGCGCGTTCCACGGATTCGCCAGAAGAACTGACGAGTGAAAGTTCTTTCGAGATCATGCTTCTTGAGCCGCTCCATGAAGAAGAAGTTCTCCCAAAGCGCACCGGCGTCCGCACGGGCCGAAAAAGGCGTGAAGTCGTTCAAGATAGCATTGCGGATGCCAACGTCACAAAAGTAGATTTTCTTGCCTTTTTTCAGTTCATTACCCAAATTACGAGCAAACGAAGGTACGCGCCGGATGATGAAGCACTTTTCAAGAATATCCAAGTACCGTTCAATCGTCGGACTGCTCAATTTTGTTTCGCGCGCCAGATTGTCATACGAAACCTCCTGACCTACGTTCTGAGCTAACAAATAGACGAGATTGTGGAGATTCATCGGGCTTCTGACCTGGGTAAGCGCAAAAGCATCCTTGTACATCAGATCTCCGACAAAATCCATCAACATTTCGACAGCGTCGTCCGGGTTCAGCACATTATCAGGAAACATTCCGTAAACAAGGAATTGTTCCAAATGATCCTGAACATACCCCCAGCCAAACTCCCGAGCAAGTTCACTCGCTGAAAAAGGCCAAAGCTGTCGATTTACAAGGCGACCAACAGCCGATTCTCGAACGCCTCTCGCAAGGTCGAATGAAGACGAACCTGTCAAAAAGAGTTTTGTGCGCTGGTTGGCATCAACCAGTATTTTGGTAATCAGCCCAATGTTCGGTACGCGCTGAGCTTCATCAATGACGATGGTATCTGCACTGTTCAGAAAAACATCAATGTCCCCACCGGACTCCAGTCCCTGAAGAATACGAACATCGGCAGCTCGATCTGCATTGAGCAGTCGAAGCTTTCCTGCTTCCGGCCCGAGTAAGGATTTCACCAGCGTTGTTTTTCCGGCACGACGAGGTCCGTAAATCACAACAGCTTTGGGCGGCATCGCCGGCAGGATTAAATTGGCAAGGTCACGCGGGATTATATTTTTCTTAAGTTGGATAACCATACTTGGGAAATTTAGCAAAATTTCCCAAGTATGGTTATGGAAATTTTTAAATAAAACGACAAAAGATCCAATCCATAGCCTCACGTTAGTAAACAACCCGCGACTAATGTCGCAGGCTTTGCAACTATCACATTCGTAATGTCGCATTAGGCCTGTTTACGTCCGGCCCCCGGGTCATCAGCAGATAGCCCAG
>ENA-UEQO01000050-UEQO01000050.1-human-gut-metagenome-genome-assembly--contig:-NODE-50-length-108210-cov-7.206671_pt1 | contig 108210 bp, 32 predicted proteins | sample MGYA00242938_ERZ507940 | MGnify/ENA primary metagenome ERZ507940 (study PRJEB26167, sample SAMN06115517) | human gut metagenome | host: Homo sapiens | place: China:Chongqing | collected 2014-12-03... | reverse complement strand
CCAAAGCTATATCCGGGCTTTGCCAGCCTCCTTTTTCAAAGAACCGCGCCAATATCCATTTTCCGTCCGGAGACCATTGATACCATTGATCGCCGTCGGCATAAGAATAATTGTATTTTCCGTCTAACAAGGTTTGCGTTTTCTTGCTTTTCAGGTCGATTGCCTTGATCGTAGTGCGGTTTTCCAGATAAGCCACCCGTTTACCGTCGGGGGAAAATTTAGGCTGAAAACAGGCCACATTCCCCTTGGTGAGTTGTTCCTCTTCGAAATTTTTGGCGTAAGTGAATGTCTTGTCTTCTTTATTCGTCAGTTTGGTGATGTATAAATTCCAATTTCCGTCCCTTTCGGCTGCATACACTAAAGAACGTCCGTCCGGGGAGAAACTTACTGTCCGTTCCTGAGAGGGGGTGTTGGTGATTCTGCGGGTCGTTCCGAATTCTACGGAAGCGACAAATACCTCGCCCCTAACGATGAATGCCACTTCTTTGGCATCCGGCGACAAAGCCATTTCGGTTGCTCCATTAGTAAGCCGGCTCAGGCTGACGAGAGGTTCGATCTGGTCGGTTACGATATTGATTTTCACCTTCTGAGGCTGTCCGCCTTCTTTCAGCGTGTAGATTTCTCCGTTGAAGAAATAGCATAATGTCCCGTCGTTGGCTTTGGTCAGAAAGCGTACGGGATGTTTGCTGTGTTTGGTGATCTGTTTTACTTCGGTAGGACGATCCAGCGATAATTTGCAAACGTTGAAATCGCCGAAGCGTTCGCTAAGGAAATAAATGCTTTGATCGTTGTCTGTGAAAACCGGGTTGCGGTCTTCCACTTGCTTGTCGGTGATGTTGGTGAATTTCCCCGTTTTCAGGTCGTGCAGCCAAATGTCGCGGCACACAGAAGATTTGTGATGTTTCCGCCAGTTGTCTTCGTAGCCTTTGTAATCGTGATAAACGATCTTATCTCCGCTTTTATTGAAACTGATGTCGTTGGCTTCCAATGTCAAAAATTGTTCTGGCCGCCCTCCGGAAACAGATACGGCATAAATTTGTGAGCCGTTGGGAAATTGGGTATAATTTACATCGGGTTGTATGGCACTTTTGTAAAGCACCTTCTTACCGTCCGGTGTGAAACATACGGGGATCTCATTGTTGGAGTGGGTGGTGAGGCGGGTTGGCACACCTCCGGTGGCAGGCATGGTAAATACGTCCATTCCCCCGTTCCGGTCGGAAGCGAAAGCGATCGTTTTCCCGTCCGGTGACCAACAGGGATAACCGTCGTAACCGGGGTGGGTGGTCAGTTGGGTTGCCCTGCCGCCCTGGCTATTTACGGTGTAGATATCTCCTTTGTAACAAAAAGCAATGGTCTGCCCGTCCGGGGATATGGACGGATAGCGTGTCCATAAAGCGGATTCCTGTGCTTGCAGACTGTATGCACCCAGCAAGAACAGGGAGATAGCAATGAGTTTGGATAAATTCATATTGTTGAGTTTAAGTTTAATATGCCTGGCGTAAATAGATGATATGAAGCTCGCCGTTAAAGGACATAAAATTAGGTTTTTTATGAAAAATATGAAAGGGGGACAGAGGATTTTGTAATCGTTTTCAGTTATTTTCTGTGTGCCGGGATCTCAATGGAAGAAAAACGAGGCTTTCGGTTGTCTGTGCCTTTACCCGATCGGAGGATGCCGGTTTGCCGGGGAATAAGGATCCGGCGGCACAAATTGCCGGATGAAACCGGGCGGCCGGGCTGTTATGGATTTTATTTCCGGTCACCTTGTGCGGAGTTTTTCATGGGTTTGGGAAACGATTGAGATTAAAAAGCTTAAATTTGGCGGTTTATTGAAAGGTTTGTGATTAAATTCTGATAATATTATTTAATTTTGAAGAGAAAACCTTGGGATCGGCCGGAGTATATCGTTCCCGGCAATAGATAAAGGACGGCGGACTAAACCGGAAGGAAACAATGGATGAGGCGTTTGTGCAAATGTCGTCGCCGTTCGGAGGGGTGTGGTTTTAATGTAGAGCAAACAGGGTGAAGGGTGGATTTTTTAAGGTGCGTTCGGGTGGGACGATAAATGATTGTCTGGATAAAGTAACTTTTTGAAAATATTATGGATGTCGTTTTGATACAAGCTAACCTGGTTTGGAATGCTCCTCAGGTGAACCGGGAATATTTTGAACAAAAAATCGCAGAGGCCGGCCGTGCCGACCTGATTATTTTACCGGAGATGTTTTCTACCGGTTTTTGTACCTGTCCCCGGGGTGTGGCGGAGCCTGCCGGGGGAACCACTTTACAGTGGATGCAGAAAGTTGCCGGGGAGAAAGCTGTCGCACTTTGCGGAAGTGTGGCGACAGAAGCCGATGGATGTTATTACAATCGTTTTTATTTTGTTTTTCCCGATGGCAGTTACCGGTATTACGATAAGCGTCATTTGTTTACATTCGGGGGAGAGCATAAAGAATATACTGCCGGGCAAAACCGGGTAGTCGTGGAGTATAAAGGCTGGCGCATTTTGTTGCAGGTGTGTTATGATTTGCGTTTTCCGGTGTGGTCGCGCAACCGGGGGGATTACGACCTGATTATTTATGTGGCGAGCTGGCCTACGCCCCGGGTCGATGCATGGAGCGCTTTGCTCCGGGCCCGGGCTATCGAGAATTTATGTTATGTGGCCGGAGTGAACCGGGTGGGTGACGATCCGAATTGTTCTTATTGCGGAGAGTCCGTGTTGCTGGATTTTTTGGGGAAACCGGTGGCCGAAGGAATCCGGGGCGAAGAAGGCGTGTTCGGCGGTGCACTCAGCCGCGAAGCCTTGACGGCATTCCGTGAAAAATTCCCCGCTTTACAGGACGGGGACAATTTTTCGCTAAAAACAGAGTAGTTTTTCGGTGTATATATATCACAAGCAAGGAACCTAAATTTTACAACTGAAATAGAAATAGAATTTAAAATGGAAGAAAAATTGTTGTTACTGGGCGACCAGGCTATTGCTTTGGGGGCAGTCCATGCCGGGTTATCGGGTGTGTATGCTTACCCCGGTACTCCCTCTACTGAGATTACCGAATATATCCAGCAATGCGAGCTGGCTCTCGGGCGTGGAGTGCATAGCCGTTGGTGTACCAATGAAAAAACAGCTATGGAGGCTGCTTTGGGAATGTCCTATGTGGGAAAACGGGCGTTGGTTTGTATGAAGCATGTCGGGTTGAATGTGGCGGCAGACGCTTTTGTCAATTCGGCGATGACCGGGACGAACGGGGGATTGGTGGTGCTGGTCGCCGACGATCCTTCGATGCACTCTTCCCAGAACGAACAGGATTCCCGCTTTTACGGGAAATTTGCTTTTGTGCCTATTTTAGAACCCAGTACCCAGCAGGAGGCATACGATATGATGAGTTATGCGTTCGATCTTTCAGAACGGGCGCAGTTGCCTGTGCTGATGCGGGTGACGACGCGCATGGCACATTCGCGTGCTGTGGTGAGCCTTCGTCCGGAACGGCAGGAAAACGAGCTGAAATTTCCGGAAGACCTGTCACGCTGGGTGTTGCTGCCTGCTATTGCGCGCCGGCGTTATATGGCGTTGCTCGGTCAGCAGCCTGAATTGGAAAAAATGGCCGAGTCTTCACCGTTCAATCATTTTAGCGACGGAAAAAATCATACATGCGGTGTAATAGCATGCGGTATCGGCTATAATTACCTGATGGAAAATTTTCCCGGAGGGTGTGATTTTCCGGTGCTGAAACTGTCGCAATATCCGTTGCCGAAGGAGTCGATCCGCCGGATGGCTGAAATGTGTAAGGAAATTTTAGTATTGGAAGACGGACAGCCGTTTGTGGAAGAGCAGCTGGCTGGAATTTTACCGACCGCCTGCCGGGTGAGGGGACGCCTTACCGGAGACTTGCCCCGTACCGGGGAATTGACCCCGGATAATATAAGGCCTGCTTTAGGGCTTGTGCCTGCCACGGGATTTACCGCTTCGGAGCATGTGGTGCCCCGTCCTCCCGCTTTGTGTACCGGTTGCGGGCACCGTGATATGTACGAGGCTTTGAATGTGGTGGTCCGCGAGTTCCCGGATGCGAAAGTGTTTAGCGACATCGGTTGTTATACGCTCGGGGCTTTGCCTCCTTTCCGGGCCATCCATACCTGTGTGGATATGGGGGCTTCGATTACGATGGCGAAAGGGGCGGCAGATGCCGGGTTGTGGCCTGCCGTGGCTGTGATCGGTGATTCGACTTTTACGCATTCCGGGATTACCGGCTTGCTGGATGCCGTCAATTCGAATGCGAATATTACGGTTGTGATTTCGGATAATCTGACGACCGCCATGACCGGAGGACAGGACTCTGCCGGAACGAACCGCCTGGAGGCGATTTGTCTGGGGATCGGAGTAGAGCCGGAGCATCTTCATGTGGTGGAACCTCTGCCTAAGAATATGGAACAGATTACTAAAGTGATCCGTCAGGAAATTCAATATAAAGGGTTGTCGGTAATTATTCCCCGGCGGGAATGTATCCAGACGTTGAAACGCCACCAGGCAGCTAAGTCCTGATTTTGGAGGGACGGATGCAGATGAATCCGGGCTTCTCAAAATAAATAAACCTGATTACGAACTTTTGAAATTAAAAAATATGAAATTAGATATTATTCTCTCGGGAGTGGGAGGTCAGGGAATCCTTTCCATTGCGGCTATCATCGGTGAAGCTGCCCTGAAAGAGGGATTACATATTAAACAGGCTGAAGTGCACGGAATGAGCCAGCGGGGAGGGGATGTGCAGTCTAATCTGCGTATCGCTTCCGATCCGATTCAGTCGGATCTTATTTCGCAAGGAGGGGCGGATGTCATTTTGTCGCTCGAGCCTATGGAGGCTTTGCGCTATATTCCTTTCCTGTCTGCACAGGGCTGGGTGGTGACGAATACGGCTCCGTTCGTGAATGTGCCGAACTATCCGGAAATGGAAAAAATTATTGCAGATCTGAACGCATTGCCCCATGTGATTTTACTGGATGTGGATGCGTTAGCCAAAGAAAACCGTATTCCCCGGGCTGCCAATATGATTTTGCTGGGAGCGGCAACCCCGATCCTCGGTCTCGATTTCGATCAGATTGCAAAAGCGGTTCACCGGGTCTTTAAACATAAGGGCGAGGCTATCGTGAATATGAATATCAAGGCGCTTACCTGTGGCAAGGAAGCGGCGGAACAAATTATGAACTCAAAAAAATAAGCTGCATGCAACATAGTATATTTAGCCGGGAGCTGGTTGAATCGATTGTCGATGAACTGAAGATTACCGATCTGGCACAGGCGACGATAGGACAGGTGGTATTGCTGGCTTCCGCTTTGGAGAAACGTACCGGGATTCCATTTATCCGGATGGACCAGGGAGTGCCGGGACTGAAGCCTTGCCGGATAGGGATCGAAGCGGAGAAAGCGGCTTTGGATACGGGAATTGCTGCCATTTATCCGGCAGCGGAGGGAGTGCCTGAACTTAAGCAGGAGACTTCGCGTTTTGTGAAAGCGTTTTTGGATGTGGATATTTCGCCGGAATCCTGTGTTCCGGTCACCGGGTCGGTTGCCGGATCGTTCGGTTCGTTTATCATTGCAAGCCAATGTTCGCCTGGAAAGGACACGGTGCTTTTCATCGATCCCGGTTTCCCGATTCAAAAATCCCAATTACGTATTTTAGGAGTGAAGCATCTGCAATTCGATATCTTTAATTATCGTGGCGAAGCTTTGCGTGAGAAACTGGAAAGTTATTTGAAAGCGGGGAACATTGCCGCCATTATTTATTCCAATCCCAATAATCCGGCATGGATTTGTCTGGAAGAGCAGGAATTGAAAATTATCGGTGAGCTGGCAACCCGCTACGATACCCTTATTTTGGAAGACCTCGCTTATTTTGCGATGGATTTCCGCAAGGATCTCAGCCGTCCGTTCGAGCCTCCGTTTCAGGCTACCGTGGCTCGCTATACCGACAATTACATATTGATGCTTTCGGCTTCAAAGATTTTCAGCTATGCGGGCCAGCGAATGGCTGTGGTGTGTGTGTCCGACAAATTGTTCCACCGCCGTTATCCTGCCTTGGCGGAACGCTATAACGGGGCAGGAATATTCGGGCCTACGTTCATCAATGCCATTCTATATATGATCACTTCGGGTGCCAGCCATTCGGTGCAATTCGGACTCGCCGCCATGTATAAAGCGGCGAGCGACGGGAAGATCAATTTTGTAGAGGAGACAATGGAGTATGGCCGCCGTGCGGAACGGATGAAGCGGCTTTTCTGTGAAAACGGCTTTTTTGTGGTGTACGACCGGGATGTGGAAGAAAAAATCGGTGACGGGTTCTTTTTTACAATCGGTTATCCCGGACTGACTTCCGGCGAGTTGATGCGTGAATTGCTTTACTACGGAATCAGTTCGATTACTTTGAACACGACAGGTAGCGAGCAGCAGGGAATCCGGGCCTGTACGTCCCGGATGAGCGAGAATTTGTTCGATGTGCTGGAGCAACGCCTGAAAGCGTTCCATGCCGATCATGAAGGCGGATCGGCCACCGAGAGATAATTGTATTATTTAATTTGTTGCCGGAAACAGGACAGAAGGCAGTAAAGAATATTGAAAACATGATTTGGAATCAGACTAAAGAATGCATGAGCCGTGAACAGATGCGGCTGTTGCAGGGAGAACGGTTGAAAAAGCTGGTGCACCGTTTATATCACAATACCCCGTTCTACCGCAATAAAATGCAGCAGATCGGGATTACGCCGGACGATATTCGTTCGATAGACGATATTGTTAAATTGCCTTTTACCACGAAGCAGGATTTGCGCGACAATTATCCGTTCGGGCTTTTCGCCACTCCTAAGTCGGAGATCGTGCGGTTGCACGCTTCGTCCGGCACGACCGGGAAACCGACCGTGGTGGGATACACGCACCGGGATTTGTCGATCTGGTCGGAGGTGATCGCCCGCAGCCTGATGGCATACGGGACTACGCGCGACGATATATTTACCGTGGCTTATGGGTATGGATTGTTCACCGGGGGATTGGGCTTACATTATGGAGTGGAGCATTTGGGGGCTACCGTGATTCCGGTATCGACCGGAAATACGGCGAAGCATATCCAGTTGATGCGGGACTGTGGAAGTACGGCTATGGCCGCCACTCCTTCTTTCGCTCTTTATCTGGCCGAGCAGCTTGAAAAATCGGGTATTCCGAGAGAAGAGATCAAGTTGCGTGTCTGTATTTTGGGAGCAGAGCCGTGGACCGAGAATATGAGACGGGAAATTGAAGCCAAATTGCATGTCGATGCTTATAATATGTATGGGTTGAGCGAAATTATCGGGCCGGGAGTGGCGCATGAGTGCTGCTGTAAATCGGGCTCGCATATTGCAGAAGATCATTTTTATCCGGAGATCATTTCGCCGGATACTCTCGAACAGTTACCCGAGGGCACACAGGGAGAGTTGGTGCTTACCACTCTGACCAAAGAGGGGATGCCCTTGTTGCGCTACCGGACGAAGGACCTTTGTTCGCTCGATCACGAGCCTTGCGATTGCGGGCGTACCAATGTCAGAATGAGCCGGGTACTCGGACGTAGTGACGATATGCTGATCATCCGGGGAGTGAATATATTCCCTTCACAGGTGGAAAGCGTGGTGCTCGAGCTGCCTGAATTCGAACCTCATTACCGCCTGATCGTAGATCGGGTAAATAACATGGATACGCTCGAAGTGCAGGTAGAGGTGAGAGAGGGATATTATTCGGATGAGATCACCGGAATGATGGCTTTGAAAAAACGGATTGCAAACCGTCTGCACAGTGTGCTGGGACTTGGCGTCGAAGTCCGTTTGATGGAACCCAACAGCATCGAACGATGCGAAGGCAAGAGCAAGCACGTGTTCGACAAGCGTGTCTTGAAATAGTTAAACCAGAAAATATAATGTTATGACGATCAAGCAACTTTCTGTTTTTTTGGAAAATAAGACCGGACGAATCAATGAAGTTGCCCGTATTCTGGGGCAGCAGGGGATTAATATGCATGCTTTCAGCTTGGCGGAAAGTGCCGATTTCGGGATTTTGCGGATGATTGTGTCGGATGTGGAGAAGGCGAAGGCTTCTTTGCGTGAGGCTCATTTTGCCGTGCAACTGACGGAAGTGGTCTGTTTTAATTGTCCGAACCAGCCCGGCACGTTAGCTTCCGTGCTGGATATTTTGGCACGCGAGGCCATTTTCATAGAGTATATGTATGCTTTTTCAGAAGGCGACACGGCGAGCGTGGTGATCCGTCCGACGGATGTGCAGAAATGTATGGATATATTGAAGAAATCCGATTGTCCGCTGGTCAGTTTCCGGGAAGATCACGCTTAACGGTGCGGGTTGCCGGCCGGCCAGAACAAAGTCGGTAAATGATACTAAAAAAGGGTGCTTCAGCGAAGCACCCTTTTCAGTATAATGACGGTCATTATTTTTTGTATTTACCCAGATCGTCCGGGTTGAAGTTGTTGATAAAGGAGGCATGAGCCTGCACTTTAGCCTGTCCGTAGTTGATGAAAATCTGTGCCGATTTCACAAAACGTTCTGCTTTCTGTGCGTCCAGCAACAACAGGTAACCGATGATCGTATAGCCTGCAATTTCCACTAATCTGCGAGCATGGAAATCGGTGTATTCCGGGTTTCCCGCTTCGTTCACTTTTCTGGTGGTTTCTTCCAGGGTATCGGTCATGGCTTTCAAGGTACAACGCAGGTACTCGTGTTCCGGTGCGATTTCCGCTTTTTCATACACTTCACGGATCTGTTTTGCATATTGTCCGGTGGTCACTCCGCGGATGGCTGCCACTACCTGTAACTGGGAAGTCCCTTCATAGATGTTCGTGATACGGGCGTCCCTTACGTAACGCTGGATAGGATAATCTTTCATGAAGCCCGAACCACCGTGGATCTGTAAAGAATCGTAAGTGATTTCGTTGGCATATTCGCTGGCGAACAATTTCTGTAACGGAGTGAAGATATCGGCCAGTTTTTGGTATTCTTTCATTTCGTTACGTTCGTCTTTTTCCAACGTGCGTTCTTTGGATATGTGGTAGTAGGTTTTGTAAACATCCACAAACCGCGCTGTTTCGTAAAGCACCGAACGGATTCCGTGCAGCTTGGCTTCCATATTGGAAAGCATTTCGTAAATAGCCGGGAATTCGATGATCGCTTTACCGAACTGTTTACGTTCCTGGGCATATTTCAGACCTTCCCGGTAAGCGGCTTCTGCAATACCCACGGATTGAGCGCCGATACCCAGACGGGCAGCGTTCATCAATGCCATAACGTATTTGATCAATCCCATTTTCCGTTCTCCCACGAGTTCTGCCGGAGCATTTTTGAAAACCAATTCGCAGGTAGGCGATCCCTTGATCCCTAATTTATTTTCGATACGGCGTACCGTTACGGCATTGCTGTTGCGGTCGTAGATGAACATAGAAAGTCCACGGCCATCGTTAGTGCCTTCTTCCGAACGTGCTAGAACCAATGAGATGTGTCCGTCGCCGTTGGTGATGAAACGTTTTACTCCGTTCAGATACCATTGTCCGTCTTCCGCCTGAGTCGCTTTCAGCTGAACGGCCTGCAAATCGGAACCTGCATCCGGTTCGGTGAGGTCCATTGCACAGGTTTCGCCTGCACATACACGGGGTAAATATTTTGCTTTCTGGATTTCATCGGCAAACTCATTGATGGTTTCGGCGCAATCCTGCAATCCCCAGATGTTCTGCAATCCTGCGTCGGCACGGGCGACGATTTCTGCTGCCATGATAAAAGGAACGATCGGGAAGTTGAGTCCGTCGTATTTTCTCGGTAAAGAGATACCGTTCAATCCGGCCTGATTGATTACGTCGATGTTCTGCTGGGTTCCGCTGGCATATTTAACGTGTCCGTCCACTACCTGAGGTCCTTCGGCGTCTACCGATTCTGCATTGACAGCTACTACCTCGCCACAGATCTCTCCGACAATTTCCAACACTTTATCGTAGTTGTCGAAAGCGTCTTCGTAGTCTTTGGGAGCATTGTCGTATTCCTGTGCCTCTGTGAAGTTACGCTCTTTCAGCGTCACAATCTTTTTCATCAACGGATGTCCGAGATGAAATTTTATATCTTCGTTGTCTGTATAAAAATTAGCCATACTGTGAATTTTTATTTACTGTTCTTCTTGTAATACTTGATCATTTTCGGAATAACGACATTTAAGTCGCCCGTAATGACATAGTCGGCAAATTTGTTGATCGGTGCGTTGGTATCGGTGTTGATGGCGATGACCATAGCCGATTCTTCCATACCTGCCGTGTGCTGAATCTGACCTGAAATACCGCAAGCGATGTACAGTTTGGGGCGTACGGTGGTTCCGGTTTGCCCGATCTGGCGTTCGTGTTCGCAGAAGCCTGCATCGACGGCGGCACGCGAAGCGCCTACTTCACCTCCGAGTACGTTTGCCAATTCCTGTAACAGGGCGAAATTTTCTTTGGAGCCCACTCCGTAACCTCCGGCCACGATGATCGGAGCCGCTTTAAGGTTTACTTTCGATTTCTCCATGTGGCGTTCGATGACTTTCACAACGAAATCGGTGGTATTTACATATTTATCGACATCGATCTTTTTGATCTCCCCGGTGTGGTTCGGGTTGAAAACTTCTTTTTTCATCACACCCTCGCGTACGGTTGCCATTTGAGGACGGCAATCCGGATTTACGATGGTCGCTACGATGTTTCCTCCGAAAGCCGGACGGATCTGATACAACAAATTGTTATATACTTTATTGTTCTTTTTGTCTTCGTAGTCCCCGATTTCCAGGCTGGTACAGTCGGCGGTCAGACCACTGTGAAGAGCGGAAGAAACTCTCGGGCCGAGATCACGTCCGATGCTGGAAGCACCCATAAAGGCGATCTGCGGTTTTTCTTCTTTAAACAGATTTACGAGAATTGAAGTATGAGGCAGGGTGGTGTAAGGATAGAGGCGTTTGTCGTCGCCGATCCACAATACATCCACTCCGAAAGGGAATACCTGTTTCTCTACATCTTTTAAATCGGAACCTAAGGCAACAGCTTCCAGCTTTACACCCAGTTCGTTGGCGAGGGTACGGCCTTTGGTCAGCAATTCCAGGCTAACGTCGGCAACCATTCCCTCTTCTATTTCGCAATATACAAATACGCTATTCATAATGTTATTTTAATCGTTTGAACAAGATCGACGTAATTATCCGATGGTGTGGTTGATAATCAATTCTTTCATCATGCTGTCGATAGCTTCGTCGGATGCTTCCAATACTTTAGCTTCTTTAGCCTGGAATACTACGTTTTCAATGGTTTTCACTTTGGTGGGGGAGCCGCTCAATCCTAATTCCTGCGGTTCGCATTTAATGTCGTTTACGCTCCATTCCGTGATTTTCAGATAAGGACGTTCGTTGAGCAGGCTGATATAGTCTTCGTCGGCATCCTGCATTTCCTGTGCAGCCCTTGCATATTTATATTTCATGACATTACGGGCGTTACGTGGGCGGCAGGGTGCTGCCGAGCCGTTTACGGTAACAACGCAAGGCCATGGACATTCCACCACTTCGATACCTCTTTCCAGGCGGCGTTTGATCACCAGTTTTTCTTCGGTACATTCCAGAATGTCTTCTGCATAGGTCACTTGCGGTAAACCTAATTTTTCAGCCACCTGCGGGCCTACCTGAGCCGTATCTCCGTCGATTGCCTGACGTCCGCAGATTAACAGATCGGTATCCAGGTTCCGCAACGCGCAAGCCAACGCATAAGAGGTGGCTAAGGTGTCGGAACCGGCAAATGCCCGGTCGGATAGCAAATAACCTCCGTCGGCTCCACGAAACATTGCTTCGCGGATGATTTCCGCAGCACGCCCCGGCCCCATGGTAAGGATATGTACGGTTGTACCTTCGATCTTATCTTTCAGTCTCAATGCCTGTTCGAGGGCATTTAAATCCTCAGGGTTAAAAATAGCAGGTAAGGCTGCTCTGTTTACAGTTCCGTCTGCCTTCATTGCATCTTTTCCCACATTTCTTGTGTCGGGAACCTGCTTCGCAAGAACAACAATTTTCAGTCCTTTCATGTTACATATTTTTAGTTATAACAGTTATAACAGTTAGAAGTGTTATAACGTTTTCGAATTAATATTCAGACTTTTACGCACAATCCCAATCAGCCGCACCCGTTATGGATACTACTGGTAATCGGCTCACTTAAAGTCGGTAAAGATAATATAATAAAGATAAAAGACAAAAGTCCGATGAAGAAAGAATTTGCATTGGCTTTAAGCTAAAAGTCCTCGTTTCCGAGGACTTTCAGGCTTATTTCTTATGAAAGTTTATTTGTCGTGGAAAAGTTAAAAAAATCCGGAATGCCGTTTAAAGTTCACCTTCCCATATTTCCCAGCTCTTTTCCGCTTGTCCTTTCCACATGCCGAAGCCATTACGGGTATGTGCTCCGGCAGCAGCTCCGCGTTTCATAAATTCGGTTGTCTCCGGGTTGTACACCAAATCGAAAAGATAATGCTCCGGGCTTAATTGCTCATAAGGCAAGTCCGGACAGTTTTCTGTTTTAGGCCAAGTTCCCAGCGGGGTGGTGTTGACGATTAATTTATAGCCGCCGAGCAAGGCAGGCATTTCCGAATAGCCTATCTCCACCGCTGTTTTCGGGGTCCGCGAAACGGTGAGTACGTCCATTCCCAGCGAATGAAGGGCATAGCGTACCGCTTTGGCAGCTCCTCCGTTACCTAAAACCAATGCTTTTTTAATGTTTCGGGGAATAAATTCCAGCAATGAATTTTTAAACCCGTAAACATCGGTATTATATCCGGTTAAATGGATTTCTCCGTTTATGCGTTCCACTTTCACACAATTGACGGCTCCTACCTGTTCGGCTTCTTCGCTCATCCGGTTTAGCAGGGGGATGATATTTTGTTTGTGGGGAATGGTGATATTAAAGCCTTTTAAGTCGGGGTAACGTACGAGAATGTTTTTTAATTCCGAAATATCCTCGATCTCAAAAGGAAGGTATTCTGCGTTTCTACCTTCTTGTTTAAACTTTTCCGTAAAATATTTAGGCGAGCAGGAATGTCCTAAAGGAAATCCTATCAACCCATAAGTTGCGTGCTGTTCCATTATTTTTCGTTTTCCAGACCTAATTTTTTTCCAATGTACTCAATTCCCCCAATTAATAATATTCCGGCGACACACATCACGATAGCCTGCCATATCAGGGGGTCGGAACCCGTAATTTCGGCAAATTTCCCTGGGGATACATTTGTTTCTACCAACACCTGTTCTACGCCGTGCGTATCGATATAAGTTTCCAGCGTATGTTTCCAGGGCCATACTTTGTTCAGCGAGCCGACCATAAAGCCGGTAAGCAAAGCTACAGTCAGGGTATGATAGTTTTTCAGGAGCCAGGACAACAGATGTGAAAAACTGATAATTCCGGCTGCGGCTCCAACGACAAACAGTAATATTGTACCGACATCCAGGTTGCTGACGGCAGTCAGGATATAGGTATATTTCCCTAAAAGTAGCAGGATGAAAGCTCCCGATATACCGGGGAGAATCATGGCGCAAATCGCAATCGCTCCCGAAAGGATGATAAACCACCAGGTGTTAGGAGTGGAGGCCGGCGACATGACCGTGATGGTATATGCTGCTGCTGCCCCTGCCAGTAAGGAGATGATCGTGAAGATGTCCCATTTTTTTATTTCTTTGGCAACCAAGACGGAGGAGATGATAATCAGTCCGAAAAAGAACGACCAAATATAAATGGGATGATTCACCAGAAGCCAGGTCATTAATTTAGCCAGTGAAAAAATTGAAATCGCGATTCCACCGACTACAGAAAGTAGAAATGTTCCATTTATTTTTTTCCAGAATTCAGCCAGTTTGAACGTAAGCAGTAGTTTCAAGGCTTGCAGGTCGATACTTTTTATAGAATTGATCAATTCTTCGTAAATCCCTGTGATAAAAGCTATTGTTCCTCCGGAAACACCCGGAACGACATCGGCCGCACCCATGGCACAACCTTTCAAAACGAGCATTAAATAATTCTTTTTTTCTTTCATATAAGTGTTATAGAGGGTGTGTGATAGAAAACAAGAGAAAGAGATAAAAATAACGGGGCTTTTACTGCTCCGTTATTTTTATTGTTGCGGGAAATTTTGCCCCGGTTATTTTTTCAATACGTTTCTGTGTTCAAAGCGGAACAGGTCGAATACCGTTTTCACCGGGGTGAAAGTGGTAAGAGGCACTTCGACGAACACGGTTGTCCAGTTTGCCATGGCTCCGTTCCAAAGTCCCGGAAGTTCCTGTACTTTAATATCCTTTCCTTTGTACGATTTATCGGTGATAAATCCCTGGTCGGCGGCAATGAATTGTTCGAGATCGAATTTTTTACCTTTATAGTTCATCACTCCGCAAACCAGATCTACCGGATTGAAATGTGTGGATTGCTCGAATATCTTTTTCTGTTCCTTGTCTTTCAGGTTGATCTGTGCGGCTTCAACGATCATCAGGCGTGAACTGCCGTCCGTGTTTTTTACCCAGAACGGGCCGCCTCCCGGTTCCCCTTCGTTTTTCACCATTCCGCATACACGGATGGGGCGGTTTAATAATTTGTGCAGATATTTGATTCTTGCTTTGGTGTCTTTGAACGTTTTTTCTTCCGCTTCTTTATAGCCGATATGACGATTGGCAAAATCGGTTATTTCATCCAGTTGTCCGGCAGTCGGTTTCTTATCGAGCAATTCCAGGTAACCGAATATTTTCTTTTGCAGTTCCAGCAGAGTGCCGGCCAGTAGTTTTTTATATTTTATCGTATCGTTTTTGGCGCGGTCGGGAATCACGTTATCGATGTTTTTGATAAAGATGATGTCGGCCTTCAATTCGTCCAGATTGTAAATCAGGGCGCCGTGTCCTCCCGGGCGGAAAACGATTTTCCCATTTTCATCTTTCAACAATTCTCCCTCTGCGGTAATGCTGACCGTGTCGGTAGAAGGTTTTTGAATAGAGAAAGTTACTTCATATTTGATGTTGAACATTTTTTCAAAGACTTTGGTGATTTTTTTCAATCTGTCTTTGAAGAGAGGCATGTATTGTTCCGAAACCGTGAAATGTAATTTTGACGTTTTTCCGTTCGAAGCATACAATGCACCTTCAACGATATGTTCGTCGAAAGCCGTACGAACGAAATCACGGTAAATGTGGAAATCGATCAGGCCTTTGGGCGTATTACCGTAGTTCAAGCCCTTGTCCGTGAGAATATAATTCAGGATTTCGATATAATTCCGTTTTTCGATTTCTTTTTGTATATCTTTTCCTGCATTCCACATGGCTGCGCTCAGGCGGTTATAGAAAGGAAGCTGGTCTATTTTGGAGAAGAAGTCGTACATCGTGCCGGAGTCCTTGTGCTGTACGAATTCAAGAAATTCTTCTTCACTGCCGGAATAATTTTCAATGAACGAAAAAAGGTCTTTAAACATCCGGGTGGCGGAGCCGGAAGCCGGAACCATTTTCAATATCTCGGCTTTAGCGGCAAAGGTGTCGTATTCGTCGATCAGCCGTTTTTCGTCTTCTGCGGCAATTTGAGTAATTCCGTTTCCTATCGTGGCGGGTGCCGACAGGTTTACATGGCTGAATCCTTTTTTGAAATTGTCTAATTGACGTTCTATTTGTTCTGTTTTGACTCCTCTTTGTTTAAAACTCTTTAAATCTTCTTTTGTGTACATGTCCTTATATTTGAAATTCATACATAGGAATAAAAAACGGGAAAGATGTCACTTCCCGGTTTCTAATGTCCTGTTAGAGGCTATTCTTCTTCCTCGTCGTATAATTCTTCCTGATTGTCGAGTTCTGTTTCGTAGAAATCTTCGGCTTCTTCCATCAGTGTATCGATGTCGTCCTGAGAAAGCGGTTCTTCGTCGATCCAGTATATTTTCTGATTACTGTAAAAGCCATCCAGATCGCACTGTATGATGCAGCGAGGTTTTTCCGTATGTACTACATAGACTAAATCTGCTGATTCCTGAGAATTATCTGCAATGAGAAATTTAGGTAACATAGTGTTTAATAGTTTTAAATTATCAGTCACAAATATACGGGATAAATATAATTATTTCGGTGTAAGAGAGATAAAAATAGTCCATTTCTTTATTTTTTTTACGTGAAATATTGTAGAATAATATCAGATTATCTCAAAAAAACGTCTATTTTTGTAAAATCTTATGTCCGAGAGAACAATCTTTGTTCGGTAAATGTGTGAGTATGTGTAAATTTTTAAAAATATTAGGCGTGTTGTTGGTTATACCCATGTGTTCCTGGGGACAGGAGGATATAACCATAACATGGAAAAACGACACCTCTTGGTATGTAAATCCTTCATACGACGAGGTGTATCATCCTAATTATCATCCTACATTTACTTTTCCTAAGCTGGAAGACTCGGAATATCTGAGCTATAAAATCGTTTGGGGGGATGGAGTTGTGTCGGGCAGATATATGACGGACACGGAAAACCAGCTCGATTACCTTTATACGCAACCGGGGATATTCGATTTAGAATTACAGCTCTATAAAGGGACGGACGTAACCGGAGTGCCCGATACGGTTTATCGTAAAAAGATCATGAACCGGAATCTGGAGGCGGCTTTTCATTTGTCGCCTGCAAAGCCCTGGCGATGTATGGAATGGGGAGGTGATTCGGTGAAATTGATCGTGACCGGGCATGATAATCCTCCTGGTACGAGATATGAAATTGTCGTCAATAGCGATATAGAGAAATTTGAACCGTCCGGGAAACCGCTTTTTCATAGTGCCTGGATCGACGACCGGGCGGATTCTGCCTGGATAGTGGCTTTAAAGCCTACGGGGACATATGGGGCGAGGGTTGGACTTAATTTAGTGTGGCAACAAAACGGGGTAGTTTTGAATACTACTCCTGCGAAATGGGAAATGTTTTATGCTTTTAAGACGCCGAACCTCAGGGATATCTATCATTTCACGGACTCGCTGAAAGATGCCGAAGTGCCCGATAATTTTAAGATATGCACTTCGAACGAGACCGGAGTGCTATGGCTGGATACTGCCATTCTGGCGCAATATCAGTACCGTTTTATCTCCAATCCGCAGGTAGCTCCGCAGTATAACGGCGTGAATAATAAATTGTTTTTCGACATTCAGTATTTCTATACCGACGAGTTGCCTGCCGACGATACGGCATGGGAAATTGTGACGGCGGATGCGCGTTATGTCGATACCACCCGGACGATAAAGTTCAAAAAGGCCGGATTTTATAAAATGAAAATAGAGGCTTACAATCAGTGCGGATTCGACCCGAAAGACGGTTCCAATTTGCTGTTTGTAGATTCGCTGTGGACGGATTCGCTGAAAAATGATCCGGAGAAGCGTTATTTTCAGGTTTTCGAGCAGGGAAAAGATCAGCTGGTTTGCCGTCAGGATTCGGTATGTACCGGAGGTGTTGCGGGGACGGTTACATTTGTCGATCGGAATATGCGGATGAGTTACGACGCTCCTCCTACCTATGAACTGACGGTTAAGAAAATCACATCGGAGGGAGAAACAGACGTCCTGTATTCGATGACGAAAAAAATCTATAAAGGCGGTATCGTATTGACAGGGAATATAGAAAATGCCGGGTGCGATTCGACGGAGATTATTCTGACCTTGAGCGATACGGGAAATTATGCTGTGAATATCAAGCGTTCGAATGAGGTTTGTGATCCTATTACTCAGGATTTCAACGTTTTTGTGGGAGATGTTCCCGTGACGAACAAAAGTAAGATCGAGGATAAGTTGTTCCTGGATTATTTTTTTGAATATAATATGGAAGGGGCATTTTATCAAAGATGTGACACTTTCCAATATACTTTGCAGAAGGATATCTGGACAGTGAATAATTATGCTGCGGATTCGATTTTCTTTTATTTCGAAAAAAACAATGGGCGGAAAGATACCGTGTTGAATTATGCAAAATCGGTTTATTCATTCGATACGGTTGGAAATACGTGGAATTTTATCCGGACCCGGGCACATAATTTTTGCGGCTGGGGAAACGAGGTGACCGTGCAGTTTTATACCCGTACCCGTCCCGATGTGAAATTGCTTCGGGATTCATTGCCGGCTAACGATTCGTTGTGCCTGAAATTCGAATATGATTATTATCTGGGAGGGGTATTACCTGAAAATTATAGCCTCTCTTACACGAGCAGCAGTCCCGCGTATGTAAACGGAACTTATTCTGCAGCGGGTGATAAAACTGACTTCGAGGACTTTTCCGATGTTCAGAAGAAGTTGTCGCTAAATCATCAGGCGGCGAAAAAGGTTTGGGAAGACCTTGTCGTTCTCAACAAAGACATGAAAAGCTGCTATCAGGAGTATAAAGATTCGGTATATATTATCAATGCCCCCGATTCGATGGTATTTCGCGATAGTGTCCGTTATTGCGAAGGATTGAATAAGTTATCCACGGAACAGTTGTTCGATCCCGCTGAAAAGCAGTTCAGATATGCGGAGTGGGCCTGGAATACGGTGGAGAAAAGCCGGGAGCAATTCCCAGAGTTCAATTATACTTCCGGAGTGGATACGCTGGTATATAAGCTGTCTAATTCAAAGGGATGTTATATCGGCGGGGAATTGGTTTTCAGGTCTAAAGCCGCTCCTAAGCTGGAATTGGAGCCGGTCTATACGGCTTGTCTGCCCGATACGATACAGGATGTGAGATACAATTCGTATGTAAAACAATTTAACGGTAATCCGGAAACTGTGTTGTCGATTTACCATACCACTTTATCGGATGCCACTTTATACTGTCGGGGCGGAAGTTGTGAAAAGTTGCCTTTGACTTCTTTTGTTTCCGATGCATTGAGGTTGATTTATGTGCTGGAAAATGAATCGGTGGACCGGTCGTTCGGTTCAGGTTGCCGTTTGGAAGATACGGTGGATATTACTTTGTTTAGGCCGGAATTAAAAATCACCAAAAAGGATACCCTTCATTACGATTGGACGAGTTATGATTTTCAATCGATGAGAGGCTATATCGATACGGCAAATATTTTAGGCAATACCTTGAGGTGGAAACAGGAGAAAGCGACCGGCACATTAGTGCCTGACGGAATAGACCGTTTGTATGGCGGCAGCTATGCCACCAGTCTGAACGACCGTAAAGGTGATGAGCTCCGTTTTGTTTTATTCGGAAAGACACCGTGTGGGAAAGAGCTATGCGATACCCTGGTGGTTGTCGTGTCTCATGGCGAATTGAACGGATATGCAGACACGATCTGTTCGACAGAGGAGTATCCGCTTTGGACGAAAGTGAGTAGCACTTTTATAGACGAGTCGTCTCTGAAATGGAAGATATGTTATCCCGATGATCCGGCCAAGCAGGGGCATTTGTCCTCTGATGTGGGAAATCAGGTAAAATATACACCTTATTCCGGTGCGGGAAGTTCCGATTCGGTGAGAATTTATGTGGAAGGGACTTTTGCAGAGGCAGCCGGATACCAGGTGGGGGATACGATTGTTTTGAAAGTGAATTCCGCTCCCAGTTTGACCGTGGTGAGCGATACCCTGATTGCAGATCACCGGGAGGTAAATCTCGGAAAGATCAGCGAGGATTGGTTTAAAGCGGAGAATACGATAAACCGGACGATAGCCGCAGTTATGGATTATAATAACGGAGCTTTGGTAGAAGACACGATCTATCGTTTCGATGCTCAGGTTCCTGCCGACGGAGCTAACCGTTATGCAAAAGTAATTGTATTTCTGGACGGATTGCCCGGTTGCCCTCAAAGCAGACAGAGTTTTACTTTTCTCGATCTGACGGCGGCGGATTTTAGCTTTAAGCGTCCGCTTGAAATGTGTGCGGAAGACGAGATTGCTTTGGATACGATTTACAATCGGTTAAAAAGTTTTGACCGCTATACGACCGGGCGGTGGACGCTGGAAGGGGATACCCCCCAGGGAACGTTCGATAGTGATTCGTCGCATTATACTGCTCCGGATTCTTATGGAGACCGTACGATGAAGCTGGAAATATCGAAATCCTATAAAACTTACAATGGAAATGTTTATTCAGGAGTATTTCCGGTATCGCATGAGGTGAAATTGATTGTGCATCCCGAACCTGTATTGACGTTGAGCCATAGGGCAGATACTTTGTGCCGGATGCAAGACCGGTTGGATATTTCCAGAAGCTGGCTGACCGTGTCGCCGGATTTGTACCGGGATTCCCTTTTGCTGAACGGATTGCCGTTTAAAGCCGATATGGAATACCTGACACCGGTACAGGCGGGAGAGAGAGATAGTGTGTGGTTTACGGTTACCCAGGGACGTTGTACGAAATGGAGAGAGCAGGTGCAGGATACCCTGTTCCTTTACCGTTTGAGAAATATGGTAACGGGTGATTTTAAAATAGGCCCGGTATGCGAAGCCGAAGGGGCTGTGCTGGACATTACGGCTCCATTGTATGCTCCGGAAGCGAAGGGAATACGTTGGACCGCGCTCGGCGGTACGCTTTCTTCGGATTTTCCTCCGAAATTCTCTCCGGTCTTAAACGGAACGGGCGAAGGGGCGGTGACCTTGTTTGTAAATGCACCTCATGGTTGCGGTGAGGATTCGTTAAGAAGGGATTTTACTACATATCGGATGCCGGATGTCGTGTTGCAGGCAGATACTGTTTGCCGGATGCCGGGACAGTCTGTGACGGTAGGGGTAACGCCAACAACCGTGGGTTATGTGTCGGGTATCCGCAACGTGGAGTGGTATCGCAAGGGAGAAACCGTACTTCTGGGAACGACTTTAGGGACGGTTGCCTTTAACTATACCGTCAGTCAGCAGGATTCTGTGTCCGGAGAAATCGATTTGGTGGCTAAAGTGTGGGCAGAAACGCCATGCGATAGCCGTTTCGTTTACGATACCGTGAAGGTTTATTTACAAAACAAACCGGAGATACGGCTTAGAAGCGGCGTAGCGCCTGTATGCCAGGGAAATTTGATAGATCTTTCCGGGCAAGTGGAGATTGAAGGGGCTTCTGTGGTGCAATGGGTGAAATTACCTACGACGGCGGGGGTTCTTAACGGGATGGAATACAATCCGGGAGAATATTGGGGAAATGCGGAATTTAAAGTGACGGCAGGAGGAAAACACGGCTGTCCGCAGGCTACGGAAGATATTACCGTATCGGTCGGGTATGCACCCGTTCCTCAGGGACAGATATTGACAGCCCCTTTGTGTCAGTCGGATACCGTGCATTTTAAAGCGATAACATTGCCGGGAATGTCGGTTGTGTACGAATGGAATTTTGGAGATAACACGCCCAGGAAGCAAGGGGATGAGGTGAAGCATGCTTATGCGGGCGACGGGACGTTTCAGGTGGCGCTTACCGGAAAGTACGGGCAGTGTGAACGCCTGTCGATGTGGCCTGTGACTGTGAATGACAAACCTTCTGCCCGCTTTACGCCCGATCCGCAGGTGAGTCTCGGCGAATCGGTGAAGTTTGTCAGCGAGTCCGTTCCGTCGGATGTGGCTTGTAAATGGTATTTCGATAATGGAACCGGATCGGGAAATCCTTATTTTCATTCGTTTGCCGGAGTTTCCGGCACAAGGAAAGTATTATTGGAAGTAATGACGGGACAGGGATGCCGGGATACGGTTTCGCATACGATCTTAGTTGTGGAAAAGCCGGTTGCGGACTTTATGTTGAAAGTAAATTCCTGTCTGGGAACGGTGGAAATAGAAAATCATTCCACCCGGAATTTTGCGGATGTGCTTTGGGATTTCGGGAATGGGACGGTGTCTTCCGATTGGGAGCCGCCAATGCAGCATTATGCCCGTATTTTTAAGGATACTGTCTATCAGGTTAAATTGAGATTGGAAAATAGCGCCGGAGTGGATTCGCTGGTTTTACCCGTGAAGATGATTTCGAAATTGAAAGCCGGGTTTGAGGTGTTGCCTGCTTCGGGAAATTGTAATAATCTGGAAAAGGAATTGCATGTACAGGTGCAGGGACAGGCAGACCGGGTGAAAGTGTGGTGGGGCGACGGAGCCTATGAGGAATGGGATGCTACGGTGGAAGTCGGGCTTAGGAAACACCGTTATACGAACGATACGACGATCGTGAAGTATTTTCCGGTAGTTTTGGCTGCGGAGAATAGTTGTGAGAGGGATACCACGCTTCCTGTTGCCGTGCCGGTTTATCCCCAGACGGTGAAAGCCAAAGTGGTACTGGACGACAGCTACCGGGACGAATGTTACGGGGCGGAAAGAGGTTTCGAGAATAAATCGTTCGGTTTTACTTCTGCCGGTTATCGTTGCGAATGGGTGTTTGAGCGGGACGGAAATATCGTTACGGACAATCGTCCGCAGGTAACCCATGTCTTTGAGAAACCGGGATTGTATCAGGTGAAATTGAAAGTGTACGATAATTGTAATGAAGATATAGACAGTGTGTCTGTCCGGGTACATGGAAACGATAGTTTGGATTTTGAGATCGAAAAGGGAGTTTATTGTTCCGGACGGGAAATAAAGATGAGCTTTGTGCAAAGAGGGGATATGCCTTTCGGTGATTTCCGTTGGGAATTTTCCGATGGAGAGGTGAAGAGCGGTAAGGAAGTGGCGATGTTTTTCCCGGGAGCAGGGATAAAAACGGTTAAGCTGACGGCAACGGCAGACGGTTGTAAATCGGTCACTCCTTCCCGGAGCATTGCCGTGGAAAAAAGTCCGGAACCTTTAGTGGTGAAACCACAGGTGTTAAGTGGCTGCCAGCCTTTCGAGGTGGAATTTGAAGGGAAAAATGGCACCGGGGAAGACGCACAAATCATGTGGGATTTTAAAGATAATGCTTTTTCAGACCAGCAGAAGGTGACAAAGGTGTATGAAACTGCCGGGACCTATCAGGTGGTGTTCCGCCTGACGACAGCCGCCGGATGTAGCGATTCGGTCTTTATTCCGGTTCAGGTGTTGCCTGCTCCCCGGGCAGACATGAAGATTCGTAAAGACCTCTTCTGTACGGAAACCGGATCGTTCGAAGTGAGTTGTCTCAATATCAGCCCTGAAAAGGAAAACAGTGCCTTCGAATGGAGACAGGGTAACGAAGTGCTTTCTGTGCAGTCGGATTCTGTCCGGGTGTCTGTGAGCCGGGAATTTGGAGATATTGAAATCACCTTAAAGGCTGTGCATAAGCTTTCGGGTTGTATCGCCGAGAAAAAAGATACGGTCGTGTCGGCACACCAGGTAAAGGCAGCCTTGTCGTTAGACCTGCAAAATATATGTGAGGGAGCTCCCGTGCAGTTCACGGATCATTCTTCTTATGGGGATGAGGCGGAATTGCATTTTGGAGACGGGACTGTGACCGACAATGCAAATATCGCTTATACCTATGAAAGGGAGGGAGATTATCTGGTGAAGCTGAAAGTGAGTAACCGCCAGGGATGTGCGGATTCATTGGAAAGAACCGTGACGGTTCATCCCGTGCCGGAAGTGAATTTCAGTTGGGCGAACGATCATTCCATTACCGGATTGCCGGACGGCCTGAATGTGCCGGAAAAAGCGAACGGAGGGATAAAGTTCACCAATCTTTCTTATTTGCCCGGCTCGGACGATACATTGCGATTTCGGTGGTCTTTCGGAGACGGAACCGACCCGGTGGTGGAAAAATCGCCGAGACACCTTTATCCGAATAACGGAAGCTATAAGGTGACTTTGTATGCCGGCAGTAAGGTCGGTTGCCGGGACAGTGTGTCGGATGTGGTATTTATTTCTGCCGTTAAAGGACTTTATATCCCGACGGCTTTTGCTCCGGCGGTTGCCGACGAAGGTGTGAACCGTTTTTTGCCTAAAGGCATCGGATTGTATGAATATAAAATCAGAGTTTATGATAATTGGGGAACTTGTGTATGGGCATCGGATAAATTAGTGGACGGACAGCCTGCCGAGTGGTGGGACGGCACTTTTAACGGGACTCCTATGCAGGGAGGACTGTATAAGTGGAAAGTGACGGCTTTGTTTAAAGACGGCACTGTGTGGGAAGATGGAGGAAATTCGGGCTGGGTGTTGCTGATCCGGTAGGAGGGAAACAAGTGGACAAGTATGATTTGAATATTTATTTTTAGGATTTTGTAATGAAAAAGTGGTGTATTAGTATCATATTGTTGTGGAGTGGTTTTGTCTGTAACGCTCAGAATGAATTGTTTTCAAGACAGTATTTTCTGAATAACTTTTTGGTGAATCCTGCCGTGGGCGGAGTGAACGATTATATGGATGCCCGTTTGTCGTATAGCAGGCAGTGGACAGCCATTGAAAATTCGCCGAGTTCTTTACTGTTTACTTTCAATACAAACCTGGCGAAGGAAAAAGATCAGGTGTTGCGTTATTCCTATGCAGACAGGAAATATAAGATAGGAAAAGGAGGGATCAGTTATAATTACCGCCGGATTAAACACGGTGTGGGATTTAAGGCCACTTACGACAAAGTGAATGTGTTTTCTTATACAGACCTTGCTTTAAGCTATGCCTGCCATGTCCCCCTGAATCCTTATCTTACTTTATCGGCCGGGGTGGGTGCCGGAGTGTCTTTGTCGTCATTGCGGTTAGACGATCATTATGTGGGTGATATAGACGATCCTCTTTTCCAAACCGGAAAAAGAAACGAGATCACACCTTTGGTAGAAGCCGGATTATGGTTGTATTCTATGGGGCCTTATATCGGCGCTTCCTTTTCGCGTTATATGCAGGACCCTTATGACGAGGACGGGAAAGCCCGCTATACGAACATCTATGCTACGGTAGGATGGCAATTGGCTTTCAGCGATTTTTCTTTTATTCCGTCGGTGATGTACCGGAATAACGGATACACCGGGAAAGGATTGGATATAAATGCGATGTTGTGGTATGCAGATGTTGTGTGGGTGGGTGCTTCTCTGCGCAGTCTGGAGAATCCTTCGGTGCATCTTGGCGTGTTGATAAAGAATACATTTGAATTGAATTACACCTATGATATCAATAAGAGACATTGGGGGGCTTCTCATGAGGTGGGAATCGCTTACCGTATATGGAAGCGTGCAGACGATTGTAAGAACAGGTGGTATTTCAGATAAAACTGTTTCATTGTAAAATTAAGGAGGAAAAAGCTAATATGAAGGGTATATTATTCGGATTTTTACTGTTTCTGACTACTGCATTATCGGCGCAGAAAGTGGTATATGTATCGTCTAACGGTTCGGATTTTTGGACCGGCAGCCGTACACAGCCGCTTCAAACGGTTCATAAAGCATTGGAGCAGTCCGGGGTAACGGAAGTCCGGGTGGCAGTCGGGAAATATAAAATATCGGTTTACGGAAAAGGCGAAATCATTGTCCCTGCCGGGGTGACGGTGAGGGGTGGGTATCTGGAGAAAACGCCGCACGAAGTGCAGGATGTTTTGGCGGAGAACCGGGGTGTGGCCGAGGGACAGTCTGTTTTTCAGGGAGATTCCACTTGCCGTATTTTTGAGGTGGGTGGAGTGTTGGAACAGATTACAGTCACAGGAGGACGTGCTGAAGGAGGTAATGGAGGCGGTGTGTTTGTGAAAAGCGGTGGATTGGTGAAAAACTGTATAATTTGGGGAAACCAGGCCGCGGGGAAAGCACCGAAGGTAGGCGATCTACTGATGAAGAACGGCGATTGTGTGGATGTTTCCCAGTTTACCTACGATCAAAAAGACGATGTGGCCGGGATTGTTTTTTGGGTAAATCCACAGCGTGACGCTCCTAAAGGGGAAAGGGGCAGGGCTTTGAGTGTAAAAACGCTCGATGATTATTGGATGAAGTCTAAAGGATATACCGGGGGAAATGTAAGTGTATCTGCCGTTTTTCCGGAGTTCGCCCCTTACTCTTCAGTTGAAACGGGTGCGCTTACCGATATGGACGGAGATACCAATACGACTAAAATTTTGGGGGCCTCTTCCGATTTCGAATATCCTTTGGCGGCATTATGCCGCAGCTTTGGAGCGGAATGGTATTTGCCGGCTATCGGCGAGATCATGTGTATCATGGCAGAATGGAGTGTCGTGGACGATGTTTTCGAAATTCTTTGGAACCGGGTACAGACCGGGTCGGGAGGAAGCCGGGTTGTCATGCAGAATTATTTCGGTTGTACTTCGGCGAATGCTCTTAATCCGTGGAGACAATCCGGCTCCATGATGTTTGCTGTTATGGCCAATATCATATCTTCTTCGTGTCATGCGAAGTCAGAGGTATGGGCGGTACGTTCGTTTACCAATATAGAGGCTTTGGGAAGTGTAGAAGTTTATGCAAAAATGGGGAAGAACTATAAGTTTAATAAATATAAGACTTTTGCGGTTTGTAAGTTTTAATAAGTTATTGTAAAGAATATGAAATATTTAATCTCGTTTCTATTTCTCTTGTTTCTTTTTCCTGCTGTTGCCCTTGCTCAGGGGCAGGGTGGGGGAATTTACATCGATGATAACGGAAGTTGTATCGGTTCGGTGATTTACGGAAATCAGGCTCAGGATGGCTTTGGGGTTGCCGGAGGAGATGGGATATTGCTGAATACGACGATTACCGGTAACGAAGAATTGAAGCAAAACACGAAGTCGGTGATTCCGGGAGATATTTATTGTGCTAACGGTGATATTGTGGATACTGCCGCTTACAAGAAGCGGGCAGTCAAAGATGCGATAGGAATCGTGTATTGGATATCCGGTGATCCGAAGGCGGTTTATCCCCAAGGAGCCGTGATAGCTCTGGATGAAACCCAAGGAAGCTGGGGATTGACGGGAGGGGTGAGTATAGCCGCCGGATGGCCGGAGAGTGATATGAAGTCTTATTTTTATTTGAAGGATACGGCTTGTTATGAGAATACCCGGAAATTATACGACGAGGCTGTTAAGAGTGCGAGTAACCAGGTGGCTTATAGAGCGGCTTATTATAGCTATACCTATCAGGCTGTGAGGCAGATTGCCGAGAATCCGGTGAAATGGTGCTTGCCTGCATATATGTATTTGCGCCGTTTATTCGGCGTATTGCCGGTGGTAGAATCTTCGTTGAAATGTTTGGAAAAAGTGCATCAGGGAGAAGGCGATTTTAACATCGATCTTTTTTTAGATAAAAGTGAGGCGAATAGCTGGTATTGGAGTTGTGACGACGGGGGAGTTGTTTATAGCAATGTGTGGATGGTTAATTTCGCAACCGGTTTGAACGGAGAAATGGGATCCGTAGGGGAAGCTCTTAAAACCAAAAATCATAATATTCGTCCGATGTTCCTATATTGAGAAGACATGAAGTATTTGTTTTGTTTGATCGGGTTGCTTGTGGTGCTGGGGGTGGAAGCTCAGTCCGTTCGTTATGTAGTGCCGGGAGGAAGTGGCGATAAGAGTGGAAGCTCGTGGACGAATGCCGGGGCGGATATAAAGACGGCTTTGGGAATTTCGGGAGTGACGGAGGTACGGGTGAAATGGGGAACTTATCGGTTGAGGGAAGAATTGTCTATCCCTGTGGGAGTGATATTGAGTGGAGGATGGGATGGAGACGGAGAGCGTAAGGCCGGAGGTACCGAATCTACGATTTTGCAGGCTACCGGGACCGACCGGGTGGCTACTGTGGCGGGAAAGCTCGATGGATTTACAATTACGGGAGGATTTGTTGCCGGGAGAAATGGCGGAGGACTGTATGTGAAATCGTCGGGGGAAGTGCGTAATTGTATCGTGAAGCAAAACATGGCTGTAGAATATTATCCGAAAGTAGGAGACGCTTATTGTACGGACGGAAGTTTTTTGTCCAGGGAAGATATAAACGATGGAAACAAAGCCCAAATCCGGGGAATTGTGTTTTGGGTAAACCCCGATCCGGAAGCAGTTGTCGGAAAACGGGGATGGGTGATGGCTCTGGACGGAAGTCCCGGATCTTTACAGTGGGCGAAATCGGGTTCCCGTGAAGCGGATGAATGTGTTACGGGAGTTTCTTTTTCTTCTGCCGGGGAAGCGTTGTCGGACACGGCGGGATATGCCCATACGGAAGCGATAAAGAATAGCGGTGGTTTTAACCCCGACAATTGCTTGGCTGCTCAGTATTGTTGGGATTATCGTGCAGATAAAGGTGAAAAATGGTATTTGCCTGCGGTGGGGCAGTTGAGAATTTTGAGCGATGCCTGGAAAGAGGTGGTGGAAACGTATTGGGTAATCGACACGGACGCCAAATTGAAAGGGTGGTATATGCCGGATTATAATGTGGAATATTTGAGTTCCTCGGAATATGGGGTGCGATTCGACAGAATATGGACATTCAGCATGGCGGTAACCGGTGATTGCAGTGTGATAGGGGTTTCAGATAAGTATCAATCGAGCTATGTAACGATGAGAATTGTTTTGCCGGTCACATCATTTTAACGGAAGATATGAAATTAATATATATCATTCTATTACCGATAACGGTGTTGTTTGCCCATAAAGGTTTTTCCCAAAATGGAGGAGGGATCTATGTGGAAAGCGGAGCGAAGGTTATTGGTTGTGTCATTGCGGGTAATAAAGCGGCGGGCGATGGTTCCGGTGTTTGTGGGGGAGATGCGGAGTTGTTGAATTGTACGGTAGGGAATAATGTGCCCGCGGAAAAATTGACAAAGACCATAGATATCGGTTATATTTTTTGTGAAGATAATTCGATTGTGAGTAAAGAGACATACGAGACGGAAGGACGAACGAATGCAGCCGGTGTGGTGTTTTGGCTAAATAGCGATCGCTATGCTCGGACATCCCGCGCTTATGTCGTGGCTTTGAAACAGGCAGAGAAAGTCAGGGGAGAATTTTCTGTAAACGGTGATGTGGAGTTTGCCATGTTTGATACGGCTTGCTATATGGAAACGATAGCTTTGGCTGCTGTAAGTGAAGCGGCGATATATTGTCGGGAATATATGAAAGGTTCGGTGTTGGAGGGACGTTGGCTGATGCCCGCAGGGTTTCAGTTATCCTGTCTTTTTACGACGCACGTCCGGGTTCAGGAAACTTTAGAGTTCCTGAGAAATAAGGGGATGGATGTGGATTTTTTTGAAAAAGACGTGTATTGGTGTACGAGTGAAGCGAATATCGATTTTTGGGGTGTCAGTTTTACTTCTGAAATCGGTTATAGCCATACTCCCGGAAAGGGTTTCGAAGTACCGGGAGACGAGCAGCATTGGGTACGGCCTATCTTGATTTATTGAATGTGAATAAAGAGTATAGTACTATGATAAAGAGATGTTATTTAGTTGTGATTTATGGTGTGTTGTTGTTGTGGGCTTCTGTGATTTCTGCACAGACGGTACAGGAAGAAGGGGCAGCCGTGAAACTGGGATCGGGGGCGACAATTAAAAACACGATTGTTTGGGGTAATAAAGGGAAACAATTGGAGGGTGGAAAAACTCCTGTAAATTGCCATATACAGGGCGTTAATGGGGCGAAAAGTCCTTTATTCCAGGATTCTGTCCGGTCGGATTTTCGGTTGGGGAAAGGTTCTCCCTGTATTGATATGGGAACGGACGATCCTCTGTTCGCCGATCCTGCCGCGTTGGATTTGTGGGGAAACAAACGGGTGAATAATCGAATCGATATCGGGGCCAATGAATACAGAATTTATAAAATAAATTTCGTGAAAGACCCCCAGGTCGGGATTATTCAGGATATTGCAGGGATTACTTACGATTCGGCAAAGGTCGAGCCCGGAGAGAAGTATTTATTCAAACCGGATTATAGTAAAATTGCCGGGATTACAGCGGATATGGTCGTCGTTCAAAAGTTGGAGGGTGGAGAAAAGCTGACCCCCAATGCCGACGGAGTGTACACATTGCCGGTGGTGAATAGCGATATTACTATAATAATTACATTGACACCGCCTATTGTGGTGACCGTAGAGGAGGCTTTATACGGTACTTTGACGGTTACCCGCCATAGCAACGGGCAGACTGTGCCGGATAATTCCGGAAAAAATAGTATCACGGTCGAAAAAAATGAATATATCCGTTTGGATACCGTTTCTTTACCTGGGTATTATTGCAATGCTGTTTTTATGCGCTTGAAAGAGCCTGCCGGTTCTCCGGAAACTTCTGTCAAAGACAAAGTTGGAAAAGATAATGGAATTCAGGTTACTGAAAGTATCTTTTGCAGGGCTGAATTTAAGCCTTTGTCTTACCCAGTGAAGTTGCGGGTTAACGATCCGAATATGGGACAGATAACGGTGGTGAACAATAAAGATGGCGAGACTTATACCCTACCTGGCGGTTCTTCGACCTATCAGAAAGCAGTGGTATATGGAGCCGATAAGACCTTTTCCGTAACGATTACCACAAAACCGGGCTATGGAGTAAAATCGGTTAAAATATATGATGGGGATGGAACTTCCAATCCTAGGGATATAACGGCTACGATAAATAAAACAGCGGATATGCGTGTGGGCGGATTGGTTATAGACGTTGTTTTCGAGGCTGCTCAATATACTGTATCCTGGAATTGCAGCAATGGCGATTTGAATGTTACTCCGGGGACGGAAGTTAATATGCCTGGCGGCGGTAGGAAAGTAGAGGTCGCTTATGGTACGGTGATAACGGTACAGCCGTTGGCGAACGGAGGCTATGAATATGTGCCCAATTCCCTGAAAGCCCAGCTTGGCGACGGTACTCAGCAGGCTTTGCCTGACGATACGAAACAATGGACAGTGTTGGGCAATATCACTCTTTTGGCACAATTTTCCGCTTTAAGGCCTCAGATAACGATCAGTATAGAACAACCGACCGGTGCGAATAACAGTGTGACTACCGATCCGGTGCTGGGAGCTGACAACCGGGTGGATTATGGAACTTCGCTAACGTTAAAGCCTGCAGCTAAACCCGGCTATCATTGCTCTGAAATTTGGATCGATGGGGTGAAGCAGGTAAGCAACAGTTCTGCCGGATTACCGTCGATAGAACAGGATGTGACAGTGAAATTTGTATTTGTCCCGGATGAGTTCGCGATAACTTATGTGAATTTAACTCCTACTTTCGGTACTTTGCTCGTTGAAAGGCAACAGAGTGGTACAACCGGTTGGAATGGCTATACCGGCAGTCCCGGAAAAGCGAATTATTTAGATAAGATCAAAGTTACTGCTACTCCTGTCAATGAACATTATTTACTGGATGTGCTGACTCTGACGTCTGTTTCTGCCGGGCAAGTGGCTATTCTTTCCGGGGCGGAACAATTGGTGGAAGAGGCTTTGACCGTGAACGCTTCTTTTAAGCCTAAAGAGTATCCCGTCACTTTATCGAAAGTAGATTCGCCGGAAAAATTGAAAGGAAAAATTGTTTTAAAAGATAAAGCGACAGGGAATGTATTGGTGAAGCTGGAAAAAGCAGAGACTGCTTCTGCTTCGGTAAATATTCCATACGGGACAGAAGTTTTGGTTGAATGGGAGTGTGACCAAAACTATGGGGTAGAATCGGTGAATAAGATTACTACGACGGGGACGGTGTCTATTCTGAATACCAGGACGTTTACCGTGGAAGGACCGACAGAAGTTCAGGCCAAAATTTATTTATCGACCAATCTCTATTCAGTGAACTGGAAGATCGATCAGCCGGCCGGTAGTGTCGGCAACGAGTTGAATGTCTATGAGAATGCGGAAGGAGATATCAGTATAGGAGATCAGCGGGTGGAAGGGACTTTGCTAAAAATAAAGACGGGAACCGCAGCAGGCGATACGTTGATTGCTTTGACAGACCAGTTCGGAAATATATTATCTTCCCCGTATAGCCTGAATCAAAATCTGGAAGTTACGGCTAAGTTTGTCAGGAAGTGTAAAATTCGAATCCTGGAACCGGCAGGAGCTACCGTAACCGTGAGTAAAGATGGTGTAGTGCTTGCCGATGGCGCTATTGTTCCGGCCGGATCGGTTTTGCAATGTGTGATCACGGCAAACAGTAGCTCTATCGGATGTAAATCGCTTAAAGTGAACGATGTGGCTCAGTGGACGGGGACGATTACCACCACCACGCCTCCGCCTTCTACTTCCGGGAATATCGGTTATACGATACCTGAAACATACAGTGGAGGAGAAATTTGGTTTAGCGGAGTCGTAGATACTTATTATAAAGTGAAATACACTGCGGCGAATTTTGGCTCGTTTACCGTGAAAGCCGAAACGGGAGTTCTTGGCGAGGAGCTTGTTCCGGGACGCCAGTATTGGTACCCCAGCAATGGAACGGTTCTCGAATTGAAAGCACAGGAAACCGTGGCGGGATATGTCTTCAATGCGGATAGAAAAGTCGTGAACCAGGCTGTTGTTCCTAACGATGAGATCATATTGAATGGAAGTAATGGGGTATATTCTGCGTACAGTCTGCTGGAAAAAGACATGGACTTGGTCACTACTTTTGAAATACGTGGTTATGACGTGGATTTGAAGGTGGTGTTGCCTGCCGGGAAGACATTGGCAGAAGTGGGTGCTGTGAGTTTAACCGGAGGGGCTGCGGTGTTGAACGATAAAGGAAATACGAAGGTGAATTACAATGGAATTCTGACCTTGAATGTTACTGCCAATGCCGGGTATGCCGTTCGTATCAAAGACGGAGGCATTACAAAGCAATCCGGGTTGTCGGGAATGTATGTTTACAATACGCTTCCGGCAAAAGCGGCTGTTGCTCTTGAAGTGGAATATATTCCTTTGTATCAGGTGAATTACGGGACGGATATTGCGAAGGTATGCCGTCCGGATGGAACTGTCGTTGCTAATGGAGACCGGGCGTATGCAGGCGAAATATTAAAAGTTTACTCTGCCGCTCCGTCGGAGGTGGGGAAAGAATGTAGGGAGGTTAAGGTTCATGATGCAATATCGGGAGCTTCTTACGGCTCGTCCACAACAACTCTCACCGACGGCACGATCGAATATGAATTTACGATGCCGGAAGCCGATGTCAGAGTGGCAGCCCGTTTCGACTGGATTAATTATGATCTTTCCCTCTCTTTGAATGCTCCTTTAAATGCCGGAACTTTAAGTGTTGTAAAAGTAGATGGCGGAATAGAAACTCCTGTTACCGCAGGAACGGGGGTTTTGTCGTACGGAGATTTATTGAAAGTAATCGTTGCTTTACAGCCGGTAACGGGAGGATCGCCGGATACTTGGTACGAAGTAAGTTCTTTTTCGGCTCTTATGGGAGGCAATAATGTAGCTTTCACCCCTTCGATATCGGGATTGGATTACATATATACATTTAATATCCCTGTCTCAGAAGATGTGGATATTGTCTCGGTTATTACGCGGAAGATGCGAAATCTGATCGTCAGGGTTAGTCCGGTAAATTCTGGGTTCAATGTGAAAGTACAAATCGACGGCGGGACTCCTGTGGAATATGATTCTTATCAGTCGATCCGTGTACCGGTGGGGGTATCGGTAGAAGCTTGGGCACAGATGACGGCTGCTGCACCGAATGGATACGAATTGAGTTCCTTCCCCGGAACAGGAGAAAAAGAAACGCATGTGTCGAAAACCGTTCCTCTGACAACCGATTTGTATCTGTCGGCGATATTCTCGTTGAAAAAATATCCGTTGAATGTGAAAACCGTGCCGGAGGACGGAGGACGTATCTCTTTTCGCGATAATTCGGGTAATTATTATGTGAAAGGAAAATACAGCGTGGAATATGGAACGGTATTGAGTAACATTGTCGCTTCTCCGGAAAACGATTATTTCCGGTTGAGTGGAATAACCGGATTTATGGGAGGTGCAGACCGTTTTGCTGGACAGACATCTCCTTATCAGATCGATAAGGTCGTGGATTCGGTTGGTATAGAGGCCAGGTTCGAGAAGCTGTATAAAGTGGTGAAAAATGCGAATGTTCACGGAACGATGGATGTGTTTGAAGCAGGTACGACTGTAAGTGCGGAAGGTTCGTTCTATCCTGCCGGATCGGCATTTGACATACATTTGCTTCCGACAGATGAAAGTTACATCTGTACTTCTGCCCAGGTATTATTGCCGGGTTCGGGGACTTCTGCCGTGTCTTTAGCTGTCGATGATCAAGGGAGAGCATTTTATACGATTCCCAATGGATTGGTGGCAACCGATTTGTTTTTTGTCGCTCATTTTGAGAAGAAAAAATATAATGTAACGCTAAACAGAACGCCGGATGAAGGAGGAACGGCAGAACTCTGGCAAGACAATAAGGCTACGGGTACTTTACTGGCAAGTTTGGTGAAAGACGATCCTACGCTTCAGGTTGTGGTGGCGGATGTGGAATATGGAACGGTTATCGATTTTTATACGGAGGCGGATTTGCCGACTTATGAGGTAACTGAAAAGACCAGGGGTGTAGAGCCGTATTCGGCTCCGGTGACAATTGTCAGCGATACTGTTTTTACCGTGAAATTTGGGAAACGGTATCAGGTGAATATCGTAGATCCGGGAAATATTCATGTTTACCGTGAAAATGGCGTGGAAGTCCTTTCCGGGGAATTGATACCGGAAGGTTTGGCATTAAAGGTAAAGGCTCAGAAAACCGGGTATAATTATACCAGATTATCGGTATTTAAGGCGGATGACAATACGGAATACCGTGCCTGGAATGCTGCGGATGCCGATGGTGTGATCGAAGAAAGCTTTGTGATGCCGGCTTATGATGTGAAGATCGACGGGGTAAATGAGCCGAAAAAATATAAGGTTACTCTGATTGCTACGGGGAAAGGAGTGATGACGGTAGATGGCTGGCCGGGTGGAACGCAAAATATCGTGAACACCAGTGTCACCAGCAGTAGTATCACCCATTTTACAAACCTGAAAATTTCTGTGCTTGCCGACGAGCTGAGCTATCTGGTTGACAAGTTTGTTATTTATTTGCCCGATGGAAGCCAGAAGACGGTGACGGGAGCAGACACGACGATTACGATTGCAGGAAATACGAATGTCGAGGTTGTATTTAAAAAATATTATTGGATTGTCTATGATAAGCCGGAATATGGACAGCTGGTGGTGCAGGAAAACGGAAATCCTGTTGTGTCCGGTGCACGTTATCCGGGATTGACCACACTGACGGTCGGCACAGTTCCGGAGGAAGGTTATGAAGTCGAAACGCTCACTGCCAACGATGCGGATGTGTTGCACAACTCTGTGACCTTACCTTTGCAGGATGCTGTTTACGATACGCTTTATCTGGAAGCGAAATTTAAATTGAAAACCCATACCCTGACAGTGATACAACCGAAGGAAGGAAAGATCAGCGTGGAAAAATCAGGTGCCAATGGAGTGTGGGAACCGCTGGATGTTACGCAGCCTGTCGTTTTGGAGTATTGGACGCAAATTCGTATGCAGGTGAGTGTGGATGAAATCCAATACAATGAATTCAAGGAATTGACCGTGAACGGCAATGTGCATACCGTTGGAGATCCTTGGGTCATAAAAAGCGATTGCCAGGTGGAAGCTCTGATTGCGCCCCGCTTGTTTACGGTGAACTTCGAACAACCTCTTCACGGGCGGTTACAGGTTGTGACCGACGGAGGAGCGGAAGTTGTCGATGGAGGACAGGTTCCTTACCGTACCCGGTTGGTTGTCACAGCCGATCCCAATGATCCGGAAGGATACCGGGTGACGGAAATCAAGGTCAACGGACAGGATATCGAAAACGGAAGTATTTGGGAAGTGGACGGTAATGTCCGGATCAAAGCTTCGATTGCGATCAACCGTTGGGAAGTTGTGACTTCTGTCACAGGCCGGGGAGAATTGCCTTTGCTATATAGAGATGAAAGCCCGGTACAATCGCCTGTCGATTCGGTGGAACATTACCAGGTATTGAAGATATCTTCCCGTCCGTCGGAAGGATGGCAGCTTTATACTTTGGATGTATTCGGTGCGGAAGTAAGATCGGATAGTACGATTATGGTGACGCAGGATATACAGGTGAATGCTGTGTTCCGCAAAAAAGAGCCTTATTTATTCCCGGCGGTGTTTACTCCGAACGGCGATGGATATAACGATTCGTGGGTTGTATCGGGATTGTGGCAATCGCCGGACAACACTCTGGAGATTTATGACCGGCAGCAAAGAAGGGTTTATAAATCGTCTCCCTATATGAATGAATGGGAAGGGCAGACCGATAATGGGAAAGTTCTTCCGGCAGGGACCTATGTGTATAAATTTACGACGGCGACAGGTGAAGAATTTATGGGATTAGTGTCTATTATGAGAAATTAAGATGAAGTGGTTTTTATTGACAATATTATTGCTTGCTTCTATTTGTAGCCGGGGTAACAACGTCCGCATTGTAGGGACGGTAAAGACCCCCGCTTCCGGCATGTCCGGTAATATCGTCAGTATCCAGTTCACGCTGGAATGGGAGAATTCCTGGAGCGACGACTACAACCACGACGGTGTCTATGTAGCCCTTCGTTACAAATACCTGAAACAGAATCCTATCGTATGGTATCCCGTTTACCTTCAAAGCGACGGCCACACGGCCGACAACAACTTCGAATGTACGATCGCGCCGGCCCAGGTCGGCGGTAATACCGTCGGTTCCGGTGTCTTCATCACCCCGACCACCCGGCGCAGCGGTATCGCCCGTACGAACGTAGAACTGAAATGGGACCTCAGCACGACCAACAGCAACGGGGCTGGGCGTCTTGTCCCGACGAATCTCGTGGTGGGCGACGTCATCCTTGCCTGTACAGGCATCGAAGTGGTTTACATACCCCGCGGTGCTTTCGCTGTGGGCGACTCGGTAAACCTCCAGGGCGGCAAAACCTCCTCCCCCGGCGCCCTTCACCACCGTGACTGCTACATACCCGAATCCTTAGACCTCGTTGACACGACCTACTGGCTTGAAACGAACCCCGACGGTCTTGCCACGAATCCTGCCTCACTGGCGGCGAACCATATCAACGACCTGACCAACGGAACGAGCAATGCCTGGGTGAGCAACAGCTGGGCTGGCATTGCTGACGACATCAAATTCTGGACGATCGACTTCGGCCGTCTTGCCGACGGGACAGAACTTCCCCTTTCTAAATCTCGCCGTACGGTACGCTACATCGGCATCGAATCCATCCCCGGCCGTGTCCCTAAAAAGTGGACGCTTATGGGTGCCCAGGAAGACCGCCAGGGCGGCTGGGTGGAAATCTATACGGGAACATCTTCCGACTGGGGGACGAGCCTGGAACGCGTTTATCCCCCGAAGACGGCAATCCGCCTGAACAGCATCGGAGATTACCGATACTACCGTATCATCGTCAAGAAAGAAGACATGTCTTCGGGAGTAACGCCTGTGATCAAATCGGTCTCAATGACCGACCGAGACCTCTCTGAATCCTACGACTACACCTTTATCGTTGACAGCACGCAGATCCCCCTTGGCGGAGTGCGCGGGTTGAGCGCTTCCGATGGCGAGGCGTGGGCAGCCGGCATCCTCGGCGTATCCTATCCTACGGGTTACAATGCATTTTATGTGATGAAATACGAGATGTCCCAGGACCAGTATTGCGGGTTCCTTCAGATGATCTCTCCCTCCGACCAGCAATCTCGCACCATCGGTGCCGCGTTAAAGACCGTGGAGCCTGAACAATACGTCTTCGGTCCGTCGCGCACCGTCGCCAGCTGGCGTAACGGCATCGTGGTAACGAAACGCACGGCCACGGGCGACACCGTATCTTTCGGCTGCAACCTCGATCCCGGCACCCCTGTTTCCCTCGACGGAGACGGGATGCCTATCGCGTGCAACTACCTGACGGTAAACGACATGTTGAAATATGCCTCCTGGATCGGTCTTCGTCCCCTGACGGAGTTAGAGTACGAACGTCTTTGCCGTCCTCCTTACCCTTATGTTCCAGAGCCTCGAGAATGTGCGTGGAACGATCTGGCGACGACCCTTCCCGGTGACCTCCAGGAAGGAGGTAAAAGCAACGAGACCGTCAGCAGCGGTAATGCCAACTACGGGAACCGTCTTCCCGGTCCTGTCCGGGTGGGCGTTTTTGCCGGTTCCGGCACGCAGAAAGGTTCTGGTAGCGGGTTCTGGGGTGTCCAGGATTTAAGCGGCAACCTGAGTGAAATTTACTACAACCTGAGTGCCACCGGGCGTAAATACAACGCGTCTGCCCACGGCGTCGGCACGTTGAGTGTGCCGAGCGGCTGGCCGGGCGATCCCCTTGCCTTCGGTCTCCGTGGCGGTAGCTTCCGTTCGGTAGCCTACGATATCTCTTCGTCTAACCGTAGCCTTGCGGTCCGTCGCATCACGAATGCCGACTTCCGTGACTCTACGGTAACGTTCCGTCTCGGTTACAGCTGTCCCGAAGGTCCTCGTCTTCCGAGCGTTTTGACGCTTGAAGATGGTCGTACGAGTGCTGGCGGGAGTGTCTCGGACACGATCTGTGACGGAGTGGACTACACGCTTCTGGGTAACGAGCCTTCCGGCCGTTATGCGGTGAATTACCTCTGGTACAAAAGCGAAAACCTGGGTAAGACGTGGGAACTGATGCGTGGTGAAACGGGTAAAGACCTTGTTTTGAAAAATTTATATAACCGTGGGATGCCGGACAAGCAATACCACGAATACTGGGTTCGCCGCAAGGTGATCCGTGACAACAGCGAGGGGATGAGCTCTCCAGTCAAGTTATTGGTTATCAATCCTGCTTATACCGTGAGCCGTCTTCGTGACACGCTCGACGGTTACGGTGAGGCTGCGGGCATCCGTGTGACGACGAAATACGATACTGAATTTACGTGGCATTACCTGGCCACGGGTAAGGAACTGGTGGCTGTCGCGGAGAGCGGCCAGAGCAGCTATTACCTTCCTCGCCGTAAAGACCTTGCCTCTGAGGACACAACCCGTCAGATGCATGGTCGTAAGATCCTTCTGGTGACGATGAACATCCATAATGCGTGTGAGCGCAGCGAGATGATCGAGGTGGATGTGATCAACACGCTGGACAAGGACTTGATGAAGGTGAAGAACTACGGTGGTTACCGTGCGTGGGCGGACGGTACTTACGCACCTTCTGCGGAGGCTTACCGTCGTCCTAGTGGGGGTTATGAATACCGTGGTGACATCGGGAGCGGAGTTTACCGGATAGACCCCGACGGTCGTGACGGTCCGATAGAGCCTTTCGATGTATATTGTGATATGGTGACGGACGGAGGAGGATGGATGCTGGCCTTGAGAGGTTCTTCCACAACGAATCAGTTTGCTTATTCTAACGGAATATGGACTAATCAGACTTCTTTGGGGAAAGTGGAAGTGAATCGTTTGGAAGATAACGTCGATTTTAAATCTCCGGTATATTGGTTGTACCCTTTCAAATATTTGCGGATGGCTTTTTGTGAGCTGGATAACGGAGTACAGTGGAGTGTTCCGGCCAATACTTATACATTGCAGGGGTTGATGACAAAATCCGGAGGATTGAGGTTTACCTCTACACCCGCCCAGACACTCCGGGATATACATGCCAGATGCGGGGTAAATATATCGACGGTTGCCTTAAACCAATACGGAGGTTTAGGCGATGGCGCGAATATCACGACGAACAACACTTGTAGCGACCGTTGGAGATTGGGATCTTTCTGGGATACCAACTCTCCGAATTCCAGTGCCGATATCGATTACGGAATGGGGATGGGAACGGCAGGTACGTACCATACGGCTTTGTCGGCCGGACTTATTGAGTATCCGCGGATTACATGGGTGTGGGTTAAATAATTTAATATTTGTGTAAAATTTATGAGACGGTTCGTAATAAGTTGCTTTTTATGGCTGGCGGCTTTGCCGCTTGTGGCCGATAATTTGAGGCTGTCGGAAAAAGAGCGGATCGTTTCAGCGGACGATAGGTCCGTGGTTATGGTGTTCGAAATTGCGTGGAATAATTCCTGGCGCAATATCTATAATTACGATGCCGTATATTTATTCGGGAAATACCGGACACAAGGAATACCGGACTGGAATCATATCGTTTTCGACGATGAGCCGGACGTTCAGATTGCCGGGGAGGGATTTCGCATAGAGCCTGTGAACGGCGGGCGTGGGCTTTTTTTGTTCCGGGAGTCTGCGGGAAGTGGTGAAAGTGTTACGACCGTTCGCCTGACATGGAAGATTGCCGGAAATTCAAAAAATCCATTGGATATAAAATCATTCGAATCGGATAAGGTTTATGCCTCGGTTCAGGGGATAGAAATGGTCTATATTCCGACAGCACCGTTTTATGCAGGAGATGGCGGGGCATCCGGCGGTTTTTCCGATCCGAATTTTGGAATATTGCCTGCGGAGCACGATATTATAGGAACCGATCCCGGTTTTGCTTATACGGGTTCTACTACGGCTTTGGCTGCAATGCCTGCCGACCGTTTGGATCACGGATATTGGAATCCTAACGATCGGCACGACTGGAGCGGTGTGGGAAAAGAATCCTGGTGGCGGGTAGATTTTAAAACGCCTAGGCATATTTTATACTTCGGCGTGTCGGGTTTTCCGGACGCTTCTCCCAATCCTGCGATTCCCGCCACAGACTGGTATCTGGAAGGTTCTCAAAATGCTTCGCAGTGGGATATGCTTTGGAGCGGAGGGCCGGAATATTGGAGCCGGTCTTACCATACTTACCCGATACAGCAGGCAATCCGGGTAACAAAGCCGGGAAGTTACCGCTATTACCGGATCAGGGTGAAAGATAACCAGCGGGAAGAATATTGGAATAATGTTCATATCACCAATGTCGGGATGACGGAGACAGATATTGCCGTCACCGGAGCACGTCCTATACTGATCGACGGCTCCCGGACGATATTCCCGCAAAATTGTCCGGCGGGATACGAGGGTATGTATGTGATGAAATATGAATTGACACAGGAACAATATGTGGTGTTTCTGAATCAGCAGAATCGTTCGGCGCAATACAGTCGTACAGTAGGAGGGGTATTGGATGGTTTTCATGAAGGTGAATTTGTATTCGGGGATAACCGGAGCCAGCCTTCTCATAGAAACGGTATTATTGTGCAGAAGAAAGGGATCGATACCGGGAGTGCTTATGTCTTTGCCTGTAATTTAAATACCGGGAACAAGTCCAATAGCCTGGACGACGGGCATACGGTAGCCTGTAATTACCTTGCTCCGGCCGATATGCTTGCCTATGCAGATTGGTGTGGCCTGCGTCCTTTGAATGAATTGGAATATGAAAAGATCGGCCGGGCTTCTTATCCGTATGATCCGCAAAGCGGGGAATTGGCTTCCGGAGTGCTTGCTGCCGATTATGGACAGGGAATGATATGGGCTGGGACGGAAGATGAAGCTTTTACTTCCGGACAAATAAATGCAGGTGGCGGGCAGGAAGGGCCGTCGCGGGCGGGTGTATTTACAAAAGCCGGGCAAAGCCGGCAGCAGGGAGGGCTTAGCTTTTGGGGTGTGGCGGATTTAAGTGGAAACCTGGCCGGGATTTATTATAATACCGAGGTTTATGGCCGCCAGTTTAAATCCAATACGCATGGAGACGGACAATTGAATGAGTTCGGTAATACAGATATAGGCATAGATGTCTGGCCCAGAGAAACTTCGGCTTTCGGAGTACGTGGGGGCTCTTATGCATCCGGGTTGCCGGAGGTAGCTGTGTCGGACAGGAGAAATGCCCGTGCTTATTTTTCTTCGCTGGAGGAACGCAAGCCTGATGTCGGGTTTCGGTTGGGCTATACTGTCCCTCAAACCGATGTCGATGTCGTGCTGATGCTTGAAAATGATTTATCTTCCGGGGGAGCTTTGGTTTATGATACGGTTTGTGACGGTTCGGATTATACGATTCGTTGTTCCGTCGCAGAGGAAATGCCGCCCTATCATTACATTTGGTATTGTAGCCGGGACCGGGGAAATAGCTGGCAATTGCTCGAATCGGAATCTAAGCCTGTTTTACGGCTGAATAATCTTATCCAGGGGATAAGTCCGGATGTGCTTCAGGAATTCCGGTATAAATGCAGGGTATTGTCGTCGAATGGAAACGGAGAATCGGGAGTCGTCGGGATTTTTGTCGGGAATGGTTACCGGGTCGATCGGCTGAGCGACACTTTGCGTCCTTGTATGGAATCGAAGGGACTGACCGTGCAAACGGTTTTGCCTGCCCGGTTTGAATGGGAATGTCTGGATAACGGCCGTCGTTTGGACACTCAGTCGGAAACCGTTTTCCAGAGCCGTTATGCTGTGGCGACGACAGATTTTCAGGATAACGGAGAACCATTGAGCGGAAGTTATACCGTCGCCTTAAAGATCGAAATGGCAGGACGTTGCAAGATGCAACAGCAGTTTAAAATATGGGCCGTTCCCCAAACGGTAAGTCCTTTTTTGCAGCTAAAGGATACGATTGTTTACAGCAAAGACGAATATCAGATTCCGCATATATGGAGTGGAAGGGATGCACAGAAATGGACGATTGTTAATAAAGAAAAGGGAGCACTGACGATTGATAGTGTGGGAAACGTGAAAGGGCTTTCCACTACGTTGGTAAATCATACTATTGTAGAAGTTGTTTGCAGGGATGTGCCCGACAGAGTTTATCAGAAGATATTGCATGAGCCTGTCAGGGAAGTGAAATATACGGGGAAAGTGCAGGCAATGCATTTCGTATCCGGCTATTATAAGATGGAATGCTGGGGAGCACAGGGAGGAACGATGCAATTGGGATACACTGGAGTAGGAGGAAGGGGAGGATATGCCGGAGGAGAGCTATCCCTATCGGAATCATGTACCTTTTACCTTTATGTGGGAGGACAGGGACAGGGATATAACGGTTCCGGTAATCATTACGGAGGCTGGAACGGTGGCGGAACATGTTATGCCGGTGCATCGGGCGGCGGCGGAGCTACCGACATTAAATTGTTGGAAGGTGGGACGGAAAGCCCGGCGGCTTTGTATAGCAGAATTATAGTTGCCGGTGGTGGTGGCGGATCGAATGACTATCAGAATGGCGGATACGGCGGTGGGCTGACGGGAGGAACAGGGGCGTGTGGCAGCGGTTCTCCCGGAACGGGCGGGACACAGATTGCCGGAGGAGGCGGATGGTTGCGCGGGGCGTTTGGGATAGGTGCCGGAGCTGTAAATAGTTATGCGGATGGAGGTGCCGGTGGCGGTGGTTATTATGGGGGTGGTAAAGCTAATGGAAGTGGCTGTGCCGGAGGGGGTGGATCGGGTTTTGTTTCCGGTATGACCGGATGTAATGCAGTTGGCCGGAACGGGACGCATACAGGCCAGCCCGATCATTATAGCGGTTTTATTTTTAAAAATCCAAAACTGGAGAATGGCATACAGGCCGGGAACGGTAAGATCGTGATAACTGTTTTAGAAAGTAATTGAAATTTATTATAAATAAGGAATGATGAAATATTTGTTGTTATACTGTTTGTTGTTTTTTATTTTCAGTCCCGTCTGGGCAGATAATCTGCGTATTCGTGAAGAAGTGAAGGTTTTGTCTGTGACATCGGAAGCTGTAGAATTGGAAATATCGGTATCCTGGTCGAATTCCTGGCATAACGAATATAATTACGATGCCGTGTATATTTTCGGCAAATACCGTACGGACGATGTACTGAATTGGAATCATTTGTATTTCGATGAATTGGAAAATGCACATGTGGTCAGCGCCGGGTATCGGTTGAAACCGGTGAATGGCGGGCGTGGGATTTTTTTGTACCGGGCTTCCAAGGGGCAGGGACAGGCTTCTGCAACACTTCATTTGAAATGGAAAATAGCGGCCAATGCAGCAAACCCTTTAACTCAGGAGCATTTCGATACCCATAAAGTGCGGTTCTCGATTCAGGGGTTAGAAATGGTATATGTGCCCACTGCTCCTTTTTATGCGGGAGACGGAATTTCTAAAAACAGTTTTTCCTCGCCTTTTTTCGGGACATTGCCGGCGGAATATGACCTGATCGGAACAAACAGCACCTTTGCCTACGCTGCCAACGGATCGGAAACTTCCGCTACTTATGTGAACCGTGTCGCAGACCGGTATAATCAGGGGGAATATATTGCTTCCAATCGTCGCGACTGGTGTGGAACGGCTATGCCTGCCTGGTGGCGTGTGGACTTTAAGACCGAGAAGACTATCCGTTATTTCGGTGTTTCCGGAGTATTCGGGCAGGAATACTCTCCGTCTCCTGCAGGAACCTGGTTCCTGCAAGGGTCTCAAAATGCTTCGCAATGGGATACGCTTTGGAGCGGGGGCCCTGAATATTGGGGACAATCCAAGATCTCTTATCCTGTGCAGCGCGCTATCCGGGTGACAAAGCCGGGAAGTTACCGGTATTACCGAATTTTGGTGGAAGATAATCAATGTTCCGCTATATGGAATAATATACGCATTTCGAATGTGGCGATGACGGAAACCGATCTTTCCACCCTTACTACGGGAGCGCCTTTTCTCTGTACGGCTTCTCAAAACTTGCTTCCTGCCGGCTATCCTTCGGGAGTGGCGGGTTTTTATGCGATGAAGTATGAACTGACGCAGGAACAATATGTGGTGTTCCTGAACCAGCAAAATCGTTCGGCTCAATATATGCGGACGCTGGGAGGTTTGCTGGATGGTTTGAAAGAAGGGGATTATGTGTTTGGAGACGACCGGGAACAGGCTACAGCCCGGAATGGGATCGTGCTTCATGAGTGCCGTCTGGATGGAGGAGAGCCTTATGTGTTTGCCTGCAATCTGGATCGTTCGGATTTACCTAATAATCCTGCCGACGGACAGACGCTCGCTTGTAATTTTTTATCTCCTGCGGATATGCTGGCCTATGCGGATTGGAGCGGATTACGCCCTTTGAGTGAATTGGAATACGAGAAAATGTGCCGGGGATATTATCCGGTGCTTCCGAAGGGCGGGGAGTTTGCATGGGAATCAGTGTCCTATCGTGCGACTACCGGAGTTTCTGCCGGAGGAACGGAAGACGAATCGCCGGACGGAACAGAGGCCAATGTAAATGCTGGCGGGAGTGTGCAGGGGGGTGTCCGGGTGGGACTTTTTGTGCGTCCCGGCAGTCGGATACAGTCGGGGAATTCTTTCTGGGGATTTTCGGATTTAAGCGGTAACCTGAGCGAGATTTATTGTAACGCGGATATGTATGGCTTGCAATTCGACGGGCAAATTCACGGGACCGGGGGATTGCAGGAAAACGGGGAAGTATCCGTGTCGCCGGGATCATGGCCGCGAAATGTAGAGGCTTACGGAGTCAGGGGAGGTTCCTATGCTTCGCCTTCGGAGGAGCTTGCCGTGTCGGATCGGTCCCATGCAAAAGAATATTTTAGTTCTTTGACCGATCGTAAACCGACGGTGGGAATCCGTTTAGGATATACTTCCGGATACCGCCGGGTAGATTCTGAACTGACATTGGAAAACGGGAAGACTTCCGGTAATAGTGTGGTGTACGACACCGTATGCGATGCTTCGGATTATACGATACAGGGAACGACATTGGAGGCCGGTGAAGAAGTTTGCCAATATGTGTGGTATAGAAGTACGGACGAAGGGAATACCTGGGAACAATTACCCAACGTTACCGGGCGGGATTTGGAGGTGACAGGCTTATTGCCTGACGGAAAAGATATTACGATAAAAAAACATTTATATAAGCGAATGGCTTATGCTCCCGGTCTGATTTCGGAAAGTGGCGTTGTCGGGGTGGTGCTGGCTTCCGGATATACGATTAGCCGGTTGGTCGATACCTTACAACCCTGTATGGCTTCGCCCGGATTTGAAGTAAAAACACCTATTCCTGCGGATTTCGAATGGTATTATTTAGATAACGGTAAACGTTTGGAGGCACAAAGGGAGAGTGAAACGGAAAGTTTTTATATGCCTTCGACCAAGGATATAAAAATCAATGGAAAATTGGACGGAGGTGAGTATCATTTCGAGGTTGCGGTGAAAATGCAAAAAGGCTGTTCCTGGCGGCAGAAATTAAAAGTGTTTGTACTTCCCTGGACAGAAGCACCCTGGGATGGAAATGAGGTCATCAAGGTGACGGATAGTGATGCGGATTCCCGGCAATTGGTAGCCGACTGGGGAGGGCGGGATGAGCAGAAATGGAGTATTACCAGCTTGCAGCCCGGCGCTTTGACGATCGACTCCCTGACAGGAACTTTGCATGGTATGGCACAGACGATGTGCAACATTACGATTAATTTGGTGTGTGCCGATTTCCCCGACCGGGTCTATACAAAAGCGGTGAAGGAAACTTTTCGGGACTGGTATTTTCTGGAACCGGGCACTCCTCGTACGTTGACGTTATTGCCCGGTAAATACAAAATGGAGTGTATGGGATCGCAGGGCGGTTCGTTTAGCGGGAGCGCTCCGGGAGGATTGGGAGGAGATGTATGGGGGTATATAGAATTAGAGCAGGTACAAAAATTTTATATTTATGTGGGTAGAACTCCTTACAGTGCAACCGAAGGCGGTTATAACGGCGGCGGCGGTTCTTCGAATGCTTCGCTTTCCGTGGCTGCCGGAGGGGCTACGGATATCCGTTTGACCGGCGGGGCCTGGAACGATCCGGTAAGCCTTGCTTCGCGGATTATGGTGGCCGGGGGAGGCGGAAGTTCCGGTCACACGGGAAAAGGTGGAGCCGGAGGAGGATTAGTGGGGGGAAACGGCTCGAATTATACACAAGCCGGTGGATGGGGTGTGGGGGGAACGCAGACGGCTGCCGGGTATTCGGCGGGCGTTGCTGCCGGATTGGGACAGGGAGGAAAAGGATATGAACACGGCGGTGGCGGCGGCGGCGGCTATTACGGTGGCGGTGGGGGACGTTGTTCGAGCGGGGTGTGCTGTGCTTATGCCGGTGGCGGTGGTTCCGGGTACGTTTCCGGTTATCCCGGCTGCGTGATACATTCCAGCGGATTAAAGTTTGAAAATCCCGGCATGACATCGGGCGTGCGCACGGGTAATGGGTATGTCCGTATAGAACAATTATAAATTATCAGGATTTTTTGCAATTTTTTAAAATCTATATGCTATTTTTGTAAAATGTGTTAGTTGTGTTTTTTCAATAGTTTAAATAATAGGACAGTAATGAAAGTATTAAGCGCTATATTCATTTTTGTATTCCTGTGTGTGCATATAAGTATGGGCAATAATGTCAGGATTTTAGGGAATGTCCGTGTGTTGGATAGCGATGTGGATAAAGATACAGGGATAGCTAAAGTGAAACTTCGGGTTGAATGGGACAACTCCTGGAGGGATGCTTTCAATTATGACGCTGTGTATGTCTTTCTGAAATATAAGGTGGACGGTCCTTCAAAAGTCTGGCATCATGCCTATCTGATGAATACCGGAAATAAAGTATCTCAGGGATATGATTACTGGCTTTCCAACACAACGGGTGAAAAAGATAAGAATCAGGGAATTTTCATTTACCATTCGGGAAAAGCGGCGGGAAATGCCGGGGTCGATCTGGAGTTATCGTGGTTGATTACTTCCAACCCGGATGAAATATTGAGCCGGGAACAGTTCACTTCGGGGAGTGTGTTCCTGTCTGCAATGGGTGTCGAGATGGTATATGTCCCGAGAGGGGCTTTTCGTGCCGGAGACACACAGTCTGCTTATAAGTTTGAATATAAAGACGTGACCTTGCCTGCTGCTCATGATGTCCTATCTGAAACGACGATAGACAACTGCGAATCGTCTTTAAAAGATCCGCTTCATCCGGCCTCATTCGCTATCAACCGGATGAACGATATTTCCAGAGACAGCAGTAATGCCTGGGTAGGGCGTTCCAGTGCCGGAGCTCCCGGTGATTGGTACGACTATTGGAAAGTGACTTTAAAGGCTCCGACGATCATTAAAAATATAGCGATTGAAAGTATTGAAGGAGGAGTTCCTGTGAAATGGCAATTTCAGGGACTGAACACTACTTCCGGTGAATGGCAGACGCTTTATCCCAAGTATGGAGATAATTCTACTTATGCCGACGGATCGGATTGGGCGGTTAATTCCCATCGTACTTATCCCTGTACGAGGGCTTTGCGTTTAGAAACATATACTACAAAATATCAAACCTTTAGGGTGAAAATTGTAGAAACGAACCAGGTGCCTGTGATTAAAAATATCGCCATGTCGGAGAAAGATATTTTTGAAGATGTGGATAATTCCGTATTGATTTATAATTCTCAGACAACGATGAGCGACCGGGTGGGACTGTATGCGAATGATTCCGATGCCTGGTCGGGAAAGACCGGAACGGAATATCCGAACGGATATGGAGCGTTCTTTGTGATGAAGTATGAGGTCAGCCAGGAACAGTATGTCGCTTTTTTGAATAAGCTGACGGCTTCCCAGCAGCGCGCCCGTACCATAGGTTCGGCTTTGGAAGGCCTTAAGCCGGGAGATTATGTGTTTGGACCCGACCGGGACAAGCCGTCTGCCCGGAATGGGATCAAATTGTCGGTAATCAGTGCGGACAATGCTCCTTATGTGTTTGCCAACGACTTGAACCCGTTGGATGAATATGCCCAGGATGGAGACGGGCAGACCCTTGCCTGTAATTATCTGAATGCCGGAGATATGATGGCTTATGCCGATTGGTGCGGATTGAGGCCTATGACAGAATTGGAATTTGAGAAGATGTCCCGGCGGCCGTTTCCCGAGCCTGCGCTCCGGGGAGAATATGCGTGGAATACGAACGACCGCTTCAGTGCTGCAACGGATTTTGTCAGCGGAACGGCCGGCAAGAAGAGCGAGCAACTGACGAATGGCAATGTGAATGCGGAAAATAAATTGAAAGGTCCGGTGCGTTCGGGGGCTTTTGCGAAAGGAAATGGAAATAGCCAGGTGGATGCGGGAGCCAGTTTTTGGGGAGTAATGGATTTGAGTGGAAATCTGGCAGAGATTTATTATAATGTAAATACGGAGGGACGTGCATTTTGTGGAGTGTTGGACTCCCAGCATGGAGATGGAAAAATAAACACGGGCGGTTCTGCCGATGTTTCGAACCGGTACTGGCCTGTCGAGCCCAAGGCTTTTGCATTAAGGGGAGGAAGTTTTAAAGATAACCGGGACCGTACCCGTATTTCCGACCGCGAAAAACATTGGGGAGTGTTCAGTACGGTGAACGAAGTGACCGGATTGAAAGACAGCACTATGACTTTCCGCGTGGGACATACTGCTCCGGTATTGACACTTACGTCCGAGGTTACGTTGGAAAACGGATTGACTTCGGCTGCCGCTCCGGTGGATTCGATCTGCTCCGGCTCGGACTATGTGATTACGGGAGAAGTGCCGTCGGAAATTACCGGGGCTTTCCGGGTGGCGTGGTTCCAGAGCAGTGACCAGGGAAAAACCTGGGATTTGCTGGATGGTGAAGAGTTTCCCTCTTTGAAGTTATACAATTTACGGAACATCAATACGAAAGAAGATGTCTTTAAAGAATATTGGTACACCCGCTACATTTACAGTAATTCTGTCGATGTCGTTCAAAGCAATCCGGTGCGGTTGCTGGTGATTAATCGTTCTTTGTCGCTTAGCCGGTATCGGGATACCGTGGATGTGTACGATTATTCGCAGGGCATCCGGCTGGAGGTTTCTCAGGCTGCCACTTTCCAATGGTCCTGGGTAAGGGACAGAAGCGGCGTAGTGCCTATATCTCCTGAATACACCGTGAAACCGGAGAAAATACAGCTTCATTATTTTAAATATACCGATTTTTACGACGGATCCCAATATACGGGCGATCAGAAAGTGGTGATCCGGCTGGAAGTCATGAATAAATGTGCCTTGACAGACACTGTCCATGTATTTGTGAGAGATTATCCGACAGAGCGTAACAATGTGAACAACGATGCGGCGAAATCGGTAAATCAGGATTTTAACTGTGGAGATATTTTGATCGATAACGAGGAGAATATTCCGAAGTATAATAAATACCGGACCATTAAAATCGGGGATAAATGTTGGTTTGCAGATAACCTGAACCGGGTTATTCCCGAAGGAGGAAAAGGGAGTGCCGTATGTTATAACGGGGATTCGAAGAATTGCGAAACCTATGGGCGGCTTTATAACTTCTTTGCCGTTACCCAGCAGGCAACGCAGGTGATGCTGCCGGGGGCTTTTCAGGGAATTTGTCCCAAGGGCTGGCATGTGCCGACGAATCAGGAGTGGCTGGATGTGTTGGCTGCCATCGGTGTGGAGGCTAACACGGCAGGGAATGCCACCAGCATTAAAAGTTCGCTGAATAACTGGAACTTTGCCTCTACATCGAACAACGAAAATCTGGTCGGGAATAATCGTTCCCGTTTCGGGGCATTGCCGAACGGTGGACATTTCTTTTCAAACAACACAGGTTATGGTAGTCAATGGGGTGCTTCCCGTAACGGATATAATGATATCAATGAACGTGCCTGGTGGTGGACTTCAACAATGGAAGATCGTTATTGGACGACAAGTTATGGGTCCGGGTGTTATAATGACGCTATTATGCCCTATCACATAACGATGGATAATACGACGAATACCATATACAATAATTATGCCGTGACTTGGAATTGCTATGGTTATCTATGGCGTAGTGTATTGACGGGTGGGGATTACCGGTTTTTGTATAATAACTATAATTCGAACGGTGGTTATAATAGCGGTCATAATGTAGAAGCGACCCGGCGTATATGGGCAAATTTTTATATGGGAGTGCGTTGTGTGCGTGATTAAAGAAATACTTAATACGATGATTTTTTTCACAAATTAAGTTATTTAGGATATATATTGTAAAATAATAACTTTTTTTTGAAATATTAATAAAAAACGTATTAGCTTTGTAGATTAACAAGTGTGTAATATGTATGTATAGTATCTGCCTTAAAAACTTAAGATGCTTAGGGATTATTTTGTTGTTGTTATTCGCAGCAATAGAGGGGCTTGCCAATAATGTACGCATCAAAGGCGATGTTCGTGTGTTGGCCCGTAATATTACGAACGAGGTCAATAAGCCCAATATTGCGACTTTTTCTTTCACGGTGGAATGGGATAATTCGTGGAGGGATCAGTTCAATTACGACGCTGTGTATGTTTTTTTGAAGCATAAGGTGCGGGGAAATGACGAACCTTGGTATCAGGTATATATACAGGATCAGGGAAATACCTTATCCTCTTCGGATTATGCTATGGAAATGAAGAATAATACCGGAGTGGCGAATCACAATGAAGGTTTTTTTCTGTACCGGAAAAACAACGGAACGGGGACAGCTTCTGTCGAGGTGACCTTGAAATGGGATATACAATCGACGGATCGTCCTGCCAGTTTGCGTATCAGCGATTTCCAGGAGGGGAAAGTTTTGTTGTCTGCGATGGGGATCGAGATGGTGTACATTCCCAGAGGGGCTTTTCGGATAGGAGATACTTATTCTAAAAATCATTTTCGGAACAACTATTTGGGAATGCCTGAAAAATACGATATCGTTCCTTATGCCGACGAGTTCTTTACTTCTTCGGTAAAGGGAAGTCCATTATATGCAGATCCTGCTTTGGCCGCCAATCAGGTAAACGATATTTCGACCGATTTGAATCCGGTAACCGGATTCCCGACCAATGCCTGGTATGGAGACCGGGAAGGGGAAGATGAGCGTGGAGAGGTCGGTTACCAGTATTGGGCTTGTAATTTTAAAACACCCCGCCGGGTAAAGTATATAGCTATCGAAAGCGTTCCGGGCTATGTGCCTAAAAAATGGAAATTGCAAGGACAAACCCGTTCGGAGGACTTTACGTGGGTTGATATTGCGGAAGGGACGGATACCGACTGGGAAACTTCTTTGGTCCGTGTTTATCCTCCGGTGAGGGTGATACCTGTGAATCAGGCGGGGACTTATTATTATAATTACCGGATTTACATGAATCAGAAAGATATGCCGGGGGGGATGTCCGGAAATCCTCCGCTCATTAAAAAGATTGCGATGGCGGAGGCGGATTTGGAAGGGATTGTGGATAATAGTGTATTGATACATGACCCTGTTACAACGCTGGGAACCTGGATGGGACTGGCTGCAGACGACGGAGACGAATGGAACGGAAAAACCGATGTGGATTATCCCAACGGTTATTCTGCGTTTTATACGATGAAGTATGAGGTCAGCCAGGAACAGTATGTGGCTTTCCTGAATAAACTGACTGCTGCACAGCAGCGGAGCCGTACGATCGGGGCGGAGCTGGAGAAATTGAACGAGGGGGATTACGTATTCGGGAATAAACGTACGGAGCCATCGTGCCGGAATGGGATTATATTGTTGAAGCATTCCCAGAATGGAGAGCCGGCTGTGTTCGAGGCTAAGAAAGAGCCGGGAAAAACCGATGGGACATTGGCTTGTAATTATTTGTCACCGGCGGATATGCTGGCTTATGCCGATTGGAGCGGCTTAAGGCCTATGACCGAAATGGAATATGAAAAAATGTGCCGTCCTTTTTATCCTACTGAAACCGGGCGCGGGGATTATCCCTGGGGCTCTACTTCCAGACATCCGGTGACAGCTTTGGAGCGCCCGGCAACCCGTTTCGAGGTGCCGACAGAAGGAGCTGCCAATGTGAATTTTGGAAAAAATATCGAAGGGCCTGTCCGTGCAGGAGCTTTTTTAGCCAAGTCCTCCAGCCGGGAAGAGACGGGAGCTAATTTCTGGGGAACGATGGAGACGGCGGGCAATCTGGCGGAGATTTACTATAATGTGAACAAGGAAGGACGTTTATTTCGTGGATTGTGCCTGTCTCTGCATGGAGATGGTTATCTGGCAGACGATGGACATTCAGACATAGGAGAAATTTACTGGCCGGTACATCACAATGCTTTTATCCTGAAAGGCGGGCATTGGGCGGATACCGATCCGAAATTACTGGCTGTGTCCGACCGTAGCCGGAATCAGAATTATTATAAAGATATGGATATTTCTCGCCGGGATAGTACGGTGACTTTCCGTTTGGCCCAGACAGCACCACAGCATACATTAAATACCTATCTGACTTTGCAAAACGGTGTATCGACAGAAAATATCTCCGGGGGAGTTAAGGCTGCCGATACGGTTTGTCATGGAAATGTGTACACGATTTACGGTTCTTTGCCGGAAGAGATGAAAGGTAAACTTTATTCGGTGGTATGGTATAAAAGCGAAAATAAAGGAGCGAGCTGGGAACCGGTGGAAGGTGTCGGCGATCAAAGCTTGACGGTATCCCGTTTGTGGAACATCAATACCAATGAGGATGTGATCGTGGAATATTGGTTTAAGAAAGAAATATACGGTGCTTTGGCGGATGCAAAATCGGATACGGTGATTCTCCGGGTATTGAATTCAAACACCTACCTGAATCGGAATCTGGATACATTGGATGTGTACGACCATTCCACAGGTGTACGGGTGAATGTGTCGATGAAAGCGGAGTTCTCCTGGTTGTTCGATCGGAAAGACCAGGACATTTCCTATGATGTTTTGCCGAAAAATTTACAAAAATCGGAAGTAGGCTTTCCATTATATCATTCGTTGAAAGGAGAGCAAACTTATTATATCATTCGCTCGCGTTTTATGAAGCATTGTATCACGAATGACACTGTATGGGTTACCCGGAAGCCCGAACCGTCGGCACGGTTGTCCGATGCCTCGGATTGGAAGTGTGGGGATTTTATGATCGATGCCCGGGACGGGAAGCGTTATCGGACGGTTGCCGTCGGTAGCCAGTGTTGGATGGCCGATAACCTGAATTATAATGTTATGGGTAGCCGGTGTTATGAGGAAAAAGCTTCTAATTGTGATGTGTATGGTCGCCTGTATAATTGGGAACAGGCCGTGGGAGAATGGAATGTCGATAAAATACAAGGGGCGTGTCCGAAAGGATGGCATGTGCCGAACATTAACGAATGGGCGAGCTTTAACACCGTATATGACCAGGGAAAAGATTGGCGCAGCCAGCAGAACCTGTGGCAGGAAGACGTGGCTCAGCCTCATGTGTATGCTTATGAAAATCTGGCGACGAACAAAAGCCGTTTTTCTGCATTACCCGGGGGAGGATATTTTTTCTCCTACTCTACGAATGCAGCTCAGGGGAGCGCCCAGCTGAAACGTACGACGAATTATTATGACCTGGGACAAAGGGCCTGGTGGTGGAGTTCTACGGGAATATACGGTTCGTATGTTGCCGGAAATACGACAGAGAATGCCAAGGCGATGATTCCGATGTATGCAACTGTAGATTATAAAAACGATGCGGGTGTTATAAACACAGCAGGTTCGAATGCATCTATTTTCTATGGTCCGATACAGTATCTGGGAAATGCTTCTGCGGTGAGCAGTGATACAAAATACTATGCAACGGTGGCGTTGACAAAGAATTTCTATTTCAGCGTGCGTTGTGTAAAAGATTGATGAATTGTAATTATTGAAGGCTAAAGATTAGAATATGGTGAAGCGTTTAAGTTTTATATTCATATTGACGGTGCTCTGTGTATGGACAGCGTGGGGGAACAATGTGCGTATCATTGGGAATGTGAGCGTAGAGGATAAAGATGTGGACAATACAACCCAGATCGCGACCGTTAAGATTAAAATCGGTTGGGACAATTCCTGGCGGGATGCCTTTAATTATGATGCCGTCTATATATTTCTGAAATATAAGGTAGATGGTGTGGACGAGTTGTGGCATCATGCTTATCTGATGAATGAAGGGCATAAGGTGACAGCCGGATTCGATTATTTGCTTTCCAACTCTACGGGGGGTGAAAATTTGAATCAGGGAATGTTTATCTTCCGGAAAGATAAGGGATTTGGAAATGCCGAAGTCGATTTAGAATTGAAATGGTTGATTACTTCCAATGCAGACCGTCCCTTGAAGCGGGAACAATTCACTTCGGGAAGTGTATTCCTGTCTGCTATGGGGATCGAAATGGTATATATCCCCCGCGGAGCTTTCCGGGCCGGTGATACGAAGTCTGCTTATACATTTGAAAATAAGGACATAACGCTTCCTGCGGCTTCCAATATATTGGTGCCGGAGAATATCGTGAGCTGCGAATCTTCCAAACCGATAGCACAGAATCCGCCTGAATTTGCAGTCAATGAGATGAACGACATCTCTAAGGATAACAGCAATGCCTGGGTGGGGCGCTCGGAGGCCGGGGATGCCGATTGGCATGACTATTGGAAAGTGACGCTGAAAGCTCCTAAAAAGGTTAGGAGTATCGCCATAGAAAGCATTGAAGGAGGAACTCCCACCAAATGGCAGTTTCAGGGGTTGAACGTAAACAACAGTCAATGGCAGGCTCTTTATCCGAAAGCCGGAAATAACGACATATATGCAGACGGATCGGACTGGGCGGTCAATTCCCACCGTACTTATCCTTGCACGCGGACATTAAAACTGGAGAAAAGTCCGGGAGACAATAGTTACGTGGTTTTTCGAATTTTGATTAAAGAAACGGCGAATCCTCCGATTATTAAAAACATTGCAATGTCGGAGGAAAATATTATCGATTCGGTGGATAATTCCGTGCTGATCTATGGGCCTCAAACGACGATGAGCGACCGGGTGGGACTATATGCGGACGATGAGGATTCTTGGGCGGGTACGACTGCAAATGATTATCCGAACGGTTATGGTGCATTTTTCACGATGAAATATGAAATTAGCCAGGAACAATATGTGGCTTTCCTGAATAAACTGACTGCGGCTCAGCAACGGGCGCGTACCATTGGGGCAGATTTGGAGGCACTGCTGGAGGGGCAATATGTATTCGGGCCCGATAAGAATAAGCCTTCTGCCCGGAACGGGATTAAATTGGCTTCCATAGGAGTGAACGATGCTCCTTATGTTTTTGCCAACGACTTGAATCCCAGGGATGAATATTCCCAGAATGGAGACGGACAGACGATTGCCTGTAATTTTTTGAATGCGGGAGATATGATGGCGTATGCGGATTGGACAGGCTTGCGTCCGCTGACGGAATTAGAGTTCGAGAAAATGTCGCGGCGTCCGTATCCTTATCCGGCTTTGAGAGGAGAATATGTGTGGAATTCTGCCGGAGATTTTATTCCGGCAACCGGTTTCTTCGGAGAAACGGAAGGAAAATCCAATGAACGTTTAGCCGGCGGAAATATAAATGCAGAAGCGAAATTGAAGGGACCGGTTCGTTCCGGGGCTTTTGCCGCCGGAGGTGCCGGACAGACCGATGCGGGGGCGAGTTTTTGGGGAGTGATGGATTTGGGAGGAAATCTGGCAGAGCTTTATTATAATACCAACACGGAAGGTCGTGCTTTTTGCGGGCTTCAGGATGCGAACCACGGAGACGGAAAGATCAATGCGGCGGGAGCAGGGGATGTATCTAACGTTTTTTGGCCGGTAGAACCGAAAGCATTTGCACTCCGGGGAGGAAGTTTCCGGGATAGCCGCGAAAGAACCCGGATTTCCGACCGGGAAAAACACATTGGCGTGTTTGGAACGGTGAACGAAGTTCAGGCGATGAAAGACAGTACCATGACTTTCCGTTTGGGACGGACTGCCCCGGTGCAGACGCTGGTATCGGAAGTGACTTTGGAAAGCGGACGGACAACGGCAGATGCACAGCCTGTCGATTCCATTTGTTCGGGAGTGGATTATACCATCAAGGGAAATATTCCTTCGGAAATAAAAGGAGCTTACAGTATTGCCTGGTTTCAGAGTAGTGATGAAGGAAAAACCTGGGATTTATTGGAAGGGGAAACTTCACCTTCATTGACGATCAATAACCTTAGGAATATCAATTCTAAAGAAGATGTGTTCAAAGAGTATTGGTATAATCGTTACATCTATAGCAACGGCACCGATGTAGTATTGAGCAAGCCGGTTCGTTTGATGGTGATCAATCATACCCTGTCGCTAAGCAGCAGGAAAGATACGGTGGACGTTTACGATTATTCCGAAGGAATCCGGGTAGATGTTCCGCAGGCTGCAACCTTGAAATGGTCTTGGTTGAGAAGCGATCAGAAAATTCCTGTGGAACCGGAATATATTTTAAAACCGAACAAATCGCAGTTGCATTATTTTAAATACCAGGATTTTATGGATGAAAATACCGTTTATCCGGGAGATCAAAAGATATTGCTCGAGGTGAGGGTGATGAATCAGTGCCCCCTGACGGATACTATTCGTGTCTTTATCAGGAATGAGCCTACTAAACGCAATAATGTGAATAACGACGGAACATTGAATGCAGAGTTTAAGTGTGGGGATATTCTGATCGATAACGAGGAAAATATACCGGAATTTAAAAAATACCGAACGATTAAGATCGGAGATAAATGTTGGTTTGCCGATAACTTGAACCGTATGATTCCTACCGGAGGAAAAGGAAACTCTCTTTGCTATAATAACAGTGAAGACAGTTGTAATGTCTATGGGCGGTTGTATAATTTTTATGCCGTAACCCAGACGGATTATAATTCTCGGTATGCGGTGACAGAAAAGACACAGGGTATTTGTCCTAAAGGTTGGCATGTGCCTGGCAATCGGGAGTGGATAGATCTATTTGCAGCATTGGATATGGTGGTGGATAAAGATCATGCAAATGCAAACGGCGGTGTTTTTAAAAGTCCGTTGAATTATTGGAAAAACGAAGGAAGTAATGTTATAGGAAATAATTCAGCTCGTTTCGCGGCAATTCCGGGAGGTTTTAGAAATTATAACGCTAATGGAGGGGCTTATTCTACGATTTCCGGAATCAATGGACGTCCTACCGGTTTTGTGGATGCGCGACAGCGGGCCTGGTGGTGGACTTCTTCCACAACGGAAGGAACCAATGCATGGTGGTATATTAATTCATGGGCAATGACTTATATGCCTTATTTTATTCGTATGGACGCCGATGCAAGAACTTATTTCGGTTTTTGGATCGCTCGTAGTTCTTACGGTTATATCACTAATAATATTTTTCATTCCGACCAGAGTAGTGGTTATTTGATGTTTGCTAATAGTAGTGATGCGAATGTGGTTATAAATGTTATAAAAGAGCAGTTCTACATGTCCGTGCGTTGTGTGAAAGATTGAGAAAGCGGGAATATAAATAAAATGACTATGGTTTCGACTAAATAAGATATATGAAGATATTGCTTTGGGGCATATTACTTTTATTTTTACAATTCCCGGCGATAGAGTTGATGGCAGGTATCGATGAGGTTTCTGTTACAGTGACTCCTGACGTTGCCGGGAAGATTTTTCGTGCGGGAGAAAATATCGAATTGGGAGCTAATGTTTCTTTTGAAGAGGGAGGGGTGGCTTATAGTACTGCCTGGCGAAAAATAGGTCGGACGGATACTTTATCGAAAGAGAATACATTGCAGCTCGACAATCTTACTGAGATTGCCAGTGGTAGATATTATTGTGCGGTTCGTGAAAATGGAAGTGGAGAGGTGCATTATTCCGATACGGTAGAGATTACGGTGATCGATACCAAAGTAAATGCTTATGGCTTTACGAGGCTCTGTATCGGCGACCGGGTGGAGTATGCCGTGTCGGTTAGCGATACATTCAGTTATTCTTATGCCTGGTATAAGGTGGGGGCGGACGTACCTTTGGTGGAAGCGGATCGTTATGTGATCGACCCAATAGAGGCCGCACATGCCGGGGGGTATTACTGTAAGGTAAAAGACCTGACACATCATTTCGAGTTTTGGTCGGATACGCTTGAGGTAACCGTGGCCGCTTATCCGTCGATCGCTCTGACGGTAAACGGAACCGCTAATAATAGCGACAAAAAATTCTCGTTTTGTTATGGAACGGAAGTAGATCTGGAGGTTTCCAATACGGTAGCCGGGCAACCGGAAACACGTTTTCTATGGACAGGGAACAGCATAGAAGGTGAAGCGGGAGATGCAACGGTGAAAGTGAACCTGAAACGTTCGGGAGTATATTATGCTGTGATCACTCATAAAGGATGTGTGCGTGAGGACTCCGTGAAACTGGAGATGCGGCGTCCGGATGTGGTGTTGCCCGAAAGTCGTTATGTGATCGCCGGGGAAAATGTGACGTTGGAATCGTCGGTTTCCGATGATAATTACAGATATTTTTGGAGCAACGGAGGTGCTGCCAATGTTTCCAATGCGGCGAAATATACATTTAACGCTGTGGAAGGAAAAAGTGAGGTGGTGTTGAAAGTACAGACCAACGATGCATTGAAATGTGAAAAGAGCGATACCTGTAATGTTATCGGATTACCTGCTATAAATTATACTACTTCTAAGAATGACGGTTATGTGACGAACCGGGGAGCCTTGAATATTATTCAGGAGGACACGACGATCTGTGCGCGTCAGCCTTTGACGCTGGAAGTCGCTTATACCGGATACGACGGTTATACGTATGAATGGATGAAGATCGAGGGGGGCGCTACGACACCGGCAGATACCGGCAGGATCATGGATATCGTTTCTGCTAAGCAAACTGCCGGGATCAGTTATTTTTGCCGGGCTTTCGATGTGGAACAGGGTGGATATGTGTATTCCGATACGGTGAAAGTAGTGGTAAAATATACCCCTGTTGCGCAAATCACAGACCCCGATCCTACCGTTCGCCAGTGTGGCGGTTACCTTTTGACTTTAAAAGGAAAAGATGCGGATAAAAATTCACCTTTAACGAAATATCGTTGGGAAGGAAGCGGTATTGTCGGTACGAATGAAGCTGCCGATTTGCAGGTGAAATTAGGCGTGAACAGTTATTATAAATTGGTAGTAAGCGTCGATGGATGTGCCGATTCGGCGGAAATCAATATACCTACACTGATTTATTCCGTCGATATAGCTTCTCAGATTATTCTTCCGCAGCCGGCGAACGAAGTGTCGTTTGTTGCGGCGAAGCCGGAAGACGGCGTATTGACCTGGTATCCGAACGGCGATGCAGCCCGGATGAAAGAAACGGGTACGGATGCGGCCGCCTTATTGGATATTTTGGCCGGCGATACGGCTGTGGTGGTAAAAATGCAAAAATCGGGATGTGAGTATTACGATACCTGCCGGGTATTGATCCGCGAATTCAGGCCTTCTGCCGATGAGGATGCTTTGGATGACGGTTTTGCTATTTCGCTGCCGATCCTCCGGGTAACGGCAACCGATCCTCGGGTTTGTCTGGGGCAGGATATCACCCTTTCCGTTTATGATCTGGGATACGATAATTATAAATATGAGTGGAGAAAGGTACAGGCTCCGAATGACATTACCGGATTGAGCGACAGTATCTCTTACACAATATTCCGGGCAGATGCGTCTGATGCGGGAAAATATTATTGTGTCGCTACCGACCCTGAAAATCCGGGCGTGCTGATTTATTCGGATACGTTGAATTTGTCTTTGACAACCGGGCCTTTGGCTGAGATTGCAAGAGATTATGTTTCGTTGTGCTACGGTGATATTGTGGAAATAAAATCCCTGACTTCTTATGTGGGATCAGGGACTTCATCCGATCCTTCGGTTGCCGATGTGCTCGTGTGGGAAGGTCCCGGAATATTGGAAGGGCAGGGAACCAATTCGATAAAAGTTAGGGTCGGGGATGTGGCCAGATATAAATTGACGGCTTCAAAGAATGGCGGATGCTGGTCGATGGATACAATTTCATTCCCTGTGGTGAAGCCGGAAATAAGGATTGTCCCTCAGGTTACTTTTATGTACGAGTCCGGAGAAGTGAAATTAACGGCACAAACCAACACATCTTCGGTTGAATGGTCGCAAAACGGAAGTCTGAGCGCTCAAACGGGAACGACAGTTTCGATGAATTTTTCAGAAGATGGTTTCATTTCGGTGATTGCGACCCAGGGAGCGTGTGTGGCAAAAGATACGGCTTATGTATTCATGAAGCACCTGGACTCCTATAATGGGGGCGAGAATGATGGATTTATCATCTCGCGTCCTTATCTGGTGATTCCTTCGGAATTGAAAAATATCTATGCATGTCCTGATACCTTATTGACGTTCCGGGTGATCCATCCGGAATTCCCGAACTATAAATATCAATGGTGGAAAGTTGTCAACGGTAGTGATCCTGTCATGATTTATGAAGGGGCTGCCTATACGTTCAATGTTAAAGATTCCGACGGCGGACGGTATTATTGTACGGCGGTCGATAGCGATGCTCCCGACGGACAGCATCCTTATATTTATTCCGACACGCTTTATTTGCAGGTAAACAATGGTCCGGTAGCGGAGATCGCTTATGATAAACTGGAAACTTGTTTTGGAGGGATGTTGAGCCTGGATGCAAGTGCTTCTGCCAATGGTGTCGGCGGAGTGGTTACTTATCATTGGACGGGCGAAGGGATTCAATCGGGGGCCGACCAGGCAAGGGTCGAAGTGTCGCCGGAAGGTGAAACCGTATATACCGTGCGGGTTAGTAATTCCACTTGTTCCGATACGGCTTCCGTGACGGTGAAAGTGGTGCATCCGAAAATTGAAATTCCGTCGCGGATACATTTAGCGGCTCCGGATAATGCTTATGCCTTGGAAGCCACTATTCCGGACGGTATTTCTGTGGAATGGAGTTTTCGTCCGGATGCTACCGGAACCAGTGTTCCCGGCAATGGGCCGTTGCTGAATGTGACGGGTGATGGATGGGCTATTGCCAAAAGTTCGACCGGAGACGGATGTACGGGATATGATTCCTGCCGGATATATGTAAAAAATCCGGTGGCTTTTAACGGAGGGAATGACGACGGATTCAGTTTACTGGAAGTTTCTACCCGGGTGTGGCTGGAGCCTCAGCAGGAAGTGCTGGAATTGTGCTTGAATCAGGAATTGGAACTGACGGCTATGGTAAGCGGATTGAGTCGCTACGCTTATAGCTGGCATCGGGTTGAGAGCGACACGGAATCGGGTGTCGGAGCAGAATTAGGAACAGAGGAAATATTGAGGATAGACCATGTCGCCCGGGAGCAGGAGGGACATTATTACTGTATCGTTACAGATATAGAAGACATTGCTCACGACGGTACAAAGAAAGAATATTATTCCGACACGGTAAGGCTGGATATAAAAGACGGGCCGATTGCCAATATCCGCCGCCTGGACGGTTCGGATTCCTGGAGTGCCTGTGTGGGTAGTTCCATTGAATTGGTCGGTGAATTAAAGAACTCCGGTTTTGTCGGAGGAGCGATAAGTTATGATTGGAGTCAGAGCCAGGACTATTTTGAAGAAACAAACGACCCGCAGATTATAACGGCTTCGCCGAGAGGGAATGGCCGCTATGCTTTAACGGTTTCGGATAGTAAGAGCAAATGTAGCGATACTTACGAAATCCGGTTCGAGATGCGTTCTCCTGTCGTAAAAGTGCCTGAAACGTACCAATTTGCGAAACCGGGTACTCAGGAAATCAGTGCTATTGTAGAGGGAGAGGGTAAATTTACCTGGTATCGCCGGATTTATAACGACGGGAATGCGTTCGATACGAAAAACCCTGTTTCCGTACAATTCCAGCAGGATGAAACGATTATCGTGCGTTTTGAGCAGGATGGGTGTTTCGGGTTCGATACGACACAAATATTTGTGAAGAACCAGGGTACATTTACCGGAGGTGAAGAGGATGGCTTTGTGGCTTCTACTTTACCGCTGAAAGCCTGGGTTACCCAGAAGACGCAGGAAGTGTGCCGGGGAGGGGAGATCGAAATTCCTTTGTATGTGGCTGATGTGGGACGTGTGTTACGCTATAAATGGTATAAGGTGGGCGATCTGTCGCATACGGTGCTGAGCGAGGAGCGTACCCTGGTGTTGAGAGCGAACCAAATGAGCGACGGCGGAGAATATTATTGTGTGGTGGCCGATCCTGCCATTGCCGATATAAATCAGAAAACCGTTCATTCCGATACGGCCACCGTGACCATGATCAATGGCCCGCTGGCTAAAATCTCTAAGCCCACGGCAAATGAATTGAAAGGAATTTTCTGCCGGGGATCGGAAATTACGATCAGTGCTGCAGCTACGGAAGATAGCAAAGTAAACTCTAACGATACCTATATATATGAATGGTTCGGGGAAAACATTTCTTATTCGGCATACGATTATGAAGTCTCCGCCCGGATGGGAAATAGCGGACGCTATATCGTGAAGGCTTCGTTAGGCGAATGTTTTACTTACGATACCGTAAATTTAAATATTTATGAGCCGAAAGTAGATATTCAGTCTGTGATCTTCCTGTCTAAGGAAGACGATATTATGCTTTCGGTGAAGAATCCTGATAAAAATACGATAAGATGGAGTTTTTATTATGAGCAAATGACCGATCCTATTTTGCAAAAAATCGGTGACACCTTGAATGCTCATGTATTAGACGATGCTTATGTCATTGTCGAACGTATCGAAAGCCAGTGTTCCGGGTTTGATACCTGCCGTATTTTTGTGAAGGACGTACGTTCTTTTACCGGAGGGGAAGAGGACGGTTTTATGTCGAAGGGATCGGGCTTCTATTATAAGCCGATCGAATATACGGATGAAGTTTGCGAGGGAAATGTGGCCACCCTTTATGTTCCGGTGGTCGGGGATGATTTCTATCGGTATAAATGGACCAAGGTAGGCGATGAAAGCCGGAAATTACCCGAATCGGCTTTGTGTAAGTTTGAATCGGTGACCAAGGAAGACGAAGGATATTATTATTGTACGATTACGGATGTGAACAGTAACCGTAGTTTGATTACGGACCGGGTATATCTGAGTGTGAAGGAAATGCCTAAATCTTCGATTTTAGTGGACGACCGGGAAGTTTGTTTTGGAGAAACGATCACCTTGAAGGCCGATCAGAGTTTCTTAAAAGATGATGTACAATATAGTTATCTGTGGAGCGGTAAAGGAGTTTCAACCCGTATTATGCCGGAAACACAGGTGAAGGTGGAAGAAGACGGCGTTTACCAGTTGTTCGTGTCGGACGGTGATTGTTATGTGGCCGATACCATTTCATTGAAAGCATTGAAAACACAGTTGGATGTGGAAACGGTTCATCACGTGATGAAAGGTTCGGGATTGACCGTCTGGGGATCGGTAAATGGAGATTCTTCCGTATTACTGACCTGGGAAGTGGGGACGAATATGTATCGGAATGTAAATCCGTTGGTGCTGTCGGCTACGACGCTGACGCGTTCTGTGCCTTTCACGGTGAGTACTACCGGGAAATGTTCCGTGGAACGTGAAGGAAATATTTACTTGCGTGATTTGACTCCTTATGCCGGAGGTAATGACGACGGGTATGTATTGCCGAACGACCTGCCTCAGTTGTTGAATCAGAGTGATGAATTACTGGGATGTGATACGACGGCGGCGGTGTTGTGGGTAACGGCGATTGAAACGGATGATCTGAGATATCGTTGGCAGAAATATGCAGAAGCTCCTTTATCCAAATGGGTGGATATGACGCCTGTTGTCGGAAAGGACAATGTCACCGGATGTGATTCCGCCCGTCTGAAATTTACTTCCATTGAAACAGAGGACGAGGGACGTTATCGTTGTAAGTTAAGCAATACTTATGGTTACACCTTTTCGAGAGAGGTTCGCTTGGTGAAGGGCGGTAAGCCTAAAGTGACCGATCTCTCCGTGAATAAGGCGGTTTGCGAAGGAAAAGAATTTCGTTTTGTGACCTCGGTCTCTATACCGAACGGCGGAACGGAAAGCGGGACCGGATTGGTTTGGCGTTGGTATTATTCGAAAGACGGGCTTAATTTTACTCAGAAATTGCCGGAACAGGATTATGCCAACCCATATTATGTGGTGGAAAAGAGCAAGGAAGCGGACGAAGGATATTATATGGTGGAAGCGACTAATTATTGCGGTTCTTCTTACGATACGACATTCCAGGAAATTTGGGAAGCGCCTTCTTTCGTACAGCAGCCGGAGAATAAATATATTTGTAATGGAGGCATTGCGGAATTGACCACAGAAGTCAAAGGAGGCGGAACATACGGGTATGAAATTTGGCAGGTAGAAGTAGATAAGAACGGTAACTATGTAAGCGATATTCGTTGTATCCAGAGTAAATTGTCTTCGCCGACCTTTACGATCGATCCGGTGGAATCTTCTTACAACGGTTACTATGTCTGGAGAGCTTATAATGAGTGTGCAACGACTCAAAGCAAGACCTTTCGATTGATTGTTGAGGACGAAATCATTCCTATTTTTGAAACGGTCGATACGGTGGTATGTGCCGGAACGAATCAAAACCTGGTATTACTTGCGAACAACAATATTCAGAATCCGACTACTACCTTGAAATATGCCTGGAAAAAAGACGGAGTGGATCTCCCGACAACAACTACACGGCATACCATTTCGAGAGTGATGCCTGCCGATGCCGGCGTATATATTTGTTATGCCCGTCATGCCTGTGATTGGAAAGAAATCAAGCAATTTAAAGTAGGCATAAAAGAACTGCCTAAGATTATCTTGCCGATCAGTCTGAAACCCGATTATTGTGAAGGTACGGAACACGTGGAGATGCTGATCGACTACACTTCCGATGCCGGCGAAGTGGGATGTACGTGGGTACATAATGGCGTGGACATTGTAGATAACGGGCATTTTTCCGGATCGAGAACACCGAAATTCGTGATCGATACTTTAGTGGCTTCGGATGCGGGTAGATATTACGTGAAGCTGAAAAATGAGTGCGGAACTCTTGCCAGTGAAGCCGTAAATTTAAAGATAAAATTGCCTGCGGTAATTACTACTCCGCTTGATTCTGTGGCTTTGTGTGTGGGAAGTAGTTTAACACTGAATGTGAAAGCCACGGGAGAAGCCCCGATTATTTATTATTGGATGAAGGACGGTGTAAGGATCCCGGGAGCGGCATCTTCGAGCCTGGCCTTGAATAATGTGTCGTATAACGATGCCGGAGTGTACCGTTTAGTCGCTCAGAATGAATGTAACATAAAATCTACTCCATATACGGAAAGTAAAGTGAGCGTGATTACCCCGAAAATATATAATTTGCAGGGAGGCGGGGCTTATTGTGCGGATGATTTCCGGGAAATCACCCTTAGTGGTTTTGAAAAGGGAGTGGTTTATACACTGAAACGGCGCCAGAGATTGGATGAAACCAATTATGTAACCTTGAAAACGGTAGATGGCGATACGGTATCGACCAGAGTATTGACTTTCGGAAATTGGGGTACGGGATATTACCATGTGGAAGCCGCTGCCCGTAAAGGTAGTGTATCCTGTGGGGCACAGATGAACGGAGAGATTTATATCTACCAGAACCCGACACCGAAACAATTTGATTTCTATGTGTCCGATCCGATGTGTACGGGAGAGAAAGCAGGAACGCTTACGCTTAGCGGCAGTGAAAAGAATACCGATATTTTATATACACTTCAGATTTATAACGAGCGTTATGGTGGCTGGTCTGCAACTCCGAACAAGTTAGTAGGAACGGGCGAGCCCATGGTATGGCCTAATTTGAGAGAAGGGGTTTACCGTCTGATTGCAGAAAACATCGAGTCCGGATGTGCAGTCCAGATCGGAGATAACGATACGATCGTCGAACGCCCGTATCCGGAAGCCTACTCTTTGTTTGCCGTGGATGGGGATACCACTGCATGCTATGGAATGGAGAGCGATGTGATATTGCAATTGTCCGATAGTGAAAAGACGTGTAGCTATACCCTTTATCGGGACGGTGTGTCCACGGAAAGAACCGTGTCCGGTAACCTGATCAGTTGGGATAAAGTGACCGGAGGTACTTATACCGTACGGGCCAGAACGAATTACGGCTGTGAGAAGGATATGGGCGATGTCATTGTAACCGATTTGCCGCAGTTGAAACAATGGCTGCTGGACGGTGGAATCGTCTATTGTGAGGAACAGGCGGGAGAAGAGCATAATATCATATTGGGAGGTTCCACTCCTGGAATCCGTTATGATTTCTATGCCCTTTCATCTTCAGTGCCTTTGGCTTCCGATTTTGGAAATGGAGAGCAGTTAGTGTGGAAAGTAAATCTGGATAGGGACGAAACCTATTACGTGGTGGCCGAAGATACGGTAGAACATTGTATTCAGGGGATGGCCGATTCGGTCAGTATCGAGGCAAACCATTTGAGATTGGATGTAATTCCGGAAAAAACCATTAATGCGAGCACGGTAACCAATCTTGAAGTGGATATTTACAATGCCATTGGAAATCCGGTCGTGACCTGGGAACCGAATGCTAAAATCGATTTTGTGGACCCGATAACCCATACGGCTACGACAAAGATTTTAAATAAGGGTGAATTGTTTATTGTGCATGTAGAAGATCAGTTCTGTGCGAAGGATACGGCGATAAAGGTATTGGTGGAAGGCGAGCCGCTGAATGCGGAGATTAGAGCTTCGAATTGCTACACTCCGATAGATACCCTCTTCCTGTGCCGGGGTGAAAATGTAGAGTTATGCTCTTTCATCAGTGGAGGCGGGGCTACTTATCAATTCAAATGGACGGATGATTACTATACGGATAGTATTCCTGTTCCTCATAAGAGCAAGATCAGCTATACCCGGAAAGAAAATACGGACGGATTTGTCGTATTACATGTGGTTTCGGTCATTAACGGACCCACCGGACCTACTGTATTGCAGGCGGAAGATACAGTGTGGATTGCCGTGCGCGAGCGTCCTGATATTTTCCTGGCGAATGCAGCTTTGGATTGCGTGGTTCCCGGAGCGGATACGGCTATCGTATTGACGGCTACGGAACCGGGAGTGGGCTATCGTTTGGATTATCGTCCGGTGCAAACCGTTGCTTATGTGAAGAAGGATAGTATTACTGGGGACGGAGGCGAAGGCCGTTTCGAAATTCCGGCTTATTCTGTTGCCGATCATTCCGGTTACTATCGGATTATTGCGACAAAAGTGTATGACGATGCGGTTTGTGAAACCCGGTCGGAAGCGATCCAGCTGCAAAGATCTCCTGAAAGGCATATTGTCAGCAGTGGCGGGATCACTACATATTGTCAGGGAGAACGGAAAGATACGATCTATATAGACCGGACGGAAGCGGATGTGACCTATCGTTTGTTGAGGGATCGTAACGTGCAAATAGAGCAAAAGACAGGTAATGACGGGAAATTATCGTTCATTGGAGAATATGGAACCGGCTCTTACCAGGTGGTTGCCATGCTGGGACGTTGTATCGATACAATGGCCAATCGGGTAGATATAGAATCGATGCCGCGCCCGGTAATCGATCATATCGAAGGAATCAAGGATTATTGTGTTTCCGATGCTACGAAAGGTATAAAAGTGGTTTTCCCTTCTCCGCGTCCTACCATAAGATACCGTATTTACAAAGAAGGATTCTTTAAGGAAGTGGATGAAGACTACGGAGGATATGAAGAATTGGAATTATTGGTGAAAGCTTCGGATGAACTGGTTGATCTGACGGGTAATTATTTTGTGGAAGCTTACGATCCGGCTAATCATTGTACCGACACGGTGAAAGGATTGGTGGTAACTCCCGATCCGGGAAAACTTGAAATGGATCAGTATGAATTTGTTTATTGCGATAACCTGAGCGGTGTCGATGGAAGAAGTATATTGATTACCGGTGCAGATTCTTTGATTCATTATGAGCTTCATGGGCCCGATGGCGCTAAAATAGGCGATTTCGACCGGATCAAGAAAGATACCATCTGTTACCATGGCACGCTTTCTGTGCTCGGGGCGGCTACTGCTACCGAGTATCACGTATATGCCAATGCGGGAGGATGTTCCAAAGTAATGATTTCCTTTACCGTGAAAACGTCTATTGCGCCGAAAGAATTCGACCTTGTAGGGAACAAATTGGGGTGTGTCGGCTATCCTCATACGATGGGTATAAAAGTACCTGCTATGAATGTGGATTATTATTTGTATAAAGAAGGAGAAGATACTTATTTGTCGAAGAAAAGAGCGGAGAGCGGAGATATGGAATTGATATTCGGCCAATGGGACGAGTTGGGTACATATTATGTGATTGCTGAAAATGAGGCACAATGTACCCGGCGTTTGAGCCAGGAATATGTGATCCGCGAATTGCCTGATTTCTTTAAAATATATACACCCGGAAACACGGCCTACTGTGAAGGAGAACGGGGAGTGCAGCTTGGAATTACAGGCACTCAGAACGGTGTGACCTATTTCTTACAGAAGGAGGATACCATTGAAGGCAGAGCGGTATATCAGGATGTGAAAGGAGTGGAAGTTGTGGGAACGGGTTCGTCTGCAACGCTCTTTGCCGGATATTATAAGGTCGGTAAATACCGGATCCGTACGGACTACTGTGATTTGCTGATGCAGGATACGCTTCAGATTACGGAGAAACCTTTGCCTGCCTTGTTGAGTGCCGGTTATAACGGAATGGCTTGTGTGGATAGTACGATGAATATTTTTGTAAGCGATCCGGAAGTTGGAACTAATTATACATTGTATTATGAAGGCGTTCCGGCTGGATTTGCCACCTTGCCGGGTAATGGTGAAGTGAAGTGGGATATTCCGGTGGCTGCCGATGGTATCTATACCGTGTTGGCGGAAAGAGACGGTTGTACGTTGGTGATGAACGATTCCATTCGACCGGGAGCCGTAGCGGAAATTGGTAATTTGGAGGGTATCGTAACGAACAAGTGTTTCATGGATAAATCCGATCTCTATTTGGAAGATTGGGAAAGCGGAGCCGAATACCGCTTGTATAGCAAGACCGATACAGTGGTATATGTCGGGAAAGAAGTGGAAGGTAATATTGTATTCACAGGCGTAAATGCGGGCTTTGATTATTATGTATCGGCAACCAATAAGAGCTGTACGGCTGAAAAAGGTGTATTTGATTTCCCGGGGATTGCATTGCCGGAATTGAAAGAAAGCGACTGGGCGGTTATGGATTGCCGTGACGACGGACAGGCGATGATCGAGTTGAAAAATTTGAAGTCCGATTACGAATACACCCTGACACAAAAAGAGGCGATGAAAGATTTTGTGATCAATTCATTTGCCGGAGATACGATAGTTGAAAAACTGGGTAACGGGACTTATGCTTTTGTGGCTTATGACCCGCTTACAACCTGTACCTCTTTGCCTTTAGAGACTACCGTCAGAGGCGGTGTACCCGACGAATCTATCGTAAGTCCTCTGGAATATTGCCAGGGAGCCGATGGCGTGCGCATAGAATTGTCGGCGCAGACTTACGGAATTGCTTATAGCCTGAAGAATCTGGAAGACGGTTCTGTTGTCGATCGGGATCCGGAAAATAAAGTATTCAGTAAAATGCTGCCGGCTGGACGCTACGAACTTTACCGGGAACGTGTCGGCTTATGGGGAGGATGCTGGGCTTCCGATACTTTTACGGTGAAAGAATACCCTTATCCTTCGAAGACTATATTGAATCTGGATTTGCCGGAAGGTGCACTTTGTGAAGCCGGGAATAATGCGATTGTGATACATGAATCGGAAGAGAACGTTCACTATATTCTGCAAAATGCCGTGACGAAAGCCAATATCGATACCATTTACGGTAATGGCGGTTCGATTGTATTTGCCGACCGTAAGCCGGCAGGCAGTTATAATATTGTTATGCGTTATCAGGGACTTTGCGAGCGGACTTACTTCAAGACCATACAGGTTAGCGGGGTACCGCCTCAGGCAACGGCTTCTGACTGCGAATATTGTTACGATGCTTCCGGTTCGGATGCCGACGGGTGTGCCATGACTATTTCAGGACTGGATCCTACGGCACAATATATTCTGTACACCAGGGAAGGTAATCCCGTGGATACTCTTTACGGAACGAACGCTGGTTTCTTTGATGTGATGCCGGAAGGGGATTATTATGTAACGGGTACTTACGAAGGGACAAAATGTTCCGATATCGTTGCTGCGATGTCTGTTCATAAGCTGACTCAGCCCAAGGTGTTCCCGGTTACCAATGCAAACGGCGGCGGAGACTGTGCCGGTTCGGTAGATGTGGCGCTTATGAACGGTTGTGAAGGGGATAGCGTGAAGTATTATTTGTATTTGAATGATTTCTATAAGGTGGAAGGACCTGTGACATCCGATGGCAGCACAGTGAGATTCTCGACTTTCCGTACTCCGGGTACTTATAAGGTATTCGCAACGAAAGGGGTGGACGAGAAATGCGGAGCCTGGATGGAAGGTCAGGTGGTGCTTTATGCCCGTCCCGCTAATGCGGAATTGACTGTTCACGGATATAATTGTAGTGAATCGACATCCGGTGAAGTGTCGATAACTGCCAGAAAAACAGAGTTGAGCTGGCTCTATTATATTTCAGACGGAACGCATGAATCGGAACTCAAAGAAGGTATCCCGAATGCAGAACTGAGTTGGAATCGTATCGACGGTAAGCCTTTGAAGACAGGCCGGTATATTTTATATGCTAAAAATGCCTGCGACAGTGTGATCGCTATGGATACCGCACAGGTATATGATGCAGCGGCTCCTCAAAACTTTAAATTGAAGAAGTTCAAGGAAGGAGTATATTGCGACGGGAACGATGGTTATCGTTGTGTATTGGATGGAAGTGAGAAAGGAGTGACTTATACCCTTCAATATAGAGAAGAAAAATGGACTGCCGAAGGAACCGGAAGTGGAGAACTGTATTTGGCTAATGTTGTCATTCCGTCGGCTTCCGGGCTTTGTACGGTTTATGCGACAGTGGATTCTTCGCAGTGTATGTATGCAATAGATACACTTACGATTCGGAAAGATTTCTATACCGATCATCCGGGCTTTGATACGAAGTCGGTTTGTGGAGGGGAAGGTTCTTCGATAACAATCAGGCTGACCAAACCGCGTGTGCCTTATATGGACTACTATTTGTTGGTGAACGGGCATGCGGTGGATACCATCTTCGGCGATAATATGGATTGGCTCGACCGGGCTTTCGATCCTCAGAGCGAGCTGGGTTGCTACTCGGTGTATGTCACCAGTAAGACCGGGCAGTGCGATACCGTATATCCGGCACCGTGTTTGAGTGCCGCTCCGGAAGAACGATACCTCAAAGCCGGTTGGAACGGTGAATTGTGTGAAGGATCGAGCCGGGAATTAGTGCTCGAAAATCCGCAGCCGGGAGTTACCTATGTATTGAAGAGAAACGGAGAATCTATTTTCAACGGAGTGAATGGAAGCGCCGATACATTGGTATTGGGCACGGTTTCTCAGGTAGGGCAATATACGGTGGTTGCAACTGTTACGGACGAATGTACGGCTTATATGCCCGATACGGTGGATGTGAAGATGCTTCCGTTGCCGGAATTACATGTAAATAAAGAATATACCTGTCTGGAAGGAGATAAGGTGGAGATCATTGTACAACGGCCTACTTCTCCTCAGGTGTATTACCAGATCAAGGGGCTCACCACTCCGGGCGGAACGTATAAGCAGGCCGACGGTGATGCCGTATCGTTGGGTTCGTATGGTAAGGGTGTTTACGAGATCAGCACATTCGATATCGGAGACAACTTTGTCTGTGTGGCGACCGACACCGTGACTGTGAATGAAGTGGGGATCGAGAAATTTAAGCTGGAAGTGATAGGCGACGAATATATGTGTGAAGCAAATGAATGCCGTACGCTGAAACTTTCGGGCAGTGAGAAAGAAACTTATTACGAATTGTTCCGGGCATCCGGAAAGGATACCGCTTTCATTGCCTCTGCTGCGGGAACGGGAAAAGCGATAAACTTTAAGGATCAGTGTGATACGGGATACTATTTTGTGATTGCAACAAAAGATGTGATCGATCCCGCCACTTCCGAAGTGATTACGAGTAAAGTTCAGATGGGAGCTGCCGTACATTTGTATGTAGCTTCGAAGATTGAAAAATATGTGCTGAGTTCCGCTGTCAATGGATACTGTTATTTCGAGGCCGATGGAAAAACACCGGCAACGCCTTCGGGATCGATTACCTTGCAGGGTAGCCAGTCGGATGCTATTACCTATAAGTTATACCGTAACGGCAATTATGTGCCGACAAAAGATCTGAGTGGAACTTCCGGAGGATCGCTCCGCTGGTCGGGACTGGAAGGAAAACGGTGCGACGGAAATTCCGATGTTGGAAATGTTTATACCGTCATTGCCACAGACGGCAGGTGTGAAGTTGAAATGTCCGGCCGGATTAATATCATGGCGGTGGATAAGCCTATTCCTAACAGGCCTACGATATCGTTCAGCAGTTGCACCGGAGAACGTGCACCTATGGTGGCGAATGCTTCCGGCTGCATGCTTAACTACGAATGGAGATTTAACGGCGAAGTAGTAGGAAATTCGGTTAGCTACATCATCGACAGTCTGCGAATGGAAGACATGGGAATCTACGAATGTACGATATCCAATTATTGCGGACAGGTAGATATTACTCCGATTAAAGTGGATGTGCGTGAAGTGGTTAGAATACCGCAGAAGATGGAAGACAAGATGATTTGCGGTTCCGGAGCGGAAAAAGTGGAATTGGTAAGCAGTGCCGTGGGAGAAAATTATTATTGGTACCGTCCGGGACATGAAGGGGATACCATTTCGAAGAGTGCTATTTGTACGCTTAACAATGTGGACGAGGTGGAAGATGCCGGCGATTACGTATGTTGTACCTGGAATAGCTGTGGTGCACTCTACGACACAATCCGCCTTGAATTCAACCGTGTTCCGGAAGTGACGGGATATGTGGCGAAAACCGATACGCTTTGCGTTGGGTCGGAATATAGCATACACTTACAAAGCCGGGATACATTATATTGGTATTGCAACGACAACTTGATCGAAGGCAAACACGATAAGTGGTTGAAATTCGATTCGATCGTTCCTGCAAATGCCGGAAAATATAAAGTTGTAGCGAAGAATGCTTGTAACTCTAAAGAGTTTAATATCCGTGAATTATATATCGACGATACGCTGCGTGTGGTAAGCGCACCTGCTTTGGAACAGCACTATTGCCAGAGTGAGCCGTTGCAGCTTGAAATCGTATTGAAAGACGGAACCAAGACTTATCCGGATCGGGTAACATATACCTGGCGTAAGCGAAATCTTGTGGTACAGCCGGAAGCAGGTAAACCATACGCTTACAACGGTGGAACGGCATCGGTAAGGGACGACGGCGCATGGTTCGAAGTGACTTATTCCAATAAGTGTACCAGCGGAAGTACAACACACAATGTTTATGTGGATAAGAAAATATCTCTTGCATCTTTTGCAAAAGATTCTGTGGTGAGCGTATGCGCAGCACAAGGTGAAACCGATATTCTGATTGTGGACGATGCGCAGCTGGAACATCCGGAGTACAACAATTATCAGTGGTTCCGCCGGAATGCAGACGGAACGACAACCTTGGTCGGAGAAACGGATACGCTGAAAGTATTGAAACGGGTTTCTAATAGCGGCAAGTATTATTGTGCTTTGGACAATACATGCGGAAGTGCGATTTCCGGTGATGTGGATCTCCGTATAGACTCTATGCCGGTTATTAAAAAACAACCGATGGCTCAACCGCAATATTGTGCGAATATGCCTTTGGGTACTGTGACGACCGAAGCTTCAGGCGGCGATTTGATATACTCGTGGTATGCGCGGAAAAAGAATAGCGGAGACAATCAGTTGGTAGCTTATTTAGATACGAGAACGCAAAACGGAGAGTTCAACTCTAAATCGGTTTGTGATATTGAAGACCTGACCACCGATTTCGATAGCTGTAAGTTATGGTGTGTGGTAGAAAACGGATGCGGATACCGGATTACGGATACCATTTTGATCCGGGTGGTTGATCAGGTAAGGCTGACTGTGGATCGGCCGGTGGCTTATTTGTGTGCAGATGCTACCGAGGGAGTGAAAGTAGAGCTGGTTCCGACTAACAGTGCTTGTGTACGTTGGAGTTATAATTATAGAAAAGAAGGTGAAAAAGACGGTATTTCGAAAAATGTCTATACGCTGAAAGACAGTTTGACTTTACCGAGCGAAGGCGTCTATGAGATTTACGATTTCTATACCTCGACCGTACCTTGCGTGGCAGAGGACACCTTGAAAGTGGTTGTGAAACCGAGAGAACTGTTTTATGCAAGTTTGAGTGCAGAGGGCAGAGACACGGTATGCCGTGGTGAACTTGTCCGCTTAAGATTAAAGATCGAAGGAGGGGAGGCTCCGTGGAGGGTGGATATCCGCCGGACGAGCGACCGGAATACAGCTCCGGAATTAGGCGGGGCTCCGGTAGAAATTTGGAATCGCGATACCGTGTTTGAGATGGATGTAGTCGATAATAATTCTTATTATATCGCTTCGGCAACTCAATTTATGGACCCGACAGCTTGTGCGGGAAAAGTGAAAGGCGATACGATAGATTATGTGATTCAGCAGCCTTATGGAACTTATTTAGGTAAAGCGGCGGGAGGTGCTATGCGCTTTGGGTCTTGCCAGCAGATTAATTTAGTAACGGAATTGGCTCCTTATCCGGAAGTGCCTGTCGGTAAATTCTACATCAATGGAGTACAGAGTACGGATAATTTGCTGAGTGGTGATCCGGGTGAATATAAAGTGGTTTATAAGGTAGCGACTTCTGCCGGATGTGCCGATTCTGCCATGGCCGTTATGGTTCTCGAACCTCTGCCGACAGGAAAATTGAGTATTGAAAAAACAGACCTTTGTGTGAACCAGAGGACGAACCTGGTTGCCGAATTTGAAGGAACCGGAAAGATTTCCTACCAAATAAAGAGCTATTCTTATAACTCTGCCGGAAAACTGATCGGACGTCCGGGGTCATTGTCCGGGGCGACTTCTGACGGTTTTAAAGGATACGAGATCACTTATAGTTCGGGATTGGCCGATTCGATGCGTGTCTATGAGCTGGCTTCTGTCACCGATATATATGGATGTACTTCCACTCCTGAAAATACCGAAGTGAAACTGATGTTCCGCCGTGCTCCGTTGTTCCGGGTAACAGCGAGCAATTCAAGTATCGACGGAGGAAAAGAGACCACCATTAAAGATTTGGTGATTCCGGGCTCCGATAAGAGAGTACGTTTTACGGTGACTTTGGACAATGGAATTAAACCGTGGTATTACTTCCTGGCTTATAAGGATTCGGAGGGTAAAGATAAGATCGATAAAGTGCCGGTAGGCTATGACAATAAAGCGAGCCGGGTGATAACGGCTGCCGGAACATACTTATTTACCGTTTCGGATGAGTATTGTTCTTCAACCTATACGGAAGAGAGAACGATCACTTATCTGGATTCCGGATATCTGAAAGTGAAAGTAATGCTTCAAGGAGCTTATAACGAAAGTAAGGGAACTATGGAGAGCGCACTTTGGACAGAAAACTTGCTGCCGTTGAAGAAATGGTCTGCATGGCCTGAATTGGGCGATCGGAAAGGGATCGACTGGGTAACCGTAGAATTACGCCGGGATAGTGTGAACGGAGTTCGTTTTTACAGTGAAGAATTCCTGCTGTTGAATGACGGAAGTGTTGTCGATCGTCATGGACGGGAAACTTTGCCGATTCCGAACGCTGATTTTAAAACCTCTTATTATGTGGTGATCAAGCATCGTAACCATTTGGCTATCGGGTCTGCTGCCGGACTTGTGCTGGCGAGTGAAGCTAAGAATGCGCCGTTGATGGACCTGAGGTTGGTGCCGAATGTATATTGCCGTAGCGGTAAGGAAATCACGACCCATCTGCATTATATCGGACAGGTGAATGGAACTGTGGTATGGGGGATGTATGCGGGTAATGTATTCGGCAACTCATTGATTTCAGTAAATAATGCAAACGAAGGTATCTTACGCCAAAAACTGGTGCCGGCATACTATAAAGAAGACGTTAATTTCGATGGAAAGGTAACAATACCGGAGGATTTGAAAGCTCCGACAGGAACGAAAGACGACGTTTCCATTATGTATCAGAACCGGGATAAGTATTCGGAAATAGTAGAATGATAAATTATGTTTTGAAAATTCTGTTAATTTATGTACCTTTGTTACGAGTGTATTCAGTTGTGTGAAAATAAAATAAAAATTATGACGCGGATATTCGTTTCTATCGTCTTTGTAATTGGCCTATTCCTGCAAACTTCCGCCAATGATGTACGCATTCGTGGCGAGGCTAAGGTGCAGGCATTAACGGAGACTACTGCATTGATCACTTTCCCGTTGAGCTGGGAACATTCCTGGCGCGATCCGGAAAGTTGGGATGCTGTCTATTTGTTTGTGAAATATAGGAGGGTAGGTGTAAACGAGCCTTGGCATCATGCTTATCTGAAAAATTCGGGACACCGTGCCGCCGGAGGAGAAAATGTTCCGGCAATGGAGTTTTTGCCGGTTACTACGGTCGAATGGAATGCATTGAGATACGATACGCTTTATTTTGGAAATTACGGACAAACCCCAATGAATGCCGATCCTGTTGTGCCGGGTGTGTTTATATACAGAAGGGCGCCGGGAAGCGGAGATATCGAGATTAACCGGGTTTCTTTAGAATGGGATTTCAAAATGGGTGATCTCAGTTTGTATTACGATGTGACGGTGGACGATATCCGGCAGGGAAAAATCGAAGTGTCTGTTCAGGCAGTGGAAATGGTATATGTTCCTAATGGCCCTTATTATTTAGGAGACCGTATTTCCGGTTATTCTTTCGTATCGGAAGAATGTGATGCTGCATTTTATATGGATACGGACGATAGTGTGCACGTATATACGATGGGATTGACGGCGAGCACACCCTCCGGGTGGAAAAATAATTGGGTTGTGCCGAAATTGTTCCCCACGGGATATACGGGTTTCTATACGATGAAATATGAAGTTTCACAGGAACAGTATGTGAATTTTCTGAATAGGCTCACTTATGCGGACCAGAAAAAAAGAATCGGCAATAATCTGGACCAGATGGTTGCCGGGGATTTTGCTTTTGGAGCTAAAAGTGCTCCTAATTTCCGGAATGGAATTGTTTTACAGGAACGTTTTGCTACAAATGATTCCGCTGTGATTTTCGGGTTCGACTTGAATGTAGATAGCCCGATTAACGATGAGGACGACGGGAAAAGCGTCGCTTGTAATTATCTCACTCCTGAGGATCTGCAGGCATATACGGATTGGGCGGGATTGAGGCCTAACAGCGAAATGGAATATGAAAAAGGCTGCCGTCAGCGGAATCCGGCCGTAGCGTCGAATTCCCGTTCATTTGCATGGGGGACTCCTACTTTCGAATCGATGAAAGTTTGGAATAGTTCCACAATGGCAAACGACAATACTGAAAATGAGCAGGTTTTATTTCCAACGACAGCGCCTAAAGGAAGGATGAACGGGCCTAAAGTTCATAATCTGGGACCGGTGAAATGCGGAGCGTTCGCATCGGAAAGTTCCGACATATATATGTCGGGGGCTTCGCGTTGGGGATTGATGGAAATGACGGGCAATCTGGCCGAAATATATTATAACGCTCTGGACGGAAAAGATTTCAACGGAGAAGTGTTCGGCGATGGAAATATTTGGTCGTCGGTTGCTTCGTGGAGAGCGGATTCTACGATTCATCTGTACCACGAGCCTGTTGTTTGTTGCGGAAAAGGTTATATATATGCCTCCAAAACATTAGATTTACCTACGATCAGTAAGAAAAACAACCCGATGAAAGCTGTGGTACAATATCGGCAGGCTTACGATTTTGGAGAATATCACTGTGGCTGGGTTTCGATCGATGTGGATGTGACTTTCCCCTGGCCGGTATTGGAATGGCCTGCCGAAAAAGAAAATTTCATGTTGAGAGGCGGATCGTTTGCAACTGAGGCCGGAAGTACGGGTTCCGGAGAGATCGTGGCCGATAAGATGGCTGTATCTTACCGGGGGGATACGATATATCAAAAAATTGCGGATAGCGAAACACGCCTTTACTATGCAGGATTTAGGGCTGGGCGTTCTGTTCCGATGAAGTCTATATTGACAGGAGTGATTGCTTGCGAAAATATGCAGAATCGGGATACATCGGTTATCTGCACGACTCATCCTTATACCATTTCAGAAATTGAAAATGGAGACGACACTCCCGCTACGACCATATATGTCTGGGAAATGAATAATGCAGGTAAAGGCTGGGAAACTATGGCAAATAGCAATACCCAAAATCTGACGATAACCGAATGTCTTGTGGATACGGTGCTAAGGCATGAATACAAGTTCAGGCGGCAAAGTATAGCTTCTCATGCTCAATCTTATGGAAATGAAGTAACGGTTATTGTGCCGGGCTATAAGATCAATGGAGGACAGGGAAGTTTGCAGATAGGTTCGTTCGATTCGTCCATAGAGTTGACCACCCTATTGGGGGCTGTGGGAGATGTAAAAGTGGATTGGCGTTTCAATGCTTCTGATGCTTGGACGAATTTAGACAACCAGACAGGAGTAACAGACAGCAAGGTATATCTGAACCGGAGTGATTTTGTCTCTAAAATCCCGATGAACGACGGTGGGGTTTGCCGGATTCAGGTAACCGTGACGATCGACGGATGTGTATTTACGAAAGAACTGGAATTGGTGATCAAGACAGCCGCTTCTGCTTGTCCTCCTTCGGTGGCGGATGCTGACGGCCGCACTTATCCTGTCGTGCAGATCGGTGGAATGTGCTTAATGAAAGAAGATTTAAAAGTATCTGTGGACGGAGTATCTACAGGTGGGTTATATACTTGGGCGCAAATCGAAGCGAAAGGAGACGCTTTATGCCCGGAGGGATTCCATATTGTCACTCAGCAGGAGTGGGATTACTTATGGATACAGAGTGCGGTATATGGGGAAAATGCCACCTGTGAGGTTGGAAAAGTCGATTATATTTCGAGTAGTGACCCGTTTGGCTGTATGTGGGGATGGGGACTCTTCGATCCGGGGATCGACGTATTCCTGAATAATATCGGATTTAATACGGGGTACTTCAACAGTACGCGTAAAATATATGAAGGATGGTGGGCAGCAGGACCGATCGGAAAATATGTAAGAATCGATTATGATGTGAACGATCATGATTACGGTTGTTTCTCCACATTTGCCGACGATAGCGATGTACAGAGCGGAATTTTTAACAGTGGCGGGCGTCCTGTGCGGTGTATTAAAAAATAATGAATAAAATATAAATGCGAATGAAACGCTTTTTAGTGAGTGTCATGTTGATGTTTTCTTGCTGGCTGGCAAGTGGGCAGGTCTATACCGGAGGAAAAGGGGATGGAGCTGCTATTTCATGCGTTCCGCCGGTTGTGACGACATTAAGTCAAACATCTTTTACATGTGTTTCGGATACCATCGTTCTGGCTATACATGCTACCGGGACTAATTTGAAATATAGATGGCAGAAACAGGGAGCGAATTTTTTTGAAGATTTACTGCCTCAGGATCGTTATCTGGGATTGGGAACGGATACGTTACGTATCGTTAATCCGACAAGTGTTGCTGATTCCGGTTATTATCGTTGCCTGGTGGAAAATAGTTGTGATGAAGATCTCAGTGAGGTGTTCTATATCAATTTAAACCGGGCTCCCTGGGTGGTCAATCCGATGTCTTTGCACGACTATGCGGATGGAGTGTGTGTCAATACGGGATCGGTAGATTTGATCCCGACCTTCGGCTCGGAGAGGAACGATGTGAGATATGCCTGGAAACGGATTGATACATTAAGTGGGGTGACGACACTTTTGCCGGATACGCTCCGGGATTTAAAAGTCAGTCTTGCCGGACCAGCGGAAAATGCGGAAGGATTGTATGTGGTGACTGCTTATAACGAGTGTGGAATGGCTTCCGATTCTGTTTTCCTGCCTGTTTATAATCTGCCCATGGTCGAATGGACAAATATTATTGTCGATGGAGTGCTTTCCTGCTGTGAATTCGAAAACCTGACTTTAAAGGCGAAAATTTCCGGCGGCGGATCGTATTTCTGTTATTTGCAGAAGATTTATAGGGATTTTGGTGAAACGGATTGGCAGATAGAATACGACTATTCTTTGCCGGCTCCTTCTTTCCCGATCAATATGGTTTCTGTGGCAGAGGGTGGTTTTTATCGCTGGGCTGTTTATAACGAATGTTCGGACGAGCCGTCTTATAGTGATATTATAGAGCTGAAAGTCGAGAAGAAACCGAGTTTTGTTTATCCGCCGGCGGAAGTGTACCTGTTTCCGGCAGACACTTTGGTGTGTGAAGGCGGTATGGTGGAATTGATGTGTAAGGCATCCGGTAGCGGAACCAAATACTATTGGACGAAAGATGGAGTGAGAATAGCGGATTCCGATACGAATCGACTGATAATAAGAGATATAAAAGAAGAAGATGCAGGAAATTATTTTTGCGTCGCTTATAATAACTGTTCTGAGAGAGTGACCAGCCGGTCTATTAAAGTGAGAGTGAATTTACGGCCCCGCTTTGACCGAGATCCCTTTATGAAGCGAAAAGCCTGTGTGGGCGATTCTGTTACCTATTTTAGTGTTATTCCGAGAGGCAGTGATCCGGGGTATGATAGTTTGCGCTGGTATTTGAATCGTCAGCCTTTATACGATAACGGGCATTTTGAAGACTGTACGTCGGAAGATTTTAAAATAAATTACATCGGAGAAAAAGACCTGGGGCTCTATCAGGTAGAGGCTTACAACCAGTGTGGAGGGACAATGAGCGAGGTATTGAATTTGATGGAATTGGCAATCCCGGTATCTTTTAAAAAGGGTGTCGGGGGCTACGATGCCTTGTTGTGTGCCGGAATGGAGCAGAAACTGTCTGTCAGTGTTACGGGGTCTGCCCCTATTCATTACAAATGGGTATTAAATGAACATTCGTACGAAACCGACACGAACTATGTAAAAGTTCAGGGACAGGATGTGGTCGATCTGAATAAATACACCGTCTTTGCTTATAATGTCTGCGGAACAGCGGTAGATACCGGGTGGGTGAATGTCGAAGTGTTTGAACATTACGATTTTTCCGGAGAAGGAAAATATTGTGCGGGACACGATCCTACGGGTAAACTGACCCTGAGCGGTTCTTCCGATACGCTGATCTATAACCTGTATCGTGATTACGGTATTTTGGTAGGGAGTAAGCAGGGAACCGGAGGTCCTTTGAAATTTGAAGATATGGAGGGGGGATTCTATTACATTATGGCAAAGAATCCCAAGACGGAGTGTGAACAGGAAATGAACGGGAGGCCGTTCGTTGAAGAACAGGATGCTCCTAAAAAGGCAAACTTCTATGCGTCTTCTTATTATTGCATGGGAACGACAGGCGCAGAATTGGTATTGACGGAATGGGAAAAAGACGTGCACTATCAATTACAGCGCAATCAGGGAAGTGGTTTTCAGGATGTGCCTTACTCTGCCTTTACGGGAGGTGTGAGAATTTTTGCCGTTCCGGAGTTGAATTCTCCGGAGGACGGGCAGCCCCGGATTTATAAAGACATGGATTTCGGTCGCTATCGGGTGGTTGCCACGGGAGTGAACGGATGTACCACGGACATTGTCCTGGAAGATTCTATTTATATGCTGGAAGCTCCTTCCAGACATCATTTACAGGCTTTGCATGGCGACACGGTAAATTGCCGGATCGTGCTTTCGGATGGAACGGTGTACATGGATTCCACCCAGTTGGAAGTAGATCGTTTTATCGAGGGTGCCACCTATACTTTATATAAGAATGGAGTTCCTGATCCCGATAAGCAGCCCGACCGGACTTCTCCGATTGGATGGGCGCATATCAATGAGGGGGAATATTATGTCTTGGTGGAAACCAGGGAAGGATGTACCGGAACAACCAATAAAGTTAGAATTTACAATGTGGATGCTCCCAAACAGCAAACTCTTTCGGCAAGCGGAAGCCTTTGTGCCGAATTGGATACGGATGTCACGACTAAAACTTTAACGATAGACGGAACCGAAGCCGGGATAAAATATGAAGTATATCGGGAAACTCCGTTTAAGTTATGGGAAACTTTTATCGGAACCGGAACTTCTAAGGACATCTATATCCCGGTGCAAAAAGCGACCTATTATGTGACGGCAACGGACCCGACGGGTAAATGTAAAACTACCTTTAAAGATAACATCACCGTATTGGCGAGTAATTTCCAGGTGGAAACGAATCCCGCCGATATATATTTGGATTCAAAAGGCTTGACAGCGTGGTTGCACGTGGATATTACGGGATCGTATGTACAGCCCTTGAATGTCGTTTGGGAAGACGAATCCCAGTTGCAACAGACCGGAGTAATCACCTCGCCTAATACGGAATATCATAAACAATATTATTGGCCGTTCTGCCCTTGTGCTGAAAAGCATGATTATTGGGGATCCGATTGGATTCACATGTATTCCCACGGTCCGCAGTGTAACGCTACGAATTGTCCTTATTTGTACCATGCTTATAAGCCGGCCGAACATGGCTGTGTATATATGGGTACGGAATATAATACCTGGGAATGGGGTGGTAAAAGACCTTGGTACGATTTATACTATTGCCGGGATCAGATTCAGGATGACCAGCAGGAGATTTTTTATGAAAACGATGAATCCAATCCTTTCCGGAATCGTCTGACGACTCCGGTGAACGAGGATCGTACGTATAAAGTGACGGTAACCGACGGTGCGGGTTGTGTGCATGAGGATCAGGTCACGGTAAGAGTATTGGGCGGAAAGCTCCGTGCCGAAATTATGAAATCGGAAGTTCATAAACATTATGAATATCCGTTCTGCCCTTGTGCGGCACAGCATCACGGAACTCACTATTGCTCTAAAAATTGTAACGACCAGAATTGTATCCGGCTTTATCATGCCCACAAGCATGAAGGATGTACGAAACGGAAAACGGAATACATAGAATATCGCGGAAGTTATCGGAAATACTATGACCTGTATTATTGCTGTACGGAAGAGAGGGCTGCCGATACCATTGTTTATAAGAATGATGAGCTGTTTTTCTGTTCCCAGGCTAAGGGTGGAGATTACACTTACGATAAAACATGGTCGTTCTATGCTCCAGGATATGCCGATGCGACTTGGGGAGATTTCAAGGGAGACACGGTGATTTTTCAGGCAAAACAATCCGGCTGGTTGTATTTGCGGGTGACCAGTATGGGACAGGAAGTGAAAGATAGTATCTGGATCGAAGTATATCGGCGTCCGTTCACCGCTTATATTCAGGATGAGGGCGGCGTGAACCGCATCGATTCGCTTTATCTTTGTAAAGGAGAGGAAACCAAGCTTTATGCATACACGTCGGGAGGAGACAATCCGGTGACTACGGTACAGTGGTGGGGGGACGACTACGAAGGGCCTAAGGCAGGCTGGTGGATGTTTACGCCGGAAAAGAGCGGCTGGTTTTATATGACAGCTACGAACGACGACATTATTATAAAGGATAGTGTATATATTCTTTTACGTGAACGCCCTGCAAAACCGATTGTGGAAAATCCGGGTGTGAGATGCGTCGCGTCCGGTAATGCAGAAATGATAAAAGTGCAGAGGCCTACGGTTACCGGGGTGAATTATATTTTGGAATATAGTACGGATAACGGAGAAACTTTTGTCGAAAAAGATAGATACGACAATTCCAGAGGAGGAGCGATATCGTTTAAAGTGGATAATCCGGTCCGGGATGCCGGAGTGTATCGGGTGAAAGCCGAAAGCGTAGCGGGCGATCATCATTGTCCCACTTATTCCGATGTGATCGAGTTTATAACACCTCCTTCACACGATGAAATTACATCGCTGAAATATTGTGAAGGCGAGCAGCTGACCATTCAGCTAAATTCGACGAGTGCGGATATGTCTTATTCTATCCTTTCGAATACAAACGTATTGTTTGAAACTATTACTGCGCCTGTCGATTATTTTACAAAACCGTTTGGTGCCGGAACATATAAGATCGTTTACAGACATAACGGCCATTATCCGTTTGAGAACGGATTGACGGGAAGTTGTGCCGATACCGTGGACATCGAGATCAAAAAAGTAGAGAAGCCTTTGCAGGTAGATGTGGTCGTCAATGACGGAGCAGGAGCTTGTGAAGGATTGAATGCTAAAATAGCGATTCCTTTAACGGAAAGAGGAGTGACCTATTTCTTGGAATCACCTTCCGGTGACCGGATCGATCTTTTTGTAGGTGATGGTAAAGCACTCGAAACCACCATTTCAGGACGTTCCTACGGGACTTATCAGGTGATGGGAGAACGGGACGGATGCCCTACGCTGGTAAATTGGTTTACATTCAATCGTAATCCTAAACCGGTCGTTCAGGAAGATGTATATTATTGCTATCCCTACGGAAAATTATCTGCGGGTGAAGGGGTTGAATTGAAATACGACCGCCTGGAAGCAGACGTAACTTATACCCTGGAACGTGAAGGAAGAGTTGTGGCGCAGATAGAAGGACCGGGGACAAAGAGTTTTACAAATATAGTGTACGGAAAATATACCGTGTTTGCCCGTCACAATGAATCGAATTGCTTCAGTTCTACAACTTTTACCGTTACGGCGGAAGAAGCACCTAAAGACTTTACTCTTTATGCCGCCTGTGAGCAGGAAAGAGTTATTAAATTAAAAGGAAGTCAGGTCGGTAGAAAATATGAATTATACCGGGATACGGCACTGATCGATTCCTTGCAGGGAACGGGGGATGAACTGTCGTTCGGTGCACACAATGAAACCGGGATATATACAGTCTTGGCTACAGATATGAGAACCGGATGTACTGCCTGGATGAACGGTCAGGTACAGATTACCGAACTGGCGGTTTGCGACCTGATCCAGGAACGTCCTACTTGTTCCGTGACTTCTCTCACCGACTTGATTTATCCGTGTAGTAGTCCGGGTTGGTCTTACTATCTAAAAGATATTACGACGACCGATACCCTGATGAGTGATATTATCGCTGGAAATGGTGCCGACATTCGTTGGTCGAGTGTTGGGCCACGAATGATCAAACCGTACTATGAACGGCGTGTTTCTAAAGATTCTAAATACATTCTTTACGGACGGGATGTTTGTGGCGACGTAGCTTTGGATACGATCATCGTTGGAGTTACTCCGACAGCATCGGGAAAATTATCTACGGAAAACACAGCCAATACAACCATAGAATCCTGTGAGAACGAGTTGGAAAATCTGTATGTATCGCAGACGACCGCAGGCGCTGATTATGTGCTGATCGGTTTGAAGGACAACGGATACCGTGATTCTTTAACGTTTTATCATGCCGATGCCGCTTCGACGGATAGAATATTCCTGGGAAGTTACAAAGCTTACGACGAATACCGTTTGGTTATGGATTATAAAGGTTGTTCCAATATGCAATCTATATCCGTGAAATACAAACCGATGCCGCATTTAACCGGCTTGACGGGGCAAAGCATTTGTAATAACGAGGGAGAATTGATTGTGGAATTGATCAATAAAGTGGAGGATCAGAACTATTACCTTTATATCGACAGCAAAGAAAATCCTGTGGATACGATCACTTATTTGGATGCAGGAATCATGACATTTAAACCGCAAACCGAGAACGGGCGGTATTGGGTGATTGCTGAAAATATAGAAAGATTGGGAGGCGGATACGCCAGAGAATGTCGCGATACGATGCAGCCTACTTTTGCCATCGGTCAGGCTCCTCAGGCTTATGAAATCACGCGTTATCCTGAATATGACCAGGGCAATATTTATCTCTGTAAAGGTGATACGGGACAGATTATTTTGGGAAGAACCGAGAAAACGGTCGAATATGCCTTATGGAAAGATGGAGTAGAATATTCCGACCACAGGCAGTTCCGGAAAGACGGAGGAATGCTTTCTTTCCCTGTTGCCGAATCCGGAGTTTATTCTGTTGTCGGATATTTGGGAACCTGCCGGCAGGAAATGCTGAACACGATTACCGTTTATGTCGATACGATGCCGGATCTGGAACTTTATGATACATATTATTATTGTAAAGGGGCGGAAACGGGTGCAAAGATCGAAGTGTATGGAGCGCCTTACTTATGTACTTTCGAATTGAGGGATGGAGGTTTAGGTTCTCCGGCATTGGAATATGATACGGTTCGTTTTTATCATGGGGATGGAATCAGTGATACGATATCTTTCAATCACCTTTGTCCTGCGGGAGAAAAATATGAATATATATTGACATTCCAGACACGTGGCGGTTGTCGTCATCACCACAAATTCGATGTGGTTGAAGCCGTACCACCCACTAATTTCAATGTGATCAGCACGGCGAATGCCGTTTGCGAAGGGGAATGCACCAGCTTTGCCGTTGTCGGCGATCAGAACAATGTGGAATATTCTTTAATGAAAGTAAGTGGTAGCGGTGACTACGAGTACCATGATAATTATATTTTGGGCTGGGGAGACCGGGACACCTTGTGGTTCCCTTATCCGGTGTGCGAACGGGGGGAATATTATATCACCGCGACCTACTATTCACGGCCTCAATGTGTGACGCATTTGAAAGTGAACGGAATGGATACCGTGCGTCTTTTGGATATGGACACGATCCGGGAATGTGAATTTGAAAGCTATAATGTTCATTATTGCGCCGATACAAAATTAGGTGGAACGATTAAACTGCTCAACGCCCAGCAGGGAGTGAAGTATTATCTATGTCGGGAAGGCATGGACCCGAATCATGTGGGAAATATGTGGCAGAAAACTTGTACAGTGGAAGGTGAAACCCTGGAATGGGAAAACATTCCTTCTACGAAGGTTTGTGACGGAGGCGATTTCGATGTGTCCACTCAATACCGGGTATTTGCAAGGAATACGGTTAGTCAGTGTACGAAATGGATGAAAGGTCCGATTGAAGTTATCGCTGACAATAGTATTACGATAAGTGCAGTAACTTATCCTTATTATGAATTCTGTGAGGGAGAAGGCGTGTTGCTGAAGGCAAGAGCCGAGGGTTGTGGATTGTCGTATGAATGGTATCGGGTAGGAACCACTTCCGGTGCGATTTCAGTGGGACGGGATGCAGATTTGAAAATCGGAGCTTCCGGAAGCTATTATTGCAAAGTGTCTAATACTTGTGGAACAGCGGAAACACAACCTAAGATCACTGTGAATGTAAAAGACTCTACGAGTTTCGATCCGATGGGAATAAAATACCTTTGTGAAGGTTCTACTGATATGATCCATAGTGAATTCTTCAGTGTAAATGATGGAGATTACATTTGGTATAGGGCGGAGAATCCGAGCCAGGTATTGAGTACGCGCCCGTGGTTGGAATTTACCAATGTTACCATGGCAGATCAGGGTTATTATGTATGTGTCGGCGGCTCTGTAAGGAAAGGTTACTGTAATGTTTATGCAGATACTGTTTTTGTACAGATAGAACGGCATGTCGATAGTGCTGCATTGGTATTGAAATACGATACGATTTGTTCCGGGACGACGAAAGCAATGTCTGTAAATCTTACCGGCTATACGGTTCAATGGTATTTTAACGGCGAAGAGATTCCGGGAGAGACGACAAATGCTTATTCCAAGACATTCCGGACGGGTGATGCCGGTCTTTATTCCATAAAGATCAGTGGAATGTGCGGAGATAGAGACCTGATTCCGGTTTATAAAATCGCGGTAGATACGACGATAGAGTATTTGGGATACCTGGAAAATAAATACCTCTGCTCACCTTCGCCTTTGCAACTATCGGTGAGAACTTCCCCGATGACAGGCGTACGGTATGTATGGCAGGAATTGATAGCAGGACAACCGGCAAAAACGGTAGGCTATAAAGCGGATACAACGGTTGTTGTACCGGAGGGTGTATCCCATGTAACTTATAGGGTTTATTATTATAATACTTGTAACGACTTCACAACGAGCGCTTATAAAGATATGGAAGTCGAAGTCGCTACTAATATTAAGCATACGACACCGTGGCCGGAAGAAATGACCTTCTGTGAAGGTGATCCTGTCAGTGAAGACGACCGGAAATTGGCGGTGACTTTAACCGGAACGATGATCTACGATTATGTTTGGTTATTTACTCCTGCAGGCTCTACCCAGATAGATACGGTAGCCAGAGGAGAATTGATGGATTCGTATATCGTGCCGAACGACCACACGAAATCGGGACTTTATTCCTGTGTCGTGAGTACCGATTGTGGAAGGATCAAGTACAAATACAGCACTTGGGTTCGGATAAACACTCCGGCTACGATTATTACCGATTTGTCTGCTACGGCAGGCAAGATGTGTGAGGGAGCTTTTTATACGCCTTCCATCACCGCAACGGGTAGCGATTTGCAGTTCCGTTGGGTACTTTATCGGCAAGACGGTACAGTGGATACGATATCCCGGGGTATCGGATATGAATGGGAAGATTCGAATAATTTATTCCTCGAAACGGAGGAAAAATATGCCGGGGATACATTAAGATGTATTGTCTATAATAATTGCGGCAGAGCTGTTTCTACTCCGGTGATCCTGGAAATCGAAGGTAAAAGGACGATTGACGTGAAGCCTGAAACATGGGTGTGCTACGACTCGACGGCTACCGTATATGTGAGTGTTTTGGATAGCCATGGACATCCGTATATGGCGGGAGCCTGGAGTTATGAACTCTACCGGGATGATTACGACCCGATAGCACGGAATGTGACCGCCGGATTCTCGAAGGATACTGTAACCGGATTGTTACCGGGTGATTATGTTGTAAAGAGCTTTAATGACGGCGTATGTAATTATGCCGGCAAGGATATGGCTATCTTTAAGATATCGGAGCGGGCTAATTCGTCTGCTACGCTGACATTGCCGGGTGGAAAACGGGATACGACCTTGTGTTCCGGAGCGGGCTTGCCCCTGTTCGCCACAGTGCAAGGAGGTACTGGGCCGTTTGAAGTGACGATATGGCACAAAACCGCTGCGATGACCGACTGGGAAATTTACAATGAATGGGTGAATGTAAATCCGTTCTATGTGGAAGCCGTTGATATGAATAAGGGATATGAATATACGATCCCGGTATTTAAAGCTGCCCAATATAAGGTGACGATAAAAGACCTGAACAACGGGGTGACGATGGACGACGCTTGTCCTGTCTTCATGATGGACTCTGAGATTCTCAATGTGAATATTGTAGAGAAATCGACGGTGAATTGGAAAGTACCTATCGGAGATGTAAATTACGGACATTGTAACCTGCCTATTAATCTGGTATCCGTATTAGGGCCTACTCCGTCGAATGGAATATTCCATATCACGAAGCAGAATCCGGGAGCTCCTGCCAGCCCTACCGTTCAGCGGAATTGGACGGAACCTTACATTTTGCAAAGCGATGGACCGGGCATCTATGAAGTGACGTATTCCACGGGTGGAGTATGTAACGACGCCACTCTGTATCCGGTGATATTTACCATCGATTCAGCGCCTTCGGCAAGAATGATACCTTTGGATACGATTATATGTACCAGCAATACACCTCCGCATGTATATGTGGAAATGCATGGTGCTGCTCCGTTTAAATACCTGAGAGTAGAAACCAGCAGGCTTGGCCGCGATGGAGTTGTCGATCCGTTTGCCACTCCGGGCTGGGAAGGGGGAGACCCTGTGGGAACCGTGCTCAATTACCCGCGTCAGAGAATTCCGTTCTACATTTCGGCGAACGACTCTGTTGTCCAATATGTCGTACGGGATTTGGTCGATGCCTATGGATGTACGATGACCGGCCAGCAACCGGGAACGGCGATTACTATAAGTCAGTTACCACAGCTGAAAGTAGAAGGTTCGCATCCTGCATACGGCAATGGATATTGGAGCGATGTGACTTCTGTCTATAATTTGCCGGAAGGGGATAGCGTGAAATTCCGGGTATCGCTTACTTATGGAAAAGCGCCTTGGAAATTAAAGTTATTCCAGGGAGAAAACCTGCCGATTTACGGTGGGCCTACCGAATACATTGTGCATGCCAAAGATACGGTTATTGTTGTCAAGAAAGAGGGATACTATGTATTCGATTGCCAGGATCAGGTAGGGTGTTCTATGGCTTCGAGCGGGACGGTTACGAAACGTTTGGTATTCGCTCCTTCCGGATTCTTGAAGATCGAAGGTTTGTATTTAGGTGGGGCGATGGCAGGATATATCAATACGAATATCACTTCACCCCAGTTAGCCGCAGGCTTGATGAGTTCTTCGCTCTATGCGCAGGGAGTATTGCCTGATTACGGCTTAGCCGGCATAGTGGCGACCAATCCGGGCATTGAAACGAAATTTATCGATTGGGTATTTATAGAAGCCCGTAAGCGGAAAGACGACGGAACATGGATCGTTGCGGCACGCGATACTTGTATGCTGTTGAATAACGGTAGTGTCATGGCGCGCAACGGCAGTAGGACGATAGAAATGAAGGGAACGGGTACGTATGGAGATACTTACAACATAGCTATTTTCCATAGGAACCACTTACCGGTGATGACGAAAGCGCTACAGCTCACGGCAGCCGGAGCCGCTCCTGTTGTGGTACAGTTCGGTATCTATTCAAGCAATTTCTGGCTGGAGAGTGCAGACAGCAAATTGGAAGAACACGTTTGGGATATTGCTACCTTTAACGGTTATAATAAGTTGTGGGCGATGGCTCCGGCATATACGAATATCAATAAAATAGCCCAGTTGGTTAGTATGTCGAACCCGAATGCCGCGTTCTTTAAGCGGACTTCAAGCCCGTCTTATAGTCTTTATGATGTAAATTTTGACGGTATCGTAGATTTCCCGGCCGGATATTCGCCTACTATCGATCAGTTGGATAGTTATGGATCGAGCGAGGACGCCTGGCTGTTGTACCTGAACCGTGACCGGTTCTCGGAGATCGATCCGATTCCCTAAAAATGGACAAAAAAGACGATTTTTAATAAAAAAATATTAACTTTGTCATAAATAAAGTGTATAAAATGTGTATAAAACCCATTAAACGGTTGTGTTCCAGTATGTTACTGGGGATATGCCTATTCTTGTTACTCACACAGGAGGTGTCTGCTCAGATTTATACCGATTCATTGACGTTTAAAATTGACAGTGCAAAAATTGATGGAGAATTTTTGACGTACTCTGTTATGTTTTGGCGTACAAATAAGGATTGGCGGGGGGGAGATCCCGTGATCGCTTCTATTCAGGACACGACTTTAGGAAATACCGACCTTTATTTTTGGATTGAAAATGTAGTTTTCGATACAAGAACTGCTCCGCAGATTGAACGTCATCATCCTAAAGTGGATGTGCCTGTGTCCGGTCCCTGGGCGACACCCGGAACGAATCTTCTGGATATCACGGCGAGATACTATGCCCGCCGTTTTGCCATATCCCTGAAAAATAAGACGACAGGATTGAACAACGGGATGGGTGTCGTGGAAATTCCTTATATGCAGCCGACGGAACTTTGCCAGGTTAAAATGCGCATGAGCAATCCGGCCCAGAATCCGGGGTTGCATTGGGATACGCTGGCTACCGGAGGACAATCTACTATTGGAGAACCTTTGATACTGACCTATGAAGGCGACATTAAAATGAATCCCGATAAAGACATCATCCTGGTGGACCATACCGAAAAAGTGTATGTATGTGAAGGAGGTGAAGCTAAAATATGGGCGAAAGGACATTCGGCCGGTGACCGGTTGAAAATTGCTTGGTATATGTCGGATAAACCGGATTGTATCGAGCAATATAAAGCCGGAAACGGTGTGAAATTTTATAGTGATATAACGGGTAACACCGTGTCGGGACAGGTACATGTGGTCGATGTGGCAAACTCCGCTAAATGGGGTAACTTGTCGTATCATATCGCCTGTGCGAACGATGGCTTGGAAAGGGTGGATACGCTTCATGTTATGAATGTCCCCCTGTCTATGGATAGTGTCTATTTTCAGTGTGAACTGTCTGATCCCTCCACCGGCTCTGCTCCCCGGACTTCACTGGACGGGAAAACGCAGGTCTTGATCCTTGAACGGATTCAGGGATGGCTTGCAACTTCTTCGCCTTCCAAACGGGCGGATTATTTAACCACGAACATCGGAGCTCATGATCGTACGGATACAGTCATGAAATGTCCTTCTACGGGAGCGATCGTTTCGTTCTTCTTCTTTGGGCCTAAGTGCAACACGGATAAAGATGTAATCGGAAATAAAATGGTGGTAAATTATGTGTGGAGAGACGCTTTGGGAAATGCCGGAGAAGGAGATGCCGATGTAACTACATGGCAGGTTGTGGCGGGACAGAATGCTCCTAACGGTAAATGCCTGTACCGGGGGACTCTCGTTACTGCCGATTCGATTACCGATAAATTGCTATGGATACAATCTATTGCAACGGAAAGAGGATGTATGACTGGAGGGGCTTATGCTCCATACGATACGGTTTATATACAGGATATTCCTCAGGATGAAACATTGGTCGCTGTCATTACCGACACCACGCTTTCTGCGGGAGAAGTTTTTAAGTTGAACTCTGCTTTTTCAGAATACGAGCTGAAACAACCGGCATTGGGGACTTTGAATACTTTTACCAAAGAATACACTGCTCCCAATACCTCCTGTTCGAATCCCGACGGTTGTCGGGACACGATCGTATATCGCTATAGCGTGAACGGTGAAGACGGTTCGACCTGTAAAATGGAATTCGAACAGGTAATAAATTTGAGTGACTGGTATTATCTGAATCTGAAAGTTTTATTGGAAGGACCGTATGATAAAAGAACAGGCGTGTTGAACTCTTTACAATTTGTATTACCTCAGAATACTTCAGGTAAATACGAATCGCCCTACAACTCTTTAGAGACTGTGGCTGTTTTGCCTGCACAGCCTATTTCCGACTGGATTAATATTTCATTAAGGGATGCTAATGATTTGAGTCAGGATGTTACTTCTGTTTCTGCATTTCTTTTGACTGATGGTACTATTTGTGATGTCGAAGGAAATTCTTATGTCCGTTTTAAAAATTTGATAAAGAGTTCTTATTATGTGGTTGTTTCACATCGGAATCATGTAATGATCAGAAGTGATCAACAATATACGTTATCGACTTCTTCAACAGCAGTAACTGTTCTTGATCTAACTAAAAAAGAAAATATATATCTAAATAATGTTATTTCGTTGGGAAATGGTTTGTTTGGAATGTATGCCGGGGATTGTGATCAAAATAGTTTGGTCAACGTGAAGGATCTAAATGATGAAGTTATTAAAAAAATGGGTATTTCAGCGGGGTATCATGCAGGAGACGTGGATTTTAATATGTTGATTAATAATCTCGATAAGAATGTGGTGAGACAGAATGGGGGAGTTTCTGCAAGCATTTATTAATACGATAGTTCTATGCGATTAAAAGTTTTATTACATATTGTCGGATTGTTTTACTGTTTTTCTGGGTGGGCCCAGGAGGCAGAGACATGTGTCTATTCGGACGGGACGAAGTATGCTCCGATAGCATGGGATAACTATATTGGAGTTTATTTTTCTAATGTAGAGGTAAAAAATGTAAGTGGTGCAGACTATCTTTATTTTGATATAAGTTTTGTAAAAAAAGGAGTTTGGTATGATGCTGGTAGCGATAGAACGAATACAAGGCCCAGTGGAGCAAGGAATTTAACTTCAGCAATCGGTTCTTTGAATTTATATTTTGATTTTAATCCAAATGTAATGAGTTCCGTGAAATATTCTTCTACTGCCTCGGATTTGGAGTTTGTTTCATGTCCAACAGAAGAGGGGGAACCGTATAGTGATTATTTCTCATATAAGGGTATGATTTCTCAGTTAGGTCCTTCTTTTGTAATCGGAGATATTACCATACAGTTGGATGATGCTGGAAATGCGCTCTATTATCCTGTTTCTGAAGATGAAAGTGCGCCTCAGTTTTATGCGACTTATCGCTGGAAAATAAAAGATGGAGCAAAGGGTAATACCGGAATTAAGATTCGTTTAGGTGATGGAGGGGCGACGGATTATTTTACATTGGCAACTAATGCAAAGGATGGATGGATGGGGGTTTGTGCTGGTGGAGAATCATTGGATGTTCCGATAGGAGGAGGAGAAACTCCTACTAGTCCTAAAATTACGCTTCTTGCCAGTTCGGATAAAGCTTGTGCCGGAATGGAACAAACTTTTGTAGCCACTGTGACAGGAGACTACGACGATATTGTCTGGACATTGGAAGACAATGCTGGAAGTGCTGCGGGTGCAAGTGTGGGAACCGTAGTTTCTAACGCGAAGGGACAGGCTACGATTACGTGGGCAGCCAATGTAAATGGCACCTATAAACTCTGCGGAGTACCTAAATTGGCAGGAGCTGCCGATGGTGATAAATATTGCCAGACTATTACGGTATATCGTGTTCCGACTATTACGCTGGCTTATGACAACAGTAAAACCTGTGCCGGAGAAACGGTGATTTTAACTCCGCAGATTTCTAATGGCGGAGCGCCTACCAATGTGACCAACGAACTTACAGGTTTTAACTGGACGATCGGAACGGATCCCACTTCGAAAGGGCACTCCCTGACTTATACCGTTGCTTTACCGGCGGTACAGACGGCGTATAATTTCGAAGCGGTGACGAACGATGCCGGGGCTTGTCCGGTGAATGCCTCCATTAATTTACAGGGAGGATCTGCTCCGGCAATCGTAGATGCTTCTATCAAGAAAGAATTGCCATTGTTGGGAATAACGATGTCGGGCAATACCTATTATAAGGGAGATATGATTAAATTGAGTGTTGAGAGCAATCCTAATTACTCATACGAATGGAAATTGGGCTCGACTTCGGTAAGTGCCACCGATTCCTATACGATCACCTCGGCGACGGCAAATTCATACATAGGTAGTGTAGTGGTTACCGATAAAAACACGACTTGTTCTGCGACAGCGAACTTTAATCTGACACAGGATCCGGGTGGTTGTGGTATTGTGGCTGGTGTTACGGATTTAAACGGCAGTGCGTCGCCTACGATTTGTACGAATGGAGTTGCTTTGTTAAAGGCAAAGGCCACTCTGACCTGCCCCGGAACTGCTTCGGGAAATTTTGTATTGAGCTATGCCTGGTATAAAAAAGAGGGAAGCAACTGGGTACGTCAGGATTCTATTCGTGCCGTTGAAAACAATGAAAATATATTTGCTGCGCAAAGTGCGGGAGATTATCAGGTGAGAGTGTACACCAACCGGGGTATGAGTACCGCTCAGATTACAGTGACAACCAGTGGAAGCATTGCATCGGGCGATGTGGTGACGACCGAAAGTCCATTGACTGTGAAACGTGGGAATACAACGATATTGATAGCTAATAGCAGCGTGGCGCAAAGTTATCTTTGGATGCCTGAAGATATGTTCGCAGCCGGAGGGAATAAGGTGCAATATCCGGAAACCAAGGCAATAGAAGAAAACACGGCATTTAAAGTGTACGCTACTCATTATGACGGATGTATTTCAATGGCGACGACCCAGGTAAACATCGGGGAAAGTGGCTTAAAGGTAACGGCGGAAGCTGTTGGAAATCCGGTATGTGACAAAGGGAAGGCCCGTATGATAGCGAAAGTCGAAGGGGGAAGCGGGCATTATTCTTATAAATGGACAGAAGATACCTACTCTTTCGGTTATTCTACCACCGGACAGGAAGCCGTTATTTATATTGACGAAGGGAGGACTTTATCTTTGACAAGGGTTGTCGTGGTTACCGATTTGACAACCGGTAATAAAGGAATCGGTTCCGTGCAGGTAAATGTTTTGAATTTACAAGGTCCGGAATTGAGCTTTAAAGGATTGGCTACCGGGGGACTGGTATGTCAGGAACAAACGGTGAAGGTTGAAAATGCGAACTCTACTGCGATAGCATCTTATGACTGGTATATAAAGAATAATACCACGAACGCATACACCACCAAATTAAATGCCGGGCCGGAATATACATTTGCCGACCGTGGTGATTATACGGTATGGGTAGCCGCTAAGACAAATGCTTCTACTTATTGTTATTCCGATACCGCAAATGCTAAAGCTTTTGTTTCGGTGAAAGGTTTCGATCTGGCATGGACGGAAACTCCGGCAAGTGCATACATGAGCGGACAGACCTTGAAGGCTGCCGTAGAAGCTACGAATGGCAGTGGATATAAATTCACCTGGGCATCTCCGGCTGGCGGAATGCAAACTTCTAATACTCAGAATCCTAATGAATATAAATTGGAAGGAGCTTATTTACCGGAATATTGGTTCAAGGTAAAAGTTACCGATAATAATAATTGCGAGCGTACCGATTCTGTCAAAGTATCGAAGAACGACCTGAACGATAACGGACTGTTGCTGACATTGGCGAATAAGGAAGTTAATTATTGTACAGGGGGGACGGCTGTGATGAGTGCAACCGTATCGGGTGGTTCCGGGCCATATAATTTTACTTGGTATAAAGAAGGGAGTGAATCGTCTCCTTTACAGGGACCGGTCGAGGTTACTTCATCGGGTGGAACGGCTGTCGATAAATTTATTTCGACCACGGCTTTCACTGCCGATACAAAAATTGTCGTAAAAGTGACGGACGCCTCGTCGCCTAATCAGTTGATCCGTAGAGATACGGTGCTGGTGAAGAAAATAAATACGGCTGCTCCGAAAATATCTGCCGGGGCAGATAGGATGATCGCTCATGGAACGAGCACTTACTTATTGGGAACCGTAATATCGGGGAATCCGACTTCATGGGTTTGGTCGGATGCTAACAACTTAACGACAAACGGTATCAATACGGCTAATCCGCAAACCAAACCCTTGACAAAAGAAACGACATTTACGGCTTATGTGATCGACAACAATGGTTGTACCAGTACATCGGACGACGTGAAGATCAGTGTAACCGCTCCGGGATATGAGTTAGCGGTTAATATCGATAGACCGTCTCTATTGTGTAAGGGAAGTATTGTTACGTTGGATGCTGAGGTCATACCTAACGGACGTGTAATCAACGCCTGGGAATGGGGGGCGACATTAGGCTCTATCAATAACAAAACCTTGGAAAATCCGCAATTGACAATAAATTCCATATCAGCCGATACGAAAATGAATTTGTTGGTGATGGTAACGGACGAGAACGGGGTGACTGCAGTAGACCGCGCAACGGATATTACGGTTCAGAATACGGTAGCTCCAGAATTGCAGTTGACGGGATATTTGAGTGGAGCCGGCGATTATTTATGTTCTAATGAAACGGAACTTACGGTTTCTGCAAAAGACCCCAGTGTTACTTTGGGAGCTTGTACGTGGTATGTAAATGATACGGAAATAACGAATTCGGATGGAAGCGCTTATACGAGAGCAACTTATAAACATACAGTAGAAAACTCTGCTTATCTAACGTTTAAGGTATCTGCTGTGTCTTTGGCAGGATGTCCTGCTTCTAACACGATTATACAAAGTTTCCAGGTATATCCTCAGCCTAAGTTAGAATGGGATGCAGCTTCGACCTCTTCTCCGGTTCGTCCCGGCGATCAGGTATCTGTTACCGCAAACTTGGTAAAAACGACTTCTGCAAATTATAAGTATATATGGAAACACGAGGGACCGGCACAAACCATTCCACCTACCTATAATGACGGAGGAACTTCTGCAAGCGCTGCAACTTCTGCTACAAGCAGTGTGGTATCGGCAACCGGTGCAGACGAAGATTCGAGTCCGTATTATTTCCAGGTTCGTGTTGAAGATAGATATGGTTGTCATTCCGAACAGATTTCCAAGACTATAACTTTGGATGGAAATGCATTGTTTGTTACTCTTGCTTCCAAATATGGAGAATATTGTACAGGTGGGGATGCTGTGTTGAAAGCGACAACCGTAACGGATATCGATGAAACCAATTTAGAATACACTTGGTATAAAGACGGCGTTGCCATCCCTGGTGAAAAAGGGAAAGAATTGATAGTGAAGAACAGCGATATAGGGGCGGCTTATTATGTAGAGGTTAAGGCTACGGATGGTTCAGGGAAAACGGGTACTACCGCGGCTAATCCTTTGACTTTGACAGCTAAAGCTGCTACGGCTCCTGTACTTTCCGGAGTGAATCAGAAAATTCCGAATGGTACGAGAACTGCTTTGGTGGTGAATACCAACGATAATATTGTTTCCTGGAAATGGCATCCGGAAGATAAACTGGCAGATAATGAATCTACCTTACGTTCTCCATATACGGTGGAATTGAATACGGCAGAACAGAAATATACGGTTTATGGAGTAGATGCCAACAATTGTGTAGGATCTGCCGAGATAATTGTGGAAACAATTAATGTACAGCCTCCTGGAGGTGCCGACAATGAATTGTTCGTGAAAGTAATTCCGTCACCGGATACAATTTGTAAAGGAAACCGTTTAGGAATCCATACAGAAGTTTGGGCTTCTGCGTCCGATAGTCCGACTTATGAATGGTTGCCTAACGATGGAAATCTGAGTGCATATAATGTGGCCGAACCGGTATTTAATCCTACCGGAGCTTCATTGGCGGCAAAAACATATTCTTATACGGTGATCGTAAGACAGGGTGCTTTGATTGCTGCTGCACGTGCGGATATCGTGGTGATCGAAGGTGTATTGCCTAACTTGGTTGTGGATTCTGATAATAGCGGAGGCTATTGTGCAGGAAGCAGTTTAGTCGTGAAAGTACAAAACGGTGTGCCTGTGAAAAAATATACCTGGATTATTAACGGACGGGTGGATGAATCGATAACGGGAAATAGCTATACATGGCCTGCCGTTCTTAGAGATACGCCGTATTCTGTGAGAGTGATAGCAGAGAGCCAGCAACATTGCCGTTCTCTTGATTCGGTCAAAGTAGATGAGGTGATATCTCCGGCGCTAAAACTTAGCCCGTTGCAGGTAGTTGATAGCTGTGGACAGGTCAAGATATTCTCTGACGCGGGTAGCAATGCCGATTATACATGGACATTGACCAGTGGAGATACTTATCTGCAGAAAGTTGACGGTGTGACTAAAGATACACTTTACTTGACACAAAAAACTCCTGCCTTTACGGCATCTTCTATAGAATACGGAGTGAAATTGGTTGTAACGCCGAAGAGTGGAGGATGTTCATCAGAAGGTTTTGTATCTTCTAAGGTTTATTTCAAACCGAAGGTAGAATTGGCGGCTTGGACTCCTGCCGGAGAATCTGTAGGCTTGCCTTATATTATGGCTGAAAAAGGTGCTTCCGTACAACAGAGAGTAGCTACCTATAACTATGATAATGCACTCAATTCGAGTGTAAGCTGGTTACCTGCACAGGTTCAGGGAAGTGCTACGGCTGCGATTTTGAATAACGTTCAGAAAGATGATTCTATTATCATTGTTGTAGCCAATAAGGAACTTCCTACTTGTATGACTTCGGATACTATGCCTGTATATTTGTATCCTGAAGCGCCGGCATTGAAGATCGATACCGTAAATAATAGTTTTGTAAAGGCGGGACTTTATGTGAGCGGTGGTTCCGGTGATTCTTATACCATTTGGAGCCGTATATGGGATCCTTATTGTACAACAACCAGATACACAGGAGATCAGAAGTATCACAAAGAAGCTACGGCTACCAATTTACCGATGACCACCTCTATTTGGCCGGAGCCGGATATGAGCGATACGTTGAAGTATTATTACGCAACTTCAGGTAGAACGATTCAGGGACGTGCGTGGGAAGGAAAGGCTACCAGTGATACGGTAGGATATTATTTGTTCGACTTGAATTTGAACGCTACGAAAACAAGTGATAACTATATGGCAGTGTATTTTGATTTTGATAAAATGGATTGTCCGACCATGTTGGAAGTTGCCAGAAGAATCAATAAAACAGATGCACAGTTGATGATTCAGATGTATAAATTCGATTATTTAAGCCAGACTTTAAAATTGAATACATATATGGGTAGTACAGACAAGATTATGGGAACCGTGTTCACGATGGATATTCCTATGATGGTTATCAGGCCTAAGACGGCAAGTAAATTTATGCAGTATGGAACTTTACCTAAAGTCGAATTCAATATATTGAGAACGAATACTACGGTAAACAATGTGAATTGGATTTATACTTTACCTTCAAAGGCGCATATTTTGGAAATAAACGATTTATTTAGTTCTGACTTTACTGATGTAATGCAGCTTAACCGGTGGTTATTTGATGCACAGGGAACGTCATTGACAACAAAATTGCCAATAGGAACAATTACAGGTAATAAGACAGCCTTATATCCTTTACAAGTGATTGGGGTGAATTTAAGAAATACTGTTTCCGGTATGACTTGGAAATAAAATTAATGAATGTATGAAACGAATTATTGTCACATTATTATTTGCGATAATAGCATTGTATAGTCAGAATGCGTCGGCACAGGCTCCGGCTGTTTATTTAACTTTTCAAGGATTGCCTTCCGGCTGTAATGTACAGCTTAGTGATGTAACTTGGACGGTTTCAAAAGCAAATTCGAGTGAAGTTGCGAATCCTGGAAATACGGGAGACGTTTCGTTTACGGACAATGGAGGAGGAGTTGTAATTATTTCTATAAATTTGTTTGAATTGCATGGAAAATCTCCGTTTACAGCCGGTGAGGAAGTTACGGTAGAAGCAACGCTAAATTCTCCGGCATGTGCAGCGGGGTGGAGCGGTTCGAAAAAGGTTACTTACGATGGATTTTCGGGGGTAATTTTTACGGATCCTAACGATATGATGTTTTATTTAGCAATGGAGGCGCCTGCTGCAATTCCACCCTCTATCAAGGTGAGTGGCGGACAAATTTGTGCTGGAGTAACAGTAACGACAGACAATATCACGATCGACGATGCTCCTGCCGATTTAGCGGCTAAATATTCGATTAAAATCGTAAATGCCGGGGGAGCGGATAAATCGAGTGATTTTGCGATAGGTGCTTTGGCTAATTCGTTGAAAATTTCCGCCAATACGGGAACGGCTGGGGGCAATTATAAAGTACAGTTGATAGAAAATGCTTCAGCGACAGTTGTTTCTGAAGCTGCTTTAGTGGTGGGAGCTACCCCGAATCTGGCGATTCAGGTGGTCAATGCTCAGCAAACCGATGGAGCAGCCGCATACTATTGTCAGGGTACGGGTGATAAAGAAACGGTTGCTCTGAAAGTAGGTTCCGTAGGTAGTTCATACACTTATCAATGGAAAAACGGATCGGGGACGAATGTAGGTACCGGAACGACATTGAATAATATAAAAACGGTAGGAAAGTATGAAGTTATTGCTACCAGTAATGCAGGTTTGTGTCCGGCAACTGCGTCGATTCAGGTAAACGAATATACGCGTCCGAGAAATGTAAGTATAACTAGTACTGCGACCAATGTGTGTGCGAATGCCAACAGTGGAAATACCACTTTAACGCATGGAACTGCCACAGCAGGAACGGGGGGAGGAACACTCAATTATGTTTGGAGCGGAGGTTCTGTCAATGCTTCTACTGGAGTGGTCGCAAATTCTTCTGTAGCTACGACGGCAGCAGGGACGACTTATACCCTTACCGTTTCCGATTCGAAGTGTCCTTCAACAGCGACTCATACTTTAAAAGGCCATAAATTATCTTTGGCTTTAACGCCCAATAGCGGAAGCTATACTTCCGGCACGGAGGTGGCTATGACGGCGGCTCCTACTCAAACACCTGCTGGTGCTGGAGGAACGGTTACGAACTATGTTTGGTCGGGCAGTGCTTTAAAAACACCGAGTACGTCTGCCACCGCTACTTCTACGGCGCTTACTTCGGCTACTTCTCCGTTATCTTATAAAGTTACTGCTTCCGACAATTATTGTAAAAACGTGGAGAGTAATCAGGTAACTTATACGGTGACCGCTGGTTCGGAAGTGACTATCGCTTCTCTGACCGGAGGAAGTGTGTGTGACGGTGTAGCTGGAGGTGTTTCCGTGAAGGCAACTATTCAGAAAGGCACGGCTCCTTACAATTATGTTTTATCTTCGACGCCTGCCGGGTTGACGTTTGCACCGAACAATACTCAGACAACCGGCAGTATTACTTCGGCAGCTACGGGAACTCCCGGTTCTTACCAGGTGAAATTGACTGTTACGGATGCTAAAGGTGTCGTGGTAACGAAAGAAACGACTGTTAAGATTTATGGAAAACCGACTTTGACCGGACTGTCTGTTACTGCTCCGGCTAAAGTTTGTAAAAGCGAGCAGATAGAATTGGTTGCCCAGGGAGGTGCTGCTTCGACAACAGTTTTAGACCAGTCGGCTACCTTGAATTATGTGTGGTCTGCAAATGCTACGCCGAGAGCCGATAAATCGAGAGCCGATGCGATCTTAACAGCAGGTACGAACAATTATACGGTGAAGATTAGAGACGGCAATAACTGTGAGAGCGATGAGAAGGCTGTCAGCCATGTTGGTCATGAGGTGACGGTAACTGCTTTGATGAATGGCTCTGCAACTCCTTCGGCTTTTGCTTACGGTGCTGTTGCTAATTTGAGCTGTAATGTGGTATTGAACCCTTCGGCAGGCGCTTCTGAAAACGCGTGGGAATGGTCGCCGTCTGCTAAAATTAATGGAGGTTATCAAGCGGCTACGGCTACAACCGTTGCTTTAGATGCCAATGGAAAATATACGGTGGAAGTGACGGATAACTTTGGTTGTAAGGGAAAAGATGACGTTTCCTATACGGTTACTGGAGGAAAATTGTCCGTAACGGCAAATGATGCTTATATATGTGCCGGTTCGACTACAGCAACCCTATCCTGCTCTCCCGGAGGAGGTTCTGGCGGAACAATCGAATATACCTGGACTTCGAGAGACGGATTGACTTTCGATAATAATAAATCGGCCACTCCTAAAGTTACGATGACGACACCGGGAACTTATCACGCTACGGTGGAAATAAAGCAAGGAGCGCAGACGGTGACTTCAAATGAAATAGAGGTCGTTATTGCTCCTCAGCCTACTTTGACGGGTGTTGGAATTTATTTGAATGGTAGTTTGGTTCCGGACGACGGAACGAGTGTATTGCCCGGTAGTCAGGTAGATATCGTTGTAACAGGAGGTAATTTACCGGCAGGTACGAAATATACCTGGACTCCGATGGATAAGATCGACGGCATATCGGTAGATCAGCTGACGGCGACCAGTAAGCCTTTGACTTTAGGAAATCCGTGTTTCAAATTAACGGTGACTAATGCAGAGGGGAAATGTCCTGCCGAAAAAGAGGCATGTGTGCCTGTTAGTGGAACAGAATTTAAAGTGAATCTGGATGATAAGACGATTTGTGCCGGAACTTCGACAACAATTTCAACAGCAGGAAAAATTTCGGGAGGTTCTCAGCCTTATAAAGATTATGCATGGAGTTGTGATGATCCTGCTTTCCGGTTTACGGAAAATACGGGAGGAACGTCGATTACGGTGGATCCTGCTACGGTGCCGGGGACATATACTGTGAAGTTCAATGTAAAAGATAATAAGAACAATCAGGCTCAGGATGAATTTACGGTAACTGTAAATCCAGTTCCGGTATTTGTTGCGCTGCCGGTAACCCCGCAGACAGCCCGGGTTGGAAATTCCGTTAATTTAAGTGCGTCGGCTTCTCCGGCAAATACAACGCTGACCTGGACAGGCAGCCCGATGACAGGAACTCCTACGGGACAAGGCACTGTCGCTATTGATGCTGGGCCTTTCACAAGTGCTGTAAAGACTACTTATAACGTAACGGCGACATTAGGGACTTGTGCGATAGATTCTGTGATTGAAATTAATGTCATAGAGCAAATACCGAATATTACTTGTGATGTGCCCGACGTTGAAATATGTGAAGGAGCGGGAGGTACGGTCACGATCAATGACCTAAGAGGTGGTTCTGGAAATTATGGTTTTGTATGGAGTGTAGTTTCCGGAGATATCGTATTGGGAAATATGACAGATCGTAATCCGACAATTGTTTCTGCTTCTGTGGGAACACATCGTTTACAGGTGGTTATATCCGATAATGCTACAGTAGAACCTGTGCCTTCGATTACTAAAAATGTGACGATAACCGTTATTGCTAATCCGGTAGTTAATTCTTTGGATGTATATAATGTTACGGGAGGCGTATCGGGAACCACAGTTGCTTATGGGGACGAGTTGAAACTGACGGCTTCGGTTAGTCCGATTACTGCAAACTGTAGTTGGACGGAAACAGGTAGTTCACTTGTTTCACCTAACGGTAAAGAAGTATATACCCGTCCTATGACAACGACGACGACTTATACCGTTACTGCGACAACGACGACGTCGACCGGTGGCAGTTGTAGTGCACAGAAAGACGTGACGGTGATTGTGGAAAGACCGGTGAGCGGTGCTGTTTTGGAATTGGAATTGGATCGGAAATGTGCCGATACGGGAGAAAGTATGATGTTGAATATGAGGGCTTCGGGTGGTGCTACCTATTCTTTCAGTTTGAAGAACAATAAAGGCTTAGACCAGCAATTTACAGGGGCCGGGCCTTGGCAGTATTCAATTACCTTGAATGATCAGGATACTTACTTTGTCCAGAATTTCAAAGCATTTAAAAATGGTTTGGAAGTGACTCCGACACAGGTAAATCCGACTTCTATTGAGGCATTGTTCTATACAACTCCTGCTATAACCGTGGCGAACGGAAATGTTCAGACGGTATGCCAGGGAGATGCTTTGACCCTGACTGCAAACAGCCAGTTGAGCAATACGCAGTACGAATGGAATAATAACGTGAAGAACGGTGAAGCTTTCTATCCGAATAATTCGGGTGTTTATACCGTAATTGCAACAACAGATCAGGGATGTAAGGCTACTCAGGATGTAACCGTAACGATTATACAAAAACCGACGGTAACGATCAATGCCGATCCGCAAAATATTTGTTTGGGAGAAACGGTACAGCTCACCGCAGGAGGAACGGCTACTGAATTTGTTTGGAATACCGGGCAGACAGGGCCTACTATTAGCGATCAGCCTAATGTTGGCGGAACGATTAAATATGTGGTGACAGGTAAAGAATTGCTTAATGGGTGTGCTGACACGGCTACTACTACTGTAATAGTGAACGAACCGCCGAAAATTCTTTCAACCACTAAAACTGTTCGCAGCATTGCGATTGGTAAGAGCGTGACTTTTGCCGTGAAAGCCAGTGGTAAAGGATTATCGTATGAATGGCAGCGCTGGACAGGATCGTCCTGGATGACGCTGTACGATGCTCCGTCCGACCAGCCTACGATTAAAGGATCGCACTCCGATACTTTGATGTTGGGAGATGTGCCGAGAAGCTGGAACGAAACGCAATTACAATGTATTGTATCTAATAGTTGCGGTGTTGTGGATACGGCATTCTTGTTGAATGTAAAAGAATGTTTCGATATTGCGGATGTGGAATGGGAAATGTGTCAGGGCATCCGTCCCGAAACCGATCCGACCGTTGCTGTAGATGGCTGGTATTGTCCGGGATCACGTATTTCGGTTTGTGCCCGTCTGGTTTTTGACGACCCTGAAGTCGATGTGACGGATGCTGTGTATAAATGGACGGTAGATGGACTAAGCACAGACGACGGACGCTGGGGAGAAATGAAATTTTTGTCGGATTCCAGTGTGTTGAGTTGGGTTCCGCCAGCCGAATGGCAGGATAATATCACGATAGCTCTTTGTGCTTACGTAGATGGAGCCTGTGATACGGTCTGTAAGCGTTATTTGCGCTTGAAGGCGACTAAATACACGGATTTGGACTGGAAATTACGTACATCTGTCGATCCGACACGCAAATTCTGTCCGGGGGATACGGTTTCTTTCTGGATTGACGATCCGGATAAGACTGCCGGCTTGAATCCGACTTATAGATGGTATAACGATATTTTTGATTTGCAGTCGGAATCTTCGCCATATAACGAAGTGATCAGTTTGCAGAACGATAAAGTTATTCTGTCGATGGGACAGCAGAACACATGGATGAGGGTGATATTGACACCGTCACCGGAAATCTGTACCCGCGAGCCTCAATATGTGGATACGGCCTTCCTGGAAGTGAAAAAAGTGGTTGTTCCTGCTTTACGTATCGATTGTGCGGATACCTTAGCTTGTCAGGGAGATGAAATCTTCTTGAAAGCAGTATTTGAAAACGGAGGGACGAATCCAGCCTTCCAATGGCAAAGAAGTATCGGGGATCCTTTCCCGGAATGGAATTTAGGAACGGAATCTTTTGCTACGGTGAAACTGGACGAGGACGATGTATGGGTAAAATGTAGCATGAAACCTTCTGACGATGTGTGCTACGATAAGACCCAGCCGATTGTAGATGCAATCAAGATACGGGTATTGAAAGAGGAAGCTAAAGTGACGATTGCCTGCGACATGGAAAGTAAAGAGCCCGGTGACGAGCTGACATTTACCTCGGAAGTGGAAAATATACTGGGCGACTACAAATACGAATGGATGATCAACGAGCGTTTGGCTCCGACCGGAGAAGCGGAATTGATCGGAGATGATTTCCGCCAGGGAGATGTGGTATATTGTATGGTGAGTGGTGAACGGGTTTGCCAGAACCGGGTGAAATCAAATGAAATCCGGGTGGAATTCGGCAAAATATCACGGGATACGATGATTACGATTTACCGGAATGACCGGGTATCGAACCTGAATATGTTCAAAACGGGAGACGAAGGTAAACTATTCGTGATCGCCGACCATCCGCACGACGGAAAAGCGACCTTGACGCTATTGAATGGTTTATTCTCGTATGTACCCGATAAAGATTTTGTCGGCGTGGACGTTATCCGTTATTTGGTAAGGGATAAGTTTAATCCGAACCAGGTAGAAGAAGGATTCATCTATATCAATGTGTTGGAGAATGGTTTGGACAACTTGCCTAATATCATCACTCCGAACGGCGACGGACTGAACGACGAATGGCATTTGGAAACAATCACGGAGAAATATTCCGACTACGAGATAACGATTTACAACCGGGTTGGAAATATAGTATTCTATTGTAAGAATAATTATGCAAATGATTGGAACGGACAGAGTCTGAATCCAAATTATCGGATGCCTATGGGCGTATTGCCGAGCGGTATATATACTTATGTGATCAAGATCGAAGGAGGACGGAAGTTAATATCATGGCTTGAAATTCGCGCCGATTTGAATAGAGGTAGTTACAGGTAAAAATGATGAATGGAAAATAAGGTAAGAAAAAAATAGTAATCTATAAAGTTCGGATGATTTGCCTAAAGCAAATTACCCGAACTTTTATACTTTTTTCTTTTTGTTTTTCTTTGTAGTTGTGTTACAACAAGTGTTGAATAATTAATTGAATATTCACGGTAAACCTGACCGTC
>ENA-UEQO01000046-UEQO01000046.1-human-gut-metagenome-genome-assembly--contig:-NODE-46-length-109991-cov-58.722820_pt1 | contig 109991 bp, 102 predicted proteins | sample MGYA00242938_ERZ507940 | MGnify/ENA primary metagenome ERZ507940 (study PRJEB26167, sample SAMN06115517) | human gut metagenome | host: Homo sapiens | place: China:Chongqing | collected 2014-12-03... | reverse complement strand
GAATCCGAAACGCGGCGTAAGAGATGACACCAAACGCTAGCCAAGCGACAAAGCCATAGAACGATGCCCAGAGAACCATGCGACGTGTCGGAAGACCTTGTTCTTCAAAGATCACGCGCAAGAGCTGCATGATCGGCGCCTGGAGCACCCATAACAGAGTCTTCATCGCAACCCCTTTACGTCGTACTGGCGAGCTTCGCGTCGCTCGGCTTTGCCAAGCGATCGGGTGAAACGGTTGTAAGAAATTTCCTCATAAAAGGACCTCTGACCCACTCGCCACAGCATCTGCTCGATACGTCTCGCGTCCTCAATCGGCACCCGGACGTAGATCATTCTCTTTTTCTCCTTCATTTCTTCACCCGATTCCTTTTCAAATGCCGGACCACTGCCTCGCGCAAGAAGCTGACAGCCTCTGCCTGCTGCTGGCGGTCTTCTTCTGAAAGATCAAAGCCATCGATGCGTCGAAGCAGCGCCATGGCCTTTTCGATCTCGATCGTGATGCCTTTCGGTCCTGTCTTCTTGGGAGTGCTAGACTCCTGGCAATGCCGATTCATCACTGAGCTCCCGCCTCCGATATGTGCGCCGGCACCTTCCGCCCTTCGAGATAGGCGAACGCTTCCGAGATATGCTTCATGCCTCGCTCGTAATGGGACTCGTAGCCACGGTAGCCAGTAGGCTTCGCGCATTGGACGATGAAGTTCTCGAAAGCCATACTGATGCGGTAGTAGTAGGCAGCAGGCAGTTCCGTCTCGATGCACCGCTTTCCGTTACGCCATCCTTCGCGTTGCTGTAGCTGGATGACCTCCATGTCCATCCCGACTTCCTTTGCGCAGTTCTGGACTTTGACGATCAGTCCTTCACACTCCTTAAGTCCAAGATGCTTGCTCATGTCCAGAGCGTGCAAAGCGCGCACCATGGCAATCGCCTTTTCACGCCTGAGCAGGTTCGTGATCTTCGGCCAAGTGTTTGCATCCTCAGCCGCGGAGTGGTATTCACAAAGGCCTTGTCCGTTCACGGGGTCGGTCATAAAGACCGCGAGGCAGTAGCAGCCGGAGGCAAAGCACCGCTGGCGAACATATCTCCCCTTGGGGTGTACCGATTGCTCGTGCTCTTTGTCGGCAAAGGCATTGCGCTTAGTGGAGTTTTCGGCCATTTTCGTAGTTCCCCTCGTAGATCTTCACAAAGTTGCTTGAGTTGTGGATCCAGTCGAACGACGCCTTAAAACCGCTGTTCTTCGACCTGCCCATGAGAAAGTCGCTTCTCGACACCTTGTCGTAGAAGTCGCAGAAGCCGTCCAGGACGTCTTGTGTCTGCTTGCTGTTGACGATGTCCGCAATGTCGGCCCATCTCTGCCGGAGATTGCCCATGCGTTGCTTGTTGAGCTTCAGGCACATGCCAAGCACAGCCCCTAAGCGCGCGTTGTAGCTGTCGACAATCCGCTGATAGGGAACCGAAGGAGCACGCTTCGGCGCGTCGGCATCGCCGTCAAGCGTGAGCGCAGGCGAAGCCGACGAGGATGTATCGTCAGATACATCCTTAATATCCTGTTCCTGTTCCTGTTCCTGATTTCGATACGGTTCCGTAACCGTTTCCGAATGGTTCCGTTTTTTCCTGCGGTCAAGGTACTTTTTCAGAGACGGCAAAACGGCCTTCACATAATCGGAACCCTTGATTTCACAGGCCTTCACGACGGCTTCGGCTACTTCCTCAACAAGCGGGCAATCAGGAATTTCATCGAAAAACGCCACCAGCCCCTTTGCGCAATTGGGATTCATCGGCGCGTTGTACTTCAAAAAGTTGCAAATCCAGATCAAATTACCGTTATCGACCCGTATCAAACCCATATCGGAAAGGTTCCTTAACCGTTCCGAAACGGTTTCGACAGGCTTATTGAGATACGCCGCAAGAACACTGGGAGACATCGGAATGGTTCCGATTTGGTTGACCTGCGGGCATGTGAGCAGATAGATGAAAAGGAGCTGGCTCCCTTCATCTAGGCTCATAAATTTCGCATCCATCCAGATGCGGATGTCTATAGTTCTGTACCTTGCCATAGTGATCCTCGCTACTGCTTCGGATAGACGGCAGGATTCAGTTCGTGCAGGCTCAGCCCTGTGATTTCAGCCACGGCTATAGCCCATCCATTTCTAGCAGGAACGGCCTTGATTTCAGTACACCACCAACGAACGCCTTGAGCGGAAATGCGTTTGCCGCTCGTCGTCAATCGTCGTGCTAACTCTGTCTGCCCGCCCACAACAGCGCAGGCCTTCTCTGCGCCATTCAATTTTTGGATGCTTGTCATGGTTATCCTCGTAACAAGATATGCTTGTATTTTATGATGACAACAAGGGAAAAGGCAAGCTTTACTTGTTTTCGCATCTTAAAGCGTTACTTGTTACCATCCAGACAAAGGAGGTCACCATGGCTAGTAAAACAAAGGATGTTCTGGTTCAGCTGATGGCCGAGCGCGGTCTTACCCAAAGTGACATTGCTCGCGCTTTGTCAGTACGGCCTCAGGCAGTCCAGCAGTGGGTATCAGGGAAAACAAGGCCGACAGGTAAAAACTTGGAAGCTCTTGCCGAGTTTTTACAGTTGCCTCCGGCTGTCATCGTGCATGGGCCTGCAGCCGACAGGCTCACTGCTTCAACTGTCGATTTGGACAACGGGCTTATATCCATCCCGAGGTTCACGGCACGAGGCTCCTGCGGCACCAACCTGATTGGAAATGCTGGTGACCGTACTATCATCGACATGATTCGACTGACCGCAGCTTGGATCAGAGCTAAGGCGCCTTCGGCCAATTTGCGGCATCTGGAGATCATCACAGCCAATGGTGATTCCATGGCTCCGACGATCAAAAACCTCGACTTTGTCTTTGTCGACCGGACCTACACGGATGTCAGGGGTGAAGGCATATACGCTGTCACTTACTGCGGTGATACCTACATCAAGCGCATTCAAAAACAGGTTGATGGCAGTCTTTTGCTTATTTCTGACAATGTGAGGTATCCACCGATCACGGTGACCAAGGATCAACTGGGTAGCGTGATCATTGAGGGACGTTGTGTTCTGTATTGCTCGGCTGAGGAGCTGTAGTCAAAGAGCTATTTCCCTGCACACATAACACTCGACTTCACCAAAACGACAACCGCCCACCGGGGCGGTTTTTTTGTACCTGTTTAAAGCTTTCCTTGATATAGATCAATATCCAATCGAATCACCTACAAGCATCCCTTGCAAGCGCTTTCATGTCGTTGTAAAGTTTTGCTTGTAGTTAAACAAGCAACTTACAAGAGGCCAAAAAATGACAACTCGCACCATCAACACCACGACGCTGACCGAAGCCGAACAGGGACAGTTTATTAAGGGCTGGAAGGAAGCTGGCGGTTACATAGGCGACCTCGAAGCTCCGATTCCTTGGTGCTGCCCGTGGATGTACGAGGAAGAGATCGAAGTCCGCGGCGAGACGCCCTACGACTGGGGCGCTTCCTGGTGGCACACCATGAGAGCCGACGTGGTCGCAACTCTTGCTAGTGAGGAGACGATATGACGGGCCGCCAGACCACTGATCAAACCACTCAGGAACAGCTCACCGCCATCGCCGCAGCCGAAATGGCCAAAGTCGAGTGGTCTTCTTACGAAAGGATGCTCCTGCAGTACTTGCGAGGCGACATTCTTCGAGGCGACAAAGAGTCGGCAAAGGTCTTCTTGAATGATCTTTATTTCGTTGTCTGCAAGAAGCGCGCAGCTCTGATCGATCTCGAGTCGGAACTCTTTCCCTACAAGATTTACAACCCAGACCGCAAGGAGTCCAAGAAATGACACGACTGATCCAGTGGCTCATGACCGAAGACAAGCACGGCGACTCGCCGATCTGGCTCGCAGCTTCTGTGGCGACAGGCCTTGCAAGCCTCCTGTGGATCTGTGGACTGCCAACCTTCTGAGACGCCTTCTGGCTGGCGATGCTGATCTTCCACCGCTTTTTTGGCCTCTTTGAGCGGTAGCGTCGCCAGCCACAAGACCGAGTCTTTTTTCCTGCCACCGGCAATTTTTTCCCATAAACCCATCGTATGCGCCAACTCTCGCGCCGGTGGCAGGAAAAAGGGCTTGAGAGAGCACTTGAAGATGTACCCGGCTGCGGGAGGGCTCATTCCCCGACCCCGCAGTTAAAGATGGTCGATCCGCGGGTACATCACCAAGGGCTCTCCGTCCTTGAAGGAGGATCGTCGGAAGCGACGCTAAAGCCGTCAATATCCCCCGTGAAAATGGATAGAGGGGACGAAGGAGTGAAAGGCTCCGGACCGCTGTGACCCTGCCGAGGTGGGCAGGCTGAGTGCGAGCGCGACACGGATCCGGATGGATACCGTTAGCGGGGGAATCGCCGCCCCGTCAGGCCTTGGACTTTTCGTAAGAGAAGGTCCACGTGAGGCCGCTTCAACCATTTGCGTGGTTTCACGAAAATGGTCGAGCGGGTTGACGTGGAACAACCCCGCACGCTGAGCCTTCGCAGACGCGACCACGGTAGTGCGCGTGCCGGCGCCGCTCTATGACCGAAGTGATGCGCAACCCGCGGGGTTTTCCTTTTTTTTCGCAGGAGATCCAATGCAAAACATCCAACTGTTTGTCGGCCTGATCGTGATCGCCTTCATCGGGTTCCTTGCCGTCGGCATCGTCGGCGCAGGCATCTGCTTCTGGATCGATCTGGTCACCGCCATCGTGAGGTAGTCATGCAAGACATAGACCCGAGACTAAAGATCATCGCCAACCACTTTGGTTTTCAAGCTCAAGCCGAGAAGGCCATCGAAGAGATGGCCGAACTGATGGTTGAGATCAAGCATCTCAATAGTCGGAGCGAAAACTCAGCATACGATTACGTGCGCTTCATCGAAGAACTTGCAGACGTGAAGATCATGATCGATCAGTTGGTATTCCTCGTCTGCCAGGGCAAAGAGTGTGCCGACAGTTTCGACCTTCAGACCGAGTACAAGATCGAGCGCACATTGCGGCGCGTCGAGGCTGAAAAGGAGGACGTATGACGACCTACCGACTTCGAGACCGAAAGCTCCAGCAGAAGCTCGACGAGCTCAGTCATGGCGCTTTTTCAGAGATGCTCAAAACGATGGGCAGGTTCCTGGTGGAAAAGCCGGCTACCAACATCCAATTGGGGGAAAGCCGATTCACCGTCACGCTCTTCAAAGAGGACTTTGTGATCGCGCCGGAGTACGACCCGAATGACTGGAACTCGTATCCGGACGTCACGCCTCCGGAAGGCGTAATGATGCGGTGCATTATCAAGACGCCTGGCAGAAATCTGGATGGACCTGAGCCTGAGCTTCCGAAGATTTGCGCACGCACTTCAGGAGTTTGGGATGGTCGACGCTGGCATTTCTTTGGGCATGGAGACCTTCGCGAGGGCTGCACAGTTGAGTTCCGCACATGGGAGTGACCAATGCTTCGATTCCCCGAAAAATTCGATCGTGTGAAATTCCTGAGAGGGCGTTTGTACCGAATTCCTTTTAATGGCGTAAAGCTCACCGTGATTGCGACGCTGGACACCGACGACAACGGCATTCAATGGGAGCACGTGAGCGTTTCACTTAAGAACCGCATCCCGACTTGGCAAGAGCTGAAGTTCATCAAGATGCTCTTCTGGGATCCGGAGGACGAAGTGCTCCAGTTCTTCCCGCCTCAGTCGGAGTACATAGACGTTCACAAAAACTGCCTGCACCTATGGAGGCCGATCAACGTTGATCTACCTTGGAAGAAAAAGTCATGAGAAAGACCGAAGCCGTGTGGCACAAGTTCCCCGAAGAAACTCCGCCAGAAGGCGTTCAGATCTTGGTGACTTGGAAGGGCGAAAACAACAGCTTCGAAGTGACTTTGGGCTTCTGGAAGTTCGACAAGTTCACAGGTGGAACGTTTTCGCATCCGTATGACTGGGTGGCAACGCCAATCGCCTGGGCCGAGCTGCCCGAGCCGTACAAACCCGACTAACCTCTTCGGCCGCCGTCCGCGATGTGTGCAAAGCGTCGAGAGACTGCTACTGCGTAGGGTACTGCGCGGGCGGTGGCCACCATAAAGGAACCAGAATGGAAGCAAAGATATGCTTCGGAAAATACGAAGCGCAAGTACTTCTCGATGCACTGAACTGCTACATCGAGAATGGAGGATTTTCAGATGACATCACGGCCAACGTTCTTTACGACCGTATCGTGGATGCTTTCAAAGCCTACGGCATTGATCTTGAATCGGACGATGATGACGAATGAGATGAGCCGCCTCCGGGCGGCTTTTTTATGGACGCAAAAATGACAGACAACGTGAAATGACAACCACCACACACGACACCGCATGGGAGGCGCACTGCGCCAGGATGCAGCGAGGCGTCTACGGTCCCCAGGATCGCATCAAGAAGCTGCGCGCCTTCGTGTCCAAGTACGGCGTTCTTCTGGCGGCCTGCACCATAGCCGTCCCGCTCGTCACCTATTTCGCTTACTGGAAGATCACATCCATCCTTTGAGGTACTTATGGCATCGACTGAAATCGCACAGATCGACGACAAGCAACTGATCCAGACTCTGAAAAACTCGCTCTATCCCGGTGCCGCTGACGCATCGGTGCAGATGGTTCTGGACTACTGCCGGGCACGTCACCTGGATCCTTTCCTTCACCCCGTCCACATCGTTCCGATGAAGGACAACAAGAACAACTGCATGAGGGACGTCATCATCCCCGGCTTGAACCTGTACCGCACGCAGGCGGCCGAAAGCGGTCGTCTGGCAGGCATCTCCGAACCTGAGTTCGGCGACCCCGTCACCTTCACATACGGCGGCCGCGATATGTCGGCTCCTGAGTGGTGCCGCGTCACTGTCAAGCGCTTGCTCAAAACCGGATATGTGGCCGAATTCACGGCAGTCGAATACTTCACCGAATCGTGTGCCGTTTCCAAAGATGGCACTCCGACCCCCATGTGGCGCAAACGTCCTCGTGGCATGCTCGCCAAGTGTGCCGAGAGCCAGGCGCTTCGCAAAGCGTTCCCGGACATCTGCCCGGATCGCACGGCTGAAGAAGCCGAAGGCCACGACATCGATCCGGACGCACCGGACATCGTCGACGAGAGCCAGATCCAGTCGCCTGAAGAACGCGAGCTCGCGCAGCTGGCTTTCGCAGCCGCTAATGAGGGAAGCGAAAGCTACAAGGCATTCTGGCAGAGCCTCACCAAAGAGCAGAAGCAGCAAGTTCGCGCACTGTACCCGAAAGGCCTAAGCGAGGTGGCAAAAGAAGCCGACGCAATGGCCGCAGAAACTGAATAGGAGCAACCATGACTCAACTTGCACTCATCCGCCAGGGAGGTCTTCTGGAAGACATCGATGAAGCCCTGCGCGAACTCAACCGATGTGTTGGCTATATCGGAAAAGGCGGCACCTTGACGATCAAGATCTCTGTGAAGCCCGCTACGAAGACCAGCGGATCTTCCGTGATCGTCAGCGATGACATCAACCTCAAGACGCCGAAGATGCCGACCGCTGAGACGATCCTTTTTGCGACCGATGACGGCGATCTGTGCGAATCCGATCCCCGCCAGCGCAAGCTCAATTTCGACAAGGTAGAGACGACAGAAGAGCCGGCTGCCGAAGCAGAACGTTTCAAGAAAGTGAACTGAGGTACCAACCATGTCTGAAACCAACATCCAGAACTCCACCCCCGCCGAAGTCGCAAAGCCCTTCCACATGAACATCGAGGGGGTCCCCCACATCGCAGTCCCGAAGGACTACGTTGTCAAGAATGCCGATGAGCTGCTCCAGAACCCGCCGAGAGATGCCCGGACCGTGAGAGTCATTGATGCCGACAGTTTCAAGAGCTACCTCGACATCCACAAGACCACACGAGCCGCAGTCCATGTGAACTCCAAATGGCCAGATGTCGGCTGCGACGATTGTCTGGCCTGCGGATTTTGCGACGATGCCGACAGCGTCGTGACGAGCTGGCGAGACCATCAAGTCAAACTCGACCCGCTGCTCAGCAAAGACTTTGTCGAGTGGCGCAACATTGATGGCAAATCGCTGTCGCAGGTTGAGCTGTGCCGCTTCCTTGACCGCCACCTTTCCAACATCGTTCGTCCGGAAGATCAGCCCAAGGCCCCGACGTCGTCTGAAGTCCTGACCTTTGTGTCGAACTTGTCAGACGTCAAGAAGGTGGAGTTCAAGAAGTCCGTGAACTTGGATAACGGCCGAGTCCAACTCACCTACAACGAACTCGACGCCGACGGCGGCACGGCAAACATCTCGGTTCCGCGTGACTTCTGGGTCCAGCTGCGTCCGATCGTCGGCCGAGAAGACCGCTACAACGTTCTGGCCACCATGCGGTATCGAATCGTGGATTCGACCAAGCTGGTCTTCACGATTGAGCTTCGAGACCTTGACATCCTGCTCGAGGAGATGCGCGACGAGATGGTCAAAGAGCTCCGCGAGAAGGTCGCCCCGATCCCTGTCTTTTTGACACGCTGATATGCACTGGCTCCCTTACCCCATGTGCAAGCCGCACGTGGTCGCCACGTACATCACGACGGTCGTGAACAACCTGAACCGGTTCTACGAGGTCAAGCTGCTCTCGTGGGATGGCCGCAGGTGGGACTCGACGAAGTGGGAAAGGGTGCTGGCTTTTGTGCCGGCTCCTGTCCAGCCGCGTTACGTGCCGCCGTGGGAGAAAGATCAACGAAACCAGTCAAAAGACGAGGAAAAAGATGTCTGATGGATTCATCAAGTATTCTGCGCTGGCCGCCTTTTTTCGTATCACAGAAGACGAGATGCGAAACTGGCTGGCGACCGGCATCGCCCCGGACCACCTTCGCGTGCCGGGCCGCAGCAATGGGCCTCGACTGGCGGATCCGGAGGTCCGAGACTCGGATCTTTGTACTGCTGCGGACGTCTGCGCCTTTTATCGCATCTCTACGGAGACACTCCGGCGATGGCAAAACATCGGCAAGTTTCCGCGCCCGGACGGACCAGTTCTCGGACATTCCAAGCTTTGGCGAGTCCGAACTGCTCGAAACCCGGCTCTCAAGCTTAAGCGCCAAACGGCCTGACATACCCCGATCAAGCACTGCGCTTGGTCGGGGATTTTTTTATTTTGGAAAAACAGAATTCTGCCCATGCGGTCATCATCGGTCGCCGTTGTTCAAGAAGGTCTGAGCGTTGGTAGGCCTGCTCAACCTCGTTGCCGGTCTGGTGCTGCAACGCCTTCTCGGCAAGCACGCGATCATAGCCGTGCTCTGCGGCCCAGTCGCGAAAGGTCGAGCGCATGCCATGAATGGTGAACCCTGGCTTGAGCATATGCAGCATCTTGATCGGGGAATCAAGAGCAATGTGCCCCCGCATGCGGTACCCGAAGAAAATGTATTCGTTTACACGCGGGAAAGTCTTGAGCCACTTGAGGACCTGCGGGCTCAGGGGGACGCGATGGGGCTCAGGGCGACCGTCCTTGCGTCGAGGGCAGATCCACACGCCGTTTTTGAAATCGATTTCCGACCATTGTGCAAGGCAAAACTCATTTGCTCGAGCTGCAGTCAAGACACAGAACATGATGGCCTTGGACACAACGCTCAGACGGCCGTTGAGGTTCTCAAAAAGATCAGGGACCTCTTTCCAGTTAAGAGCAGCGTGATGGTCGACTAGCATGATCTTTGACGGTGCCGGCAAGAACTGGTCAAGGTTGCCCTGCCACTTAGCCGGATTCTCTCCCTTCATCATGCCTTGGGAAAGCGCGTAGACAAAAACGGCGCTCAAGTAACGCTGGAGATTGGCGGCAGTCTCGGTTCTGTCGAGCCATATCGGCTGGAGAATGGCCAGGATGTCATCTCTGGTAATGGAAGAAATCGGCTTGTCGCCTAGTGACGCCATCGCGTACTTGCGGATGGTTCGCGTCCATCGAAGAGCCTGGCTTTCGGTGCGCCACTGCCGTACACGCCGCTGGTTTTCGATGCACTGAGGCACGACCTCGGAAAAAATGGCGAGACGTTCTCGAACCTTCTGCATGGTCGCTCGCTTGGGCGTCACGATGTCCTCGCCGCTGCGCACCTTCTGGCGCAAGTCAGCAGCAAGTCCGCGAGCAGCTGATAGCGGTATGGAATAGGCAGATCCAAGGCCTACGTCTTTGAGCTTTCCTCCGATCTTGTAGCGATAAACCCAGCTGCGCGCGCTGCCCTTTACGAAAAGGTAAAGGCCTTGGCCGTCGGAGTGTCGACCGTCCGGCAGTTTCTTGATGTCTGAAGCTCGGAGTTTGTTGATGGCGCCCATTTTTGACGGTATGGTATGGAAAAATTCGAGAGATCTCTGTGGGGAAGTATGGAAATTTGTGGATCATTGTAGCCCTTTCCATACTTTTTCCATACCCGAAACGCCCGCAGTGTGGGGTTCCGTGTGGGTTGCTGTGGGTACAAAAAAACCTCAAAGCCGCGTTTTGTGGGCTATTGAGGTTATTTGCATCCTCTTGAGAGGGGATATATGGTGCCGGTGAGAGGATTCGAACATCCGACCTTCGCATTACGAATGCGCTGCTCTACCAGCTGAGCTACACCGGCACACTTGTTTTTCCTTCGAGGCGTTTGTCTCTCGAAGAGATGCGCATTTTACAGAGCTTTTCGAAAAATGCAAGAGAGCGATCAAATTTTTTAGATCGTCCTCTGACTCTGTCTTTGTGAAGCCGATTCCGACGAGAGGCCCCGAACCTCGGACCTTCGTATGACGTCAATACAGCTGCAGTCCATTGGCCGTTCCGTACTCAGGCGTGAGCACGATTTCGCTCTTGATCTTGCTCTTTTCCTGCTTGACATAACCCTGCATGAGCGCGTCGGCAACCAACTCCGGCGGCAAAATGGATTCGTCCGACTCAAATTGGAAACGACCGACAGGCTGAGTTCCCTGCCCGGTAGATTCAGATCGCAAGACACCCGACAAGGTCGCACGATTGCCTTCGATCGACACCGAGAGCGGATCAAATTCGACGACCACTCCGTCATTTTGAATACCTCTCATCAGAGTCAGCGTTAACAAATCATCGTGCAAATACGATGGGCCGAGCAGAATCTGCGCAAACTGCTCACAGAGCTCCTCAGTAATACCTGTGACACGTACCGAACCGCTGACATCATCCACCGCGCCGATCTGCCCGAGTTCCAGATAAAGAGCCGGAGAAGCCGGTTTCTTGAGGCTGAAGCTCATGGTCTCAGCCCACGTTTTTGTCCCTTCTTCCGGCTTCAGATCAAGTTTGAAATCAAATCCGTCAAAGCGGGCGGCTGCGCTCACCATCGAATCTATCTTCATCGTGAGCGATGTTTCCGACAATCCCGAATTTTCGCCATTGAGCGCCTTGGCAATAGGAGCGGCGTCCGACACAAAGGAGAACTCGAACTTGCCGAGCTTCAATTCGGGCTGACCGACCGGTCGGCATGACAATCCCGGAGTCTGTGCTCGCACTTCCAATGTCTTGCCGGTTTCGATATCGAACTCAAAAGCTTCAAACGAGCACTGGCCTCCGGCCACTACCGTAAACGGTTTGATCTTGTACGTCAGTCTCGCGCTGGGCAGCGCCTGGCTGCCGGACGTCAGAGCATCCCAGGCCGTGTAGGACACTTCGATGCGATCATCGAAGTTCTGCACGCCCGCTCTCAAAAGCCCCTGCTCGAAATTGGTATCAGCCGCGCGGGTAAGTTCCACTTTCGTCGTAAGCCCGGGATAGGCCCGGCCATTGAACGTTCCGAGTTGAATGCCGCCCACGGCTTCGAACGTCACCTGGAAGGTCTTTTTGAAGAAGCCGCCCTCGTACTTGGTCACACGCGCGGCCAGCTCGGCAGGAAGCACGGACGAAAAATTACTGATAGCCGTCTCATCGAACGCTTTTCCGGCCGAATAGATTCCATAAAACCAACAGCCGCCGACAGCCGCGACAGCCAGAGCGCACGTGGCACCGGCCAAAATTTTTGTGGTGTTTTCCATCGAAAAAGACGAAAGCGAAAAGTCAGATAGGAAGCGAAGGAAAGGAAACGGCCGCTTGAAACTTGTTCAGGCGGCCGCTTGATATTAACAATTTTAGGAGCACTTAAGACTCGCCAAACCACTTGGCGTAGATCTTGTCGTAGGTTCCGTCATCTTTCATGCTCTTCATGGCGGCATTGACCTTGTCGCGCAATTCCGTATTGCCCTTCTTGACCGCAAACCCGAAATATTCGCTGTCAAACTGCATGGGCTGGCGCTTGAGTCCTTTGGCGGCACGCGCATTGGTCACCAAAAAGTAGCCGATCACCGGACGGTCGGTAATCACCACATCACTACCGTTCATCTTCAGGTCCATGAAGGCTTCTGCACTTGTGTTGAAAGCCTTGATCTTGGTACCGGGGATACCCTTGGCCACTTCGGCGCCGGTCGTGCCGATCTGCACGGCAATCGTCTTGTTGTGCAGATCTTCGATCTTCTGATACTTGGCTTCATCGCCGACACGAATCATCAGACCCTGACCGGCCTGGTAATAGGGTTCACAGAAGTCAACGCGCTTTTTACGTTCTTCCGTGATCGTCACACCGCTCACCACGATGTCAATGTTGTTGGTCATCAATGCGGGAATCAGGCCGTCAAACCCCATGTTGACGAATTCCACCTCAACTTTCATGCGCTTGCCGATTTCGCGGATCATATCCATATCGAAACCGACGTATTCACGACTGGAGCTGTCGAGGAACTCAAAGGGAGCAAAGGTCGGATGCGTACCGACGCGAAGCGTATCGGCAGCGCTCGCGGCAAAGGAAGCTAACGCCATGACACCGGCGGCAAGCGTGGCAAAAATCTTACTTTTCACTTTGTGTTCCTCCGTTTTTGCCCATTGGGCACTTCGTTCTTGTTATCGCAACCGCGTCATCTGAGGCATAAACGCGGGCATTTGAAAATTGCGGATTATTTTCGCACGAAATATCACTTGTGTTGCTAGGTATTTCGTATTGGACGCTAAGCTTTTTTCAAGGCAGACGGCTAATCGCCTGATCCTTAACACTTTCTAGAAAGTCGCCGGCAGGCCCCTTACCGGGAATCCGGCAGTCCGGTTCAATTTCCAAAAGCGGAACCAGCACAAAGGCACGTTCGTGCATACGCGGGTGCGGCAGAGTCAGAAAAGGCGTCTGCTGAACCACGTCACCGTATAAAAGCAGATCCAAATCCAACGTGCGCGGTGCATTGTGCACCCCCTCCGGACGAACGCGATGCGCTTCATTTTCAATGACAAAAAGTGCGCGCAACAACGCTTCCGGTTCCAGTTCTGTTTCCACCATCGCAACAGCATTGACATAGTCCGGTCCGGAAGAATCAACTGGTGCCGTGCGATAAAAAGAGCTTACCTTGAGCAAGATCGTCTGCTCAATCTTACTGATCCTTTTGAGCGCTTGTTCAAGCGCCTTTTGGGGCTCACCCAGATTGGCACCCAACGCGATTACGGCTTCGGTCATGATTGTTCAGACTTGGATTCCGCCTTGTCGCTCTTGGGACGGCGACGGCGGCGTTTGGGCTTGGCCGAAACAACAGAAGCGGCATTGTCAGGTTTTTCTGCAAGCTTCGCTTCACTTGCCTGCCCCTCGATTCCGGCCTTTTCCGCCGAAGATCGGCGACGTCGGGAGGTCTTACTGCGGGGCTCGTAACGCGTGGCCTCTTCCGTGAAGCGTTCTTCGTCGCGCTGCTCTTTTTGACGACTCTTAGAGCCAGCTCGTGCTTGGGCCGCCGTGCGGCGCGCTTCGACCTCGGCCTGTGCCACCATGTCGGCGCGCTTTTGTTCATCTGCGTCGACAAAATCTTCCCACCAGTGTACGAGACTCTCGGGAACATGCCCTAAAGCACTGCGCAAAAGCATGAAGTCATACCCGGCTCGATACTTAGGATGTTCGACAAGGGTATACGGATTCTTGCCGGTGCGCCGTTCAAATCGAAGCTGCAGCATCCAAATAAGCTTCATGTCGGCAACAAAGCGGTACTGAATGGCAAGCTTGGCCGATTGCGTGGCGATCACTTCTTCGGCAGCCGAGTAAAGCGCCATCGCCCTTGCCGAACCCTTATTGCTTGTCGAAGACTTCTGATAGGCGTCCCAGCGCTTTTTCACTTGCGGCCACAAAAGCGTGGCAAACAGGAACGCGGGCGAAATCTTTTTACCCACGGCGATACGCTCGTCAGTGCGCTTGAGCGCGAGCATCAGAAACTTCTCGCCGTCGGGCTCATCAAGAATGACATCGAGCATCGGCAAAAGCGAACGATGCAGGCCCGCAGCACGCAGTTTGAGCAGACACTCTTCAGCGCGGCCGCACGTAAAGAGCTTGATCATTTCGTCGAAAAGTCGAGCTGCAGGCACATTGCCGAGCAACGGCGCCATTTCCGCAATGGCTCGATCCGCACTTTTTTCAATCTTGAAACCCAACTTGGCAGAAATACGCACGGCACGCATCATGCGCACCGGGTCCTCTCGATAGCGCGCCTGCGGATAACCGATCATGCGCAACGTCTTGCGTCGAATGTCCTCGTAGCCCCCGTGATAATCGTAAATGTCCCCCGTCGACGGATCGTAGTAAAGCGCATTGATCGTAAAGTCGCGACGCGCAGCGTCCTCCCACATCTCCCCGAAAATGTTGTCGGAAATGACGCGGCCGGAAGCATCCTTGCGAACGCCCGAAGCATCCAGTGCTCTGAATGTCGAACATTCAACGATTTCGTTGCCGAACACCACATGCACCAGACGGAAACGACGTCCGATGATGAAGGCGCGGCGCTGAGCACGCTTGACCTGTTCGGGAGTGGCATCAGTGGCCACATCGAAGTCTTTGGGCTTGACCCCGAGCAACAAATCACGCACAGCGCCGCCCACAACGTAGGCTTTGTAGCCGCGCTGCTGCAAAATTGAGCACGTACGCACCGCGGCAAAGCTCACCATTTTCGGATCAATGCCGTGTTCGCTTGCCCTAATAATGCGAGGCTCCTTATTGACCTCGTGATTGTTGCGCCCCACAATGGAGGCGATCATGCGCTTGACGTAATCAAACACTTATTCTTTACTCCGTTCGTCCGCTCTTCTATTGATTTGCATACGGCTCTTTTCGTTTTTCTACTTGCTTTTTCTCAAAAGACGAGGCGCATTTTCTCGATTTGCCAGCGCTTTGGCAACAAGTTGCGCCGCAAAGTCATACTCTGCCTGAGTGTAACTGTCCGTCACATGCCAGCCGCGTTCGCTCGCAATGCGCAGCAACGTCTCCCTTGCATTCACAACGCAGCATCGCCCTCCCTTTTTGTCAACATACTCAAAAAGGGCAAGATCGGCTTCGCTGTCCGACCAGAATTCGTATTCGTCGATCGTCGTGCCCTGTCGCTTCAACTCATCAACGAGTTTTTCAACGGCCGTCACTTTGCCCTGCTGATACGTGATCGGCTCAATCCAGCGACCGGTGAAATTGCCCGATTGGTCTTCCTGAGGTCTGACCGACAGCAGGTAATCCACGCCGAACAGTTCGGCGGAAGGCTGCGTGGCATAACTGTAAGTAGCCGAACAGATCGCCGTGACGGCGCCCGCTTGTTTGGCTTCATTGACAATTCTGACGGAACTTGCGGGAAGAATTTTTTCGAGCACCTCCGCGCGATAAGCTTTGCGAGCCGCATCCAAATCCGCACGATTGAACTGAGCCAGAAACTGCATCTGCCACATTTCGTACTCATCAATGTTCAATGTCTGCTCGATATATTCGCGCGTAAAACGATCAAGCGTTTCTTCTGCAGTCACACGCACAGCCTTTTCGCAGGCCCTAAGGAGCCACTTGCACCAGATATCCCCCGTATCAATGGGCATCAACGTGTGATCAAGGTCGTAAACTACAAGCTTCACAAATCCTTCCTCAGTTCTTTGAAAGAACATCTTTGAGCGTCGCATCCAACAGGACCGTGGTGATGCGCCGGTGTTCGCGGACGGCCTTTTCATCAACCGCATCTAAAAAACGCCGTAATCCGCGCATGTCTCGAGGGCAGCGAGCTTCGATCCAACGTCTCTGGGCCGAGTCGAACTCAATGCCGCGCTCACGAGCCAGACGCAGGAACTCTTCACCCGCTTCGTCAGCAGACAAATATCGCAACTGGTACGTCAGCCCCCACATCAGACGAGTCTTCACGTCGTCGCGGATTTCGAGATCAGCAGGTCGGATGGTGCCCGCACAAACAATGCGCGCCTGCGGGTGCGAACGTACATCGTTCATCAGAAAGAACAATCGTTCGAGATCTTCATCGTCAAGTCGCTCGACATTGTCAACCGTATAAAAAAGCGTCTGCTCATCGTATTCGGGAACGCGCATGCGCTGAGTCGGCGTAATGGCCCGCAACAAGTGCGAACGGCCGCTGCCGGGTGGCCCCCATATATAAATGAACTGCGGCCCCTGCCCCTTCTTGCAGTCACGCAGCGCAGCCAAAAGCTCAGCGTTGCTGCCGACACGGAAATTGTCCAGCGTCGGTGCTTCGGGCTCAACAAGATTGAGCAAAAGTTGTTCGGTAGGCTGCGCGTTCAATTGAGTTAAGCAGTGCTCGAAAAGTTAAACGGTAACCGGACACGACCGAAATTGCGTCTGCGAATACTGCACAACACAAGACAGCTTGCGTCCGAGTGGGCTAAAATGCCATATTTAATGCAAACGTCGGCACGGCGCTTAAGTTTAGCGCGAAGCCGGCTTCGGCGTTCTAAATTCTCTTGATTGCCTCATCAAAACAATGACTCAGCTTTCCTATGCCGCCGCCGGCGTCTCCATCGACAACGGCGATGAACTCGTTGATCGCATCAAACCCGCCGCCAAGCGCACCATGATCCCCGGTGTTCTCGGCTCCATCGGCGGATTCGGTGCTCTCTTTGAAATCAGCAAAGAATACAAAAACCCGGTACTCGTCTCAGGTACCGACGGCGTGGGAACAAAGCTCATGCTCGCCTTCCAGCTCAACCGTCATGATACGGTGGGTCAGGATCTGGTCGCCATGAGCGTCAACGACATCCTCGTGCAGGGTGCCAAGAGCCTCTTCTTCCTTGACTACTTCGGCTGCGGAAAGCTCGACGTTGACACGGCCGAACGCGTTGTCAAGGGCATCGCTCACGGTTGCGAACTCGCCGGCTGCGCGCTGATCGGCGGCGAAACGGCCGAAATGCCGGGTATGTACCCCGATGGCGAATACGACCTCGCAGGCTTTGCCGTGGGCATCGTTGAAAAAGACGAAATTATCGACGGCAAGAGCATCAAACCGGGCGACGTTGTGATCGGTCTGGCTAGCTCCGGCCCGCACTCCAATGGCTTCTCCCTCATCCGCAAAGTGGTGGAAGTCTCCGGCGCCGACTGGAACATGCCCTTTGACGGCGCCACGCTCGCTGACCGCGCAATGGAACCCACCCGAATCTACGTCAAGCAGGTCCTCAACGTGATGAAGTCCGTGAAGATCAAGGGCATGGCTCACATCACGGGCGGCGGTCTGGTGGAAAACATTCCGCGCATTCTGCCCGAAGGCACCCAGTGCGTGGTGCACGCTGACAGCTGGAAGCGTCCGGCCATCTTCGACTGGCTGCAGGAAAAGGGCAACATTGACGCCCACGAAATGCACCGCGTCTTCAATAACGGCATCGGCATGGCCATCGTGGTCGACGCGGCCGACGCCGAACGCGCCAAGGCGCTCTTTGAAGCCGAAGGCGAAACGGTCTACACGATCGGCGAGATTCGCGAACTGCCCGCCGGCGAAGCTCCCTGCGTGGTCATCTAAGCGGCTTCAGACTGTTTGAAACAACCAAGCGCGGCAAAAGGCCTCGGTCTTGACCCGCGCTTTTTCATACCCGTGAACTCCATGCGCGTTTACATTTGTTGTCCCCGACGAAAAGGGGGTGCCGAGCTGCATGAACTCGACGTTTCCGAAGGAGCTGTGGTTGCCAATGCACTCGAATCGGCCGGCTTTCCCCGCGAAACTACCTGCGGCATCTTCTGCGAAAAATGCACGCCCGAGACCGTTCTGAAGCCGGACGATCGCATCGATATTGCCGTAGCGCTTGCGCTTTCGCCCATGGAAGTGCGCCGCCTGCGCGCACAGAACAAGGAGCGCACGGCCGTCCCGCGCCCGCGTCACGGCGGCATTCATCAGCTCATCAAGCCTTTGGACGAAACAGAGGCCTGAAAATTTTTCGTCTTAAATCCGAAAACCTCTTTCAATAGGACATATTTTGTGCCTATAATGCGAGGTTAACCAAAAGCATCCGGGGCCTCTTGGGCGAACGTCCGGCACTGCGACCCGTTTTTTTTTTGCTTTGAGGTTACCGAAAATGCGTCTCCTGCAGAAGGCACTCACCTTCGACGACGTTCTGCTCGTCCCCGCCTACTCTGAAGTTCTCCCCCGCGATGTGCAACTGCGCACGCGTCTGACTCGCGAAATTACCCTGAATCTTCCGATGGTGTCCGCCGCTATGGACACGGTTTCCGAAGCCAACCTGGCCATCGCTATGGCTCAGGAAGGCGGCATCGGCATCATTCACAAGAATCTCACCGCTCAGCAACAGGCTGCTGAAGTCGCCAAGGTCAAGCGCCACGAATCGGGCGTTGTGAGCGATCCGATCACGGTCGGCCCTGACATGCTCGTGGGCGACGTGATCCGCATGTGCCAGGAACACCGCATCAGCGGCGTGCCGGTCGTCGAAGGCCGTCATGTTCTGGGCATGGTCACCAACCGTGACCTTCGCTTCGAATCCCGTATGGAAGCTCCCGTGCGCGAGGTGATGACCCCGCGCGATCGTCTCGTGACTGTCCAGGAAGGCTCCAGCCTTGACGAAGCCAAGCGTTTGATGCACGAGAATCGTCTTGAACGCGTGCTCGTGGTCGATAAGGACTTCAACCTCTGCGGCCTCATTACTGTCAAGGACATCATCAAGGCTACCGAGCATCCCTATGCCGCCAAGGACAGCGAAGGCAAGTTGCTGGCAGGCGCCTCGATCGGCGTGGGTGCCGGTACCGAAGAACGTCTTGAATTGCTCGTTGAAGCCGGCGTGGACGTGGTCGTCGTCGACACGGCTCACGGCCACAGCAAAGGCGTGCTCGACCGTGTGGCATGGGTCAAGAAGAACTACCCCAACCTGCAGGTGATCGGCGGCAACATCGCTACCGGCGCCGCTGCCCGCGCTCTGGTTGACCACGGCGCCGACGCCGTCAAGGTCGGTATCGGTCCGGGCTCCATCTGCACGACCCGTATCGTGGCCGGCGTGGGCGTTCCTCAGATTTCCGCCATCAGCAACGTTGCTGAAGCGCTTGAAGGCACCGGCGTTCCCCTGATCGCTGACGGCGGTATCCGCTTCTCGGGCGACATCGCCAAGGCCATCGCTGCCGGCGCCAACTGCGTCATGATGGGTGGCATGCTCGCCGGTACCGAAGAAGCCCCCGGCGAAGTGATCCTCTACCAGGGCCGCTCCTACAAGAGTTACCGCGGCATGGGCTCTCTGGGCGCCATGTTCAAGGGTTCCGCCGACCGCTACTTCCAGGACAACAACTCGGGCAATCTCGACAAGCTCGTGCCGGAAGGCATCGAAGGCATGGTGCCGTTCAAGGGCTCCGTGGTGACGATCCTCTACCAGATGGCCGGTGGTCTGCGCTCCTCGATGGGCTACTGCGGCTGCCGCACGATCGATGAAATGCGCTCTCGCGCCGAATTCGTCGAAATCACGGCCGCCGGCTGGCGTGAAAGCCACGTCCACGACGTGAAGATCACGAAGGAAGCCCCGAACTACCGTCAGGAAAACTAATCCTGCCTAGGTAGGTTAAAATAACGCGGCGCGGGTTTTACCCCGCGCCGTTTCTTTTTACCGCCGCCTCTCAAGCAAAATTTTTGCCAGCTTGCCCGCTGACGGCGGCCCCGCTCCGCTCAAATTTCCAGACATGCTACACGATCGCATTCTTATTCTCGATTTCGGAAGCCAGGTGACGCAGCTCATCGCACGCCGTGTGCGTGAAGCTCATGTGTACTGCGAAGTGCACCCCAACGACGTTTCCGCCGACTTCATCCGCGAATTCAATCCCAAGGGCATCATTCTGTCAGGCTCTCACATGAGCGCCTATGAAGAGTCCAACGATCAGGTGAGTCCGGCCGTGTTCAGTGCCGGCGTTCCCGTGCTCGGCATCTGCTACGGCATGCAGACGATGGCCCAGCAGTTGGGCGGTCGCGTAGAAAGCGGCTCCAAGCGCGAATTCGGCTACGCCGAAGTGCGCGCCCACAACCACACCAAGCTTCTTGAAGGCATCGAAGACTTCAAAGGTCCCGAAGGCGAAGGCATGCTCAAGGTTTGGATGAGCCACGGCGACAAAGTCACCGTCATGCCCGAAGGCTTCAAGCTGATGTGCTCGACTCCGTCCTGCCCGATCGCCGGCATGGCCGATGAAACCCGCGGTTTCTACGCCGTGCAATTCCATCCGGAAGTCACGCACACCGTGCAGGGCAGCCTCATGCTCAAGCGCTTTGTCACGGATATCTGCCACTGCAAGCCCGACTGGGTGATGGGCGACTATATCGCCGAAGCCGTCGAAATGATCCGCAAACAGACCAACGGCGAAGAAGTCATTCTCGGCCTTTCGGGCGGCGTGGACAGCTCGGTTGCCGCCGCACTCATTCACCGCGCCATTGGCGACAAGCTTACCTGCGTGTTCGTCGACAACGGTCTGCTGCGCAAGGGTGAACGCGACCAGGTTCGCGAAACCTTCGAAAAGAACATGGGTCTGAAGCTCATTGTGGTCGACGCCGTCGATCGCTTCATGGGAGAACTCGCCGGCGTCACCGATCCTGAACAGAAGCGCAAGATCATCGGTCGCGAATTCGTAAATGTCTTCCAGGAAGAGGCCGAAAAGCTCTCCAACGCCAAGTGGCTTGCTCAAGGCACGATCTATCCGGACGTCATCGAATCGGCCGGGGCCAAGACCAAGAAGGCCAAGACCATCAAGAGCCACCACAATGTGGGCGGTCTGCCCGAAACGCTTCACCTGAAGCTACTCGAACCGCTGCGTTCGCTCTTTAAGGATGAAGTGCGCGAACTCGGTGTCGAGCTGGGCCTTCCCTACGAAATGGTCTACCGCCACCCGTTCCCGGGACCGGGTCTGGGCGTTCGTATCCTGGGTGAGGTCAAGCGTGAATATGCCGATCTGCTGCGCGAAGCCGACGCCATCTTCATCGAAGAACTGCGCCGCGCCGGCTGGTACGACAAGGTGAGCCAGGCCTTCGTTGTATTCCTGCCCGTCAAGAGCGTAGGCGTCATGGGCGATGGCCGCACCTACGACTGGGTTGTGAGCCTGCGTTCCGTTGAAACAAGCGACTTCATGACCGCCAAGTGGTCTGAACTGCCGTACTCGCTTTTGGCCACCGTCTCCAACCGCATCATCAACGAAGTGAAAGGCATCAATCGCGTTGTCTACGATGTCTCGGGCAAGCCGCCTGCCACGATCGAATGGGAATAATTACATTTAGCACTACCTCAATGCTATTGATGACATAAGCATTTTTAAAGCCCGCTTAGTAGCGGGCTTTTTGTGCACTATAAATACTTCTCAAGGATAGGGAAATTTTAAAGCTACCAAGCTGGATACACTAGAGTTATTTACCAAGCACGTTATAAAAAACGTACACATCAATTTTGTTGATTTAGTATAAAGAATCTCAATGCTTTCCGTTCGTTCACCAATAAAAACCGCTTCGGACCTTAAGGAGCTATTGTTTAACTCTAAAGCACAACGTCCAATTAGTTCAGAACAAAAAGCAGAACTGGAACGCATTGCAAAACTTGATGTCGTGAATTATTCCGAGGCTGATATTCTGGCAGAAATTATCGACCCTGTTATTCGAATATTGGGATATTCAAAAGAATCATACTTCTCTATATATCGTGAAAAACACTTAAAGATAGCTGACGGCAACTTATTTATCGATTACCAAATGACACTATGGTCTCAATCTTTTTGGATAATTGAAGCCAAGAAGGTCAAACGCAAGGCGTTAAAGTTTACCTCTAAGGAATTACAACAAGCCCTGCTATATGCTGCACATCCAGAGATTGATGCCGCACTCGTTGTGCTATGTGATGAGCGCGTATTTGAAATTTATGATCGTGATGAAAGCGTTTCTGAACCAATAGTGCGCGTAGAAGTTCAGAAACTACCAGAACAATTTCATGAACTCCAAGCTGTTCTCAGTCCCTGGCAAGCGTGGTTCTTTCAAAAACGGCGAGTATTGAACATGGCGAGCCGTATTTTGCTACTTGAAATGACTCCTGGACGAGTTGAGGAATTCTCTGAAGCTATACAGCGTAGGATTCAAAAAGCTCGCGCTCAGGTGTATGCCAATCGGCGCAAACTCAAAACCTCTTCCAACGACCTATCCAGATGGCACAAAACACTCGAAACATCCACTATACGGGAGATTATCCACACAGAGTTCTTTTCAATCCCAACCCATGCTAGTCTTGTCTCAGTTGCAGAAAATTTAGTTTCTAAGGCCCATCCAGGAGCATTTGAGTTGATGATTGAAATGTTTCCAGATCATCCCAAGCCTCTGAATGACAACTATATTGCGTATGCTTTGCGAACTCTTATTGCATTGAACGATTCGAACTATGAAATCAAGTGGTCTCCTTCCTGGCTACATCTTCAGTCATATAATCCTACACCTAAAACTTTAATAAAGAATCTCATTTCGCTTTCACTCTCGGGATTCCAAGCAGCACCAGAGTATAGAACGGTGCTTCAATACTCGGCTTGCGCACGAAGATTATCCAAGATATTGATGGCGCGAATCCCTGAACTAGCAAAAATAGGTGAATTAAAACACCTGCTAGTCCGTTATCTTTTTGATGAACTTGACGATGTACAATTCTTCTCAACTCCTGAAGGACAAAATTTCCAACATATTGATGTAATCACATATCTACTCACTGAAAATTTTGTAGATCGTTGCGCAAGTCCGCAACATCTTTCTGATCACTTCAACCTAAGTCGAGCACGTGTTCTTCTAAGAGACGCTTGGAATAGCGAAATTCGACTCCTTAGCAATGGCTTTGACTATTGGCAAAACCTAAACGGTCGAGATTTGAACGGTGAAATAAACCCAACAGAGTACAGCTGGGTAACTTTTGACTCTTTGGGACATATAGTGGTGTGTATCTTAAACAACCACCCCTATCGGAAAGATTATCTGCTCAAAAATCACACAAAGGAACTTCGACGCCTTGCCTCTTGTGGTTCATGGGCTGCTCGTGAAATTTTAGGTGTTGATGCAACTCAAAATTTAATGCAATTAACAGATGTTGAAAACGCGAATTGGTTCTTCGATGGTGATGTCCACCTTTTTGCCAAGTTTCGAGCAGCTTATAAGCACTCGAAATGCTAGAAGATAAATCGATCTACGCAAATAAAAATTCCGATACTCTAGACCATGACTGAATGGTCTTATCGTCATTTAACTACCTCAATAAATCAGTCTAAAAGCTGTTTCACCACTTTTTTTGGGGTGTCACGCCACTCCGCGTGTCTTGATAGAAATTTGAACTCCTTTCATTCATCCATTTTCATCTTTTTGACCCCCAAATAATGGCAGACTCACGATGTTCTAAAAGAACTTATTCCAAAGATACCGTCCAGGTACGTTTTTATCCTACCGCTCGGATAGAATCGGGGGATCAGTGTCGACAGCTTGAATAATGTCGACGATGCATCGAAAGGACTGTCTATGTTTTTAAAGTCTCCGAGCCTGGAAGAAGGCTCCCGCATGCCCGCCAAGCACTCCCTTAGCGGAGACAATCTGTCTCCCGAACTTTCCTGGGGCGACTTCCCGGCGGGAACAAAGAGTTTTGCGGTCACCTGCTACGATCCGGACGCTCCGACCGGTTCCGGCTGGTGGCACTGGGTTGCACTCGATATTCCGTCCAATGTCACAACGCTGGCCGAAGGAGCAAAGCTTGCGGCCCCGGCACGTGAACTGACAACGGACTACGGCACCAAAGGCTTTGGCGGCGCCTGTCCTCCCTCGGGACACGGCATGCACCGCTACGTATTTACGGTTTGGGCACTGCCGGTGGAAAAACTTGACCTGCCCGACAGCGCCACCGCCGCCAACGCAGGCTTCATGCTCAACGCCATGGCTCTGGCAACCGCAAAAATCACGGCAACCTACGTCACTCCGTAGTCCCTGCCCTTAATGAAACTTCTGGGCAGGTACGCGCCCGTGCCTGCCCTTTCGTCGAACTCAGCTGATAACTTGGATTTGATTGAGTTCGGCGAACTCACACCATAAAAAAAGTCGACTTTTCAAAAAGTTTGACCTCGGGGAGAAAAAAATGACTGCAGACTCCACACAGATGCAGCGCCCGGTGATGAATCCGCACGAAAAACGGATGCAGACGATTCAAGCCGTCCTCTATGTCATCGCCATCATTTTGGGCCTCATCAACGGCTTTTACGGTTCCGAATTTTGGATTCAGACGGGTGAATTCATCTCGACGATCTTCATTCGTCTGTTCCGTTTCATCGCGGTTCCGATCATCGCCGTATCGATCATTGCCACGCTCTCGCAGATTTCGCGTTCTACGGAATCCGGACGCATTTTCCGTCACAGCGTTTTCTACACGCTTCTGACCACAATTTTGGCCGCCTCGCTGGCAGCAATTCTTTTTGAAGTCTTTTCGCCCGCCAACGTAACCCTAAGCGACACGACCGAAGCGTCAGCCGCCATCGCAGGCATCAAAGGCAAGAGCTACTTTGACTACATCACATCCGTTGTTCCCGACAACGCGATTGCGCCGTTCTTGTCGGCCAACGTTCTTTCGGTTTTGCTGATTGCCGCCGCCGTCGGTATCGCCATTGCCAAACTGCCGCATGACAGCCGCGAACAGCGCGTGCTGATGGCCTTCTTCTCGGGCCTTCAGGCCGTGCTCTTCACGCTGGTGGGCTGGATCATCATGATTCTTCCGTTGGGTATCTTCGGCTTTTTCACGGTGCTGGCCAAAGAAATCAACGCCGGTGTTGCCGTGGGCGGTCTTGGCACCTATTTCGCAACGGTGCTCTCAGCCAACTTCATCCAGATGCTCATCGTGCTGCCTGCGCTTCTTTTGCTGCGCGGCATCAACCCGATTCGGGTCTTTAAGGGCATGTTGCCGGCTTTGACCGTCGCTTTCTTCTCCAAGTCGTCGGCAGGAACGTTGCCCGTAACCATGCGCTGCTCGGAAGTCAATCTCGGTGTTAAAGAAAGCGTTTCGCGCTTTGTGCTGCCGATGTGCACAACCATCAACATGAACGGATGCGCCGCCTTTATTTTGATTACGGTCGTCTACCTCATGCAAAACGCAGGTGTTGACATTACCTGGTCAACACTCGCCGTCTGGATCTTCATTGCCACGATCGCTGCGGTGGGCAACGCAGGCGTTCCGATGGGATGCTTCTTCCTTTCGGCTAGCCTGCTGGCCAGCATGAATGTCCCCATTCTGCTTATGGGCGTTATCCTGCCCTTCTACGCTGTGATCGACGCTATCGAAACAACTCTCAACGTCTGGAGTGACTCCAACGTAGCCGTTTTGGTACATAAAGATCTCTACGGAGACATTTAGTGCCGTCTCCTTGACCTGCGTCTAGCCTTCTAAGGAAAAGGCGCAGGCTCAAGGCGGGTACAATTCCAAATGCAGTGCGGGAGTTGCCTCGCGGCTCCCGTCTCTTTTTTCTGCCATGCGGCCTGCCCCGAAGCCGCAGCAATCTCTCAAAAGAAAATACGGCGTAAAGTCGAATCCGCTGATGTGACTGTGCGCCGCCAATCACAAAAAGAACCAAAGAGATGTTTTCTAATCCGACCGCCATTACTTTTACCGGCTACATGATTTTGATGGTGATCCTGGGCTTTGTCGCCTGGCGATACACCCGCAACTTCAACGACTACATTTTGGGCGGCCGTAGTCTCGGTGGCGTTGTGACGGCTCTTTCCGTCGGCGCTTCCGACATGAGCGGCTGGCTGCTGATGGGCTTGCCCGGCGCCGTGTTTCTTTCGGGCATCACGGAAAGCTGGATTGCAATCGGCCTCACGCTCGGTACCTATCTGAATTGGAAATTCGTCGCAGCCCGCCTGCGCGTATACACCGAAGTTTCTCATAATGCCCTGACGCTTCCCGACTTTTTCACGCATCGCTTTAAGGACGATACGCGCATGCTGCGCATTCTCGCGGCCGTCGTCATTTTGGTGTTTTTCACGATCTATTGTGCGAGCGGCGTTGTGGCCGGTGCCCGCCTTTTTGAAAACACCTTCGACATGAGCTATGAACGCGCTGTCTGGATCGGCGCGGCTGCAACCATCATTTATGTGTTCATCGGCGGATTCTTGGCAGTAAGCTGGACGGACACTTTCCAGGCTTCGCTCATGTGCGTGGCGCTCGTCGTAACGCCCATCGTCGTGATGACCGATCTCGGCGGCTTTTCGAGTGCCGTTGAACAAGTCAAAGCCATCGACGTCAACATGGTCAACATGCTCTCGCATCAGACCTTTATCGGCGTACTCAGTCTCATCGCCTGGGGTTTAGGCTACTTCGGACAGCCGCATATTCTGGTGCGCTTCATGGCTGCGCGCTCAATCAAGGTGATTCCTCGCGCATGCCGCATTTCTCTGATCTGGATGATCTTTTGCCTTGGTGGCGCCGTCTCGGTGGGCTTCTTTGGTTCGGCCTACTTTGCTGCGCATCCGGATCAGGCCACGCTCGTTACGGAAAACCACGAGCGCGTCTTCATCGTGCTCTCGCAGGTGCTCTTCAATCCCTGGATCGGCGGCATTCTGATGGCTGCGATTCTGGCAGCTGTCATGAGCACGCTCTCCTGCCAGTTGCTGGTTTGCTCATCGACCCTGACTCAGGATTTCTACCGCGGCTTCATTCGCCCCAAGGCCAACCAATGGGAACTGTTGTGGTTCGGTCGAATGATGGTGCTGCTGATTTCGTTTGTGGCCATCTTCATCGCCATGGATCCGCAAAGCCTGGTGCTCTCGCTTGTTAGCTACGCCTGGGCAGGATTCGGTGCGGCCTTCGGCCCGGTGATCCTCATCAGCCTCTGGTGGAAACGCATGAACAAATACGGCGCCATGGCCGGTATGTATACGGGCGCAGCCACAGTCCTGATTTGGCACCAATTCAACTGGTTCGGTCTCTACGAAATCGTTCCGGGCTTCCTCTTTGCCGCCATCGCCATCTATGTTGTGAGTCTTCTCACGGAAGCTCCCGACAACGAAATCTGCGAAACCTTTGACAAGGTTGAAGCCGAAGTTCGAGCGGGTTAAACACAATCTGGCGAAAAATTCAATCGCGGTCGGTGGTGTCTTTCCACCGGCCGCGCTTGTTTTGCAGGGAATTTTGCCTAGACGCTTTGGACTAAAACGGGAGTATTATTTTTTCGTTACGCCGCCTGCGCCTACCTCGTCGCGCAGACAGCCGGAAAGGATTCCGATAAAAAACAAACTCGCGGAGACAATTGCAAATGCAAAAGAAACCTCTTGATTGGTCCAAACTCGGATTTGCCTATCGTCCGACGGACTTTCGTTATCAAGCGAACTGGAAAGATGGATCTTGGGATGAAGGCGGCCTGGTAACTGACCCCAACATCGTCCTTTCGGAGGCAGCCTGCGTGTTTCACTACGCTCAGAGCTGTTTTGAGGGCTTAAAGGCCTACACCACAAAAGACGGTCGCATCGTCACGTTCCGTCCCGACATGAATGCCGAGCGTATGGCTAACACGGCGCGCCGCCTGGAAATGCCCGCATTCCCGGAAGACAAGTTCGTGCAGGCCGTTGTGGATACCGTACGAGCCAACGCCGCATGGGTACCTCCTTTCGGCACGGGTGCCTCTTTGTATATTCGCCCGTTCATGATCGGCTCGGGTCCCCAGATCGGAGTGGCTCCTGCTCACGAATTCCTGTTCCGCATCACCGTCATGCCTGTTGGAGCCTACTTCCAGGGTGCCGTCAAGCCTCTCAAGGTTCGCGTCTCCGACTATGACCGCGCCGCTCCCCACGGTACGGGACACGTCAAGGCTGGTCTTAACTATGCCATGAGCCTTTATCCGACAATGGAAGCTCATCGTCAGGGCTTTGCCGAAAACCTGTACCTGGATCCGGCCAGCCGCACCTACGTCGAAGAAGCCGGTGGCGCAAACGTCATCTTCGTCGACAAGGACAACAACCTCATTGTTCCGAAGTCCGACTCGATTCTGCCGTCGATTACGCGCCGCTCGCTCGTGTATGTCGGCGAACACTATCTCGGCTTGAAGGTCATCGAACGCAAGGTTGCCCTTGAAGAAGTCAAGGACTTCAAGGAAGCCGCTCTTTGCGGCACGGCGGCCGTTCTGGCTCCGATCGGCGAAATTCACACCAAGGACGGCGTGATTGCACTGCCTTCCGGCATGGACAAGATGGGCGAAATTTCGGGCAAGCTGCGCGAAACGCTTACCGGCATCCAGGCCTGCGAAATCGAAGCTCCGGAAGGTTGGGTTGTTGAAGTCGGCAAGGAAAGCGACTTCGAATAACGTCATTGCTTGACGACAGATATTCCGCATCGATCTGAGTCTTCGGTGCGGAATTTTTTTGTCCAATAACGATCGATTTGTTTTTGGACAAAAAGAGAAGAAAAAGAGGACAATTGACAGATGTCTTTCAACGGCAATGCATTCCATGGAACAAATCGCCGCATCTGTGATCTTCTTGGTCGTGCTGAGCGTTCTTTTGCTCTGGCGGAAAAAGAAGCAAAAACAGCAAATCCGCCTTCAAAGCTCGGGACTTGCCTCAACCCTCTCCTCGCTTCTCGACTCTCTTCCTTTGTCGAGAAACACACTTGAGCAATACCTTTCAGGACATAAGTATTTCAGTCACACGGATTGGGAGCGCTTGCAAGAGTGCCGGCAAATACTCCTGCAGACACTGCGAAACCATCCTCTTGCCGATTATGAAGCAATCGAGCAACCGCCGGCACAGTTTCTTTTGCGTTTTGCTCTCGCCGTTAAGTCCGGGCTTGGAAATCGAGAGGATTACAACCGCAAGGCGGAAGATTTTCTTTTATCGCATTGGGAAAAATTTTTTGATCAATGCGAATCCAATCCGCTGACGCAAGCTCAGCGTCGAGCTTGTATCAATGATGATGACAACACGCTTGTGGTGGCCGGAGCCGGCAGCGGCAAAACCTCTACGATCATCAGCAAATGTCTTTATCTCATTCAAAGCGGATTGGCTCTGCCCGAACAAATCCTGCTTTTGGCATACAACCGCAATGCGGCTGATGAAATAAAAGAACGCATCAAGCGAAAAATCGGCAGTACAAAACTAGACGTCCACACCTTCCACTCTTTCGGGAACAAGATCCTTAATCAACACAATGACAATAACCTGCGCTTGACGAACTTTGTCGAACAGGATGTCGAATTTTCACGTTTTATCGTCTCGACTGTACAAGAAGCAGCCGAGAAAAATCCCGCCTATAAGAAAACCTTAATTCGTTTCTTTCAGGAACACCAAATACCTGTTTATGCTGAGTCTGACTTCAGCGACGCCGATCTTTTCAACGCCTTTCGCAATAGTCTGGACTTAAGAACCTTCAGAAATGAGCTGGTTAAAAGCGGCGGCGAGCTCTATATCGCCAATCTGCTCTACCGTTGGCAGATCCCTTACGCATACGAAGCCCGTTACCCTCATATCACTAACGCCAGTTACAAACCGGACTTCCTGATTACCGATCAGCCGTTTGCGCAATCCGAGACCAATCCCCTCTATTCGGAACGTTCTTTTCGGACGATCCGTTCCGGTGCACGTGTGGCTTGGATTGAATATTTCGGCATTGACCGCAACGGCAATCTTGCCCCTTTCATCAATCGCGAAGAGTACTTGAAGTCCCGCCAATGGAAGCGAGATCTGCACCAAGCAAACGCAACATCGCTTATCGAACTTACCACAGGCGATTTGCAAGATGGTCTACTCGAGGAAAAACTGCGTCACGCACTCTGCGAATTGGGCTTTGAAATCAACCCTATGAGTGACGAGGAATTTCTCCATAATCTGTGGGCAGAAAATCGTCCATTACACCCAAAATGGCAAGAATTCATCTCACTCATTCGAAATTTTCTTGTGCTATTCAAAGATTCCGGATATTCGGATGAAGAAATTCTTGCGCGAGCCAGGCAGTTTCACTATGACGCCGTTCGCATTGACGCTTTCCTAACACTGTTTCGGCCGGTCATCACGCGCTATGAGGAGTTCAAACGTCATCATTATGAAATTGACTTCTCAGACATGGTTCTGCGTTCCTGTGAAATTCTGGATCGTCAACAAGAGCGGCTGCCGTATCGATACGTACTCGTTGACGAGTTCCAAGATGTCAGTCGTTCGCGCAGTCTTCTGCTCAACAGCGTGCTAAGAAACGCTTCGTCAGCACGACTCTTTGCCGTCGGCGATGACTGGCAGTCGATCTATCGCTTCTCAGGTTCAGATCTCGATCTTTTCGTGCATTTCGATCGGCATTACCCAAAGTGCTCGATATTGCAGCTCGATAAAACATATCGCTTCAGCAACAAACTCAACTCACTTTCCTCCGGGTTTATCTGTAAAAATCCTGAGCAGTTCAAAAAGCACATGACTGCCGTCAAACTCGTCGACAAACCCTCCGCTCTTGCCGTTGATGTGAGGAAACTCATGCTGAAGATGAGTTCTCAGTCCTTTGAACTTAAAAGCGCCCTCGACAATACGCTTTGCTACCGAAATGCCCTCTACTGGTGTCTTCATCGCATCTCGGAAAAGCACAAAGAATTGGACTCCCAACCTCCTACCGTCTTACTGCTCGGGCGCATGATGTGGAAAAACATGCCGTCCCTGTCCAAAATCACTGAAGCCGAACTCCGCAAAAGTTTTCCTCTGCTGTCGATTTCCTACCGAACAATTCATTCGGCCAAAGGACTCGAAGCCGATTATGTTCTCCTTATCGGAATTGATTCCGGAGTATTTCCCTGCACCAAACAAAGCGATCAAATCATTGAGTCTGTATTGCCAATGGTCGAAAGCTATCCCTATGCTGAAGAAAGGCGTCTTTTTTACGTTGGCATGACGCGCCCCAAAAAACACTTGATCATTCTCTATGACAGTGTCAAGCCATCTCCGTTTATGAGTGAACTCACTCGAGAAAGTCCCCCAGATCTGTTATCTCAGTATTCCGACGCAAGTTATGAAATTTCATGCCCACGCTGCAAAGATGGCAATCTGATTTTGCACGCATCTCGAAGCGGCGGCAGATACTACCAATGCAGCAACGGATTATGCTCGGAAGTCTTTAGTTGCTGTCCCAACTGCGGTGCTCCATTGATCAAGGATCACACCGGTCGTTATTGCCTCAACTCTCAATGCAATTACATAGAAATTCGCTGCAATAAGTGCGCTTCGGGGTTCATGAAACGACGTATAAACAGTCGAAACGGACACATGTTCTATGGTTGCTCAAACTGGAATTCTCTTGGCTCAGGATGTAGCCAGACAATGCAGTGTGAAATGGCTCAGAAAGCAATCAATAACTACAAAGGCAACATTCAGAAGAAACGTCTGGATTTATCTGAACGATTTCCGCAATCCGGCAGTCAATCCAATAATCCGCCCTGTTGAAGCTTTTTTTGCTGAGGATCCTGAATGTGGGAAAAAAGAATACCTACTGATTCCGCACTGAATCAACAGTGTTAGTCTTTATCCTAAAAATCAGCACGGTTTTGCGTTATCTTCAACAAATGGGAGAATGTTCCATGGCTTGTCACTATGACTGCTTTTTCATCAACGGTGTCTGGGTAAAACCCCACTCCGACGATGTCATTTCACTGGAAAATCCCGCCACAGGCGAAGTTTTTGCACATGTACCGGACGGCACTCCCGAAGATGTCGCCAATGCCATCGAGGCGGCCGCACAAGCACAACCGGCATGGGCCGCCACGCCGCTTTGCCAGCGTATCGAACGCATGCAAAAGGCTCTTGAAATTTTCAGAACTTATCGAGAAGAGATCATTCGTCTGGAAGCTCTGGAACTGGGTTCGCCTGTGAGTTTTTCAGCAAATTCTCATTGTGATTATCAGTTCACGCGTATTGAGTCGTACATCCAAGAATGCAAAAACGTCCCGCTAAAGGAAAACTTCGAGCAAAGCACTGTCGTGCGAGAACCTGTTGGGGTTGTTGCTTGTATCACGCCTTGGAACTATCCGCTCGGACAAGTGGTTCAAAAAGTCATCCCTGCATTGCTCATGGGCAATACGGTGGTTCTCAAACCGAGTCAACACACGCCGCTGACCAGTTATCTTCTGGTGGATTCGCTTGATCAAGCCGGTTTTCCGCCCGGCACCGTCAATCTGGTCACAGGGCGCGGCTCCAGATTAGGCGACACCCTTGCCACGCATCCTCTCGTCGACATGATCTCCTTTACCGGTTCAACAAACGTAGGAATCAAACTCAGTCAGGAAGCACTGGGAACTCTCAAGCGCATTTCCCTGGAACTTGGCGGCAAATCCCCCTTCATTTGGCTGCCGAGTCAAGACTACGCACCGGCTGTTGACAAGCTTTTTTCCTCTATTTTTTATAACTCCGGTCAGACTTGTACGGCACTGTCTCGCCTATTGGTTCCAGAGGAAGATCTCGATCAAATTAAATCGCTGTTGCTGTCACGCGTATCGGAACTCACCGTTAGTGATCCGATGGATCCGAATACCAAAATCGGACCTATGGCAAGTCGGGCTCAGTACGAAAAAGTTCTCGCCTATATCGAACTGGGTCAAAAAGAAGGAGCCGAATTGCTTTGCGGCGGAGCCGCTCCTGAAGCCGGCAGCGGCTACTACATCAAGCCGACTATTTTTACGGGTGTTACCAACGATATGCGTATTGCACGTGAAGAAATTTTTGGGCCTGTCTTATGCGTGATCACGTATCGAAGTCTCGATGAAGCCGTCGCCATTGCCAACGACACGGTTTACGGCCTGAGTGCGGCCGTTTACGGAGAACGATCACTTGCGCTTGATGTTGCCTCCAGACTCAAAAGCGGCAACGTCTATGTCAATGGGGCGCCTCGCGATGTCACGGCACCTTTCGGCGGCTATAAACAAAGCGGCATCGGCCGCGAAGGCGGTCGTTACGGATTGATGGAATTTACGCAGCTAAAAGCTGTCTTTGACCGCTGCTGATCTCTGAGCAAAATTGATTCACCCAAAAAAGGCGCCTCCGGCATCTGTCGGAAGCGCCTTTTGCTTTTTATCGTCATCACGTTTCCCTTTAAGCTGTGACACACATTCGCTTGCCAAAATCAGCGGCTGTGTCAGTGCATACAACGCGCTGAGTTGCATAAGAGTAAAACAATGTTCAAAAAAAACTGCCTTGCCCTTTTAAGTCTGGGCCTTTTCTCTTCATTTGCCAATGCCTCCGCCTACAGCGACAAACTTGCTGAAATGCAGGCCAAATTCGAACAAGCTCTCAAAGGTGATCAGGCTGCAGCTGCTTATGTCTGCCGTCAAGGAAACTTGCCTCAGCTCAAAGTGCGCTTGATTGATCGCGACAAACATATTGAAGCCTGTCGTCTGTACGCGAAAGACATCGCTAAAAATCCTTCCACTTATCGCTGGTTCATGGAATGGTCGATGCACCTGCCCCATGAGCTTATCGCTCCGGTGTTCAAACATCTGACGGACGCCGACATTTATCCGGTTACCAAAATCAATTTTCTTTTTGCCTCCTGGCTCTATGGTGAAAAGAAAAACATGGCAGGCCTGAGCGAAAGCGAAAGTCTCAAACTTTATCGGCAATGGGTTTTTGATAACTACAAAGCCGGGCATCCCGGCTTTGCTGGACTGTATGCCTTTCTTAAAACCGAAAAAAACGGCAAAAGCAGTCTTCCTGCAGAAGAAATCGACGAAATTATCGACAATTGCCTGCAAAATAAAGACTTCGAATCCCTTAAGCTTTTCTACTCCCGCCTAGGAGAAGGAAACTACGCTCTCGTTGAAAAGAAACTCAACGGCAAGCCCACGCATTCCTCACTCGATATTGCGCGAGCGCTCACGCAAGACAAACTCAAGCTCACGCACGAACAGTTTGCCGCCATTGTGAAGTCCGCCATTGAGTCGGCCGATGAACGCACACTCGACTCGGACTACACCACGCTTTGCAAAATTGCCCTGGAAGTCAACGACAAGTCTGTGCAAAAAACGCTTTTTGAGAAAATGCTCGCCTACCGCATTGATCCTGCGAAGATCGCCGGTGCCATGGATGCGGCAGTGCTTGAGAGCGTCGTCAAAAACGAATTCAACAAAGACGGCTGGGCCGAAGCGGCCATGGCCTCCGTTTATCTCTCCACGGACGACTATCACAAAGCCATCGAAGCCTTTCAAAAGGCAAGCAAATTGGGTTATACGGGAGAAAACCTGCTCTTTAAGCTCGCCGACAGTCTCTTTCACGACGCCAAAGGCAATGTCTCGGCTCAAGACACGCTTGACGCCTACCGGTTCCTTGCCAAGAACTTCTTTTATCCGATCGGTGATCTGGGCATGAGCTTTGAGCTCTATCAGCTCGAGAAATTTGCCAAAGCCACAGGCCAGGAAAATCGTATCGTCGAGTACTATCAAGATAAGTTCGATCATGCTTCCAGCGCCAAGGAAAGCATGGAGATCGCTTATCGCATCGCCAAACATCAGGCTCAAAGCGGTACGGTTTCACAGGGAGATCTCGCCGCCCAACTTGAAAAGGCCTACCAAGAAATCTCCGGCATCCGCTTTATTGCCGCCAATGGCGATGATCCCCGTAAAAAGCCGAGTGCCGCACAAAGCATTGCCAACGGGTTCATCGACGCGTCGCTCTTTGGCATCAACTGTTCGGAAGCCGTGAAGTGGTACCAACGCACACTCTCGGGCATTCTTGAAACAACCGATCCCAAGGACTTGGCAGCCGTCTATCAGGACATGGGACGCTGCTACCTGTGGGCTCCCGATGGCGATGCGCTCAAGCGCGATCCCATCAAGGCTCGAGAAGCATTGAAGAAAGCCTATTCGCTCGTTGAAAAGGGAGACTTTCCGGTCTACCGCGGTGAAATGCCGCACCCGGCTCGCCTGCAGGAAATTGCGAGTCTGCTCACCGACAGTTGTCTGGAAACAGGAAACGAAAAAGAAGCCTTGGACTGGGCCAACCGTGCCGTCACGATCAAGTTCGGTACGAGCGACGTGATTGCCGCCGATGCGGCGTACACCGTGGGTCTTTATTTTGAGGGCAAAGAAAACTACGCTTCGGCACAGCACTGGTACGGATTACTCAAGGACAAAGCGTCGGCGGGCAGCGACACCAATCTTGCCAACCTGTACTTCACAGGCAAAGGCGTGAAACAAGATTTCGGAAAAGCCGCTTCGCTCTATCTGTCGGCCTTCTGCAAAGCGCCAGAACCCATGCACGCCAACAACCTGGCCCTTATCTATGCCGAAGGCAAAGGCGTCAAACAAAATCCGAGCTACGCTTATGCGCTCTACAACCTCTCAGGAGACACCCGCGCCAAGCACGGCATGATGATGCTCGGCGAGATGCTTTCGGCCGACCAAAAGCAACAGGCCCAGACGCTTAACATGAGAGAAATTCTCTGCAAATAAGCACTGTTCTCGGAAAAAGAGCCGGTTTTCAATCGAATTCCGGCTCTTTTTTGCGAAGTTTGCTGAAAACGACTACGCCTTAAGTGTTTCGGAGATGAACTTCTTCACCGCTCCGACATCGGCCGGCATCACCGTGACGTGTTGTTCGCGATTTTCGATACCGACATAGCTTGAAGGCACTTCGGGAGCCGCGCCGATCGCTTCCTGAATTGTTGCGGCGAACTTCGCCGGAAGCGCTGTTTCCAAAGAAAGCATCTTGACGCCTGCGCGCACGTATTGCCGTGCGGCAAAAATACCGTCGGCCGTGTGCGGATCCACGATGAGGCCTTCTTTTTCAAAGACTTCACGAATCGTATTGATGCGATCGGCATGGGTGCTCTTGGCCGACACGAAGCCGCTTTCGCGCACTTGCGCCATTTCGCTCTCAGTAAGGGCAAAGCCTCCCTTAAGAGCAAGCTGTGTCCAAAGTTCCCTGATGCGCCCGGCGTTGCGCCCGACGATATCGTAGATATAGCGCTCGAAATTGCTCGCCTTGGAAATATCCATCGAAGGAGAGCTCGTCACAAACGTATGTTCGCTGTCGCGCACACGGTAGACACCGGTCTTGAAGAACTCGTCGAGAACGTCATTTTCGTTTGTCGCCACCACAAGTCGTCCGATCGGCAGTCCCATCTGCTTGGCAATCCAGCCGGCCAGGATATTTCCGAAGTTACCAGACGGAACCGTGACGTCAATCACTTCACCGGGCTTTTCTGTGACTTCCAGCCAGCCCTTGAAGTAATAGACGACCTGCGCCGAAACGCGGGCCCAGTTGATGGAATTGACCGTGCCGATGTTGTACGTCGCTTTAAATCCCGCATCCTGACTGCAGGCCTTGACAATGTCCTGCGCGTCGTCAAACGAACCTTTGACCGCGATATTGAAGATGTTGGGGTCCTTGAGGCTGTACATCTGGGCTCGCTGAAACGCGCTCATGCGTCCCTCAGGAGAGAGCATGAAGACGCGCACGCCTTTGCGCCCGCGCATGGCGTATTCGGCAGCCGACCCGGTATCCCCCGATGTGGCCCCCAAAATATTGAGTTCCGTGTTGCGCTTTTCGAGGATGTATTCAAAGAGCGCTCCAAGGTACTGCATCGCCATGTCTTTGAAGGCAAGCGTCGGGCCATTGGAAAGTTCCAAAATGCGAATCTTGCCGCCGTCAATGGACCGCGTCGGCGTGATCTTGGAAAAGTCCTCCCCTGTACGGCCGTTGTTGTAGACATCCTCGCGGTACACGCCCGCAAGCATGGTCTTGAGCGTATCTTCCTCAATATCGGTTGCAAACAAACGCAGGATCTCAAACGCAAGTTCTGCGTAGGACAAATGACGCCAATCCTCAAGATCGGTCTTGGTGACTTGCGGATAAATGCGGGGCATGAAAAGACCGCCGTCGGCCGCAAGTCCCTTGAGCACGATGTCACTGTAGCCCGCGCCCTCGTCTTCGCCGCGCGTGGACTGATAGGTCATTGCGTATTTGATTGCCATTTCTCGGCTCCGGATTAATTGAGTTCTTCCTTGCGGATCATCACCACTTTGCCCCGCGTGCTCGGCAGCGCCTCAATGGCTTCAATGGCTGCCGTCACAGATCCTTCCAGAGCACTGTGCGTCATCGCCACGATCTCCGTGTCTTTTTCGCCGATCACCGCCTCGGGCTGCAGCACCGACTCGATCGAGATTGACTGTTCGGCAAAAATGCGAGCGACCTGTGCGAGCACGCCCGGTTCATCGGCCACAGGAATGCGCAGATAGTAAGAGCTCACAGTTTGGCTCATCGGCAACCAACCGAGTTGCGTCGTTTCCTGATTGTGTTCTGCGGGCTTAAGCGCCTGAGCGTCGCCCGCTGCCGTCATACGCACGATGTCTACCAAATCGGCTACCACGGCCGAGGCAGTGGGTTCGGCACCGGCACCGCGGCCATAAAAAAGCGTGCTGCCGACAGCGTCGCCCTTGACAACCACCGCATTCATCACACCTTCGACATTGGCAAGCAGGCGGCGCATCGGCACGAGTGCAGGATGCACGCGCAGCTCAATGCCGCGTTCCGTACGCTTGGTAATGCCAAGCAATTTAATGCGGTAGCCCATGTTTTCCGCGTAACGGATGTCGGTCGCCGTCAGTTTTGTGATGCCTTCAACTGTCACGGCATCAAAGTTAACGGGCGTGCCGAAAGCGAGCGCGCTCAAGAGCGTAATCTTGTGAGCGGCGTCAATCCCTTCGATGTCAAACGTGGGGTCGGCTTCCGCGTAGCCCAAGGCCTTGGCCTGCGCGAGCGCCTCTTCGAAGGAAAGCCCCTTGTCACGCATGGTCGACAAAATAAAATTGCAGGTGCCGTTGATGATGCCGGCGATCCATTCGATGCGGTTGGCGGCAAGGCCTTCGCGCAAACTCTTGATGATCGGAATGCCCCCTGCCACGGCAGCTTCATAAGATACGGCCACTCCCTTTTCGGCTGCCGCCGTGAAAATTTCATTGCCATGCAACGCAAGAAGCGCCTTATTGGCCGTTACGACATGCTTGCCGGCGGCAATGGCTTCAAGCACCAGACTCTTGGCTGGCTCAATGCCGCCCATTACTTCCACGACGATGTCGATTTCCGGATCATTGACCAGATCGTGCCAGTCTTTAGAGAGCGTCACTCGTTCGTCAACGATGCCGCGAGCGCGATCAATATTGCGGCAAACCACGGTCTTGACTTCAATGGGAGCACCGGCCCGGCGCGAAAGTTCCTGTGCGTTACGCTTAAGAACGGCATACGTGCCGCCCCCTACGGTTCCGAGTCCGGCGATGCCGATTTTGACTGCTTCCATTGTTTCTTTCCTTTTGTTTTGCAATTGTTCGGGCGCTTTCGTTTGGCCGAAGACAAAAATGAATGCGCTTTCTGTGATTGTATTGATCTGTTGCTCCGCGCACCTCGGCGCTATTGCGTAGCCGAGAAAAATTATGCGGCGCCTTCCAGTAACAAAGACGCCGCTTTTGTTTGCTTTGACCTATCAGCCTTTCACGGGCTCGGGACGAGGAGCATCCGGGTCGATAAGACCGTCTTTTCTGAACATGTGTTTGATACCGTGCAGTGCCTGACGAATTCGGAATTCGTTTTCAATCAACGCGATGCGCACATGATCGTCGCCGTATTCCCCAAAACCGATACCTGGGCTCACAGCCACCTTGGCGTCTTCAAGAAGGCGCTTACTGAACTCTACGGAACCGAGCTTGCGATACGGCTCGGGAATCTTGGCCCAGATATACATGGACGCCCTAGGGCACTCGACCGGCCAGCCGATTTCGTTGAGTCCCTTCCAGAGAATATCGCGGCGCTTCTGATACTTCAGCCGAACCTCCTCGACACAACTTTGATCGCCCTCAAGCGCCTCAATGGCTGCAACCTGCAGCGGCGTGAACGTTCCGTAGTCGTGGTAGCTCTTAATACGAGCCAATGCATGCACCAGCTCTTTGTTGCCGACCATGTAGCCCAGTCGCCAGCCTGCCATGTTGTACGACTTAGACATCGTGAAGAATTCGACGGCAATGTCCTTGGCGCCCGGCACCTGCATAATGGAAGGCGCTTTATAGCCGTCAAAGCAAATATCGGCGTATGCGAGATCGTGCACAACCCAAATGCCATAACGCTTACCGAGTTCAACAACCTTGGCAAGAAAATCGAGTTCCACGCACTGCGCCGTCGGGTTGGACGGGAAACCCAGAATCATCATCTTGGGGCGAGGCACGGTTTCCACAATGGCGCGCTCAAGCTCTGCCAGAAAGTCGACGCCCGGAATCATTTTGACCGAACGGATGTCTGCGCCCGCAATAATCGCACCGTAGATATGAATGGGATAAGAAGGGTTAGGTACGAGCACCGTGTCGCCACGATCCGTACAAGCAAGCATCAGGTGTGCAATACCTTCTTTGGAGCCGATCGTCACGATGGCTTCCTCATCGGGATCGATGTCGACGTCGAACTTACGCTTGTACCAATTGCTGATTGCCTTGCGCAGACGCGGAATGCCTTTGGAAACCGAGTAGCCGTGCGTATTGTCGCGCGACGCGACTTCAATCATCTTATCGACGATATGTTTGGGAGTCGGACCGTCGGGGTTACCCATCGAAAAGTCAATGATGTCTTCTCCTCGACGACGCGCTGCCATCTTGAGAGCGCCCGTAATGTTGAAGACATACGGCGGCAGCCGTTTGATGCGAGAAAAGTCGGAATTCATATGGGTCTCCCAGAAATTTTTCAATCCGAATCGATCGGATACATCGGTAGATATTAGCAGGAGCCCAAAGGCACAACACTTCGAAGTAACCTTTTCGCTGCACTCTAGATCAAACGACGCAGAGCGATACCTCCAAATAACTAGGTGGTTAATCTCAGTCGGCCAAAAGCTTTCCGGGGTTCAATATGCCCTTGGGGTCAAGGGCGCGTTTGATGGCGCCCATCAGTTCCAATTCGAGCGGATCTTTAAGCTTGAGAAAGTGCGCACGCTTGAGTTGTCCGATGCCGTGTTCGGCAGAAATCGAACCGTTGTGGCGGCTCACAACCTCGTAGACCGTCTCACGAATGCCCTCTTCATTTTCAAAGGCCAGATTAGGCGGAATGGAGCCGATATTAAAGTGCAGGTTGCCGTCGCCGAGGTGACCGAACACGGAGGGATCAATCCAGTCGAAACGGGCGTTGAGCGCGGCAAGCGCCTCGTCGACAAAAGCAGCGATGTCGCTGATTTCAATGCTCACGTCATTGTGCAGATTGCCGCCCACGTGTGCGTCTGCACTCGGAATCGACTCGCGAATCGCCCAAAAAGTCTGGCTGTCCTTGACCGAATTAGACAAAAAGGCGTCTATCACATTACCTTCCTCGAACTGTTTTTCGAGGATAGATTCCAGCGGATTGCAACCGGGATCTCGAGCATAACTCAATTCCACCAGGCACCACCACGGTGCCGATGAAACATCGCCGGGCAACGTCACCGACTCGATCTGCTCGCCCACGCGCTCAATGCACTTGGCCTGCATCAGCTCAAAGCCGGTCAGCGCCGGACCGGCAGCAGTTTTCACAGAAGCCAACAGTTCGCAGGCTTTATGCGGATCTTCCACACCCACCAAAGCCGTGCAAGTGGTCTGCGGAAGATTAAAGAGTTTGACGACAGCTCGCGTGATGACGCCCAATGTTCCTTCGCTGGAAATAAAAAGCTGCTTCAGATCGTAGCCCGTGTTGTCTTTGCGAAGCCCTCGCATCATGTTGACGACACGACCGTCGGCAAGCACCACTTCCAGGCCAAGCACCAGATCGCGCGTGTTGCCGTAGCGAAGAACAGCCGTACCGCCCGCGTTCGTTGCAATGCAGCCGCCCAGACATGCTGTTCCTTCGGCCGCAAAGCTCAAAGGAAAGAGGCGGCCGGCTTCTTTTGCCGCTTGTTGTGCTTTTTCAAGAACCACACCGGCCTGAACCGTCATGGTGTCGTTGACCGCATCAATCTCCTCAATTTTGTTCATGCGCGAAAGCGACAACAAAATCGCGTCGCCCTTTGGCGAAGGAGTTCCTCCTCCCACCAGACTCGTGTTGCCCGACTGAGGCACCACAGGCGTGCCCGTGCGATTGGCCCAGGCAAGCACTTGGGCAACTTCTTCGGTATTGCCCGGGCGAACCACGGCAGGTGTCTTGCCGAAGAATCGGTTGCTCCAGTCGACCAAATATCCGGCGGTGTCGGCCTCCTCAGTAAGCACATTGTTTTCGCCCACAATGGCGCGCAGTTCGGCAAGCATGTCCATTTTTTCTCTGTCCCTTTTTGTGCGTTATTCGTTTTGCCTCTGATGGTCGCGGCGTAAACCCAAGCAACATCAAACGTAGCAGCCGGCAAGCAGTCCCAGAATTCGGTCGCAGCGATTCGTAACCGATGACGTCGGGACATCTGCAGCCTGCGCTCCGGGGCGACGAGCTTTGCGAACTTGCGCCTTTTGCACGCGTACCGAACCGTCTTCGTCAATGATGAACTCCACGGCGGAACTTCCCGAAGTCAGCCCCAGAAAATCGCGGATGTTCTTCGGCACGGTCACTTGCCCCTTGATCGTTAAGCGCTGGCTCATTTTTTTCACTCCTGTTTAGCCGATTTGTCCCCATCGGACGGGTTCGGCAAGTCGGATTAAATCCACCCTGTTTTCACATACAAAAAAAGCCATCCAATCCATTTCGATCAGACGGCCGTTCTATCCGTTTGGTTGCCTAATCAAGGCCACATCCGCTGTCTCTGAGAGAAGCGTTTCCACCTTGCCCGGACGGAGCAGGTTGGCGCAGACTTTTGGTTTCTGCTTCGAAATGTACCGCTCATCTTACAGATCCGGACAACTCCGCACAATAAGGCATATTGCCTATGTCAACATGGCATTCAAAAGCACAACGTTATGGTATTTGATGACCAGATAAAACGGGCGCCTTTTCGTTTGAAGGAAAAGACGCCCTGCCAGCTTTAGTCTTGTGCGCAATTACGCTTCAGGAACCAGCTTTTCAACGCCGCCCATGTAGGGACGCAAAGCTTCGGGCACCGTCACGGAACCGTCGGCATTCTGGTAGTTTTCAAGCACAGCCACAAGCGTACGGCCCACAGCAAGGCCCGAACCGTTGAGCGTATGGACAAAATGCGTACGACCGTCAGCGTCCTTGTAGCGAGCGCCCATGCGGCGAGCTTGGAAGGCTTCGCAGTTGGAGCAGGAACTGATTTCGCGATAAGTGTTCTGAGCGGGCAGCCACACTTCAAGGTCATAAGTCTTGGCCGAGCCAAAGCCCATGTCGCCGGTGCACAGCAACACTTTGCGATACGGCAGGCCGAGCTTCTTGAGGATGTTTTCGGCGCATGCCGTAAGTTCTTCGAGGTGCTCGTAGCTGTCATCGTCGCGCACGATGCGAACCATTTCAACCTTATCGAACTGATGTTGACGAATCATGCCGCGAGTGTCACGTCCATAGGCCCCTGCTTCCGAACGGAAGCAAGGCGTGTGAGCGGTGATCTTGATGGGCAGATCGCTTGCCTTGAGCATCTTGCCCGAGACGCAGTTGGTAAGCGTCACTTCAGCCGTCGGAATCAGGTAAAGGGTTTCGCCCTTGCCTTCCTGACCGCCCTTCTTGGCTGCAAAGAGGTCCTCCTCGAACTTCGGCAGCTGGCCGGTGCCACGAAGCGTTTCGGCCGTCACGATATAGGGCGTGTAGCACTCGGTGTAGCCGTGTTCGGTCGTGTGCATATCAAGCATGAACTGAGCAAGCGCACGATGCAACTTTGCAACTTGCCCTTTCATGTAGCAAAAACGCGAGCCGGAAAGCTTGGCGGCCGTATCAAAGTCCAAGCCCAACGGAGCACCGACGTCAACGTGATCCTTCACGGGGAAGTCAAACGTACGAGGCGTGCCCCAGCGGTACTGCTCAACGTTGTCGTGTTCATCGCGCCCCACGGGCACAGATTCGTGCGGCAAGTTGGGAATGCTCATCAGAAGTTCGTTCAGGCGTTCACGCACGCTGTCGAGCTGAGCGGACAGAGCGTTTAGCTTTTCAGGGATGGCAGCGGCTTCGGCCATGAACTGAGCGGCATCTTCGCCCTTGCTCTTTGCAATACCGATCTGCTTGGAGAGCTGGTTGCGCAACGCCTGCAGTTCTTCCGTCTTGGTCTGCACTTCCTTGCGCTCGTTTTCGAGTGCGTTGAATTCCTTTTCGGGGAAGTCGAAGGGACGCGTCTTCAAGCGGGCGATCACTTCGGGAAGCTGCTTGCGCAGCATATTGATATCGAGCATTTCTAACCTTCGATGATTTGATTTGTCGCACTGCAGTTATGACAGCAACATTCACTGTTGCGTTTGCAGGCCGATCTATAAGAGAATCCCATAGCAATCCAGCCCCAAAGGGTCTGAATCACACATAAATGAAAATTTTAGCACCGTGCGGCTTAACGCTTCCGTGCCTTTCCCTGCTTGGCCGCCTGTTCGTTGAGTTCACGCAAGCGCGCGAGTTTTTCGCCGATCTTAATTTCAAGTCCGCGGTCGGTTGGCTCGTACCAACGCATGCCTTCGAGCCCTTCGGGCAAATACACCTCCCCCGCGGCAAAGGCTCCCGCCTCATCGTGAGCGTAGCGATAGCCGTCGCCATAGCCAAGTTCATCCATGAGTTTGGTGGGAGCATTGCGAAGGTACATCGGCACAGGCCGCGTACCATCTTCACGAATAAAAGCGCGCACCGAGTTAAATGCTTTGTAGACGGCGTTACTTTTAGCGGCAACAGCCAGGTACACAACAGCCTGAGCGAGCGCCAGCTCGCCTTCCGGAGAGCCCAACCGCTCATATATGTCAGCTGCATCCAACGCCACCTGCATGGCTCGCGGATCGGCCAGCGAAATATCTTCCACCGCCATCCGAATCAGACGACGGGCGATGTAACGCGGGTCGCAGCCGCCGTCGAGCATGCGGCACATCCAGTAAAGCGCCGCATCCGGATCCGAACCTCGTACACTTTTGTGCAGTGCGCTGATCTGATCGTAGAAGTTCTCTCCTCCTTTATCGAAACGCCGCAGACTCGAAGGCAACGCGCTTCGCAGGAAATCTCCATCAATCACAGTCAGCTTTCGGTCGCGCGCCATGCCGCAGGTCACTTCAAGCGCATTGAGACATCGGCGTGCGTCGCCGTCGGCCGTTCCTATCACAATCTTGCGCGCATCATCGGTGAGTTCCAATCCGGGAAACTCGCGCTCAAACGCTCGGTCGATGAGTTCCGAGACCTCTTCGGCAGACAAAGGTTCAAGGACGTACACCGCTGAGCGACTCAGCAATGCCGAATTAACCTCAAAAGAGGGATTTTCCGTTGTAGCACCGACGAAAATGAAAAGCCCGGACTCCACATGCGGCAAAAACGCATCCTGCTGGCTTTTGTTGAAACGATGCACTTCGTCAACAAACACCAGGGTTGGGATATGCCTCTGCGCCATCGTCACACGTGCTTCTTCAACGGCTTCGCGGATTTCTTTGACACCGCTGAGGACTGCCGAAATCGCAACAAAGGGAAGTCCGAAAGCATCGGCCATGAGACGAGCAAGTGTCGTCTTTCCCACTCCGGGCGGCCCCCAGAGAATCATCGAATGCGGTCGGTGCGTTTCAAAAGCCACCCGCAAAGGCTGCCCCGGCCCCAGCAGCTTTTTCTGACCGATCACTTCATCTATCGACTTCGGGCGCATGCGTTCGGCCAACGGCGCGAGCTTATTGAGCAAAAGCGCCGCTCTTGACGCCGCCTCGCTGGCGACCGACGACCGAATCGGCTGTTCGGGCTCAAGCCCTTCAAATAAGTCCTGAGACATCGTTTTGTCCTTGTCTGCCGAACATCGCCTCAGTGCGTATCCTGCAGCACATCAGCGCCCGAGGGAATCTTGAAGTCGAATGCGCCGGCCTCAATCTTGCCATTGGTTTTCACATCTCGGAACGTAAGCGTCACTGTCTGACCGAAATGGTCAAACAGACGCATGCTCGCCATCACGCCCTTGGCATCAAAGCCGATTTCAAAGCGACGATACGTGAGGTCCTCGACGAGTGGCTCGGCCGCCACCCAATCCAGACCGCCGTCGCTTCCCATATCTTTCAAGCGAAAACTTTTCTCAATGTCACCTTTGCCAAACAAAATGGCCGCCGGCGTGGCACTCATCGCTTCGGTGAGTTTTCGCACCGTCACTTGATTAAGATCAGGATCCCACACATAAACGGTTTTGGCATCCGAAACAATCGTTTGCGGATAAGGAGTCTTCGTTTCCCAGACGAACTTGCCGGGACGTTCAAACACAAACGTCCCTGCGCTGTCACTTCCGGCCGATTCCCCCTTCTTGTCGGTCACCTTTTGAACAAACTCACCCTGCGCCGTTGTCGTCTTATCAGCAAAGGCCAACAGCGCCTCCCTGCCGGAAGCAGCCCAAACCGATGCACTCGAACATGCGGCAATAGTGAAGATCAGCGCATTAACCATTCGTCGAGTCATTACAGAGCCTCCGTATTGTCCTTGACGAGCACTTCTCGCTTGCCCGCAGGATTGGGCTTACTGACGATACCGGCCGCCTCCATGCTTTCAAGCAGATTGGCCGCGCGGTTGTAACCGATATTGAAGCGGCGCTGCACGAAGCTTGTGGCCGCACGCTTGTGCTGAATCACCATCTGCACGGCTTCATCGTAAAGCGGGTCGTTTTCGCCACTGCGCCGAGCTCCAGGACCACCGCTTTCACCCGCGGCAGAGCCCGTTTCCGGCTCGGTAACCGCGTCAACGTATTCAGGCGCACCCTGCGCCTTGAGTTCTTCCACCACGCGCAGCACTTCACTTTCGGCCACCATACAGCCCTGAACGCGCTGCACCCCCTGCCCCGGACGCTTAAAGAGCATGTCGCCCTTGCCGAGAAGGTCCTGCGCTCCGGTGTCGTCAAGCACCACCTGACTGTCAAAGCGGCTTGCCACCTGGAAGCAGACGCGCGCCACGATATTGGCTTTGATAAGCGGCGTCACGATATCCACACTCGGGCGCTGCGTGGCAAGCACCAAGTGAATGCCGGCAGCACGCGCCTTCTGAGCCAGACGCATGATCTGAGTTTCAACTTGCTTGCGGTTGATGAGAATCAAATCGGCAAGCTCGTCAATGAAGCAGACGATGTAAGCAAAAGGCTTGAGTGGAGTATGCGGTTCGGGCGCCTCGGGCGAAACATCGAACGGATCCATTATCGGATTACCGGCAGCAATGGCTGCGCTGACCTTGTCGTTGAAGCTATCGAAGCTTCTCACGCCCAGCTTACTCATCAGGTTATAACGGCGATCCATTTCGTTGACTAGCCAATTGAGCGCATTGGAGGCCTTGTTCATATCCGTCACCACCGGGCAGAGCAGATGCGGAATATCCTGATAAAGCGAAAATTCAACGGTCTTGGGATCAATCAGCACCAAGCGCAGACGATCCGGCGAGCTCTTGTAGAGTAGCGACAGAATCATCGTATTGATGCAAACCGACTTGCCCGAGCCGGTGGTACCGCCCACCAGAAGATGCGGCATCTTGGCCAAGTCGACTACCACGGGCTTGCCCGCAATGTCCTTGCCCAGGGCCAGAGACAGCGACGATTTGCTCTCAGTGAAGTCGGGGCTACCGATGATTTCCTTGAGGTACACCGCCAGGCGCTGTTTGCTGCCGTTGGGAATTTCCAGGCCCATATAGGGCTTGCCGGGAATCACGGGCACCACGCGCACCGAGTCCACTGACAGCGAACGCGTGAGGTCGCGGCGGATGTCATCAACTCGACTGCCCTTGACGCCGGGCGCAAGTTCAAGCCAATACTGCGTGATGACAGGACCGGCCTGCGCCCCCACGACGGTTGCGTCAATGCGATATGTCTTGAGTTTGGTTTCGATGAGGCGGCTGATCTTTTCTACCGTCTCTTCGCTAATACCGCGTTGATCAGAAGGCGGATCGATCAGGATCTCCAGATCAGGCCCCTTGACGCCTTCAGACGAAGTCGCGGCGGCAGCCTTGGCACGCTTGCTTCGTGCTGTAACCGCAGAGGGGCGCTTGACAACATCCTTTACTTCGGCAGGAGCAGAAAGATCAGCCTCGACTTTTTCTTCCGTCGTTTCTTCGGTAGCTTCGTCTTGTTCAGAGACAGTCTGCGGCTTTTCCTTACGACGCGGCGTAGTGATGAATTTCACGATCGTTTCGAAAATCAGTCCGAGTTTTTCGGCCAGATCAAACCAAGAAAAGCCAAAAACAAATGACAGACCGACAGCCGTTAGCAGCATAAAGAGGAAGGTCGAGCCCCAGATTCCGAAAAATGGCGTCACTTGGCTCGCCACAAATTGACCGTAAAGACCACCGGCACCGAGCGGAAGCGTCACGCCCGCGTAACCGAACTGCAGCGTCTCCAATCCGACAGAGGCGCTGATAAGGATGACAAAACCGACGCTTGCGGACCAAGGACGAAGGCTGTACTGCACAGTATTGGCGCGAGCCCACAACGCCCGCACCATCTGCACACCGGAAAAAGCGAGCACCGCCACAACCCACCAGGCCGATCGACCAACCAGCCAGTAGGAAAAATCCGCCGCCCAGGCCCCAACGATGCCACACAGGTTGGCAGCCTTTTGAGTGCCGGTTACGGAAAATCCGGGATCTGCCGGCGAATATGTGGCGAGCGAAAGACCGAACAATACGGCCAATGCGATGCACACGACCCAACCACCGGCAATCATGAGGTAGCCGGCCGCTCCGGAAAAGCGAGCAAACGCCTCGGCACGAGCGACCCTGGCCTGCTCCCGAGCTGCTTTCTGACCGGCACGTTGCTGCGCCTCTTTGTTTTCTCGCCATTCGCTGGCGATAGCGGGTTTCTTGGTTTTACGCATAGCCGATGGATTATAAAGATTTCCGCGCTTTTCTCGCCGTTTTGGACTTGTTCCCACAGCAAGATTTTGCGGAGTTTTCAACAGCTTGGAAGGTTGCGTACATTTGGCAAAACAAAATCAGATTACTCATAAATACCTAAGTCCACTTGTCGGATATACTGCCTCCATCTCATGTCTTTTCGAGGAACGTACCGCTATGCAGACCATGCCCAACATCACGATGGTAACTGACACCAACTTTGACTCGGTTGTCGCAGAAAGCCAAAAGCCCGTACTTCTTGCCATCGGCGCACAGTGGTGTCCTGACTGCCGCCGGCTCCAACCGCTGTTCATGCAATTCGCCAAGGACTACAGCGACAAACTGGTTTTTGCCAGTTGCGATTTCGACAACAACCCCGGCATCAAGGAAAAGTTCGATGTGCGTCACATCCCTGTGTTTGTCGTTCTCAAAGACGGCCAACCGGTCGACACGCTCATTGAGCCCAAGAGCATTGCTCCGTTCAAGGAATTTGTTGAAAAAGCAGTTGCCTAACGTTGAGAAATGGCGCTTTGGACCTCCGTTCGAGGCGCCTTAGGCTCTTGCTTTCAATGTCCGCCTCGGGCATAATGCCTCCTTCGCAGGCGTATGCTTGCGGTTGAAAAAATTTGATCAGTGGGGGTGTAGCTCAGCTGGGAGAGCGCTGCGTTCGCAATGCAGAGGTCAGGGGTTCGATCCCCCTCATCTCCACCAATTGAAGTCCACAGATGTCCGTCGGCATCCGTGGATTTTTTTTATTTTCCTTTCTCAACCATTCGGATACAGATATCTACAGTCCGACTCCTCCATAATTCGTTCCTCTGAGGATAACCAATATGCGAATGATTCGCATTCTCGTATGGTTTTTCCTATTGGTAAATTCTCCTACGGTAACCACACCTGATTTTGCCAGTGACAGAAATATTCTTAGATATTTCAATATGTTAAATCTCTCACGCAGAGCTTGCGTGTTGCCTAACTAGCTTTCATTCGATACGTGTCCTATTGACTCCAATCTCATGTTTGCGATAGTCTCTGCCAACACCAGAGATGAGAACAGTTCTCATTTGCATTTAAAACATGGAGATCACGTCAATGATCACAACTCTTTCTCGCCGACATTTTCTGAGTGCAGCTGCCGCCGCCTTTCTGACGACTGCAGTCGGCATCCGTTCCTTGCCAGCTATGGCCGGCAGCGTTGAAGCCAGTCAAGACACACTCGTCTTTCTAAACTATCGAGATCTTCGTGATCTCAATCCGCATTTGTACGGTGGGGAGATGTTCGCTCAGGAAATGCTTTTCGAGGGACTGGTCACGCTTGGCAACGATGGCTCATACCATCCGGCAGTCGCAGAAAGTTGGACAATATCTCCCGATGGCCGCACCTATACGTTCAAAATCCGTTCCGGTATCACGTTCAGCGACGGCGAAAAGCTCGATGCTTACGCGGTGCAGGCAAATTTCGACGCACTCATCGACAATAAAAAACGCCACACCTGGCTTGAGATGATGCGGCTTCTTGTCTCGGCCAAAGCAACCGATGCCAATACCTTCGTCATGCAGATGAAGGAACCCTACTATCCGATGCTCACGGAGCTTGCCGTCACGCGTCCCTTTGCCTTCGTCAGTCCGAAGGTAATGAAAAACGGCAAAACAAAAGACGGCATCACCTCCTTCGTCGGCTCCGGCCCCTGGATCTTGACCGAGCACGTTATTGACGAATATTCGGTTTTTGAACGAAATGAAAATTATTGGGGCAAAAAGCCTGCCTTCCGTCGTGTCGTTGTCAAAGTCATTCCCGACAATCAGACGCGTATCCTTGCTCTCGAGAAGGGTGAAGCCGATCTGATCTGGGGCAAAAACATGGTCGACTCCGATGCGCTCAACAAGTACCGCAACAGCGAGAAGTTCGGTATTGCCGTGTCCGATCCCACATCGACCAGACAAATCGTTCTCAATACAAACAACGTACATCTGGCCAATCCGTTGGTGCGCAAAGCTCTGCAGCACGCAACCAACAAAAAAGCCATTTCCCAGGGAGTCTTCCATGGTTTCGAACCGCCTGCCGATATGCTCTACGCGCCGACTATTCCGTATTGCGACATCGGTTTGAAGCCCTACGAATACGACATGGAAAAGGCAGCCGAACTGCTCAAGCAGGCCGGTTACAGTCGCGAAGGCAAACGAGATCCACTGACGAAAAACGGCAGCAAACTTGAACTCAACCTTCTCTACAACGCCAACTCAGTGCCAGAAAAAACCATTGCGGAATACCTGCAGAGCGAATTCGGCAAACTCGGCGTCATGCTCTCCATTCGCGGCGAGGAAGAGCAGTCTTACAGAGACAACATGAAAAACGGCCACTTCGACATGGTCTTCAATATTTGCTGGGGTTCACCTTACGACCCTCAGTCATCCCTGGCCGCCATGCGTCAACGCGTGTACGGCGACTATGCCGCCCAGCTCGGCCTGCCCGACAAAAAGCAGATCGACGAACACATCACTCAGATTCTTGTGTCAACCGATGAAGCCAAGCGCAAAGAGCTTTACCGATACGTTCTCACGCGACTGCACGACGACGCCGTCTACATCCCGATTACCTTCGAAACCAATAAAGCGCTGTACCGCAAGCGAATCACCAACGTCGGATTCCTGTCCAATCAGTACGAAGTGCCCTTTGTTGACATCACGCCGGTGAAGTAACCGGAGTCTCTTCCTCGCTTCCCTTTGCCGCTCTCGGCCAAGGGAAGCAATGCCAAACATCAACCATTGTCAGCTCTCTCATCATCATGAGGCACTACGTCATCAAGCGGCTTTTGGCAACCATACCGCTCTTGCTTGTCATCTCTTTTCTCTGCTTCTGCTTCATCAATCTCATCCCTTCAGATCCTGCGGAAGTAGCACTTCGAGTTCGTCAAACTCCAATCATCACTCCTGAAGCCATTGCCGAGGTTCGCAAGGAACTGGGACTGGATCAACCCTTCCTGGTGCGCTACGTCGCCTGGCTTATGAATTGCCTGCAAGGGGATTTCGGCGTCAGCTACACCAACCCGGCTCGCACGGTTCTCGGAGAACTTTCCCGCTGCCTGCCCGCCACACTCTCATTGGCGGCCATGTCTCTGGTCTACGTCATCGTTCTGAGTCTGCCCATCGGCTTTTTGTCGGCCGTCTACAAGGACAGTTGGTTTGACCGAATCATGCGAGGCGTCGTCTTTGCCACTACTGCAATGCCCGTGTATTGGGTCGGTCTGCTACTCATCTGGATTGTTTCAATCAAAATGGATTTGCTGCCGACTTCAGGTTCCGGCAGCTTCGCGCATCTGATTCTTCCGGCATTTACCGTCGCGCTCTCCTACATCTCAACCTACATCCGTCTCATCCGCAACAACATGCTCGAGAACATGCGTGAAGACTACGTGCTCTATGCACACGTCCGCGGCCTCAAGCAGAGAGCGATTCTTGTGCGTCACGTACTGAAAAACTCCCTTCAAAGCTGCGTAACGGCAATCGGCATGAGTATTCCTCAGCTGATCGCCGGCACCATCGTCGTTGAAAACGTTTTTGCCTGGCCCGGACTCGGAAAACTCTGCATCACGTCCATTTTCAATCGCGACTATCCGGTCATTCAAGCCTACGTGCTGCTTGTCGGCGTTCTCTTTGTCGTGTTCAACCTGATCTTCGACATCATTCAATGCGCAGCCGATCCTCGTCTGCGTCAAGGGGAGACTCGCTGATGCTTAAGGTCTTTCTTCGCAATCCTATGACGCAGCTTTGCCTGTTCATCATCATCAGCATCACGCTGTTAGGGATCTTCGCTCCCTGGATAGCTCCGCACGATCCCTACGAAAACAACATTCTCATGAAGTTCGCCCCACCGAGTTGGGAGTACTGGCTCGGCACCGATCAGCTTGGGCGATGCGTTTTCTCACGCATGCTCTACGGCATTCGACCCACTCTTTTCCTGTCGATCCTGACCATGCTCGGAACGATCGGTTTGGGACTGGCCCTCGGTGTGCTCGCAGGCTACATGCGCGGCAAAATCGACGAAATCATCATGCGAGTCGTCGACGTGATGCTGTCGTTTCCCTCCCAGATCATGATTCTTGCCGTGGTTGCACTTCTGGGCGTAGACATTCAAAACGTCATCCTTGCCAACATATTCATCAAATGGGCTTGGTATGCACGCATGATTCGAACGGCCGTGGTTAAGTACACCGGTGCCAACTTCGTACTTTTCTCACGTTCCATCGGTTCAGGTGACTGGTACATCATGACCCGGCACATGCTGCCGTGCATTTCCGCCGAGCTGGCAGTTTTGGCCAGTCTCGACACGGGCTGGGCCATCCTCAACATCTCCACGCTCAGCTTCCTCGGACTCGGCGTTCAGGCTCCCACTCCGGAGTGGGGCGCCATGCTCAACGAAGCCAAGAATGTGATGGTTTCCAATCCCGAACAAATGCTTGTTCCCGGCATCGCCGTCGTGGTGCTCGTGGGTGCCTTCAATATGCTCGGCGACAGTCTCCGAGACGCTCTTGATCCCAAGGAGGTTCGACTGTGAACTCCCCTGTTCTCAGCGTTGACAATCTCAACGTCGTCTTTCATCAGGACGGGAAAACGGCACATATCGTGCACGACGTCAGCTTCAAGGTGCACGCAGGCCGCTGCCTGGGCATTTTAGGAGAATCCGGCTCAGGCAAATCGATGTCCTGCAAAGCCGTACTTCGGCTGTTGGACAAGAACTTCAAAATCAGCGGAAACGTTCGTTTCAAGGGCGAGGATCTCCTCGCCAAATCCAACGAACAAATCCGCAGAATGCGCGGCAGCCGCATCACCATGGTGCTGCAAAACCCGATGAGCTGCTTTGATCCGCTTTATCGGATCGGAGATCAAATCGGCGAGACGTTCCGCGAACACACCGACTGGTCGGCGACTCAGATTCTTGAGGAGTCCGTCTCTATGCTCGAACTGATGCGCATACACAATCCGCAGGAGGTTCTGCGGAAGTATCCGCACCAGCTTTCCGGCGGCATGCTTCAGCGCATAATGATCGGCCTGGCCATCAAACTGCAGCCCGATCTGATCGTCTGTGACGAACCCACGACGGCCATCGACTCGATCAGCCGCTACGCAATCATGCAGGAATTTCTTCGCATCAAGCGTAGCACGCGTGCGGCCATGATCTTCATCTCGCACGACCTCGGCATTCTCAACATGATTTCCGACGAACTCATCGTCATGTACCGAGGTCGGGTCACTGAAAGCGGAACACCTTCGGAAATCTTCGAACACGCACAAGATCCCTATACACGCGAGCTCATTGATCGTCACCACGAAGTGATGAAGGCGTTTGTCAACGCCACCAATACCGGAGACAGCAGTGATGTTGCTTAAGGCTGAAAAAATTGTCGTTTCCTTCAAGAAGGAACATCAGAGCCGTTTGTTCGGCCGTGAACGGACAACCATTCTTCACGGCATCGATCTTGAGCTCAATGCTGGTGAATGCCTTGGCATCATCGGCGAGTCCGGTTCTGGAAAAAGCACGCTTGGTCGAGTGCTTTGCGGCCTGCTTGCTCCGGATTCGGGGCGGGTTCTCATGAACAATGTTGGACTGTACGCACGACGCACGGCTCAGGAAGACGCCCGCATCCGCAACAAAATCTCCATTGTTTTTCAGGATTACACGACTTCGGTCAATCCTCGCTTTCGCGTGCACTCAATCCTGCACGAGTCTTTCCGGGCGCTTCGACGAGCGGGCGAGAATATTTCATCCGAACAGGAATATCGGCGCTGCTGTGAACTGCTTGAACGAGTCGGCCTGAATGCGGAGTTCATGACCCGATACCCGCACGAGCTTTCCGGCGGACAGCTTCAGCGCGTCTGCATCGCCCGCGCAGTGGCCATCAAACCGCAGGTCATCCTGCTCGACGAAGCCGTGAGTTCTCTGGACGCCGCAACGCAGGTTCAGGTCATGGATCTGCTTAAAGACTTGGCAAAAGAGAATGCACTGAGTTACTTGTTCATCACGCACGATCTCACTGCAATCACCTACTTCTGTAATCGCGTTCGTTTCATGCACAACGGTCGCTTTGTCGAAGCCGTTGACGACATTTCCAAGATCAATCAGATTCGAAATGGATATGCACGCGAACTGCTGCACGCCGTCAGCGGCATTGGTCTTCCCAAAATTGACTCACTGGCCGAACTCGAAGCGGCTGAAGAGGACATGGAAGCAATGCCTGGCACAACCAGTGCCGGAAAACCCAGTCCTCGCATCTGCTTTTAACGCATTTTTCTCCTTTCAGCACAACCACATGATGACTTACGCCAAACACATCTGCAACGGGCAATTTCTAGACGTCTGCACCATTGACGGCGCCCAGCCCGGTCCGAAGATTCTCATTACCGCCGGCATTCACGGCTGCGAATACGTCGGCATTGAAACAGCCCGAAGACTGGCGCAGGAACTAAGCGAAAACCAACATCGCATATGCGGCCGCATCACGATCATCCCCTGCGTCAATCAAGCCGCCTTGCAGGCAAGGATTCCCGCTCGCAATCCAGCTGACGGACTCAACATCAATCGCGAATTTCCCGGATCTACTCACGGCTCTGCATCTCAAATTCTGGCAGCCATGATCACGCAGCTGCAGGATGAAAACGACTTCTACATCGACATGCACGGCGGAGATCTGCATGAAAAGCTCTCGGCCTATGTCTACATACCGGGCAATTGCGCTCCGGACGTCACAGACGCAGCTCGTAAGGCTGCCGCCTGCGTGGATGTTCCCGTGCGAGTCTTGTCGGATGCGTTGACGGGAGCCTACAACAGCGCGGCAACAAGAGGAACACCTTCAATTCTCATTGAACGCGGTCACGGCGGCCGTTGGTCCGAAGTCGAAGTCGCAGCCTACCGCACGGACATTCTCTCCGTACTTGCGCATTTGGGCTCCTTACGACAAGACGATTGGAGCGGTCTCAACAAAGCTCATCAGCAACGCGAAATCAAAGCGCTTTACGTCGGCGCTGACGTCAACGGACTCTGGTATCCCTCAGTCGAGCCCGGCCAGAGCGTACTGGAAGGCGATTTTTTAGGCGTTCTGCGCAGCTTTGAGGGCGAAGACCTCAAGGTCGTTCGTGCGGAAAAAGACGGCTGTGTGCTCTATATGACGGGCACCTTGTTCGCCCCTGCCGGCGTCGATTTAATCGCCTATTAAAGCACCTCACCAAACAAATACAAGTTTTTTGTCGACTAAAAAAGGAAAACTGCATGAAAAAAACTCTCGTCGCCCTAGCACTGGCCTGCTCAAGCGGTGTACTTTCGGCCGCCGACTTTACCGTCTACGGGGTTGCCGATGTTGGACTGCGTTTTACGCATCAGAGTGAAACAGGAAAAAAAGACGCCGATCAACTGCAGATGATGTCGGGGCAAAACGCCGGATCGAGGTTCGGCTTTAAAGGTACCGAAACGCTCGGCAACGGCTGGAGCGTCGGTTTTCAGCTCGAAAACCAGTACGACGTCGACACCGGGGAACTGCGCAAAGGTCTGCTGTTTCATCGTCAGTCGACCGTGCACGTAAGCAGTCCGTACGGCACGTTGATGTTCGGTCGAGTCGGTACGTTGTCATCGGCCGCCGGCACCTATGACGTCGTCTTCGGCATCGGTGATCCGGTCGACGGAGGCGACGGAGCCGTTCCGGGCGTTCTTTCCTATGAAAGCCGTCGTGACAACACCGTCATCTACGCCACGCCCCAACTGGCGGGATTCAGGGGATATCTTGAGTATTCATTCGGTCAGAAGATTGAAGACGCACGTGAAAACCAAAACGAACGCTATATAGGTCTCGGCGTACGATATAGCAACGGCCCGCTGGACAGCGCCCTGACATACGAACACGTCCGCTATGCCGACAACCCCAGCACTGATGAAACTCAGAACTATGACGACAAAACGGTCGTGAGCTTCGCGGGCAGCTACGATATGCAGGTCACCAAGCTTCAGATGATCGCTCAATGGATGGAAGGTGCGGATAATCTCGGCAATGACTGGACTGGTAAAGGTTTTGACGGGTGGGCCGTTCAACTCGGCAATACCACGCCGCTGGCCGGCGGTTTGTTTTATGTAATGGCCGGATACGCCGACGGCGACTATGCATCAACTTTGGTCGGCCAAGGCAAGCAGTTCGACCTGTCGGCATGGAGTCTGGGTATACGCTATTGGTATCCCTTCTCAAAGAAAACCGCGCTCTACACTGGAATCGGCTATCAAGAACTTCAGCGTGAATACACTGCAACCAAACCTGATTTCGAGAGCAAGGTCTACCAGTTGTACTTAGGTCTGACACACAAGTTCTAAGCACCTACCATATTATTTCGCCTTGTTATACATGTTCTACCCGAGACTTGCGCTTCTCGATAGCTCGAACAATCAGTACAGAAAAAAAGCGTAAACAAAAAGCCTAGCGTGGTGGCGGTAATCATTTTCGAAGATGAGAGCAACTTCGAATGCATATTGCGCACCGCCACCCGCGCCCTAATTAGATGAGGGTTGAAAAAAGGTATCACCTGATTAGCATCGATGCGATGCTTAAATCCTAAGAATAGATCTCGCGGTTGCCCGGACTGACACGCTTGCGATCAACAGCCTAATCCAGATAATAGTCTGACCAAAACCAGTTGGGTAATGACCGACAAGATCACAACCGTCCCCAAGGAAATGCTCCAGACGAAAATCGGCTCACTGAACAGCCAAACTTTGGACGCAATCAGCATACAATTTGCCGTCGTTCTCAATCTCGACATCAGGCAACCGCATTGAATTTGCCGAGCAGCCTTTCTGAGGAAGATATAATTACGGCGTTCTGCTGATGTTAGACCTCTAGATTTAAGAGCTCTTACGGATGGGAGCAGTGGCTGTGGAGGATGGTTTTGAACAGTCATCCAGTGGAGATTACAGTGGTAGAACCCATGGTAGATCTTCGAAAATTAGCGGAAAAAACCCCATTTTTTCAATGCCCTTCGGTTCGCCTCATCCCACCACTCAAAAGTCCGCCGATGTCCGCTCGCATCAGCGGATTTTTTTGTTTGCAACAAGGCCCTCAACCGCCAAGAAATACTCGTACAGACGCATTGTCATATTAGGTTATATGGTATAGTCGAAAATGGGTTAATAGTTGCAAGAAATCTGAGATCCCGAGCTTGTTTGCCGGGACTCTTTTTGCAATAGAAGAAAAACAAATTTTCGGGAGAAAACGGGTGAGTACACGACAAACCTGGTCAAGCCGCTTGACCTATATCCTGACCGTTGCCGGCGCGACGATCGGATTCGGCGCAACTTGGCGCTTTCCTTATCTCGTCGGTGAAAACGGCGGTGGTGCATACGTGCTCACCTTCATTGCCGTCATGATGCTCGTCGGCATTCCCATCATTCTCGTTGAAAACGTCATCGGCCGCCGCGCACAGGCCAACAGCGTCGACGCCTTTGCTTTGGCTGGCCGTGCTCCCGGCTATTCTCCGAGTCCCTTATGGAAACTCTTCGGCTACACGGGGCTTTTGGGCGCCTTCGGCATTCTCGCCTACTACATGGTAATCGGCGGCTGGGTGATCTCATACATCTGGCATATTTTCCTCGGCGCCGCAGGCGTTGCCGGAGGCCTGGACCTTTCGAGTCCTATCACGAAAGAACTCACCGAAAGTTTCTATTCCGACACAATTGAACATTCGCCCTTTGCAATCACCTGCTACACGCTCGTCTTCGTTCTCATCAACTGGGTGATCCTGCGCAAAGGCGTCATTCAGGGCATCGAACGCTCGGTGAAGTACCTGATGCCTCTGTTGCTGCTGTGCCTGCTGATCATGGTGATTCGCAACCTCACGCTCGACGATGCAGCAGCCGGCGTGAGCTTCTACCTGACGCCTGACTTCTCCAAAATCACACCCCGACTTTTCCTTGACGTGCTCGGCCAGGTGTTCTTTGCCCTGTCACTTGGTTTCGGTGTGATGATCACGCTTTCTTCGCACCTGAACCAGAAGGAAGACATGGTCAAGACAGCTGTTATTACAGGCATCATCAATACGCTGGTGGCCGTAATGGCGGGCTTCATGATCTTTCCGTCGCTCTTTAGCGCCAATTTGGCTCCCGATTCCGGCCCGTCTCTGGTCTTCAAGTCTCTTCCGATCGCATTCTCCGAAATGTTCCTCGGCAACTTCTTTGCGATCGTCTTCTTCCTGTTGCTGGTGATTGCTGCTCTGACGACGTCGCTGACCATCTATCAAGTGATCATCAGCGTGCTTGTTGAACGTCTGCGCATCAGCCTGGGCCGCGCCATCAATCTGACGCTTGGCGGCATCTTCCTGTTCGGCAATCTGCCTTGCATTCTTGCCTATGGTCCGTGGCGCGACGTACGCATTCTCGATCGCAACATTTTCGATGCGTTCGACTTTGTGAGCGGCAACATCTGCTTTGTGATCACAGCACTCGGCGCCACCATTTTCGTGGGTTGGATTATGAAAAACAACGCCAAGGACGAAATCGACAACTGCGGTACGCTGCCGCATAAAACCACCGGCCTTTGGTTTGTCTGGGTGCGTTATGTTATTCCGGTTGTGATCATTGCGATCTTCGCATACGGCCTGCGAGGCTTCTTCGCCTAACAGCGGGTTGTATCCGATCGGACAGGAAGCGCTTCTAACTTGAGGCGCTTCCTTTTTTTGTTCCTCCGGATTGCCCGTTTCTGCCAAATTCTTGTTCACTGTTGTCGTACGTCTTTCGAGCTATGGCATCCTGAAAAAGCACGGGTATCATACGAAAAGCAAAAACATCATACTGGCGGCAGTCGCGCGCCGTCCTCTTTGAGATTTCGGATATGCTCGGTCGTCTTTTTCAATCCGCTACCCTTGTTTTGCTTTTCGGCATGTTGTCGCTGAGTGCAGATGCCGCCCCCATAACCATCACCGATCTCGAGAATCGCACGATCACGCTCAAAGAGACGCCGCAGCGCATCGTCGTGGGAAACTACATCCTTAACTTTCTGATGGTGGGCGGAACCGAGAGTTTGAAAAAAGTCGTCGCCCTGCCTCAGGACGGCTGGCAGGCCACGCGTTTTGGCGAATACACTACGCTGACGAAGTCTTTTCCTGAGATCAAGAAAATCCCGAGCATCGGCGGCTACCACGACAACATTCTCAACACGGAAAAGATCATTTCGCTCAAGCCCGATCTCCTGCTGATCAACAAGAGCCAGTACGCCGACAACAACAAACGCGTCGAAGTTCTTCAGAAAGCCGGCATTCCGACCGTGGTGCTCGACTACCACGCGCTTACCGCTGCCAATCACACTCAAAGTACGAAAATCCTAGGCGAACTGCTCAATCAGAAATCCACGGCCGAAAGTCTGAATCGACGCTATCTTGAAATTGCCGACATCGTTCGCGAGCGCGTCTCCAAACTCCCCGAATCAGCCAAAGCCCGCCGTGTCTACGTCGAAACCGGAAGCAAAGGCCCGGGCGAATATGGCAACACATACAACAAGGGCGTGCTCTGGGGCGGCATTCTCAATCAACTGCAGGCAAACAACATTGCTGCAGACATGAAGCAGCCCTACGCAGCACTTTCCCGCGAATACGTGCTAGCACACAATCCGCAAGTTGTTGTCATCACCGGCAGTATCTGGCAAGGTGCTCATGACACCGATCAAATGCGCATGGGGCTTTCCGTCTCCCCTAAAGAAGCACAATCGCGGCTACGCGGCTTTGCCTCTCGTCCCGAATGGAAAACCCTTGAAGCCATCAAGACCGGAGAGGTCTACGGCGTTGACCACGGCTCTCTCCGCTCCATGGTTGACTACACGTATCTGATGGATCTCGCCAAAATCATCTACCCTGAAACATTTGCCGATTTTGATCCGCTTGCCGAATACAACCGTTTCTGGAAAACATATCTGCCTGAAGTTGACGGCTCGGGAACATTCTTCATCAAGCTCGAACGCTAAACCGATCGCAAAGGAAATCGAACCGTGAGCTGCGACCTGCAATACCGACTTCAAAGCCGAAAACGCCTGCGGATTCTCGCTGCCGGTGTTGTCGGAGTCGTTTTGCTTGCCTTAGCAGACCTGATGACGGGCTCTTCCGGCATGAAACTTGCCGCGGTGCTTCAGGCTCTGCTGCAAGGGCCAGAAGCCGGCACAGCTGAAGCCGTCATCGTCTGGTCCATTCGTCTGCCGATGACGCTGACGGCTTTCTTCGTGGGGGCCGCCTTATCGTTGGCCGGTCTGCAAATTCAAAACATCACCGGCAATGCATTGGCAAGTCCATCAACACTGGGGATTTCCTCAGCCGCCGGATTCGGCGCAGCCGGCGCCATCACCGCCGGATTTACGATTTTCGGTATGCTTTGGCTCGGCACGGCGCTTGCCGCTTTTTCCATGGCCATCATCGTGTCTGCGGCCATCTACTGGCTCGGCGGCCGGCGCGGCATGTCGCCTTCGACCGTGATCCTTGCGGGCATCGTCATGAACTTCTTTTTCATGGCACTGCAGCAATTCCTGCAGTACCATGCAAGCCCCGAAGTCGCGCAACTCATCAGCGGCTGGACCTTCGGAAATCTAGAGCGCAGCACATGGACCAGCACGGCAGCAGCCGCTGGCGCCGTGATCGCCGCAGCGGCATATTTGATCGGGCGCTCGTGGGAGTTAACGACGCTCACCATCGGTGAAGAAAGAGCCTTGAGCCTGGGCGTTCCCGTGCGTCGTCTTCGCGTTGTCGCTTTTGGCATTAGTGCGCTGTTGATCGCCTGCTCCGTTTCCTTTATCGGAACCGTCAGCTTCGTCGGATTGGTTGCACCGCATCTGGCCAAATTGACGCTCGGTGAAGATCAGCGCTATCTTTTGCCGGGAAGTCTTTTGACCGGCGCCATGCTGATGCTCGCAAGTTCCGTGGCCGCTAAACTGCTCTCGGCCGGCGCCGTCCTACCGGTCGGCATCGTCACAAGTCTTGTGGGTGTGCCGTTTTTACTTGTTTTACTTTTGCGCAGCACTCACGCCCGTTACGCCTAAGCCGCGTCATTGCTTTGTTTTGAGGCCTCGAGGCCATCGAGAAGTTCGCTCATGCAGATTCTTTCAACCGCCATCGCCGACATTGTGCTGCTTGCGCCCGCCGTCTACCGAGACGATCGCGGCTATTTCCTGGAGTCATACAACCGCCGTACGCTTGCTTCGCTCGGCATCCAAATTGACTTTTCGCAGGACAGCGCCTCGTTTTCTCGGCGAGGCACACTAAGAGGACTGCATTTTCAGAAGGGCGAGCACGCCCAAACCAAACTTGTGCGTGCGGTATACGGTCGCATTCTGGATGTGGCGCTGGATATTCGAGCGGGTTCCCCCACCTTCGGACAGTATGTTGCAGCCGAACTCTCCGACGAAAACAATCTGCAGATGTACATTCCCAAAGGGTTCGCTCACGGCTTTGCAGTTCTCTCTGAGATCGCGCATGTGGCTTATAAAACCGACGCCTACTACGCCCCCGAAAGCGAGGGTGCGATCAATGCCACAGATCCGGATCTTGCCATTGATTGGCAACTGGGCGGCACCGTTTGCCTGCAGTCCGGCAAGGACAGAGCGGCCTCTTCCTGGGAGAAATATTGCCAGGCACCTGCCTTTCACTATGAAGGAGCTCGGGAATGCTCTTGATCACCGGCGCCAACGGTCAATTGGGACAAGAGCTCACCGCGCTCTGTCAAAGACGAGGCATCGCATGCCGTGCTTATTCTCGTCAGGCATTGGACATCTGCAATCAAGCTCGCGTAAAAGCTTGCTTTGACTTCGAGTCCTTCGACTGCGTAATCAACTGCGCGGCCTACACCGCCGTTGACGCCGCCGAATCTGATCCGCAAACCGCTTTTGCCGTCAATGCCGACGGTCCGCGGATTCTTGCCAAAAGCGGCGTACCGGTTATTCACGTGTCAACTGATTATGTCTTTGACGGAAAAAGTTCTTTGCCATACGGCACCGATGCCCCCGTCAATCCGCTCTCGGTTTACGGCCGCAGCAAGCGCGCCGGAGAAACCGCGCTTCTCTCAGGCGGCTTTTCGGGTCTGATCGTGCGCACGGCATGGCTTTACAGTAAGAAAGCGGGCAGCCGCAATTTCTATCAAACCATCCGGCAACTCGCATCAAAACAAAACAATCTGCGCGTCGTCAACGACCAGATCGGCGCGCCCACGCTTGTCGATGATCTGGCAAAAGCATTAGTTTCGCTCTACGAGCAAAAAGCACACCTGAAACCAATGCGGCTTTTACACTTTACCAACGCAGGAAGCGGCTCGTGGTATGACTTTGCCTGTGCCATCGTGCGGCATCTCGATTTGTCCTGCTGCATCGAGCCCGTTGCTACGAGCGACTATCCGACAAAAGCAAAACGACCGTCCTACAGCGTGTTGTCGCTCGACTCGCTGCAACCTTACGCAATTGAGCCGCGGCATTGGCTGACGGCCTTGACGGAAGATTCTTCCCATGTTTGAAAAAAGCATTCTCGTCACCGGCGGCGCCGGCTTTATCGGAACCAATTTCGTGGCGTACTTTGCGCACACCTACCCGAACTATCGTCTGATCGACCTGGATGCGCTCACCTACGCGGGTTCTCGCTACGCCTTTGACGCACAAACGCAAATGCCAAACGTCGTGCCTGTCGAAGGTGACATCCGCAATGCCGAGCTCATTCGCGATCTCCTCGAAAAATACGACATCACGGGTGTCATCCATTTTGCCGCTGAAAGCCACGTTGACAATTCCATCGTCGATCCGCTGCTTTTTGTCGACACCAATGTCAACGGAACTGTGGCGCTGTTAAACGAATCCCTTCGCTACTGGAAACGCAAGGACTGTCTGGCTCAAGCCCGCTTTCATCACATTTCCACCGATGAAGTCTACGGAAGCCTCGGCGAGGAGGGCTTTTTCACAGAAAAAACGCCCTATGCACCCAACGGCCCCTATTCGGCAAGCAAAGCCGCTTCGGACCTGCTCGTTCGCGCCTATTGCCGCACGTACGGCTTGAACGCGACGATTTCTAACTGCTCCAACAACTACGGCCCCTGGCAGCACAGCGAAAAACTCATTCCCACCATCATCCGCAAGGCTCTTGCGCACGAAGCGATACCGCTTTACGGCAACGGCAGCAATGTACGTGACTGGATTTGGGTGATGGACCACTGTCGCGCCGTTGACAAAATCTTTCACGACGGTCAAGCCGGCGAAAGCTATAACGTGGGCAGTCACGAGGAACACTCGAATCTGGACATGATGCGCATCGTCTGCCGTCTGTTGGATCGACTCGAACCCTGGAACGGACACAGCTACGAAGAGCTCATCAAAAACGTCACCGATCGCCCCGGTCACGATTTCCGCTATGCCATTGACGCAAGCAAAATCCGCCGTGAGCTCGGCTGGAACCCCGAAATGTCATTTGAAACCGGCATCAAACAAACGGTACAGTGGTATCTGAGCCTTCATCGCCAACGCACAAATCAATACAAAATAAACGACGAAGACGAAAGATAACGGCAAAAGTCACCTTTCAAAAGAGAAATCTCACAAGGACTGAGCTATGGGGCACACTCATCCGCACGACCATGACCATCATCACGACAGCCTATTGAGCGGGCTCGACCGACCGGTTCACACCGACCTGAAACTGAGCATCGAGAACCTTTCTGTGTCGTTCGGCCGCAAAACCGTTCTCTCCGACGTTTCGGCTGACATCGCAGGCGGCGAACTGGTAAGCGTCATCGGTCAGAATGGTTGCGGCAAAACCACATTGCTCAAAGCCGTGGCAGGGCTCGTGAAAGCAACCGGGCGAGTGCTCGCCACCGAAAACAGCAAAACCCTCTCCAACAGCGCCGTGGCGTATGTTCCCCAGCTCACCGCCGTCCAGAGTCGCCTCACGGTGTTTGAAATGGTGTTGCTCGGACTCGTGAATGATCTTTCGCTTACGGTCGACGGCAAAACGTTTGACCGCGTTGATGCAGTACTTCACGCCATGCACATTAATGAACTGGCCTCCGAACCGGTCCTGTCTCTGTCGGGCGGCCAAAAGCAACTCGTTTTCATGGCGCAGGCTTTTGTTTCCTCTCCGCGCGTGTTGCTGCTTGACGAACCCACAAGCGCTCTGGACCTGCGTCATCAGCTCATCGTGATGCAAGCGGCACGCCGATACACCGAGCGCACGGGTGCCGCAACCGTGTGCGTCGTGCATGACCTGATGGTCGCCGCCCGCTTTTCCGATCGTCTCATCATGCTTGACCACGGTCGCGTGCGAGCCTGCGGCACTCCAAAAGAAGTATTAAAGCCCGATATGCTCGAAGCCGTGTATCGTGTGAGCACTCATGTGGGCCTGACCGAACCGGGCTTTATCAACGTGGTGCCGATCGAACCGCTTTGAACCCAGCGCAAACAAAAGCACCGGGCGAGAAACATTCGCACCGGTGCCTATCGTCGACTCCGAGAATCAGCCGTTACATTTTGGCGACTTTGGTGAGCTCAACGTCAAAAATCAGCGTAGCGTAGGGAGGGATCACACCGGGGTAACCCTGTGCGCCGTAGGCGAGATTGTAGGGAATCGTAAGCTTGCGCTTACCTCCCACCTTCATGCCTTCAATGCCCTGCTCCCAGCCGGCAATCACCATACCCTGTCCAAGCGGGAATTCGATCGGCTCACCGCGCGGGATGCTCGAATCAAACACCGTGCCGTCGGTGAGTTTGCCCGTATAGTGCACGCTCACAACCATACCGGGCTTGGCTTCTTCTCCGGTACCGATCTGCACTTCATCAATTTCGAGCTCGCCGGGTTCGGGCACTTCCTCCACCTCGAGAAGCTCAACTTCAAATTCGAGCGTTGCATTGGGAGGAATCACGCCGCCGGCGCCGTATTCGCCGTAGCCGTATTCAGGAGCAATCACAAGCTTGCGCTTGCCGCCCACCTTCATGCCGGCAAAACCTTCGTCCCAACCGCGGATCACCTGACCGGCACCAAGCGTAAAGTCAAACGGCTGGCCACGCGGAATACTCGAATCGAACACCGTGCCGTCGGTGAGTTTGCCCGTGTAATGCACGGTGATGCGCGCGCCTTTTTTTGCTTCGGCGCCGTCGCCGACCACGATGTCGGTAATCTGAAGAGGTTCGGTCATATTTTGGTTTCCGTTGTTTAGGCCGTCGGTTTGCGGCCAAATGGTTGAACTTGGCCCGTATCTTGCCGAGATTTCCTCGTTGGAGCAAATCTTTGGCTCTCAAATGCTGTCTCTAGGCAAGTTACCTTATTGCGGCTTACCGAAAGTCTAGGTAAAGTAAGCGCAACAGTCGGTACGTTCTACCGAAAATTCTCTTTTCTTGGATAACAGATGATGTACTCGACAAAGCTTTTCAACCAGTTTTGGTGGTGGCACCTCCCATAGGGCGGGTGCGCTTTGTCACGTCACAACAACGAGTGAAGTTTGAGAAGAAGAACCCGCGGACAACAAGGTCAGCGGGTTTTTTCTTATCCTCAAAAAACCACCAGACAAGGTCCGCGGATCAACAAAAAAAAGGATCTGCAAAATGAAGTCTGCCGTAACACACAAGGATCTTTCCTTCGTCCTGCCGCCTGCTCCGTGCTGGCGCCTCTGATGTTTCTCTCAGCTTGGCATCTGCATGACAAACAACACGACGAAAAAGGAAATCCAAAATGACACCGGCTCTTGAACTTCTCTACGCTTCTCAGGACCTTTCGAGCGAACAAACCGAAGAACTCTTTACCAAAATCTTTAACGGCGAAACCGACCCGGCCGTCTTTGCATCCATTCTGACCGCCCTCAAAATGAAGGGTGAGGCTCCTTCTGAAATTGCAGGCGCAGCTCGTGCCATGGTTCGCGCCGCACGGCACTTTCCTCGTCCCGAAGGCATCGAAATCGGCGAAATCGTCGGTACGGGCGGCGACGGCAAACAATCAATCAACGTTTCAACCATTGCCGCACTCGGTGCCGCGTCCAACGGCCTATTCATCGCAAAACACGGCAATCGTTCCGTTTCGTCGAAAACCGGCGCCTCGGATCTGCTGACCGCCTTGGGATTTAATATCGCCCCTGCCCCCGAACAAGCGGCCGAACTCCTTGTCCGAACAGGGTTTGCATTCTGTTTTGCTCAGCTCTACCACACTTCCATGAAAAACGTGATGCCGGTACGTTCCGCTCTCGCTACCCGCACCATCTTCAACATCCTCGGTCCGCTGACCAATCCTTCGCATCCCGACTATGCCGTCATCGGCGTTTACGACACGGCTCTGATCAAACCGGTCGCACAAACGCTCAAAGAGCTCGGCATGAAACGCGGTTTTGTCGTACACGGCAGCGGTTACGACGAAGTTTCCGTTTCTGGTCCTTCGGAATATGCCCGACTGTATGAAAACGGCGACATTCAGACCGGTCGTTTTACGCCGGCCGATTTCGGCATCACGACCAAGTACACCGAAGAAGACGTCAAAGGCGGCCTGCCGGAAGAAAACGCACGCATCGCGCAAGCTGTTTTGAGCGGCCGCGGCAAACCCGCACACAACGACATGGTTTGCGCCAACATGGCGCTTCTGCTTTTGGCCGGCAACCGAGTTCAATCGATAGCCGAAGGCGTAGAGCTCGCGCGCCAGACCCTTGCAACCGGACGCGCCCTCGGAATCGTCGAAGCACACCGCGACTTTGCCCGGAACGGTACGCTCGCGCAAGCCGCTTAAACCACATTCGCTACAAGAGAGGACACATCAAAATGCTGTTGAATCCGTTTTTTGGCAAGTTCGGCGGTCAATTCGTTCCCGAGCTGTTGATTCCGGCCTTGGATCAGCTTGAAAAGGCTTTTGTCGAAACAAAAGATGATCCGAGTTTTCAGGCCGAGCTCAACGGGCTACTGACCACCTACGCTGGTCGCCCCACGCCGATTACGCTGTGCCGCAATCTCACCAAGGGCACCAAGGCCAAGCTCTATCTCAAGCGAGAAGATCTTGTGCACGGCGGCGCACACAAAACGAATCAAGTGCTCGGCCAAGCACTTTTGGCAAAACGAATGGGCAAAACGCGCATCATTGCGGAAACTGGCGCTGGCCAGCACGGCGTAGCCACCGCCATTGTCTGCGCTCTGATGGGCTTTGAATGCCGCATCTATATGGGCGCTAAAGATGTCGCACGTCAAAAGCCCAACGTGCTTCGCATGGAATTGATGGGCGCCGAGGTTTATCCCGTCACCGAAGGGGCCGCCACGCTCAAGGAAGCATGCAACGCGGCTTTGCGTGACTGGGCCGGTAGCTTCGAAAACACGCACTACATGCTCGGTACGGCGGCAGGTCCCCATCCCTACCCCACGATTGTGAAGCAATACCAAAAAATTATCGGTGAAGAAGCCAAACGCCAGCTCATGGAAGTCGAGCATCGTCTTCCCGACGCCGTTGTGGCATGCGTGGGAGGCGGCTCCAATGCCATCGGAATTTTCACGGACTTCATCAAGGAAAAAGACGTCCGACTGATCGGTGTGGAACCCGGCGGCTTAGGCATTGAAACGGGTGAGCACGGCGCACCGCTCGGTCACGGCCAGGAAGGCATTTTCTTCGGAGCAAGATCCTTCAATATGCAAACGCCCGACGGACAGATCAAAGAGTCGTATTCCATTTCCGCAGGCCTTGACTTCCCGTCGGTGGGTCCGGAACACGCATACCTGCAGAGCATCGGCCGCGCACAGTATGTCAACGCCACCGATGAAGAAGCACTGCTTGCCTTCCGTGACTTGTGTCTGCATGAAGGAATCATTCCGGCACTCGAAAGCAGTCACGCGCTCGCGCATGCCCTGCGAATGATTCGAGAAAATCCCGACAAGGAACAGATCATTCTGTGCAACCTTTCCGGCCGCGGCGACAAAGACGTCAATCAGGTGCTTGATCGTTTTGAGCGCATCGGACTTTTTAAGGACGGTCACATGAACCGCGAGGCTTACATCAACGCCACAACGCTTTGACCCCAGGTGATTTAGTGAAGGACAACCATCATGACCGATCGTTTTGCAAACCTCTTTAACGCGTTGAAAGCCCGAAAGGACGGTGCTCTGGTTCCGTTCGTCAACCTATGTGATCCGACACCAGAAAAAAGTCTCGAAATTTTGGAGACCTTGACTGAAGCCGGTGCCGACGCTTTTGAACTCGGCATTCCGTTCTCCGACCCCAGCGCCGACGGTCCGGTGATTTGCGTCAGCTCCAAACGTGCACTTGCCAATGGTTCTGACACGCAAAAATGTCTGCAGGTCGTACAACAGTACCGAGCCAAACATCCCGATATGCCGATCAGCCTCATGATCTACATCAACCTCGCCTACGCACCGGGGCTTGATCATTTCTTCGCTCAGTGTCATGAAGCCGGCGTTGACGCAGTGCTGATTCCCGACATTCCAAGTTCGATGCGCGCCAGAGAATCGGAATGGGATACAGCTGCACGCGCGCACGACGTACAGCTGATCAGTTTGGTTCCTCCAAACGCCGACGCTGACAAGATACGCCGCATTTCTCAGCACAGCGAGGGCTATATCTATCTGATGTCGAGAAGCGGCGTCACCGGTACAGATCGCGCCGCCGGCATGCCCACGCATCATGTCGTCGAACTCATGAAAGACGCCGGCGCCCCGCCTGCCTTACTCGGTTTCGGCATCAGCAAGCCCGAACATGTCGCCGAAGCAATGGCTCACGGTGTTGACGGCGTTATCGTCGGCTCGGCCTACGTGCGCATCATCAATGAAAATCTCAACGACGACCAAGCCCTCAAATCCAAGCTCGCCTCTTTCACCCGACAAATGAAAGAAGCGACCTGCGGGCGACTGCTCGCTTGAAGTTCACGGGCGCCTTCAGGGCGCCCATAATTTCCTGTCGACCTACAGCAGCGACCATTGAGCGCAGCGTCTGTCAGTTTGTGGAATACTTTGAGTTCTTTTCCAAGCAGCGCTCTCAACCTCGCGCACCATACGGCGTGACCGTATCGCTTGCTGACCTGCTCGCAGGCCGCATCGTAGAAAGTGCGGTTTTCAGCACGGCCACCGGTGCGACACCAAAGTCTCAACGTGCTGTCATCCCGGCCGGCCTGTATGCCCGCTATGTCGTGCGCAGTTCTCTGGAGTCACAAATTGAACACGCGGAAAACTTCTTGCAACTTCTTAAAGCTCGTCACCTTAAGCCCGTTGGAGATTTGTACATTCACGACTTGATGAGTTACTCCCGCGTGGACACTCACGAAGGTTATCTTTCTAAATTTCTGATCCGCGTCGAACGCACCGAATAAAACCATTTTTGGGGTTCTTTGCCATGCGCCAGTCCTCTTTCTCTCCTGCCGCCCTGCAACGCCGCATTGCTTGCGCACTCGGACAATCCGGATGTGATCTGGTGCTGCGAAATGCCTGCATCTTCAATGTCTTCACCAAAGCATTTGTCGACCATTGTGATGTCGCCATTGCTGACGGCATCATCGTCAATGTCGGCCCGCAATTGGCAGTTCACGGAAAATCAGAAATTGATCTTGAAAACGCCATACTCGTTCCGGGCTTTATCGATGCGCACGTGCATATCGAATCCTCGATGCTGCGTCCGACCGAATTTGCTCGTTTGATCCTCTCCAAAGGCACGACGACCATCGTGGCCGATCCGCACGAAATTGCCAATGTATGCGGACTCGAGGGCATTCGATTCATGCTGCAAGACGCTAAAGATGCCGCTGTCGACATCCGCTTCATGTTGCCGTCGTGTGTGCCGGCCACACCATTTGAAACCTCGGGCGCCTCGCTGACAGCCGACGAACTTCGCACTTTGATTGACAACCCGGATGTCATGGGTTTAGCCGAAGTCATGAACGTGCCTGCCGTGCTGTCCGGCGACAGCGAAATACTGGAAAAGTTGACGATGGCGCATGTTGCACATAAGTACATCGACGGTCATGCTCCGATGCTCGAGGGTGACGGTCTTTCCGCCTACATCGCCGCCGGAGTCTCCAGCGACCACGAATGCAGCACCGCCAAAGAAGCGCTGGAGCGCATCAGCCGCGGCATGACGGTTTTCATGCGCGAAGGCTCTGCAGGACAAAACGTCGGAGCCTTGGCACCTGTCGTCACGCCGCAAAACAGTTCCATGTTCTGCTTGTGTACGGACGACGCATCGCCCGACGACGTGAGTACCAAAGGCCACATCAACAATGCCGTTCGGTGCGCCGTCGCTCACGGTGTTGCGGTGAAAGAAGCTCTCTGCATGGCCACCATCAACAGCGCGCGCCATTTCGGCTTCAAGCACAAAGGCGCCGTTGCTCCGGGCTACGCCGCAGATCTGGTCGTACTGGAAAACCTGACGGATTTTTCAGTTCGCGCCGTTTTCAAAAACGGGCGTCGACACGAGGAAACTGTTTCGCAACCGTCCGGATCACTGCCCGCATCTGTCACCGGACGCGTCCGCATTCGCCCGTTGCAGAAAACCTCGTTTGCGATTGCCTGTCCTTCGGGACAAGCCCGCATCATCGGCGTTACCGGCAGAGACCTCAACACCCAGTCGTTGATCGAATCCGTTGTCGTTGACCAGACCGGGTTCGTTGATGTGGCAGCCTGCCGAGATCTCGTCAAGGTGGCGGTCATTGAGCGACACCACGCCACCGGCAACGTCGGCTTATCGCTCGTAAAAGGCCTTCTGGCTTCCGGCCGCCGACTCAATGGCGCATTGGCCACCACAATCTCGCATGACTCGCACAATATTATCGTCGCTGGCGACTACGACGCCGATATGCTCGCTGCCGTCAACGCACTGGAACAGTTCGGCGGCGGCATCGTCTTGGTGAGAAACGGTCAGGTCGTTCGATCATTGAAGTTGGAAATTGCCGGACTCATGACAACCGCAAATTGGAAAGAAGTGGCTCATCAAAAAATTGACATCGTAGAGACGGCGCACAAAGAGTTCGGCATTGCCGACAATGTGGACCCGATCATGGCGCTGAGCTTTCTGGCACTCGCTGTCATTCCGGAATTGCGCATAACGGACAAAGGACTCTTTGATGCGGTTTCTTTCAAGCACATCCCTGTAGACGCAAAAACCAACATGTGACCGCTCAGTCACATGTTGACAAATGTGCATTCGCTGCAGCCGTATGCGCGGAGGTAATCAGAGGCATTTTGTGTCAACCAAATCAGGACATAGCCAAAAGCCGTCAACCAATTTCAGGCAAGGTCAAACAGCGCAAAACTGAAAATTTCTTCAGTGCGTTGAAGATTTTTTCTATTTGTCCACGTTAGTGCGACACTTCCGGCACTCTCGACCAAGGAAACGATCAGAAAAGCACGCCCTGGCGTTCGTTTTGCTCTTCAACAGGAGAACTCACCGATAGCCCCAGCAATCGAACGCCACGCGACGGAATATCAACGTCCGTGAGCAAAGCCGTTGCAGCCCGAACAATCGAGTCTTTGTCCACCAACGGGGCATCGGCCGTCAGACTTCTCGTCACGGTGCGGAAATCAAAAAACCGCACCTTTAGCGTCAATGTTGTGCCGACAAACCGACTGCGGTTGAGCCGCTTGAGCAGATCGTCAGCAAGAACTCCTATTTCTTCCAGAACGAAAGCCCGATCCGGGATGTCCACTTCGTATGTCACCTCGCAACCCACGCTCTTGCGGACGCGCTCCGACTGCACCGGACGATCGTCAATGCCGCGCGCAAACTTGTAGTACGTTACGCCCGCTTGCCCGAAATGCGACACGAGCTCGGCCAGGGGCATTTTCAAAAGATCCGCTCCGGTCTTGACTCCCATCTTGAGAAATTTTTCCTCCGTCACGGGACCCACGCCCCAAAACGCCTTGATGGGGAGCTGTTCAATGAAGTGCTGAGCCCGCGAAGGATGAATCGTGCACAGCCCATCGGGCTTACGCCAGTCAGAGGCAACCTTTGCCAAGAATTTGTTGTAGGAAACGCCGGCGCTTGCGACCAGGTGCAACTCGTTGCGAATATCCGCCTTGATCCGCTTGGCCACATCTACGCCAAGAACGATGCCCATCTTGTTATTTGTGACATCGAGATACGCTTCGTCGATCGAAATCGGCTCAACCAAATCCGTGTACCGGTGAAAAATCTCGCGGATCTGCATGCCGACTTCTTTGTAGTGACTCATCCGACCTTCGATAAAGACCAATTGCGGACAAAGCATTTTGGCTCGCGAGCTCGGCATGGCACTGTGCACGCCGAATTTTCTGGCTTCGTAACTTGCCGTCGCCACTACGCCCCGCGAATCGGCGTGCCCCACCGCCACGGGTTTGCCGCGCAACTCCGGATGATCACGCTGCTCCACGGACGCGTAAAACGCATCCATATCAACATGGATGATCTTGCGGTTGGTGACGTTGACAAAGGTAGGTTCGGAAGTGCTCATGGCGAAAAGGATACTCACATTTCCGCTCAACTTGCCGCATCCCGTTTTTATGACGTTAAGAAATTTGTCCGTTTGACGCACAAAGACTCGTCTTCCCGTTAAAATCTGCGCCTTTTCCTGCATTATTCAAATGCTGGTTTTGCTGTGCTCCGAAGCCTTGAGCTTGAAACTGCCTCTGTGAGTATTGCGGCTATTGGGCGCCCGCCCTATCCGGCGCTGAAGGCTTGAGCCGCGCGTGATCCAATTTTCAGCCCGACTTTGTTTTAGATGGCGTGCTAAGTACGCACTTTTGTTGTACCCATAGACGACAAATTCGGTCTCTACCAAAAATAAGTAAAACCGTGACCAATCTTTTTTCCGAACTCGGTCTGCCCAAGGCCGTCGTTGATGCTGTAACCGATCTCGGCTACATCACCCCCACCCCGGTTCAGCAACAAGCCATTCCCGCCCTTTTATCCGGCCGCGATGTCCTGGCGGCCGCTCAGACCGGCACCGGCAAAACGGCTGCCTTTGCACTGCCTGTCATCTCGAAGATGCTCGCCGCACCTAAAGCACGGGCTGCAAAAAAAGTGCGTGCGCTGGTTCTCGCGCCGACGAGAGAACTGGCCGCACAAATCGACGAAAACATTCGAGCATATTGCGCTCAAACCGAGCTCAACACCGTTTTGATTTTCGGCGGCGTCAACATTCGTCCGCAAACGGAAGCGCTGCTCAAAGGTTGCGACTTTCTCATCGCCACCCCCGGCCGCCTGCTCGATCATGCCGGCCAACTCAATGTTGACCTTTCCGAAGTGGAATTTCTTATTCTCGACGAAGCCGACCGCATGCTCGACATGGGCTTCATCCACGATATTCGCCGTATCGTCAAGCTGCTTTCCGCCAAGCGTCAGACTCTGATGTTCTCGGCAACGTTCAGCGCTGAAATTCGTGAGCTCGCCGACTCCTACCTCAACAATCCCGTCTCGGTCGAAATTGCCAAGAACAAGGAAAGCACGCTGATTTCTCAGGAAGCCTGGAGCATCGCCAAAAAACGCAAACGCGAGTTGTTGCGCGACCTGATCGTGGACAATCAGTGGGATCAGGTACTTGTCTTTACCCGCATGAAACACACGGCCAATCGTCTGGCTTCCCAGCTTGAAAAAGACGGCATCGTCGCTGCCGCCATTCACGGCAACAAGAGTCAATCGGCACGCACCAAAGCGCTTGCCGGCTTCAAAGACAAGTCCATTCGTGTGCTGGTGGCAACCGACATTGCTGCTCGTGGCCTTGACATTGAAGGGCTCCCGCACGTCATCAACTACGAATTGCCCAATGTCGCCGAAGACTATGTGCACCGTATCGGCCGCACGGGGCGCGCGGGCGTTCCCGGGCACGCCGTGAGTCTCGTGAGCGACGATGAAAAGGATCTGCTGTCGGCCATTGAAAAGCTCTTGAAAAAGCGCATTGATCTCAAAAAGGCCGAAGGTTACGAAGGCGAACCGCCCGCAGACATCGTCGCCGACGAAAAGGAACGCGATGCCGCACGCAAGCGCGAACTTGAAAAATTGCGAGACTCCCGCCGCAAGCAGCGCAAAGAAAAACCCGCCAAAACCGAAGTTGCCAAGGAAGTGCACGAAGCCGTCAAGCTCGAAGCACAGGCCGCCGGACTATCTGACAATCCCGACGAACGCTTCGAAAAGAAAATTCGCCGCAAACCGCGGCAAAAGGCGACTGAAGTGCAGCAACCGCAAGTCACCAAGAGTCGTCGTACGCGTCGCGAACCGAATCCTGACGTCCGTGGAAACAACGGTCAGGCCGCACAGAATACCCAACGCACCAACGAGCGCAACGTCGTCAGTAAGGCTCGTCCCGCACGTCGGGGCACTCCGGGCAATGATCGTCGTTCTTCGCGCGCCTCGTGGGAGCCGGCCGATCCCTTTGCTCCGGAAAATCAGGCAATTTTCCTGCCCCAAACGATGCCTGGCAACTTCCGTTCACACCAGCGCAACAAAACTCGTCCGGACAACCGTCGTGATCCTGAGGGCAATCGATTCGGTCAGGAACGTCGTCGCAGCAATGCCTCGAATATCAAGTCAACAGTGCAGCGCGCGCCGAAAACGGCCTATTCGGACTCGCGATTTGAGTCGGTGAGTTCAAATTTGCCGCCCGGCATGATTCTGCGCATGCGCCGCCGCTAAAATCAGCACTATGATCGCTTGCCAATCTACTTTTTCATTTCGCTTCGGCACCGCGGCTCTTGCCGCGGTCGCCGCGCTTATTGCGGGCTGCGCCGGGCAGTCCGGTATCGAAGGCCAAGCCATCGATACCGAGTCTCGCCCTGAGACCAAAAACCTGTCGGTACTCATGGAAGCGGACGACCGCAAACAACTCACCTGCACCTCGATGCAACCTCTGTCAGCGCAACGCGCGCTCAATGAAATCGTGTTTTCCTGCCCCGAGTTCGACGTGCAGGCGACTTTAATCGAGATGCGCGATGCAGGCTGGCGTCTGGTGAGCGTTGATGTGGGCAGCGAAACCTCTCACGACGGCGTTGTGGAAATGCCGCTCACGATCCAGATCATTAAGCTTTTCTGACGCAGCAACCCACTACAACGATGCGCCGCCGATCCATTTCGACGGCGTTTTTCATTTCTTCGGCCGCTTTTCCGCGTTCAACTTCCTAGAATGGATGTGCCAAGACCACAAGGTCTTTTTTGGAGAACCGATTTCTTATGTCTACCTCTGTTACCGAACGCTTGCAAGCGCTGCGCGATGAAATTCAATTCCTTGGGCTAAACGCCTGGCTCGTTACATCCGCTGATCCTCATCTGAGCGAACACCTGCCCGAACACTGGATGTTTCTGCGTTATCTTTCGGGCTTTACGGGATCCTACGGCTGCATGGTCATAACGGCCGATCGAGCCCTTCTTTGGACCGACAGTCGCTATTGGGAGCAAGCTGCACGACAACTTGAGGACTCCGGAATCGAGCTCATGCGTTTCGGTGCGGAAGGCGTCCCCAACGCTCGTCAATGGCTCTGTGAGAACCTTCCGGAAAATGCACAGGTCGGCTGCGATCCGCTTACCATTTCCGAAAACGACTTCCGTCGCTTTGAAATCGCTTTTGCCGAACGCAGAATGATTTTGACGGGCTACATTTCCGTGACCGATCACGTATGGAAAGACCGTCCCCATCCGGACTCCGCTCCTATCTCGGTCTTTACGAACGCTCAGGAGTCTGTCGCCCGTAAGCTCGAAAAGGTTCGCAAAGCCGTGCATGCGGCAGGCGCCGACTCGCTTTTACTCGGCACGCTTGAAGACGTTGCATGGCTCACCAATCTGCGCGGCAGCGACATCGCCTGCACTCCTGTTTTCACGGCTTATCTCCTCGTCACGGACGACGATGTCACTCTTTACGTTGATCCGACGAAAATCCAAACGGACGACGTGAAGAAACATCTCAAGGCAAGCGGCATTTCCGTTATCGCATACTCCGACCGTCGCGCACACATCGCACAGCACCTCAACGGGCACAGCGTGCTTCTTGACGCCGATGCCGTCAACCACGCCGTCTACGCCCTTTTAGAGCAGGAAAGTTCCGCTTATGTTGTCGCCGGAGAACGTCCTACGGCACTGTTGAAAAGCCGCAAAAACAAGGCTGAGCTTGAGCTTTTGAAGGAAACAATGCGAGAAGACGGAGCCGCTTTATGCGAGTTTTTCGCCCGGCTCGATGAAATGCTCTGGGATGGCGAAACGCCCACAGAGCAGGAACTTGCCGAGATGCTGCACGCGGAACGCGCCAAGCGCAAAGGCTTTGTCTGTGACAGCTTCCCCGCTATCGTCGCGTTCGGCGCCAATGCGGCTCTACCGCACTACAACCCGCTCACGGGCAACAATGCCAACCTGCAGTCGGACGCCGACACTCTGCTTTTGATCGACTCGGGCGGCCAATACGAAGGCGGCACCACCGACATCACCCGTACGATTCTGATCGGTCGCGCCACTGACGCTATGAAGTCCGACTTCACAGCCGTTCTGAGAGGTCACATTGCTCTTGCCACCACCGTTTTTCCGAAAGGCGTGTTCGGCAGTCAGCTCGATACGCTCGTGCGCGCTCCCCTGTGGGAGATCGGAGCCGATTTCGGGCACGGTACAGGTCACGGCGTAGGTTTTTTCCTTTCGGTACATGAAGGCCCCGTGAGCATTTCCCCCCGAGCTCCTGTCAAAGAAAGCTCCCGCGTCGTCCCGGGACTTGTGCTCTCCAACGAACCCGGACTTTATCGTGCGGGGCAATACGGCATCCGCACGGAAAACCTGGTGACCCCCGTTGTCGACGAAACCATGCTTTCAGCCATGCAACCGATGCTGCGCATGCAAACGCTTTCTCTGGCACCGATCGAGACGCGGCTCATCAAAACCGCCATGATGACGCCGATGGAAATCAACTGGGTCAACGACTATCACAATCGAGTACGCGAAGAACTCATGCCTCTTTTGAGCCCTCGCGCTCGCAAGTGGCTTGAGCGAGCCACTGAAATTATTTGACCTATTTTTGGCAGCTTCCGACTACACTGATCTCAATCAAGTCTCTAAAACTAAGGGTTACTACTGCTTTGGGCGTCCCATTTTGCCCGCAAAGCTCGGCACAATATAGGATTCACCCCGACTAGTCAGTTAAGTCTTACAAATTCATATGCTCAAACGGCGTTGTCAACGGCTCGGGTGCGCTGTGCACGCGGGCTCGGCGGCGTTGTTCTCAAAAACAACATGACTTTATTGCCTCGCTTTTTCGCTCGTGCGGGTTTTGCCGCTTGCGCCGGACTGATGTGTTCCGCTCTGTTGCTTACGGGATGCCAGGAAAAAAAGGCTGTCCAGGTGCAACGTCCGCCGATTCCCGTCACTTACGTCACTGCCACGATCGCCGATGAAAACATCTGGGTCGAAGCGCTGGGCGAAACCGAAGGTGTTAAGCAAGCCGAGGTACGCGCACAAGTTTCCGGCATCCTCGAAAAAATTGCCTACAAGGAAGGCGATCGCGTCAAAGAAGGCGATACGCTCTTTTTGATTGATCAAGATACGTATCGTGCCGCCTACAACGCTGCCGTCGCCGAACGCAAGCAAGTTGAAGCGCAACTTGTGCAAGAACGACGTGAAGCCGAGCGATACAAGCGTCTCTACGAATCCAAGGCCACCAGCAAAAAAACCTGGGACGATGCGCAAAGCGCCGTAGACATTCGTGTTGCAACCCTTCGCATGGCCAGGGCCAATGAAGAGAGCGCCCGCATCAATTTGGAGCGTACCGCCGTCAAAGCCACCAGCGACGGCATCGTGAGTCGCTCGCTTGTCAATACCGGCACGCTCGTGAGCGCCACCGATACGCTTCTGGCTACGATCACGCAGCCCGAAGAAATGCGCATTGTGTTTGCCGTGAGCGAACGCGACCTTGATGGCGCGACCATCTCTCTCGACAACAAAGTGCGCTTGCGTCTGGACAACGGAAAGACAGTGGACGCCAAGCTTGATTATGTTGCTCGCCAGATTGACCCCACAAGCGCATCGCTGATGATGCGCGCCAAAGTACCGGCCGGAACGCCGGGCGTTGTTCCCGGTCAGTTTGTGCACGTTCAACTCCAAACGCGCGTTGAAAAACACGCGATACGCGTACCGCAGCGCTCCGTCATTCAAAAGCCAGACGGGACTTATCAGGTATACGTCATTCGCGGCGACGTCGCTCGCGCGGTTCCCGTAACAGTCGGCCTCTGGAAAGACACGGACTGGATCATTCTTTCGGGGCTCGAAGCCGGAGACAAAGTCGTGACTGATCAGATTCAACGTGTGCGCGACAAGCAGCCTGTCACGCTTGTTGAAAAGAAGTAACGGCGGAGGTTGCGAAACAAAATGCTCAGTGACCTTTGTATTCGACGCCCAATTTTTGCCACCGTTCTGTCCATTCTGATCGTTCTGGCCGGTATTGTTGCCATGCGCGTACTGCCTATGTCGCAGTACCCCAATATCACCCCTCCAACCGTCACCATCTCAACTCAGTACGAAGGCGCCAACGCCCAGACGCTGGCCCGTACAGTGGCCGCACCGATTGAAGATCAGCTCTCGGGCATTGAAGGCCTCATCTATTACACCACCTCCATTCGTGCAAACGGCGAAGTGCGCATTCAGTGTGTGTTCGATGTCGGCACCGACCCGAACTACGCCATGCTCGAAATCAACAACCGCGTGCGTACGGCCGAGCGTCGCCTACCCGAGCAAGTTCGCCAAAACGGCGTTAACGTCCGCAAGCGCTCCGATGAAGTGTTGATGATGGTGGCGATGTACTCTCCCGACGGCTCTCTGACGCCGACGGAAGTGGCTGACTACGCCCTTTTGAATGTTGTCGACTATCTGAAACGTTTGCCCGGCATCGGTGACGTGAACATTTTCGGCAATACCGAAAGCGCCATGCGTATCTGGCTTGACCCCCAGCGAATGGCTCGTATGGGCGTAACGGTTCAGGACGTCGAAGACACTGTAGACGACAAAAATATGGAACGCGGTGCGGGTACCATCGGCGGCATGCCGACAACTTCCACGCAACAGCTCTACTACACCACGCAAAGTCCCGGCCGTCGTTTGACAACAGCCGAATTCGGCGATGCCATCATTAAAAACGACGCCAACGGTTCGCCCATCCGAATCCGCGACATCGCCGATGTGGAAGTCGGCAAGCGCAGTTATGAAACCGTGAACGTTTTTAACGGTAAACCGTCCATTACGATCGGTATCTATCTGCAGACCGGCGCCAACTCCATGGCTGCCGCCGAGGCTGTCAAAGCCGAACTGGATCGCGTTGCCAAAGATTACCCCGAAGGCAAAATCGCGCATGAAATCACCGACGACACGACGGTGTTCGTGAAAGCTTCCTTGCACGAAGTGCTTAAGACTCTGGGCGAAGCCGGTCTTTTGGTGTTAATCGTGGTGTTTCTGTTTCTGCAAAACCTGCGAACGACACTCATCCCGATGCTCGCTGTCCCGGTCTCCCTGGTGGGTACCATGGCCGGCCTTTGGGTCATGGGCTTCTCACTCAATACGCTAACGCTCTTTGCCATGACGCTCGCCATCGGCATCGTGGTTGACGACGCCATTGTGGTGTTGGAAAACATTGAGCGTTTGATGCGCTACGAAGGGTTAAGCCCGGTTGAGGCTGCCAAAAAGGCCATGAAGGAAGTAGCCGGCGCCTTGATCGCCATTGTGCTCGTGCTGTCGGCCGTGTTCACGCCTGTGGCATTCTTGGGCGGCATTGCGGGCGAACTGTACCGACAATTTGCCATCACGATTGCTGTGAGCGTCTGTTTGTCGGGCTTTGTGGCTCTGACTTTGACACCCGCCTTGTGCGCCGTGCTTCTGAAAAACGAAAAGCCCAGTACCAATCGATTCTTTCAGGGCTTTAACCACGGCTTGTCACGTTTTACGTTCGGTTATCTGCAGTTCGTAAAGCTTGCTCTGCGGTTTAGGTTTCTGACGGCCGTTTTGTTGGTTGCCGTGATTGCCGGCTGCTGGCAGTTCGTCAAATCAACGCCCACGAGCTTCGTGCCAAACGAAGACCAGGGCATTATCCGTATGAGCATGCAGCTGCCCGACGGTACGTCCTTTAACCGAACTGTTCAGGAAACCGAAAAAGTTCGCAAAGACATTACTGAAAATCTGGACAATGTTCAGAGCATTCTGGTGATGACCGGCTTTGACACGCAAGCAAGCGACATCCGTCCCAATACCGCCACATACATCGTTCGCCTTGTCGATTGGGATTTGCGCGAGAAAGACTCTGCGCAACTGCGCCGAGAAATGCAGGCCATTGCGGATAAAAGTGCCGATTCCGTCTCGGTGACCACGCTACCCGCATCCATTCGCGGTCTCGGCTCCACCAACGGCTTTACGGGCTTTTTGCAAGCGCGCGGCAATGATGATCCTGCCGCCTTAAAGCAAGTCACGGACGACTTCATGGCCGCTTTGGCTGCAAGACCGGAATTGACCAGTCTGCGCACGTTGTTGCGCGCCAATATTCCGATGCTGCGAGTTGAGCTCGATGAAGACAAGGCCATGCGTCTGGGCATCTCGACAAGCCAGGTCTACGATACGCTCTCAACGCTCTTTGCCGGCAACTACGTCAATGACTTCACGCGTAACGGCCGCACCTATCGCGTCATCATCCAGGGTAATGCTGAGTCTCGCCAAACTCCTGAAGACTTCGGGCGTGCCTGGGTCAAAGCCTCTTCGGGCGAGATGGTGCCGCTAGGTTCGCTTCTAAAAGTAAGCCGCATCTCCGGCTCCGATTCGCTTCGCCGCATGAACGGCTATCTGGCTGCACAATTCATGGGAGCGGCGGTTGAAGGCGTCAGTTCGGGCGAAGCCATCCGCATCGTGGAAGAAATTGCCGAAGAAATTCTCCCCGAGGGCTACGGCATTGAATGGACCGGTCAGGCGTGGCACGAAAAACGAATTGGAGCTTCCTCGTCGACGGCTATCTTTTTTGGTCTGATCATCATCTTCCTGATTCTGGCTGCTCTTTACGAGCGCTGGTCGCTTCCGATTGCCGTGGTGCTGGCGATTCCCTACGCCGTATTGGGCGCCTTCGTTTCGCTTTGGTTCAGGGGCGCGGCCAACGACATCTACTTCCAGATCGGTTTGTTGGTGCTGATCGGCTTGACGGCCAAGAACGCCATTCTGATCGTGGAATTTGCCGTATTGAAGATGGAGGAAGGCCTGAGCGTCTTTGACGCCGCCATTGAAGCCGCCCACCTGCGTCTGCGCCCGATTCTGATGACCTCTCTGGCATTCGTCCTGGGCGTGATGCCGCTCGTGTTTGCCACGGGTCCGGGTGCTGCCGCCCGCCATTCCATGGGTACGGGCGTCTTCGGCGGCATGCTCGCAGCAACCTTCATCGCCACCATCTTTGTGCCGGTGTTCTTCACATGGTTCGTCCGCAAAAATAAGAGCGGACGAGCGGCGGAACCTCAGGTGCTGATCGACAACACCAAGCAAGGCACGGAAACTGCCCCGGAAGCCAGTGCGACTTCCGACAAAAAGGACGCCTGATGAACCCGAAAGACAGCCGTCGATTCGGCGGCATTGAGAGACTCTACGGGCAAGCTGCGTTTGAGGCCATCACCGCAGCTCACGTCTGCGTGGTGGGTTTGGGCGGCGTCGGCAGCTGGTGCGCCGAGGCGTTGGCGCGCAGCGGTGTCGGTACTTTGACGTTGGTTGACGGCGATACGGTGGCCGAAAGCAACATCAACCGACAACTGCCGGCTCTGGAAAACACGCTGGGACAAGCCAAAGCCGCCGTACTTGCCCAGCGCTTTGCCGCAATCAATCCTGAAGGCAATTTCCGCCCCATTGAGCACTTCATTGACGCAGACAATCTAAGTGTTGTGATTCCTCCTGAGGCAATCATCGTCGACGCCATAGACTCGCTGGCCGCCAAAGCCGCTCTGTCGGCCTGGGCTCGCCAAAACAATCGGCTGATCGTGGTAAGCGGCGGCGCCGGCGGAAAAACGGATCCGGGCGCCGTGACGGCGGCTGACCTTTCGCGCACTCAGGGCGACGCGCTTTTATCCAAATTGCGCACCGTTTTGCGCAAGGATTACGGCTTTCCTGCCGGCGCATCAGATCCCAAAAAGATCCGAAAATTCGGTATCACGGCGGTCTTCAGCACTCAACAGGCCATTAAAAGTGCGGTTGCCGATCGAGGCCCCGAATTTGCCAACTTCGGTACGGCCATGCCGGTAACGGCTGCCGTCGGACTACGGCTTGCAGCCGAAGTTCTGCGCATTCTCTCCGAAGCAGCATCAAGCAAACGCGCCGCCGAATAGTACAATGCAAGCACCAGACCAACGGAGTCAATCAAAAAATGTACAAACGCATTCTCGTTCCCACTGACGGATCCCCCCTTTCGATTGAGGCCGTGCGCGGCGCTGCCCGTTTTGCCAAGCCTCTGGGTGCCTCCGTTGTTTTGATCACCGTAATCGAACCCTACAGCTACACCTCTCTTTCCGAATACCGTCCCGAATCAATTGACGACTATGACGAAAGAATGCGTGCCGTGGCCGAAGAGCGCCTCGCGGATGCACGCGCCATCTTCGACAAGGAGGGTGTGCCCGTGGAAACCGTTGCCGTCAAATCCTTCTCGCCAGCTGAAGCGCTGATCGAAACGAGTCAACAGCAAAACTGCGACTGCGTCTTCATGGCCAGCCACGGTCGCAAGGGCCTGGCAGCTGTGCTTCTTGGCAGTGAAACGCAAAAGGTTCTCACCCACTCCAAGATTCCCGTGATGGTTTACCGCTAATCCTTCGGTTCCTCACACAAACAAGCCGCAGCCGACCGTGCTGCGGTTTTGCTTTGCGCAGTACTTGATATTGTCTCGCTCCATCCCCATATAGGCGGGAAGACGGATGGGAAGGATTTTCCTTGCATCCGTATTTCGATCAACTTCTTTTGTGGATTGCTTTTCAACAATGGCTGATCTTGACAACCTCAGCGCCGACATGGACGCGGCCAACCTGTACACCGAAGAAATCGTGACCGACCGCAAGATGGGCACCATCCATGTGCTCACGCCGATCACGCCCGAAGGCGCGAAGGACCCGACGCGCGCCCCGATCTTTACCGGCGAAGTGCAGATCATGACTCAGATGGGCCCGCTTCCGATCTCTTTTGACATCCCTGCCGCCAGCGTCGCCGAAGCTGTTTCTAAGTACGGCGAAGCCGCTAAGGAAGGCGTACGTCAGACGCTCGAACGTCTGCAAGAAATGCGCCGTGAAGCAGCCAGCAAGATCGTCACCCCCGGCTCTCCCGGTTTCGGGGTACCGCCTTCTTCCGGCAAGATCCAGATGCCTTAACTCGGCAAATAATTCTTTGAATCCGAACTCTGTCGTTTCCTTGCGAGACGGCAGAGTTTTTTATTTCAGAGTTTGGATTCGCCGTTTCGGATGCACTGAAAAACAAGCGCAAAAAAGCCGCTGCATCCTCATCAGACACAACGGCTTTAGACGTCACCGCCGGAGATTCCTCTCCGACAGGAAGACTCAGCAACGAATTAACGGAGCTTGACTTCCTTGAAGTTGACGTGCTTGCGAGCAACCGGATCGTACATGTTACGTTCGAGCTTGCCCGTGGAATTCTTCTTGTTCTTCGTCGTGGTGACGAAGTAGCCGGTACCGGCAGTCGATTCCATCTTGATAATTTCGCGTGCACCCTTTGCCATGGTTCAATCTCCAATATTAGATTTCGCCGCGGGCGCGAAGATCCGCGAGAACCGCATCGATACCAACTTTATCGACAGTGCGCAGGCCAGCCGTCGTCAAACGCAGGCGGACCCAACGGTTTTCACTCTCGACCCAGAAGCGACGATACTGCAGGTTCGGCATGAAACGACGCTTGGTCTTGTTGTTCGCGTGCGAGACTTGATGGCCGACCATCGGCGACTTGCCGGTGACTTGACACACTCGTGCCATCGCTAACTCCCGTAATAAGAAAAAAGTTAAAAACGCTTCACGCTTCGCCGTTTCATATCAAAAGCGTGAGCGCGAAAATCGAAAGAACGTGATTATACGACAAAAAAGAATCCTTGCCAAGCATCTGGCAAAGATCTTTTGAGATTCGGCCTCCTCACAAAGGAAGACGTCTACTTTTGTCGCGGAGCGGCATTCTACTGAATTTGAAGAGAATTTCCAAACAAGAACAGAAACGAGCTTCCTTTTTCACGGCTCATTTAGCGCGGGATTCCCGTTTGCATGTCAAACCGCTTCATGGGTAGACGTTTGTAGCCAAAGTGTCGGTGTCTGTCCAAGCAAGTCCCCCAACCGTACGAAAGTGCAGGAGGTTCGAGCACGCAGGACATGGCAACCAATGTTTCGACATTGCTACAAATCGTACAACTCCGTGTGTTGCCCACGTAGCCGACCAACGGTTTGCGATAATGATGCCCGCACCTTCGTAACTTTTATCTCATCGTGTTTATGCAAGTCATCCTCGCTCAACCTCGTGGTTTTTGCGCCGGCGTCAAGCGCGCCATCAAAATCGTCTCCCGCGCCATTGAGGTTTACGGCGCGCCGCTCTACGTTCGCCATGAGATTGTCCACAACCGCACCGTTGTCGAAGAACTCAAGGCCAAGGGCGCCATCTTCGTTGACGACATCTCGCAGGTTCCCGACGGTGCGACGCTTATTTTTTCAGCCCACGGCGTTCCCCGCAGCGTCTCGGACGAAGCGCATGCCCGCCCTCTGCGCATTTTCGACGCCACGTGTCCCTTGGTCACCAAAGTGCACCGTCAGGTCGTCAAGCTTCACAACAACGGCAAGAAAATCATCATGATCGGCCACGCCGGCCATCCGGAAGTCGAAGGCACAATGGGGCAAATTGACGAAGGTATCTATCTGGTCGAGTCCGTCGACGGCGTCAATGCGCTTGAGCTCGAAAGCACGTCCGACGATTTGAGTTACGTAACACAAACCACGATTTCCGTTGACGACGCCGCCGAAGTGATCTCGGCGCTTAAATCCAAATTCCCGTCCATCACCGAGCCGAAGAAAAACGACGTCTGCTACGCCACACAAAATCGCCAGGACGCCGTAAAACGTCTAGCTGACGCCTGCGACCTCGTACTGGTCGTTGGCTCTGTTACCAGCTCCAACTCCAACCGACTCCGTGAAGTGGCCGAACGACACGGCTGCACGGCGAAATTGATCGATACGGCCGCGGACATGCAGGAGGACTGGTTCGAAGGCATCGGCACTGTAGGCATCACAGCCGGCGCCTCCGCTCCCGAATTTCTGGTGCAACAGGTCATCGAGCGACTTCGCTCGGCATACCCGTCGCTTACCGTCACCACGCAGGACGGCGACGAAGAAAACGTGGCTTTCCCGATGCCCCGAGGCCTTTGGGACAGTGACCTTGAAGCTGCACGAGCCCAAAAGGAGCACCGCCATGGATAACCGCAACTTCTATTCAATGCCAGCCCCCTGGGGCGGAATCGTCCTTCGGGAAGAAAACGGTGAACTCGCAAGCATTTGTCCGACGATTGCCTCCATACAAGCGCCGTCACCAGCCCCGCTTGCCATTGCAGACGCAATGCAACAACTCGAAGCTGTACTCACTGTGCCGCAAGCCACTTCTGAGGAACTGCGCGAGACGCTCTTTGCCACACAAGTCTTCCGAAAACTGCCGGACTTTACGCGCCGTGTTCTCGACATTGTCAGCCGCATTGAACCAGGACAATGGATGAGCTATTCGCAGGTGGCGCAAGCAACAGGCAATCCGGCTGCCGCCCGTGCCGTAGGACAAGCGCTCGCAAACAACCCCTTTCCGATTCTGATCGGCTGTCACCGAGTGTGTGCTTCCGCTCAACTGGCTCGATTCGATATCCTTAAACCCGAAACATTTCGTCCGCAGGCCTATTTGGGCGCGCCGGAGCTCGCTGCCGTCGCACAATGGCTGCGTCTTGCGGACTTTTCACTCTGACAAGAAAGGTAACCGATGGCCAAGCATGCCAAACACGAAAGTGCCACCCCTGCAACCGAATGGCTCAAAGCCCACGGGGTGACGTTTCGAGAATTCTCTTACGACTATGTCGAGCACGGCGGTACGCACAAGGCGAGTGAGTCCCTGGGACTTAACGAGCACGCCACAATCAAGACGCTCATTATGGAAAATGAGTCGGCAAAACCTTTGGTAATTCTCATGCACGGCGATTGTGAAGTGTCGACGAAAAATCTCGCGCGGCAGATCGGCTGCAAGAGCGTCACGCCCTGCAAGCCTGAACAGGCTCAGCGCAATTCCGGCTACATGGTCGGCGGCACGAGTCCCTTCGGCACCCGCAAGAAAATGCCCGTTTACATTCAAAAAACAATTCTTGAGCTACCGGAAATCTTTATCAACGGCGGCCGTCGCGGTTATATCGTCGGTATTCCGTCATCGGTCCTTACTGAAAAACTGGGCGCCGTTCCCGTAGACGTTGCGCTTGAACAATAACCATTTCGCGAGAAAACATCTTGGCTCTTCCGTTTGAACTTGCCGTTGGCCTGCGCTACACGAGAGCCGGCCGACGCGGCCGTCGCAAAGACGGTTTCATGAGCTTTATTTCGGGCATTTCTGTCGCCTCCATTGCTCTGGGAGTTATGGCGCTCATCATCGTGCTTTCGGTGATGAACGGCTTTCAGAAAGAAGTGCGCGACCGTATGCTCTCCGTACTGTCCCATGCCGAGGTCTATAACCTCGCGGGCAGTGTCGGCAACTGGCAGGATACACTCGGCACGCTTAAAGTCGCCGAAAGCCGCATCGTAGCCGGAGCCCCCTTTGTCTCCGGCCAGGCTTTGCTTTCAGCAGGAGCGGGCGTCCAAGGTGCCATGGTTCGCGGCATAGATCCGGCTGCCGAACCTTCGGTGAGCGAGATTCCGTCGGCCGTGCGCATGGGCTCGGTCGACAACCTCAAGGCCGGCAGTTTCGGCATCATTCTCGGGCGAGATCTCGCACGACAGCTTCGCGTCGGTCCCGGCGACAAGGTAACGCTCATCGTCTCCAAAGGCAATGTCACTCCCGCGGGTTTCGTGCCGCGCATGAAGCAGATGACGGTGATGGGTCTCGTTGATTCGGGGCACTACGAATTCGACAGCACTTTGTGCGTTATGAATGTCACAGACGCCGCTACGCTCTTTCGTACGGGCGGAGCCACCGGCATACGTCTGAAACTTTCCGACATGAACGAAGCTCCGGCCGTCGTGCGCTCCATCCGTCAACATTTGCCCTCGGGGTGGTACGCCACCGATTGGACAATGCAAAACCGCACCTGGTTTGCCGCCGTTCAGGTGGAAAAGACCATGATGTCGATCATTCTCTTTTTGATCGTGTTGGTGGGTGCTTTCGGACTGGTATCAACGCTGGTGATGACAGTGACGGAAAAGCAGTCCGACATTGCCATTTTGCGCACACTCGGAGCAAGTCCCGGCTCAATCATGCGCATTTTCATGATTCAGGGCAGCATCGTGGGCTTTACGGGTGTTGCCGTCGGCGTCAGTCTGGGGCTCTTGATCGCCTGCAATCTGGACGTCATCGTGCCATTTATCGAAGGCATCCTCGGCGTCGAATTCCTGCCCAAGGAAATTTACTTCATCAGTGCCATGCCATCTGACCCGCGCGCAAGCGACATTGTTCCCATTGCCGTTCTGAGTTTTGCCATGAGTCTGATTGCAACGCTCTATCCCTCTTGGCGTGCCGCCCGCACGCGTCCTGCCGAGGCGCTTCGTTATGAATAAGTACGCTATTGAAGCTCAAGCCGTCTGCAAACGCTTTTCCGACGGTACGGGACACTCCATTGACGTTCTTTCCGGCGTGACGTTTGCGGCGGCCCCCGGCGAGATACTCGCCATCGTCGGCGCATCCGGTTCGGGCAAGTCGACCCTGCTGCACATTCTGGGAGGCCTGGATGTGCCCGACAGCGGGCGCGTTCTCATATGCGGGCAGGACATCGGAATACTTTCGGACAAGGCACTCGGCGACATGCGTAACCACTCGCTGGGCTTCGTGTATCAATTCCATCACCTTCTGCCGGAATTCTCAGCGCTTGAAAACGCAGCCATGCCGCTCTTGATTCGGCGCACGCCCAAAGAGCAAGCGCTTGCCAAAGCTAAAGCCGCACTCGAAGTGCTGGGGCTTTCGGAGCGCCTTACACATCTTCCGAGCCAACTCTCGGGCGGCGAACGCCAGCGCACCGCCATTGCGCGCGCAATGGTTGCCGACCCCTCCTGTATCCTTGCCGATGAACCCACCGGCAATCTCGATCAAGACACCGCTCTTGAAGTATTCGACTGTCTGGTCAAGACCGCCAAAGCAAAAGGCACGGCCGTTGTCATCGTCACGCACGATCTGCAAATTGCCTCGCGTTGCGATCGGGTGCTGCGTCTGGCCGCCGGCGTCATCGAAGAAGTCTCCGGCGTTTAATTTTGCAGGCAATCCGACATGTTCCCGCTTATCGACACGCACTGTCACTTCGCCGAATCGTCCTTGGCGAGTGACGACATTTTGCAGGCACGAAAGCGGGGACTGGTGCAGGCGCTAGTCTGCGCCACGCACTCGAGCGACTTTGAGGACGTGCAACGCACAGCCTGCAAACTGCGGTTCGGCTATGCGCTGGGCATTCATCCTTTGCTTCTCGAAACCCCCGAACAGGTCGCGCAAGAAGTTCGATCCCTTGAAGTAGCGATTTCTGAGGCGCAAAAAGATCCCTTTTTGTGTGCCGTGGGAGAAATCGGCATTGACCTCTATCCGCAAGCCTGCGCTCTGCCGCTTGACTCACAATTGGAACTTTTCGAGCACATGCTCGCGATTGCTGCAAAGGCCGGGCTGCCCGTGAGCGTACACAGCCGCAAAGCGCTACAGCATGTTTTACCGCTTTTGAAACATTCGGCGGTTACTGGCGTACTTCACGCGTTTGCGGGTTCCTACGAACAGGCGCGACAGGCTCTCGCCAAGGGTTTTAAGCTCGGTTTCGGCCCTTCTTTGACTTATCCAGGCTCCAAACGCATTCGCGAAGTGTTTGCCAGACTCCCCGAAGACGCCTTCGTGTTGGAAACCGATGCGCCCTTTATGCTCACGGCAAACCGCCGCGCGCAAGGTGCTCAAATTGCCCGCGCCGTCGATCTTTTCGAAGTGCTTGAAGCCGCCGCGCAAATCCGCAGCCTCCCCCTTGACGAGGCCGCCACCCTGAGCACACACAACGCTTTGGCTGTTTTTGCTCGTTTGCAAACCTCCTGATTTCCTCGCACTGCACCGAGGTGCGGCGTTTGCCTTTGCCAGCCTGTGGTATTCTGATTGCATCACCCTGCCAGAGTCTTCCCGCACGGAAGGCTTTCGCTCTCCTCATCTCTTTTTAGGAGCATCTTTCATGTCTAACCATGAGGTTGTAGTGGCCGTCATCGGCCTGGATCAACCCGGCGTCATTGCGTGCATCTCTTCAGTGATCACTCGTCTGGGCTGCAATATCCGCGAAATGACCCAATCGACCCTGCACGAACAATTTGCCGGTATCTACCTTGTGGATAAGCCGCAGGAACTCTCCAACGAAACGCTCAACGCGGAAATCGAAAAGGCCGTCGCCCTCAAAAAGATGCGCTTGACCATCGTCACGCGCGACTACGAAGAGCCTTCGGGCGAACCGGTGCCGAGTGAACCTTTCGTGATCTCTGTCTACGGACCGGACCGAAACGACATCGTCGCGACCTTCTCTCATATCTTCGGCGCGCAACAGATCAACATTTCCTCGATGCGAGCCTTCCCGATCGGCGAAGGAAGCTCCATGCAGGTCTTTGAAGTCTCCATCCCCACGGATCTCGATACGCGCAGCCTGCATCGCGTGCTTCTGGAGCGCGCCAAGTCGCTCGGCCTGTCGCTTACCATGCAACACCGAGACATCTTTGAAGCCGTCCATCGCGTCACCGTCATCTGAGGCGATCGCATTTTTTTCGAATTTCAAAACGGAGCCAAACAAACATGCTGACTGAACGCGAGGTCCTTTCGACTATCAATATGCTTCGCAGCGAGCATCTCGATGTGCGCACGGTGACGCTCGGCATCAATCTCTTCGACTGCGCGAGCCACGATTTCGACGTCTTCGAACTTAAAGTGCGCAGCAAGATCCTCAAGTACGCCAAACGTCTGGTGGAAACCTGCAACGGCGTGGGCGACCGCTACGGCATTCCCGTCGTCAACAAGCGCATCGCCGTTTCGGCCATCGGCACGGTTTGCGCAGGCTTTTCGACCGATCAGATGGTGCGCGTCTGCCGCATCCTCGACGAATGCGCCAAAGAAGTCGGCGTGGACTTCGTCGGAGGCTTCGGCGCACTGGTGGAAAAAGGCATGACGCCGGGCGAGCGCAATCTCATCAATGCACTGCCTGAAGCCTTGGCCACAACCGATCGCATCTGCTCTTCGATCAATGTGGGCTCGACCAAGAGCGGCATCAACATGGATGCCGTAAGCCTCATGGGCCAAAAAATCGTGGAAACGGCCAATGCAACGGCCGACCGAGACGGCATCGGCTGCGCCAAGCTTGTGGTGTTCTGCAACATTCCTCAGGACGTGCCGTTTATGGCGGGCGCCTATCTCGGTGTAGGCGAACCCGATGTGGTGATCGACGTCGGCGTCTCGGGCCCCGGTGTTGTCAACAAAGCCCTGCAGCGCGCCATTGAAGAATCGGGACGCAAGCTCACCCTTTCAGAAATCGCCGAAGTCATCAAGCACACCGCCTACAAAGTGACGCGTGTGGGCGAACTGATCGGCCGCGGCGTTGCCAAGGCCATGGACATTCCCTTCGGCGTTGCCGATCTCTCGTTGGCTCCGACGCCTGCCGTCGGCGACAGCGTCGGTGAAATCTTCCAGACGCTGGGGCTGTCTTCGATCGGCGCTCCGGGGTCAACGGCCATCCTCGCCATGCTCAACGACGCCGTGAAAAAAGGCGGCGTGTTTGCATCAAGCCACGTCGGCGGCCTGTCGGGTGCCTTCATTCCGGTAAGCGAAGACAGTGCCATTGAAGCGGCTGCCCGCTCCGGCGCTCTCACGATGGAAAAACTCGAAGCCATGACCTGCGTGTGCTCGGTGGGGCTTGACATGATCGCCATCCCGGGCGATACGCCTGCCGAAACCATCTCGGCCATGATTGCCGACGAAGCCGCCATCGGCATGATCAACAGCAAGACCACAGCCGTGCGCATCATCCCGGTGCCGGGCAAAACAGTGGGTGACGTTGCGGTGTTCGGCGGCCTTCTCGGCGAAGCTTCCATCATTCGTGTTCCGGGCGGTGACTCGCAGAAGTTCATTGACTTCGGCGGTCGCATCCCGGCTCCGATTCACAGTCTCAGAAACTAACCGTCCTTTCATGCGGGCAGCGTTGTCGTTTCGGCGCTGCCCGCCGTCTTTTTTTCCTCCCGACCAATCCGCTCTCTGTCGGGCTTTCCAGGAGGAGGCCGAGTTCCATATCAAACTTCATTTGTTGCGCAGATTCGGCCCGTCTTCAAATTCTTTTCTCTTTGCTTGCAAAACCCGCGTGATGCGCTAATATCGAAGTAGAAAAAGAAAAAACTTTTCGCTTATCAACTCGACAGAAGGCGTCACGATGAGGCTATCCGGCGCGGCTATCACTGTTTCGAGTTTGTTTCTCAAAACGAGCTGCAGCCAATAAGCCCCGACGCCTGAGAAGGGGTGCTTATGAAAATCCTGATTGCCGTTGACGGTAGCATCTATACCGACCACGCACTTGAATTCCTTGCTTCGCGTGAAGGCTTCCTTGCTGGCTCGCCCGAAATCGAAATGCTCTCCGTCGTGCCGCAGATTCCGGCCGGTGCCCTGCGCTTTATCGAGCGTGAAACACTTGAGGGCTATTACAAGGATTGTTCTGAAAAGATCTTCAAGCCCATCCGCAAGTTCCTCAAAGGCAAAGACCTTCCTGTTGAGGAAGTCTACGTCGTGGGCGATCCGTCCGAGGGTATCGCCGACGAAGTCGATCGCACCAAACCTGACCTCGTGGTCATGGGGTCGCGCGGCCGCTCGAGCCTCAAGGGGCTTTTCCTCGGCTCCGTCACGCGCGGCGTGCTCGCCCGCACCAAGGTGCCGATGTTGATCGTTCGCTCCGACCTGATTCCGAAAAAGGACGGCATGCGTGTGGGCATCGCCGTTGACGGCTCGCCGCAGAGCAAAGCCGTCGTGCATTACATACTCAGCAATCTCGACTTCTTCGGAAAGGACTCCAAGTTTTATCTGATTCACGTCACAAGCGACATCAGTCTCACGCTTCTTGCAGGCCTCTCCACCGGTGCGCCGCAGCCGCTCAAAGGCACGGATCTGGAGGCCATTAAGGAAGAGACATACCGCGAAGCCACCGAAGATATCGTACCGATGCTTGACAAGGCCGGCATCGAATATGAGAAGGTTTGCGTCGAAGGCACGCCGGGTGACGTACTTGCCAAAGTCGCCAAGAAAAAGAAGCTCAATCTGATGGTGATGGGCACCCACGGCTACGGACGCTTCAAGAGTGCCGTTCTCGGGTCAACGGCCATGAGACTTCTGGCCAAGGGCGAAGTACCGGTGATGCTCATTCGCAAGTAGTAACCCGTAAATCGCGCAGTTATAACCGCGGCAGCCGGAAAAAACACCATATTCGCCGCCGCATCCGTTTATAACTGCGCTATGATCGAAGAAGGTATTTTGGTGAGCGAGCAACCACAGTCCGCGCCAAACCGTTTCGGTTTTTTCTTCATTTAGTGAGTGAGCTCGACGCTTTTCGGGCGCCGCACTCAAGAAAGAACAAAGGAAATAGACGTATGAAAATTCTCGTTCCTATCGACGGCAGCAGCTACAGCGAAAACTCTCTGTCCTTTGTAGCCTCCCGCACGTCTCTTCTGGGTCAGACCCCCGAAATTGAACTTCTGGTCGTGCTTGATCCTCTGCCCGCCCGTGCCGCACGCCTGGTCGGTAAGGATTCGCTCACACGCTACTACGAAGAAGAAGCGGAAAAGATTTTTGAACCGGCTCGCAAGTTCCTGGCCGACAAGCACATCACGGTGACCGAAGCTTTCATGGTAGGCGATCCGTCCGAAAAGATCGCAGAAGAGGCTGTGCGCCTTGATGCCGATCTGGTGATCATGGGCTCTCGCGGCCGCACCGCTCTTGCAGGTCTCTTCCTTGGTTCTGTGACCAACGGTGTTCTCGCCCGTACCAAGAACCCGATTTTGATCGTGCGCAACAAGGCCGTTCCCGAAACGGACGCCATGCGCGTAGGCATCGCCGTTGACGGTTCCAAGTTCGGCGTGGCTGCAGTCAAGTACCTCGTGCGTCACAAGGAACTCTTCGGTGAAGGCGCCTCGTTCTATCTGATCAACGTCGCCAGTGACTACGCCGGCGCTGTGATGCCCGACATGGCAGGCATGGCACTTCCGGCACTGTCCGAAAGCGAAGTGCTCGAACTGCAGAAGAAGGAGTTTGGCGAAGCTGTCGACCCGATCCGTCCGATTCTGGCCAAGGCCGGTCTCACGCCCAAGGAAGTTTGCCTCGTGGGCAACCCGGGCGACGAAATCGCTGCATTTGCGAAGAAAAAGAAGCTCGACCTGGTGGTGATGGGCAGCCACGGCTACGGACGCTTTAAGAGCGCAGTGATGGGCTCGACCGCTACTCGTATCGCAGCTCAGGGCGACGTTCCCATCCTGCTGATCCGTCGCTAATTGCGCATCGTCATCCCGCGAGGTGTCTGTCCGGCACCTCGCAGACAAACGGCCCGAGAGATAATTTTCCTTCCGGGCCGCTTGTTTGTTTGGATTGGCTCAGATCAGAGCGAAGCTCGCAGAATCTCGATCACGCCGGCCTTGTCGATCGGACGCAAAGCACCGGACAACGGCCACCAGCACGTCGGAATGTGATCAGCCATCGCTTCAAAATGCGAATCATCCACACCCACTTCGCTCAGTCGCTGCGGAATACCGATGGACGCAAAGAACTCAGCGGTTTTATCAATGGCAGCATTAGCTAACTCCATCACATCGCCCTTGGGATCCATGCCCCAAACGTTAACGGCATACTGCGCAAAGCGGGGCGCCGTCTTTTCGTTCAGGCTGTAGCGCATCCAGTGCGGCGTAATGATTGCCAAACCCACGCCGTGCGTGATGTCATGCCAGGCCGAAATTTCGTGTTCAATAGCGTGGCACGGCCACGGTGAAGGCATATTTCCGATCGCAAGCAGACCACAACAGCCGAAGGAACTCGCGAGCATCATTGCGGAGCGTGCCTCGAGATTGGTCGGGTCCTTGATGCAAATCGGTGCGTTCTTGACCACGGTCTTGAGAATCGTTTCGCAGAAACCGTCGCTGACGTCGTTACCTTCGATTACCAGATACTGCTCAAACGTGTGCGACATGATGTCGGCGGCACCCGCAGCGGTGTGCCATGCCGGAACGCTTGCGCTGACAGACGGATCGCAGAAAGAAGCCTTCGGAAAAAGCAACGGAGAAGATATCGCCTGCTTTTCGTTGGTGTCCATATTGCTGATCACACCCGGCGCATCGTATTCGCTGCCGGTTGCCGCGAGCGTGAGCACCGAAAAGAGCGGCAGAGCGTCCTTGATTAGGCTGCCGTCCTTGACGAGATCCCAGGCGTCGCCATCGTACTTGACGGCCGCGGCAATTGCCTTGGAAGCGTCAATCACAGAGCCGCCGCCCACGGCCACAATAAAGTCGGCCTTCTGTTCACGGGCCAGTTTGGCTGCGGCGTTGACAGAGGTCACGCGAGGATTGGGTTCGATGCCGGAGAACTCCACCACTTCAAAACCGGTCAGCGCCTTCTTGACACGGTCAAGCAGGCCGCTACGAACCACACTGCCGCCGCCGTAGGTGATCAGCGCTCGTTTGCCGTAGGGAGCGGCCGCTGCTGCCAGCTTCTCGATGCTGTCGGCACCGTAGACAAGACGCGTGGGCATATAAAGTTCAAAGGAATGCATGGTCAACACCTCACAGAAAATTCATAACGCCGTCATTCCGGCCTAGTTGCACGGTGAGAATAGCGCACCCCAAATTCAGTCAACCACCTGAAAAGCTCAAGTTTTTGCCTGATTGTCCAAATCTCTCCGGACAAGAAAAAAGGCCGCGAGTCGCAATGAACCCACGGACCTTGAGATTGCCGGGCTCCCGACTTTGGGAGCCCGAGCGGCTGACCGAACGCGATTACTTCACTTCTTCTTCGTCGAAGGGTTCGGAGCCGAGTTCACCTTCCATACGAGAGACTGCCAGAGCGGTCGTCGAGTCGCCGACCACGTTGATGGACGTACGGATCATGTCAAGGACACGGTCCACGCCGGCAATCAGAGCAACGACTTCCAGCGGGATGCCAATCTGCGTGAAGACCAGAGTCGACATGATCAGGCCAGCGCCCGGAACACCGGCGGTACCGATAGCGGCGAGAACACCCGTCAGAACCACAATCACCTGATCCGAGAAGGTAAGCGGCAGACCGTAGATCTGAGCGGCGAACACTGCAGTCACACCCATGTAGACGGCGGTACCGTTCATGTTGATCGTGTTGCCCAGCGGCACAGCAAACGAAGCAATGGCGTTGGTAGCACCCAGACGACGGGAAGCAACGAGGTTAGCAGCCATAGCGGCGGCCGACGAGCAGGTCGTGAATGCGATAAGCCAGGGTTCGAAAATACCCTTGAAGTACTGGCCAAGCGGGATACGAATCCAGAACTTAACCCACGGGATGTAGATGATGATGACCAACAGAGCCGTAGCGATGAAGCTCGCGAGGATGAGCTTGCCCAACGGCAGAAGAACGGCGATACCGTGCTGAGCGACGACGGCGGCCATCAAACCGAACACACCGATCGGAGCGTAGCGCATCACGATGTTGGTCATGCGGATCATGATGTGGCCCATGACGTCAAAGAACTCGTACATCGCACGCCCCTTCTCTCCCATCGCGTTCAGGCAGAAACCGAACATGATGGCAAAGAAGATGATCTGAAGGATCGAGCCCTTGGCAAAGGCTTCCATCGGATTGATCGGGACGATTTCAAGCAACGTCTTCACAAAGCTCGGAGCATTGACCTGAGCGGCCTTCAGGCCTTCGGTCGAAAGCGTCACACCCACGCCCGGGTCAATCAGGTTGGCGATCACGAGACCGAACACCACAGAGATGGCCGACGTGACCATGAAGAGCACCAACGTACGAACGGCAACGCGGCCGAGCTTCGAAACGTCACTAATGCCGGCGGCACCGGCAACCAGGGTGGCGAACACCAGGGGAACGACCACCATGCGGATCAAACGAATGAACAAGTCGCCCAGCGGACGGAACCAGGTCTGCGCGAATTCGGGGTTGGTAAACGCACCGACAACCACACCCAGCACCAGACCGAACATCATCTGCATCGGCAAGCTGGTCCATACGGAGGATTTCTTATCTGCCATAACAGCTCTCCATTTGAAATTTTTCTTCGCTGAGAACGGGCAGCCCCTGGTTGCGTCCAAAGTCCACACGTCACGCACTGCAGCGTTGAAACAAACTGTTTCAACGTCTCAGTGCTTAATTTAGACCGAAGAAGGCGATCGCGAGTTCGGTATAAACCCTTACTTTTGTCTCAAGTCAATGCCTAGAAACTACTATACAAAAGTGCAACCCTTTGTTTTTACAGAGAAATTTCCGAATTTCACAAAAAACGGATTTTTTTGCCATAGGAGAAATCAAATAGCCTTTCTTTTGCGTTAGCGCAACTCTGATACGTACTTACAGCACTTGATACAGCGCGAATCTCTTTTGTTTTATGCCGATTTCGCGAATTTTTCGTTCTTGTCACGGCTTTGTCACGAATCCGACATAATTTTCTTCTGAAGAAAACATCCGTCGACATACGCACACATAAACAAACATACGCACATGCGCGCGCGAGCGCGCCTTAGGAACCAATTGACCATGGCTGAGACCATTCTTGTTGTTGAAGACGAACCGGCAATCCGAGAACTGATCGGCTTTGCCTGCGAATCATCCGGCTACGCCGTGCTGCGCGCCGGCAGCGTTAAGGAAGCTAGTGACCTTCTTTCCCAAAACCGCGTCCACCTGATCCTTCTGGACTGGATGCTTCCCGATCTTTCGGGCCTGCAGTGGCTCGATAAACTCAAGCGCGACGAGCGCTACGCCGCCGTACCTGTGATCATGCTCACAGCCCGCGGCACCGAAAGCGACAAGGTCGCGGGACTTGATGCCGGCGCCGACGACTACGTCGTCAAGCCCTTCTCGCCGCGCGAACTCATCGCTCGCATGCGCGCCGTTTTGCGTCGCGGCGGAACGGAAGCCGAAAAAACAGTCACCTGCGGGCCGCTTACTATCAACGAAGCCCGCTTCTCGGCCAAGGTCGGAGGAGAACCAATCAAGCTCGGCGTGATCGAATTCAAGATGTTGCTGGTGCTCGCCTCGTCGCCTGGTCGCGTCTATTCGCGGGCTCAGCTCCTGTCGCGAGTATGGGACGACTCAACCGAGCTCGACGAGCGCACCGTCGACGTTCATATTCTTCGCCTGCGCAAGCAACTAGCAGGCACAGCTGCGGCCTCTCTGGTCGAAACCGTCCGCGGTCTGGGTTACCGCGCCAACGACGCCGTCTGAAAGTGATTTCGCCATGGTTAAGCGTCTGAAACTAATGGCGCCGGTCATATTCCGGCTCATCCTGCTCTGCTGCCTCTGTCTGGGCATTGCGGGACTTGCCGATCCCATCTGGGGCTTCGGCCTGTTGATTCTCGGGCTTTTTCTTGAGATCTTCATGCATCTCAACTACATCGTGCTGCTCGCGCAATGGCTCGAAGAGCCGGGACTTCCCGATACGCCGTCAGTACGTTCGGGGATCTGGAGTGAAATCTTCTACCGCATTTCCAAGAGCCGCAGACAGCTCGAAAAGAACACGCGGCGCTTGACCGAACGTGAAGCACGCTACCGCAAGACGCTTGCCGCATTGCCCGAAGGCATCGTACTTGTGAAATCCGACTGGTCGGTGACGTGGTGCAACGATGTCGCCGAAAAAATCTTCGGCATACAGGGTGAAGACGACGTCGGTCGCCACCTTCTTGCCTTCATTTCCGACGAAGGGCTACAGAACTACATCAAGTCCGGCAACTTTGCCTCTTCTTACATCCTGCGAACCAAAACACCAAATACGGCCCACGAAATCCGCCTCGTTGATGTCGATCGCAAAACGCGCATCCTGATTGCCCGCGACGTGACCGAACAGGAACGACTCGACGCGATGCGGCGCGACTTCGTTGCCAACGTCTCGCACGAACTGAGAACACCGCTTACGGTGCTCTCGGGTTTTCTCGACATGGCCCTGCACGGCATTGACGAAAAGGTCCCGACCAAACTCGAGCTTCAGGCATCTCACCTGCAGCTCATGCGCGAGCAGGCCGGCCGCATGCAGCGACTCATCAACGATCTGCTCACGCTTTCGCGCCTTGAAAACGAAGAACAGACCAAGCCGTCCGAAATCATCAACCTCTCGGCCATGCTCAGCACAATTGCCGAAGAGATTCGCGTCATGGCCGTCAAGACGCACACGGTGGAAACCGACATTGACGCCGGCATATCCGTACACGGCTGGCCCGATGAACTTCGCAGCGCCGTCGTCAACCTCATGACCAACGCCGTGCGTTATTCACCTTCAGGCGGCACCATCAAGCTGACGGGTAGAATCAAGGAAAACGGCGCCATTGCTATAAGCGTCACCGACAACGGCATCGGCATTGCCGAAAAAGACATTCCGAGACTGACAGAACGCTTCTACCGCGTTGACAAATCACGTTCACGCGACACAGGCGGCACCGGTCTGGGGTTAGCTATCGTCAAACACGTGCTCATTCATCTCAACGCCACAATGCACATCGAAAGCCGGCTCGGCGAAGGCTCGACCTTCACCGTGGAAATTCCGGCTTCGCTCAACGCCTCCTCTCAAAACGGGCCTCAGGCTTGACGCGGGACTTTCAGGACGACGGACTGTCTGCCTTTTGACGCAAACAGTCCGCTCGCCCAAAAAGCCTCCCCGATTAACGGCGAAAAAACAAATCGTGTCAGCGCTTAGACCGCCCTGTTCCGTATAGAATCAAAGCGAGTCTCTGATTTCGTCGGACAAACCGGTCCTGGTTCGAACCGCCCCGATTTCGCCTATGCAATCCAGTCTTCTGGTCTTCACCGACTCCGTCGGCATTGTCTCCTTCGCCCTCTCGGGACTTTTGGCCGCCAAAGAAAAGAAAATCGACCCTGTCGGCGTCTTCGTCGTCACCTTTGTCACCGCGTTCGGCGGCGGAATCGTGCGCGATCTCATCATCGGCAACCGTCCCATGTATTGGATCGCCAACCAAGAGTACATCTGGGCGACGTTGGCCCTGTCGGTCTTTGCGCCATCCGTCCTACGGCACTTTGAGGACAAACTGCATCAAAGGCTTCTCGTATGGCTTGATGCCGTCGGGCTGGGATTTTTCACCGCAGGCGGCACCTCGCTTTCTCTGACCTACGATCTTCCCTATCTTCCCGCCGTCCTGATGGGCGTATGCACGGGTGTATTCGGAGGGCTTCTTCGCGACGTATTTCTCAACAGGCTGCCGATGGTGATGTCCGATCAGTTGCCATACGCCTCCGCCGCCTTTGTGGGTGGCTGGCTCTATATCGGACTGCACGCGGCCGGCACTTCGGAATTTGCCGCGTTGATGACGGCCACGCTCTTCATCGTGCTTGTTCGTATGCTCTGTTGGTACAAGGGATGGAGAATCGTGCGCTACGACGGGCAGCCCGAAAAGGAGACCGAAAAGAAAAACCGCCACGAGCCGCGTTGCTGACGCGACGCCTCGTCATCGGACAAGGAACACCGTTAATTACGCTTGATGCGAACGGTTTTCACGCCGTGCAAGCGCCAAGACCCCAGCCATCAAAAGTACCAGAAGGCCAATCAACGGCCAAAGACCGAAGCGTACAAAGGGCGTGGGCTTCCCCGTCGCCGTTACAAGCGTCAGATCCATATTCTGGGCGCCTGCCGAAGCCAACCGTTCGATTTTTCCGTCGGGGCCGATCAACGCAGAGTGAGCGTTCTGAACGGCCTGAATTAATGGGCGCGCGGTCTCGCGGGCTCTCATGGCGCTCATGCCCGTGAACTGAGGCAGCACGGCCTCACTAAACCACCCGAGATTGGCTGTATTGAGAATGAAGCTCGGATTGGCTTGATCCCAGGCATGGCGCAGCTCCTCGCCGAACATGTTTTCGTAGCAGATGCCCGCCGCGCCGCTCACACCGGAAACTTCAAACGGCTCGCCTCCAACAGGCCCTCTGAGCTGATCGGCCATCGGAATGCCCAGTGCATCCACAAACCATCGAAATCCGGCGGGCACGAATTCTCCGAATGGCACGAGATGATACTTGCGATAGAAGAGCTGCGCGGGCTTGTTTTTATCGGCGGCCATCCACATACCGTTGTAGTAGCGGCCAGGGCCTTCCCGATAAAAAGCATTGAATACCACGGAAGCGCCGGTCTTTGCAGCCACATCTACGGCGGCAAGCGCCGGGACATCCAGTCCGTTGCGCAAAGGCGTCGCGATCGTACTTTCGGGCCACACGATCAGATCAAGCTGTTTTCCCATGGCAGAGCGGCTGCTCATAGCTACTGCGCGATCGATGCGCTTGACTGCCGTCGACTGCGTGTAACTCATCGCAACCGGCAGATCGGGCTGCACCAGACGCACTTCAAGTCTTGAGCCTGGTTCGCTGTAGGTCACGTCGTTGAGCACAAGCGTTACCATTGCCAGAGCGCCCAGAACGATTGCGTCGACCGTCTTGAGCCACGGTTTCTTGTCTTCATGCGGAAAAAGCAATTCAACGGCAAAGCCAACCGTCAGAACAACTGCGAAGCCCACACCGTAGACACCCGCAATCGGCGCCCAGGCCCCGAAAAAATCCGATGAGTAAGCGTAACCGACGGAAAGCCAGCCGAAACCTGCAGGCTCCACACCCCGCAGCAGTTCAAATATCGACCACAGCACCGGCAGCAGGACGATGAGCTTGAGTCGCCTCGACACCGGCAGCACACGCGTGATTCCAGTCACACAGCCGATAAAGCAGGCGAGCACAGCCCCCAAAAGAACAATGGCCGTGACCGACAGCATCATGCTGAGCTGTCCGTGATCATGAAGCGAGCCGTAGCACCAGCGCAGTCCCACGGAGAAAAAGACGATGCCCCATAGCCAGCCGAACAAAAAGCCTTCTTTCTTGCTACCTGGCTGCACCGTCACTAAAAACAACACGGCCAGAGATACCAACAGGAACCAATTGGCCGCCGGCACGGAAAAAGCGATGCTGCCCAAGGCGCCCGCAAGCGCCACGGCAACATAGCGAAGCACAGTACCCGTACGCCCCGAGGTGAGAGTGTTTAAAAACGTCATGCAGCCGACTCGATGCTTTTCGTCTCGTCCGTGCGTGCCGCAGAAACCAAACGCTCGACAAGAAAGAGATGGGCCTGACGTTCGTCGGCGGTAAGCACCTTGAAGCGGAAACCGTCAATTTCAACGCTTTCACCGCGGTGAGGAACATGTTCGAGTCGATCGCTCACCAGGCCGCCCACCGTCTCGCAATAGTCATCTTCCAGGTGCACGCCGAAGAAATCATTGAACTGATCGAGATACGTCTCAGCCTTCACGCGCCAGCGCTCGTTATCGACCGGCGTAATGTTGTCTTTGCCGAGATTGATATTGTCGAATTCGTCGGCGATTTCCCCAACGATTTGCTCGATAACGTCCTCAATCGTGATCAGACCGGAGACAGAACCAAACTCGTCAATCACCAAAGCCATGTGGTTACGCGTGATGCGGAAGTCACGCAGGACGACGTTCAAGGGTTGGGTTTCGGGAATAAATCGGGCCGGACGAAGATGGGCTCGAATGTCGTACGAAGGATCCACAAACAGACGCAGCAAGTCCTTTGCGTGCAATACGCCCTTGACCTCGTCCAGATCGCCTTCGATGACGGGAAAGCGGGAGTGTCCGCGGCTGATGACCTTGGGAAGCCAGACCTCTCTGGGTTCTTCTAAATCCACCGCTTCGATCTGAGCGCGGGGAACCATCAGATCGGAAGCGCAAAGATGCCCCACTTTAAGGGCGCCTTCCATCATGGTGAACGCTTCGGTATCAATGATCTTTTGCCCGTGCGCGCGCTTCAAGGTCTTGGAAAATTCCTCGGCCGTCGTGGGTTCTTTCTTGAAAAAGGAACGCAGTTTGTCAAAAAAACCTGGTTCTTCGGATGCGGTTGTTTCTTCTGTTTGCGGTTGATCTTGCATACAAGCCGGCAGCAATTGGCTTTGCGCCGGTTATTTGGTAGACATATTTTCTGAGGATAGCAAAATCCTGACGTTAGTGAAAGAGAGCGCCGCACCAGATGACAATCACCGGTCTTCGCACAACCACCTTGAACAAATTGTCGACTCGGTCATCTACGTATTCTGTTTTTAGCCACTCTTTGCACACTCGCCAGATTCCGCCACCAAGCCCACGGCACGACAACAAGGCAGCTCCGAAGTAGTTTAGCCAGCCGTCACGTATCAGATTTGACAGAGCCTTTCATGAAAAGGTTCTTGCGGCAACGCTATCCGTATCGGTTACTGACCGAAAGAAAGTGAGTTAAGCACAAAATTGCCGCCTACCAGACAACAAGAGCGCCTTGGAATCTCTTCCTCAGCGCTCGTTTTGCCGTCAAATCTTCCGTCTTCAATCAGATGTACTTCACCGACACGATCGCGTAGTGAATCAATCCCTTCGGCGCCGGACACGTCACCTCGTCGCCCTCGTACTTGCCGATCAGGCTGCGGGCCACAGGGCTGGAAATCGAAATGCGGTTTTCCTTGATATCGGCTTCGTCGTCGCCAACGATCTGGTAGACGTTGACCTTGCCGTCTTCGTCTTCAAGTTCGACCGTTGCGCCAAACACAATACGGTCGCCCGCCTGCAGCGTCTTCGGATCAATGATCTGCAACGCGGGGATCTTGCCTTCGAGCTCGGCAATGCGACCTTCAATATGGCCCTGCATTTCCTTGGCGGCATCGTACTCGGCGTTTTCGGAAAGGTCACCCTTTTCACGCGCTTCGGCAATCGCCTGAACAACGGCCGGACGCTTGACGCGCTTGAGTTCGTCGAGTTCTGCCTTCAACTTCTCGGCCCCGGCGGCGGTAATAGGAATTCGCTGTTGCATATCTTTGTTTTGACTTGAAAAAAGAATTTTGCCCTTCTCAGAAGGGCGCAATTTTACATGGTGCCGGAGTCTTCGGTGAAGAGTCCGGCACCATGGACAGGCTTTGTTACGTTTTACGAGGAGCGTTAGGCCTTGGTCGCTTCAGCGTACATTTCCTGAAGTGAGCAGACCTGCGCATCCGACAAGTGTTTGATGCCCTCGACAGCGGCGCGGCCGCCGGCAATCGTCGTGTAGTAGGTCACGCGATTGGCCAAAGCCGCCATGCGGATGTCACGAGCGTCACTGATTTCACCGCGGGATTCGTTACTCGTAGTGATCACCAACTGAATCTCGTGGTTCTTGATCTTGTCAATCACGCTCGGACGGCCTTCAGATACCTTGTTGACCACCTTGCAAGGGATGCCGGCCTTCACAAGCGCGGCGGCAGTGCCGCGGGTTGCCACCAGGCTGTAGCCCTTGTCGAGAAGTTCGGAAGCCACCACAATGGCGCGCGGCTTGTCTTCATCACGCACGGAGATAAAGACGGTGCCCGCCGGAGGCAGAACCGAACCCGAACCGAGCTGGCTCTTAAAGAGCGCTTCGCCGAAAGTCTTGCCCACGCCCATCACCTCGCCCGTGGAACGCATTTCCGGTCCCAACACCGGATCAACGCCCAGGAACTTGGCAAACGGGAACACAGCCTCCTTCACGCAGATGCGAGACGGCGTCACTTCCACCTTGGCACCCTGTTCGGCAAAACTCTTGCCGACCATGCAGCGAGCTGCGATCTTCGCAAGCGGCTCGCCCGTAGCCTTGGACACGAACGGAACCGTGCGGGAGGCACGCGGATTGACTTCGAGCACGTACACGAGCGGGTTTTCCGTCACAGCTCCTTTGATGGCGAACTGCACGTTCATCAGACCCACTACGCCCAAGGCCTTGGCCATCAGCGTCGTTTCGCGGCGCACTTCGTCGAGAATATCCTGTCGCAGGCTGTAGGGAGGCAGCGAGCAAGCCGAGTCACCCGAATGCACGCCCGCGGCTTCGACGTGCTGCATCAGGCCTCCGATGCGCACTTCTTTGCCATCGCACCCGGCATCAACGTCCATTTCCACGGCATCGTCCAGGAAGTGATCGAGCAGCACGGGGCTGTCTTCGCTCACCACAATGGCTTCGTGCATGTAGCGCGTCAATTCCTTGGCATTGTGCACGATGTCCATGGCGCGGCCGCCGAGCACGTAGCTCGGGCGAACGACGATCGGATAGCCGATGCGTTCGGCGGCTTCAAGAGCCGCTTCCTGTGTGTGGCAGGTGGCGTTGGGAGGCTGGCGCAGCCCCAGCTCATTGATGAGCTTCTGGAAGCGTTCGCGGTCTTCAGCACAGTCGATGGCGTCCGTACTGGTGCCGATGATCTTGACGCCTTCAGCTTCGAGCGCACGGCAGATCTTGAGCGGCGTCTGACCGCCGTACTGCACGATCACGCCTTCAGGTTTCTCGATGCGACAGATTTCCAGAACATCTTCGAGCGTCACCGGTTCGAAATACAGACGATCGGAAGTGTCATAGTCGGTCGAAACGGTCTCGGGGTTGCAATTGACCATGATCGTTTCGTAGCCGTCTTCGCGCAGCGCCATGGCTGCGTGCACGCAGCAGTAGTCAAATTCGATGCCCTGACCGATACGGTTCGGACCACCGCCAAGAACCATGATCTTTCTGCGGTCGGTAGGCATGGATTCGCATTCGTCCTGATAGGTCGAATACATGTAAGCCGTACGGGTTTCGAATTCGGCCGCGCACGTATCGACGCGCTTGTAGACCGGATGCACGTTGAGTTCATGGCGACGATGGCGAACGTTGGCTTCCTTGACGCCGAGCACATTTGCCAAGCGCTTGTCCGAGAAGCCTTTCTTCTTCAGGAAGAGCATTTCTTCCTTGGTTAAGTCTTCGAGCTTGACCTGAGCCACGCGCTTTTCGATATCGACAAGTTCCTTGATCTGCACCAGGAACCACATGTCGATGTCGGTCATTTGATGCACTTCGTCGAGCGTCATGCCGATGCGGAAGGCATCGGCCACGTAGAAGATGCGTTCGGGACCGGCTTCGCTGATTTCATGCACGATCTCTTCGCGATCACTCGAAATCGGCGTAAAGCCATCCTTGCCTGTTTCCAGACCGCGCAGAGCCTTCTGGAAGGATTCCTGGAAGGTCGAGCCGATAGCCATCACTTCGCCCACGGACTTCATCTGGGTAGTCAGACGATCGTTTGCCTGGGGGAACTTCTCGAAGGCAAAACGCGGCACCTTGGTGACCACGTAGTCAATCGTGGGTTCGAAGGACGCAGGCGTCGCACCGCCCGTGATGTCGTTTTTGAGTTCGTCAAGCGTATAGCCCACGGCAAGCTTGGCAGCGATCTTGGCAATCGGAAAGCCCGTGGCCTTGGAAGCAAGGGCCGAGGAACGCGATACGCGCGGATTCATTTCGATGACGATCAGACGTCCGTTCTTCGGATTGACGGCAAACTGAACATTAGAGCCGCCGGTGTCCACGCCAATTTCTCTCAGCACGGCAATGGAAGCGTCGCGCAGCAGCTGATATTCGCGATCGGTGAGCGTCTGAGCCGGTGCAACCGTTATTGAGTCACCCGTGTGAATGCCCATCGGGTCAAGGTTTTCGATCGAGCAGATGATGATGCAGTTATCGGCCTTATCGCGCACGACTTCCATCTCGTACTCTTTCCAGCCTAGAAGCGACTCTTCAATGAGCAGTTCGTGCGTGGGCGAAAGCGCCAAACCGCGCTCGCAGATTTCCACGAATTCCTGCATGTTGTATGCAATACCGCCGCCGGAGCCGCCCAGAGTAAAGGACGGGCGAATCACGGCAGGGAATCCCACGCGCTGCTGCACTTCCAGAGCTTCGGCCATGGAATAGGCAATGCCGGAACGAGCCGATTCCAGACCGATCTTTTCCATTGCCTCCTTGAAGCGCTGGCGGTCTTCGGCCTTATCGATCACGTCGGGCTTGGCGCCGATCAGCTCCACGCCGTACTTCTCCAGAATGCCCTCGCGGTTTAAGTCCATCGCGAGGTTCAAAGCCGTCTGGCCGCCCATGGTCGGCAGAATCGCATCAGGCTTTTCCTTGGCGATGATGCGCTCGAGCACCTTCCAGTTCAGGGGTTCGATGTAGGTAGCGTCGGCCATCACCGGATCAGTCATGATGGTGGCCGGATTGGAGTTGACGAGAACCACGCGATAGCCCTCTTCCTTGAGGGCCTTGCAGGCCTGAGCACCCGAGTAGTCAAACTCGCAGGCCTGCCCGATGATGATCGGACCGGCCCCGAGGATCATGATTGTTTTGATGTCTGTACGTTTAGGCATGTCTTACGCGCCTTCGTTGTAGTTCTGAGCATCGAGCTCACGCTCGATGAGTTCGATCAGAATGTGGATCACTTTGATGTGCAGCTCCTGAACGCGGTCGGCCCAACGCCCCGCCGGCGTCACCACAGCGATGTCGGCCTCGTCGGTGATCGGAGAACCGGCTTTGCCGGTCAAAGCCACCACGGTCATACCTTTGGCCTTGGCCGCCTTGGCGGCCGCCACGATGTTCTTGCTCGTTCCCGAAGTGGTGATGGCAACGAGCACGTCCTTTTCAGTTCCCATTGCTTCGATCCAGCGCGAGAACACGTGCTCGTAACCGTAGTCGTTGCCGACGCAGGCCATGTGCGAGACGTCGGAAATGGCCGCCGCCCGGTAAGGTTTGCGGTTTTGGCGATAACGTCCCGTCATCTCTTCGGCAAAGTGCATGGCGTCGCACAGGCTGCCGCCGTTGCCGCAGGAATAGACGGCGCCTCCCTGACGCTGGCTTTCGGCAATAGCGTGCGCGGCCTGAGCGATGGACTCAAGCGTCGCCTCATTTTCAATCAAAGCGGCGAGCGCACTTTGCGCATCTGTAAGAGCGGACTTGACGTGATCAACTGCATTCATAATGCTGCTTCTTTCTCTAGAGCTTTGATGCGACTTTACGCTCGAGCGCTTTTCATCAGCTCGACAAACTTGTCAAAGAGCGTCTCTATGTCATGCGGACCGGGAGAGGCTTCCGGATGTCCCTGGAAGCTCATGGCGGGGGCATCGATAAATCGCATGCCCTGCAGAGACCCGTCGAACAGACTGACGTGCGTGACTTCGACGTTGTCCGGAAGCGTATCGGCATCAACCGCAAAGCCGTGGTTCTGGCTCGTGATGTTCACGCGGCCGGTCTGTTTGTCGAGCACAGGATGGTTGGCACCGTGGTGACCAAACTTCATCTTGAGCGTCTTGCCGCCGGATGCCAAGCCCATGATCTGGTGACCAAGGCAGATGCCGAAAAGCGGAATGCGACGCTTGAGGCATTCGCGGGCCGCTTCAATAGCGTAAGTGCAGGGCTCGGGATCGCCGGGGCCGTTCGACAGGAACACGCCGTCGGGATTCATGGCGAGCACTTCCTCTACGGGCGTGCGAGCAGGCACAACGGTAAGTTCAATGCCGCGGTCAACCATCAGGCGCAGAATATTGCGCTTGACACCGAAGTCATAGGCCACAACCTTGTAGGTCGGGTTCTGAAGCTTCTTAAAGCCGGGCGTGCCGTCGTTGGCGGTAAGCGTCCAGGTGCCTTCCTTGAATTCGTACGGAGCCTTGCAAGTGACTTCGCTTGCAAGATCTCGCCCTACCATAGAGCCCCACTGAGCGGCGGATCGTGCGGCCGACTCAATTTCCTCGGGCGTGAGCGTCCCGTTTGCAGCCACCACGATCGTGCCGGCCTGAGCACCCTTGGTTCGCAGGATGCGAGTGAGCTTGCGGGTGTCAATGTCGCAAAGACCGACAACGCCTGCTGCACGCAGATAATCTGAAAGACTCTGTTCGGAACGGAAATTGCTCACCACCGGGCTTTCGCTGCGAATAATGAGGCCGGCGGCGCAGACCGCGGCGCTTTCCTCATCCTGGGCATTGACGCCGACATTGCCGATATGCGGGTACGTGAGCGTGACAATTTGACCCGTATAGCTCGGATCGGTCACGATTTCCTGATAGCCCGTCATGGCCGTGTTGAACACAACTTCGGCCGTCACGCTTCCCGAAGCACCGAATCCGCGTCCGAGAAAGACTTCGCCGTCGGCAAGCACGAGGGCTGCTTGCGGACGAGCATCTGTGATAATCAGACTCAAGGTTCCTCCCTATCTTTGTTCTTGAACTGACTCGATTGGATCTGTGCCTGTCCCGGCAATTTCCCCGTCCGTTAGCGAACGCAGGAAATTTTCCGGGACAAAACGTTTTGCCTGAGGTTTAGAGTTCCCGGAGCTCAGGCTAAAATTGATCCATTATACCTTGGAGGCAAGGCTGTATCGGACGAAATCGTCCTGCAAAATCATCGGTTCAAGCATGCTTCAACGCTGCTTTTGCGCGTTGAAATCGTCCGACGTTTTCGAGCCGACCTCCGAGCCAATTTCGACTTTTTTCTCAGAAGGTCAAGCGATGCAGCAAGCAAGCGAACTCGAGCAGCTCAAATCCATGACCGTGGTCGTTGCCGATACGGGCGACATTGATGCCATTGCGCAACTCAAGCCCACGGAAGCCACCACCAACCCTTCGCTCATTCTGAAGGCTGCAACGGGCGGAAAATACACGCATATTCTTGAAGCGGCCCGCTCCGTCAACGAACCGGCCGAAGCACGAATCGACCGAGTGCTTACCGGCTTTGGCGCAGCCATTCTCGAACACATTCCCGGGCGCGTCTCCACCGAGGTCGACGCCCGCCTGAGCTTTGACACCAATGCCACGATCGCCAAGGCGCGCCGCATCATCGGCCTGTACGAAGCCATGGGCATCTCCCGCGAACGCATTCTCATCAAAATCGCCGCCACTTGGCAAGGATGCGAAGCGGCTCGCGTGCTCGAAGCAGAAGGCATTCACTGCAACATGACGCTTATCTTCTGCACGGCGCAGGCAGAAGCCGCCGCCCAAGCCTCAGCAACCCTCATCAGTCCCTTTGTCGGCCGCATTTACGACTGGTTCAAGGCCGCCGAAGGCGCCTGCTGGGACGAAGCCGCCAACAGCGGCCTCAAGGATCCTGGCGTGCAATCCGTGACCGCCATCTACAAGCGACTGAAGGCAGCCGGCAGCAAGACGCAAATTATGGGCGCATCCTTCAGAAACAAAGGCGAAATCCTCGCTCTTGCCGGATGCGACCTTCTCACGATTTCGCCTAAGCTTCTGAACGAACTCGACTCATCCTTTTCCCAGGTGCTCCCCACGCTCACGACCGAAGGACTGGAGCAGAGCGCTCCGATCTCGATTTCGGAAGCCGACTTTCTGCTTTCGCTTGCCATGAGTGCGGTTGCAAGCGAAAAGCTCGCCGCCGGCATCCGTAGTTTTGCCGTTGACACCGAAAAACTGCAGGCACACCTTGTCTAACATGATGAGCACCTTCAGCAACCCGCCCGGCGAAACACAGGCTCACACCGTTCTGATCGTCGAACCGGACTCTTACTGGCGCAAGGTTCATAGTATGGACGTTTCTCGTGACGGAACGTTCGAAGTCCTTTGTGCCGTGCGCAACAAGCGCCAAGCCGTGGCCTTTCTGGCTCGCCTTCCGGTCGACTTCATCGTCACCAACAGCATGCTGCCCGACGGAAATCCCGCCGACATCATCCGCTTC